>Ga0160436_1000386_pt1 | contig 18385 bp, 15 predicted proteins | sample HID1973M_E0MG_FD_108264 | JGI IMG/M metagenome (GOLD analysis project Ga0160436, IMG submission 108264) | Enriched mosquito-associated microbial communities from UW Madison campus, WI, USA - HID1973M_E0 MG | ecosystem: Host-associated > Arthropoda: Insects > Digestive system > Unclassified ...
ATCGAAGGTGTAGCCCAGGTCGAGGACACCGCCACTGTCCGTGCTGCGCGCCGGTAGCTGGCGCGCGTTCTGGCTCATCGTGTGGACGATGCCATTGCCGTAGGTGAACTGCTTGAGTGCGCCATTGCGGTGGTACGTGATGCCGGTGGCATAGGTGCCGGCTTGTGTCGGTTGGCCAATGGCGTTGGGCGCATAGATGATGCTCAGGCCATCGGCATAGTTGACGTTGTACAGGTTGGCGTAGGTGTCGTAGCCATAGCCCAGGCCCCAGGTGTACCAGCCGGTCTGGCCGGAGGTCTCGCCGGTCATCAAGCCGCGGCGGTTGTAGCTGTAGGCATTGACCACCGGCTCGAGGTTGCCGGTGTTGTTGTAGGTGGTGATGACCGCCGGCTTGCCGGTGGCGGTGTATTGCCAGACCTGGTCGCCCTTGCCGTCCGGGAACACCAGCGAGCTCAGGCGGTTGCGATTGTCGTAGTAGCGGGTGACCTTGCGGCCGGAGTCACGCCCGGCCAGGGTGTCGCAGTTGGTCAGGCTGGGCAGGGTGTTGCCGGCCGAAGACCACTGCAGGTTGCCGGCGGCGTCGTAGTCCATGACGGTGGCGCCAGTCTCGGGCTCCACCGTTTTGCACAGCTGATGAAAGCCGTCGTAGACGTAGTCGCGGTTGAGGAACACCGTGCCGCCACTGGAGTTGATGCTGTCACTGCGGCGGATGCGATTGGGCTTGCCGTACTTGTCGCGACCGATGTGGGTGAAGGTGGCCAGCGGGTGTTCGATGAGCACCGGGGCGTCGGTGCTGGGTTCGTCAAAAGTCTGGTAGCTGGTGGTAGTGACCAGCAGCTTGGGGCTGGTGACTTCGGTCTTGAAGCCGGTGAGGTACTTGGTGAGCGTAGTCAGCGGGCCCAGCTCGCTGTCCTGGGTAGTCGAGGTCACCCGGCCCAGCGCGTCGTACTCGGTCCAGGTGCCGGTGGTGCCCTTCTCGCGGGTGCCTACCGGGTAGGACGCAAACGTCGGCCGGCCTTGGGCGTCATACGTGGTGCCGGTGGTCTGCAGCGTGGCATCGACATTGCTGCCGTCGTAGAAGTGCACCAGCACCGGCCGGTACATCACGTCATAAAAGGTATTGCGACGGTGGTTGCCGGTATGCACCCGGCGCAGCCAATGCCCGGCCGGCAGGCCGTGCTCGGCCACCGTAATCCACTCCCAGCTGTAGGTGGTGGCGGTCCACTTGCTGGAGCCGCTGCAGGTGTTGGCCGCCGTCTCGGAGGTGTAGGTGGTGCTGGCCAACCGCCCCATCGCGTCGTAGGTGTAGCAGGTGCGCGAGTCCAGCTCGTCTTCCACCCAGGTAATCCAACCGCGGTTGTCGACCTCGGCTTGAATACTGTTGCCATCGGCAAAGGCGATGTTCTGCGGAATGCCGCGCTTCCAGTTGGTCACTGTCGTGGTGTTGTTGCGGCCATCGGCCACCGTCTTGACCGTGCCCAACTGGCCCGTGCTCACCAGTGAGGTGCGGTCGTAGTCGATGGTTTGCTGCAGTTGGTTGGTAAAGCCATAGACCTCGGTCGGCATGGCCTTCCAGCCATACACCGTGCGCGAGGTCTGCTCGCCATCCGTCCAGGTCTGTTCGACTTGGCCCAGTACCCACGCGGCGGAATCGTCGTAGTACTTGATAGTCTCGGTCTTGGCGTAGGTCTGCGCCTGGACGGCCAGCGGCAAGCCCAATGCCAGCACCAGGGCGCTCAACAACGTCGCTTGGAGTCTGTTCTTCATGGTCACTTCCTTGTTCACGGCGCAGGCGCGCTGGATTTGACGACCTTGGTCGGCCGGGCAAACTGATCGAAGCAAAGCTGGGTATCACTGGTTCCGTTGGGTCCACACACTGCCGGCACTTCCCAAGTGAACCTGCGGCCTTGCTGAGTGGTCGCCGCCAACTTTTGCGGCGTCCAAGTCTCTTGCTTGGTGAAGTTGCTGTCGTAGCCCGACAGCACCTGCCCCACTTGCGCTGGGTACGGCCCTTGATTACCCGCGGCGTAGCTCAACACCTGAGTGCGAAGCAAGGTGCTGTTGCCTTGGAAGGTTTCCGTCTTGAGCAGCTTGCCTTCTTGGTCACCCCAGCGATTGGAGTAGGTGTAGCGGGTGCGATTGCCGTCTGGATCGGTGACATCTACCCAGCGCGTGTCAGCGCAAGTATTACTGGCCGCGCAGGCGTCGTAGGTGGCGCTTCCCGCAGCGGCTGAGTACGCATACGTCCAGGTCCCCGAGGTAATGCCGGGACCGCTGATGGTCTTGCTGACCAGAGATGCCGTACCAAAGATCGACGGAAGACGTTCATAGGGCTCACCCGAAATATCCGTTGGCAGCATGCAGAGCGAAGGCACGTAGCTGCGCGAATGCCAGACACCGCGGACCAAAAATGTCCCTGTAGCGCCGCCGGGATGCACGATGGTCGAGGTTTGCCCACCCGAGGACGCCGACGGCAACGTGCGCAAGTAGCATTGGGGCAAACGCCAGTCGGTTAGCGCCCGTCCACCCAGTCCTACCAGGTTGAACTGCCAAGCGCTTCCATCGGGCAACACTACCCGCGTGAGTATCGCCACTTCAGCGGACACCACGTTGTACTGGTACTGCCAGATCCGCTGCTGCGGCGTGCCAGGATTGGTTGCTATCTGACTGATGACCGGTGCATCGGTTCGCCACGTCAAGCTCACCGCACGTCCATCACTGGCGGTGATCGATGTGAGCTTGTCGCCGGTGTAGTGGTAATCAACGTAGTTTCCGAAGCGGTCTTCCACGCGGCTGGCGTACATGTTGGCGAACATGCGGAACTGGCGGAACGTGGCACCGTCTTTGCGTTCGAACTCGGCATAGGCGCGCTCGCCGGTCAGGTAATCCAGGCGGTACTTCATGCCATCCGGCGACACTGCCAGGAAGGCTTCGCCTGGTTCCCCATTGCTGGTATTGGGTAGACACCCGATCTGCCAGTTGCCCAGCGTTAGCGCCTTGAACACCACGGGGCTTCCGCCACTGTCCAGCATGCTGGGTGCAATCGGGCTACCCGGGATGCGGCGCAAGATGCCTTGCCGCTCGCCCGACTCCGAAATCAGGTCCATGCCGTTCCAGGCGGCTTCGGGGTCAGTCAGTCCGCCGGTGTAGAGGGGGCGGTCGAAGTTTGTGCAACGCGTGAGCAAATTGCCGCCGACTACCCAGTACTGGCCCGGATTGGTGATGGGTGTCGTCCCCCAGGGCGCCTGGGTCAGGGTTTCAATACGGGGTATCGACAGCACCCAATCGCCCATCGAACTGGGACCCATGCGTGCGTCGCTGGTCTGCACTGACACCAACTCGCGCGTGAGAGAAATCGTCGGGCCAGTGCCCTCCAGCACCAGATCGGTCTGCCGAAAGGTCAGATCGCCGGTATAGATATTGAGCTCTTCGCCAAACGGAGTCGGGCCAACGGGCTCAATGGCGTCGTTGACCTTGAGCCGACGCAGGTACTTGTCCTCTGGCGTCGGCTCTTGCGACATGGCGGGAAGCACGGCACCCAAGGTGCAGGCCACCAGAATCATTGCAGAAACTGCTGTCCTTCTATGCGTCATATTCACTTCCTTGTTCACGGCGCAGGCGCGCTGGTCTTGACCACCTTGGTGGGCATGGCAAACGGGCTGAAGCACAGCTGCGTGCCGGGGGTGTCATTGGGACCGCACACGGCCGGCACTTCCCAGGTGAAATTGCGGCCCTGCTGGGTGATCACCTTGCGACGCAGCGGGGTGTACACGTTGTTCTTGGCTTCGTTGCCATCCGCGGTCAGCGAGTTGCCTAGCTTGCTCGGATACAGACCACCTGAAGATGGGGCGTAGCTCATGGCCTGGGTGCGAATGGGCTGAGTATCGGCATCGTGCTCAAAAGTCTGGATGGACAGCAGCTTGGTCTCGGTCTCGCCCCAGCGATTGCTATGGGTGTAACGGGTGCGTGAGCCGTCAGGCTGCACAACGTCGGTGCTCACGCTGCTCGCACAGGTGCCCGCCGCTGCGCAGGCATCACTGGTGGTGCTGCTCCAGGTCGGAACGTAACGGTATTGCCACAGGCCCGTAGCAATACCCGGGCCCGACAATTCCTTACGTGTCAGCGAGTAGACGCCGATCAGCGGTGTATCGCCCTCATACGGATCGAACTCCTGCCCGATCTGTGGAGTTACGCAGAAGCTGGGCACATAGCTGCGCGGATGGAATGACAGCGCGCTCCAGAATCGACCACGCAGACCACTGGGGTGGGTGATGTCTGCCGACAGACGCTCGGGTTGTGCGTCCAAATCGCGTGTTCCGCACTTGACGAACAGCTTGTCGTATACGGGGTCTCCCACGTGCGTCCAGCCGCTGGCGAGGGTGGTGCTGTAGGTCCAACGCGAATTGTCTGGCAGGACGACGGCAGAAAGTCGCGGTACGCCTGGAGCTGCTAGCGTGTACTCGTACTGCCAAACCCGCGCCGGGGCATCGCTTGCCGGAATCGTGATGGTTGAGATCACCGGCATGTCGGTACGCCACTGCAACTGCACGACACGACCATCCGATGCGGTGATACTGGTGAGCTGATCGTTGGTGTAGTTGTAGTCGACGTAGTTGCCAAAGCGGTCTTCCACCTTCGACACGTACATCGTGGCGGCCATGCGGTGTTGCTGCAACGTCACGCCGCCGATCGTATCTTCGTACATCGAGTCGGCGGGCGTTCCGCGCAGATGGGTCAAGTGATAGCGCATGCCGTCAGGCGACACCGCAATGAAGGCCTCACCGGCCTGACCATTGGTGGTGGCCGCCAGGCACCCGATCTGCCAGTTCTGCTGGGTGACCGCTGGAAATACCAGGGCCGTGCCGTTGAGGCTCATGGTGGGCTGGGCTGGGTTCAGTGGATCGCGCTTGAGCAGCAACTGACCGCCTGCACCACCCTCGGTGTACAAGGTCATGCCCGTCCACCAGATTGACGAAAATCCCGACGTACCGAGCGGCCGGCCATAGGCCGTGCAACGCGCCAACGGGTTGGTGCCGGCGACACGCCATTGATTGCCCGGCGTGGTGATGGGCGTCAAGGTTCCCGTGTTGCGACCGGTGAGCGTCTCCAGTCGTGGAATCGACAGCACCCAGTTACCCAGGTTGCTGGGTTCGTAATACGAAAGCGGCGCTTCCTGTGCGCTGCCAAAGCTGCGCGCCAGGGTAATCGTGGGCCCGGTGCCTTCCAGTTGCACGTCCACTACGTTGAAGGTCAGCTCGCCGGTGTACATGTTGAGCTGCTCACCGAACGGCGTTTCACCCAATGGCTGGATGGTCTGCGCGATCTTCAGCCGCTTCATGTACTCCTCGGCCGGCGTGACTTGCGCCAGCACGGTGTGAGGTGTCGTCAAGGCGCCCAAAAGTGTCAGGCAGATGCCCGTGGCACGCACCCGATGAGCGTGGGTCAAGTTGCCGATATGCGTGCGCGTGCTCGCTGCGTGCGTTCCTTGCTGCATGTTCCTTCCCCATGAAGCGCGAACATTGTTCGCGCGAAGACGCGAGTGGCCCTGTTCCCCTGGCCAGGACGCATCCTGCTTCCGCACGGATAAGCGTGTCAAGCCGCAGCTTGATCCCTCTCACTATATTTCTGAAACTTGACGGACAGCACCTCAAGATCGTGCTTGATGACCGACTCCTGCAGCGGCGTCAGCTTCAACACCAGGAACTGCACCGACGCGTCTTTGCGCCGGCGAGATTGGCTGTCGCTCAGGGCCTGTTCCAAACGTCAGGTGTCTGGTAGGCGACGAGCATTTGAATGAAGGCATCCGCCTCAAACTTCGCATCCGGTTCACCGCTGCCCGCCAGAACATCGCTCATCACAGCCGTTCCCTCAGCAAGATCGAACAGGATGTCCAGGGTGTTGAAGTTGAATTCCTTCAGGCCCGAAGTGGCAGATTGCCCTTCCGCTTGCCACCAGGCGACCACCCTCCTCCGAACCTCTGAGCTGCCTTCCTGCCACATCAGTCGATTGAACGTCGCTGTAGCTTCACTGTCGAGGTTATTGAAGTCAGTTAAGTCTCGCTGCATGTCCGCTCCTCAAGCAATTTTCCCGCTATGCCGATGCTTCCCAATTTTCGGCTCATCAATCGCGCACAGTTAGATGTCCGCGCCGCACCGATCATCTCCCTCAATGAAGGTGATTGCGTTGTGGATGCTTCCCCAAGCTCCGTGTGACGGAACCACCATCGACAACGGCTCGTCTGCGTTGAGTATGTCCGCAGCGTAGACGGCGGTTGCCCCATCTGCGGCCTCAAGCAGCTTGCCCATTCGACCCACTTCCAACGCTGCCTCGGCCTTGCGCTGTGCTGGTGGGAGCGCGTGCAGCTCAAGGTTCCTCGCCCTGACTTCTTCGTAGAGTGCAGAGGGTTCCACCGCTTGGGCGGCGGAGGCCGGTGTTGTAAGCAATAGCGCCAGGGACAGGGACAGCGGCAACATTCGCTCCTGCGTCATGACTGACATCATTGCAGTTGGTATCCCAGCGGAAACCAGATGCCACGAGCCGCAGGCACTCCCATGTTGGGAAGCACATGACCCGCATCCAGCGTGCGAATGTCCACATCCTCAATCACGGCATCGACCTCCACTTGCGGATGCTCAGCGAACACCGTGCGCGCAAGCATTTGCAGTGCGTCAGCATAGTCGTAGCCGGTCACGCCACAACCCAACCACAGATTGGAGAAGGGAGGAACGTTCCTGAACTTGAACCAGAACCTCTGGAGCAAAGCTGCTCTCCTAAAGTTGATGACTGGAGCCAGGGTGACGATGCTTCTGTGCCAATCAGCTATCAGGATAGAGGTCGAACGAAACATCAGCCCCCATTTCCGCCATCATGCTCAAGTAGGAATTTGGCACAACCAACATCACGCCACGCACATCACCCTTAATCGTGAACTCGAAGTCCAAGTACAGTCCGAGACGCGCCGTCATATGACCAAGTTCAACACGTTGGGAGCCAAGCTTCGAGAACAACCGTTCGCATGCCAACTCCAGCGTGTCCTGGTCATCAGTGCAGGCTTCAACCGACCACCACGCTTCCGGCAAATTGGAGCCAGCGTGTAGCGGATTCCTTGTCACCACCTGACCACCCAACAAGGGATGCGTATCGGCCAATAGCCGTACGGCTTGCTCAGGTCCGGATGCCCTCAAACGAAAAATCTGAAAACTGGTGCTATGGGTCGGATTCGCGTCCACATCGTGAATATCACCGACCACCTCCCCTCGCCATATCCCTTCGGGACCTGGCGCCCGCACACGCAGGACCGCCCACAGATCGCCATCGCTTGCCTCCAGCATCATGCCTTCGCTGAGCGACACGCCGTGCAACGCCAGATCCTCCGCAGTCCCCTTCAAGCTAAGGCGCAGGCATCCATCCCGGTCCCGGTTGTTGAAATCCGCAAAGACTTTGAGCACGTCGCCTCCCTACGCAATCTGCGCCCTATGCCACTCCCGCTCTCCCTTCGTCATCCACAACACCCGCTCCTGCGGACGTATCCCGGTAGGCGCCGGCAAGAACTCCGGCGGCCGGCTGCGAATCAGCAGCCGCGATCCCAACGCCAAGGAAGTGACCGTCCCCAACTCGCGAAACCCCAGCGCCTTGTGCGCGCGCCGCGAGGGCACGTTGATCGAACTGACGTCGGACAGGAACTGCATCGGCGTGTCTTCGGAGGCCGAGGCGTGATCCATGATCGCCGCCAGGATGCGATGGCCGCGCCGATCCGGCGCCACGTAGGCATCGCGGCCCCAGACATGCCGCTTGTCCAGCGGCAAACGCCAGGCCATCTCGTCGAAGTAGCGCGGCACGCCGTGCGCGACCCAGAACCAGGCAATCAGGCCGCGCTCTTCTTCCACCGCGAAGTAGCGCAGGCCATGCTCGAAGCGGCGCAGGATACGCTTGTGATCCCCTCGCCTTCCATGCGCCTTGTCGGCGGCGGAGATGCGCTCCACGTCGGTGGCATGCAATTCCAGGAAACGCTGACCGGGCTGCAACTCGGTGAGCTTGAGCGTGCCGGCGTCGCGGCCGAACAGGATGATGCGATTCCATTCAATCATTGGCGACACCGGACTTTTCAAAGGTGGGAAGCGACAGACCCAGCTCGGACTTGCCGGTGGCGCTGAGCAGGCGCAGCACATCGCGCGCCAGGTTGCGGCCAAACAACCACAACGCCGCACAGTAAACCAGCACGCCGGCCAGCACTTCCATGGCCAGCAGCACGGCGTCGTGCAGCACGTACCAGACCAGCGCCAAGCGCAGCGACAACACGGCCGCCACCATCAATGCGCAGGCCAGCAACACCCGCAGCAACGGCGACCACAACGCGCCCAGGCTCAAGCCGAACGGTCGGCAGGCGCGGCTGGCCAGTGCAAACTGCACCAACAGCGCAATGCCCACCGCAAAGCTGGCGGCAAACGCGCCCCAGCGCGACAGCAACCACAGGCTGGCCACCAGCACGATCACGCTGGTCAGCTCGATGCGCAGCACGCGCGCATTTTCGCCCAGCGCACCCAGGAATGAGGCGAACAGAAAGCTCGCCGGCGCCATCACCGTCACGCTGGCCAGCACGCTGAGCAGCGGCGCCACCATCTGCCACTCCGGCGGCAGCACGGTAGCCACCAGCGTCGGCGCCACCGCCGCCAGACCGAAGCACATCGGGAACAACACCACCGCAGTCAGCGCCAGAGCGCGCACGATCATCGGCGCGCGTTGCGCCGGTTCGGAACGGACGATGGCCGGCATCATCACCGTGCCGATGTGTCCGCCCACATACAGCGCCGGCAGCTGCGCCAGATTGAAGGCCAGGCCGTAGGCACCGGCCTCGTGCGCGCCGACCAGCCGCAGCATCAGCGGCTTGTCCCAGTAGCGCGCGCCTTCGCTCAGGGTGATCTCGCCGGTGATTGGCGCACCAAAGCGGACGATGTCTCGAATCCGCGACCACGGCACCCGCACCGGCGCCAACCAACTGCGCCAACCGGTGCCGGCAATGGTCACCCCAGCAATCACCGTGGACTGGGCAATGAAAGCCAGGATCATCGACTGCCCGCCCAGCTGCGTGGTGGCCACCAGCGAGATCGCCACCACGGCATAGGTCAGGTCACCGGCAAAGCTGGCCATGGCGATGCGCGCAAAGCGCATCTCGCGCGCGAGCAACTTGTCGGGCATGCCGCCCAGACGGCGGATGAAGATCGCCAGCAAGGCACCGGGCAGATACTCCAGCAGGCGCGGCACTTCAAACCACACCGCAAACCACGGCGTGGCCGCGAACAGCAGCAACGCCATCACCAAGCCGGCGATCAGATAGAACAGGCTGGCCGCGTGGATGGCTTCGCGACCATCCCCACCGCGCACGATCACGTACTGACCGCAGCCCCAGGCCGAGATCCAGTTGCCGGTCCAGGCAATCACCGTGGCCACCGTCACTTCGGCCACGATGTCCGGACTCAGATGCCGGGCGATCAGCAAAGTGCCAATCAATCCCACGGCCCGGCCGAGCAAGCCGGCCCCGATACCCCAAGCCGCGCCCGACACAATCTTCAGTTTGTCGCTCAATGCCGCAACCGCCCCTGTGAACTACCCCGTGGCGGCATCGTACGCGAAGTCAGTGCATCGTCTGTCGTTTGCGTGTCAACAGCTGCTGCCAAGGGAAGGCCCACTGCGCCAGCGGCGCCGCCGCCGCAACCATCCGCAAGCGCGGATGCCGCAACATGCGATAGCGCGCCAGCGGAATCCGCTCCTGCCCCGCCAACATGCGCCGCAGCCGCCACGGCGGGCTTGACCAGGGATAGCCGGGATCGCGCCGCCAATCACCGAACAAGCGGTGCGAGTGGTATTCGTGCAGCACGAAGGGATTGGGCGTGGCCAGGAACAGATGCCCGCCGGGGCGCAGCACGCGCAGCAATTCGGCGATGAAATGATCACGATGGCGCTGGGTACTGATGAACTCCAGCACCGAAACGCAGGTAACCAGGTCAAAGCTATTGTCGTCGTAGGGCATGGCGTGGCCGGCCGGTACGTGTTGGAAGTTCAACCGCCGCGCATCCAAGCCATACGCCTGCGCACGCACGCGCGCCGCCTGCAGCGTGGAGGCATCGGCATCGACGCCGATAACCTTGCGCGCACCCAGGCTGGACAGCGCCAGCGCCACGGAAGTACCGCCGGTGCCGCATCCGACATCGAGGATGCGTTCGGCGCTGCCGACATGGTCGACCAGGGTGCGGCACAGGCCGCTGGCGTGCATGTCGACGCGGGAGATTTCGCGTTCGAGGAACCGGTCGGAAACGCGCGACTCGCGGTCGGAGTCGTACTCGCCGTTGGTATTGGAATCGTGGATGTCACGGCGGGCTGCGCCGCTCTGTATCAAGGCGACGAATTGCGAACGATAGGGCTCGTCCATGGCTCGGGGGATCCATGTGGTCGGGGGATGCCCTTGAGACGGCAAGGCCTGCGGCTAGCGGACACTACTTTTTGTTACAGCTGACGAACGGTTGTTTAATTTGGCCGATGTTGCGTTGGCCGGAAGTCATGGTCTTGGTGATTGAGGAGGGACTTGGCGCGTGTGATCGGGGTCAGGCCCCTGCTGATAGGGCCTGGAATCCACATGGCCTCGATTTGAAACTCTCCTAGTAAGGGCTCCAGTCCCTATCAGCAGGGGCCTGACCCCGCTCTGACAGATCGCCTTTGTTCAAAAGCAGGTGGTCTGGTGGCCGGCTTCCGCCCTGCTCCTCTCCGCTTGGCTTGGCTTCGCTTGGCTCTGCTTGGCTTGGCTCGAGCTCTGCTTGTGCTGTTCGATCAGCCAACGCGATTTGTAGAGAGCGGGAGCAGACCCTGTGCAACAGGGACTGGAGCCCTTACCAGGAGAGTCTCCGGTCGAAGCCATGTGGATTCCAGGCCCTGTTGCGCAGGGTCTGCTCCCGCTCACAAGCACAGTCGCTTGGCTTGGCTTGGCTTGGCTTGAGCTCTGCTTGTGCTGTCCAATCAGCCAACGCGATTTGTAGAGAGTGGGAGCAGACCCTGTGCAACAGGGACTGGAGCCCTTACCAGGAGAGTGTCCGCTCGAAGCCATGTGGATTCCAGGCCCTGTTGCGCAGGGTCTGGTCCCGCTCACAAGCCATGCCACAAGCTCTTAGCGACAAAACCTCAAGGACTATCCTTGATCCCCTGCTCACACGCCTGAGAAGCAACCCGCGGCTGCTCCCGACGCTTCCAGGCACCACGAATTGCACGCATCGCCGGCTTCTCCACCAACCGATTCATGGCAAATGCCAGCAACAAAGCAAAGCCCATCGCCAGCGCAACCGCGGCCAGCGCATGCACGCCCGCCTTCTCCAGGTAATAGATGACCACAAAACCAATCGCCTGATGCACCAGATACAGCGAGTACGAAATCTCGCCCAGGAACGCAAACACCCGCCGATTGAGAAAACGCAACCAACCGGCAGTAAACGCGGTAAACACCGCGCAGCAGAACACCGCCACCGCCAGGAAGATCGGCCGCTCACCCACCGCAATGGCCAACAGGCTCAGCGCAATCATCAGCACGTTGAGCCGCCATTCCTCCGGCCGCTGGCGCAGGCGATAGAACAGGATGCCCATCGCGAAGAACGGGATAAAGCGCAGGATCATCAGCTCGCGCAGCGCATAGGAAAAATGCACCTGGTGCTTCTCGCACAAGCCCTCGATGGCGGCCAGCACCAGCCAGGTGGCGATGATCCAGTGGATGCGCTTGAGCTGCCCCAGCAGGAACCACATCAGCATCTGCACGTAGAAGAACAGCTCGATCTGCAGCGTCCAGTACGAGCCATCCAGATGCTCGAAGCCCAGGAACTCCTGCACCATCGTGTAGTTGGACAGCAGGTCGCGCAGCGGCAGCTGCTGGATCGGCAGGCCGATCGTGTACACCACCAGCGCGGTCAGGCTCAGCCCCGTCCAATACGCCGGGAACAGCCGCGAGAAACGCGAGACCACAAAATCCATCGCGGTGCGGGTGCGCTCCAGCGTCATGAAAATGACAAAGCCGCTGATCAGGAAAAACAGCTGCACGCCGTATTTGCCGGCCAGCAGATCCAGCGGCATCCCGCCCACATGGCCTATCTGCTCCGAATATCGCGTTGTGTAGTGGTAGGCCATGACGGCCACCGCGGCCAGTCCGCGTAGGGCATCCAACTCCACCACACGCGCAGATGGCGAGTTTTCCTGAACCACTTCCGCCCCCGGTGACTGTCTCCTGTTCGCTCGGTATAACGCCGGCCGGCAGCCCGACAGGCCATCACATAGCTGTCGCCGCGCCGGCCGGGATGTGCGCATGCGCCTGCTGATCGTCACCTCGCAGTTCCCCATTGCCGGGGAGCCCAACCGCGGCCGGCCGATCCTGCAGACCGTGCGCGAGCTCTCGCGGCTGGCGCAGGTCAAGGTGCTCAGCCCCATCGCCACCTACCCGCGCTGGGCGCAGCCGCGCAGCTACCTGTACCGGGCCAGCGACGATGCCCATCAGGTGCCCGGCTGCGACGTGGACTACGTGCGCTACCCCGCCCTGCCCGCCATCAGTCGCCCGTTCAACGGCCGTCTGTGCGCGCGTGCCATTGAAAAGCCGATGCGCGATTTCGCCCCGGACGTGATGCTGTCCTACTGGCTCTACCCCGACGCCCATGGCGCCATGCTGGCCGCGCGCCGTGCCGGGCTGCCGCTGGTGGTGGGTGCGCGTGGTTCGGACTTGCGCGTGCGCGATGCCATCAGCAAGCGCCTGACCCGGCCGGTGCTGGCCGCTGCCCAGCGCCTGCTGGTGGTCAGCGAAGACCTGGGCCGGGTGGCGGTGGATCAGTACGACGCCGACCCGGACCGCATCCGCGCCATCCCCAATGGCTGCGATGCGGCCATCTTCCACCCCGGCGACCGTGCCGCCGCGCGCCAGACGCTGGGGCTGCCGGCCGATGCCGAGGTGGTGACCTACGTCGGCCGGCTGGTCGCCGAAAAGGGCCTGCGCGAATTGCTCGACGCCACCGCCAGCCTGCGCGCCGCGCGTCCGCGCCTGCGGGTGGTGCTGGTCGGCGAAGGTCCGCTGGGCGAAGAACTGGCCAAGCGCATTGCCGAACAAGATTTGCCGGTGCAGTTGGCCGGCGCGCAGCCGGCTGAGGCGGTGGCGCAGTGGATGGTGGCCTCGGATCTGGTCACCCTGCCCAGCTACAGCGAAGGCCACCCCAATGTACTGGTGGAAGCGCTGGCCTGTGGCCGGCCGGTAGTGTCCACGCCGGTGGGCGGCATTCCGGAAGTGGTGGACGCGGCCAGCGGCGTGCTGGTGCCGGCGCGCGATCCGGCGGCGCTGGCCGAAGGCCTGGCCGCCGTACTCGATCGTCCGTGGGATGAAGCCGCACTGGCGCGCCGCTTTTCGCGCGACTGGCGGCAGGTGGCGCAGGATACGTTGCAGGTGTGCGAGGAGGCGTTGTCCGAAGTACGCGGACTGCGTGCGGTATACGCGGCCGGTTCGGCCTGAGCAAAGGACTGTTCAACATTCAGGGGGAGTGGACGGATGTGTGGAATTGCAGGCTTTGGTGGCGGTAGCGGGATCAGCGCCGAGACGGCGCGACCACTGCTGGAAAAGATGATCCGCACCCTGGGCCATCGCGGCCCCGACGGCTTTGGCTTCCATGCCGAACACGGCGTGGGCCTGGCGCATGCGCGCCTATCGATCATCGATCTGTCCACCGGCGATCAACCCATCCACAACCCGCGCCGCGATGTATGGACGGTGTTCAACGGCGAAATCTTCAACTACGTCGAGCTGCGCCGCGAGCTGGAAGCCGAGGGCCGTCAGTTCTATACCCAGTCCGACACCGAAGTGATCGTGCATCTGTACGACCGCGACGGCGATGACTTCGTGCGCCACCTCAATGGCCAGTTCGCCATCGCGCTGTGGGATGCACGCAAGCAACGGCTGGTGCTGGCGCGCGACCGCGCCGGCATCCGCCCGATGTACTACAGCCAGGCCCATGGCCGAATCTGGTTTGCCTCGGAGGTCAAAGCGCTGCTGGCGGTACTGCCCGAACTGGGCCGGCTCAGCTCGCACGCGCTGATGCAGACGCTGACCTACTGGGCGCCGGTGGATCCGGAAACCCTGTACGAAGGCGTGCAAAGCCTGCCGCCGGGCTGCCTGCTGGCCATCGATGCCGACGGCAAGCAGACCCTCAAGCGTTACTGGGACTGGACTTACCCGAGCGCCGAGGAAACCTCGCCCTCGCGCTACCCGCTGAGCGTTGAACAAGCCACCGCCGAACTGCGCGATCTGCTGGTGGATGCGGTGCGCCTGCAACTGCGCGCCGATGTGCCGGTGGGCGCTTACCTGAGCGGCGGTCTGGACTCGTCCGGCATCGTCGCCTTGATTCGTGGCTTTACCGACACGCCGGTGCGCACGTTCTCGGTGGCGTTTGAAGATGGCGAGTTCGACGAAAGCGACTACCAGCAGGCGATGGTCCGCCACCTGCGCACCGAGCACACCACCCTGCGCTGCACCCGCCGCGATATTGGCGAAGCCTTTCCGCGCCTGATCCGCCACACCGAAACCCCCGTGCTGCGCACCGGCCCCGTGCCGCTGATGCTGCTGGCCGGCAGCGTGCGCGCGCACGGTTACAAGGTGGTGCTGACCGGCGAAGGCGCCGACGAAGTGTTTGGCGGCTACGACCTGTTCAAGGAAGCCAAGGTGCGTCGCTTCTGGGCCAGCCAGCCCGAATCCAAGTTCCGCCCGCGCCTGCTGGAAAAACTGTACGGCTACCTGCGCAACTCGCCGGTCAGCAACGCCGCGTTCGCGCAGTCGTTCTTCGGCCAGGGCATGGAGCATCTGCAGCGCCCGATCTTCGCCCACGTGCCGCGCTGGACCACTTCGCAGCGCGCCCTGGGCCTGCTCACTCCGGAACTGCGTCAGGCCGCTGCCGCCTGGGATCCGCTGGACGCTTACGAGCAATCCCTGCCGCCGGGCATCATGGACTGGAGCCCGCTGGCGCGTGACCAGTACGTGGAGGCCAAGTCGCTGCTGGCCGGCTACCTGCTGTCCTCGCAGGGCGATCGGGTGGCGATGGCCAACTCGATTGAAGGCCGCTTCCCCTATCTGGATCACCGCGTCATCGAGTTCGCCAACCGCCTGCCGCCCAGCTTCAAGATTCGCGGCATGACCGAAAAATACCTGCTGCGCCGCGCCCTGGCCGACCTGCTGCCGGAAGACATCGTCAACCGCACCAAGCAACCCTATCGCGCCCCGGACAGCCAGAGCTTCTTCTTCGACGGCCAGCCGCTGGACTACGTGGCTGATACGCTCGACCCGCAGCGCGTGCGCGACGCCGGCTACTTCGACCCGCAGGCAGTGAGCCGGCTGGTGGAGAAATGCCGGCTCGGCCGCGCCACCGGCTTTGCCGACAACCAGGCCTTCGTCGGCATCCTCTCGACCATGCTGGTGCATCGGCAGACGCAGGAGTGGCGCACGGCGGCCCAGACCCAAGATGATGTGTCGGCGCCGCTGGCGCTGGCGACCTGATCGATCACCGACCCCGCGGAGATTGCATGCACTGGCGAATCAAAGGAACTGTTCAAAAAGTGCTGGGCTATGTGCCGGGCGGCGACGTCCTGCATTTCCACCTGCAGCGGCGCTTTGGCGGCCTGCAGAACTTCCGCCGCGAGCTTGAAAGCAAGGTGGAAGACTGGACCATCATGGCCCACCACCTGCGCGATGCCGGCCTGGCGTTTCGCGGCCTGCGTGGTTTTGAAATCGGCTCGGGCTGGTATCCCACCTTCCCCATCGCCTGCTACCTGGCCGGCGTCGAACGCCTGATCACCTACGACCTGACCCGGCACATGCGCGCCGATCTGACCCTGGCCTGCGTGGAAGCACTGGAAGGATCGCTGCAGACAATCGCCGATGCCGCCGGCACCGATCTGGAAGGCGTACGCACCCGCTACCTGCAACTGCGCAACCGCATGCTGGCCGGCGAAGACGTGCAGAGCGCCAGCGACGGCGTCATCGTCTACCGCGCCCCCGCCGACGCCACCCGCACCGACCTGCCCGACGACAGCGTGGACGTGGTGTTCTCCAACAGCGTGCTGGAGCACGTGCCGGGCGAAGTGATCCTGGCCATGTACCGCGAATCGCAGCGCATCCTGGCGCCGGGCGGAGTGATGTTCCACTCGGTCAACTGCGGCGACCACTACGCCTACGTCGACAGCAACGTCCACCAGCTCCACTACCTGCGCTACTCGGACGCGGAGTGGCAGCGCTGGAACAACGACTTCCTCTACCAGAACCGCCTGCGCGCGCACTACTTTGTCGACCAGGCGCGCGAAATGGGTTTTGAGATTGTGCTGGACACCTCCACCACCCGCCCCGAGCGCCTGGCACAACTCAAGGCGATGCCAGTGCATCCGCAGTTCGCCCACTACGCGCCTGAGCAGCTGTGCATCACGAGCGTGGATTTCATTGCTCGCAAAGCCTGAGCCAAGCCCACCGAGATCGAGCCAAGACGGCATTTTGTAGGAGGGCCTTTAGCCCCGAAGCTGGGAGATCTTCAGATCCCGTTCTTGTCGGCAACTTCAGGTTCGCCAGCGTCGGGGCTAAAGCCCCTCCTACAGGTTTCGACGGTTCGCTGGCGCGCTAGCGCCCGACCGGCGCAATCCGCAGCAACTTCCCATCCGGCGCATCCACCAACACGTACAGCGCCCCATCCGGCCCCTGCCGCACATCGCGGATACGCTCCTCACGCGTAGTGAGCAAGCGCTCTTCGTGCACCACCTGATCCCCCTCCAACTCCAACCGGATCAGCGCCTTGCCCGCCAACGCACCCAGGAACAAATCGCCCTGCCACTGCGGAAACAAGCCACCGGTATAGAACGCCATGCCACTGACCGCCGGCGACTTTTCCCACACATACGCCGGATCGATCATCCCCGCCGTACTGCGCCCAATCGAACCCGGCACCGGCTTGCCGCTGTAATCAATCCCATGCGTCACCACCGGCCAACCGTAGTTGCCACCCGCGCGCGGAATATTGATTTCGTCGCCACCCTGCGGCCCATGCTCGCTGGTCCACAACGCGCGCGTGCGCGGATGGATCGCCGCGCCCTGCATGTTGCGATGACCGTAGGACCAAATCTCGCCGCGCGCCCCGCTTTGCTTCACGTAAGGATTGTCCTTGGGAATCTTGCCGTCCGGCCAGATCCGCACCAACTTGCCGGTGAGCTTGTCCAACTCCTGCGCGGCGGCCGCGCCCACGCGGTTGTCGCCCTGGGTGACAAACAGATGGCCATCGTCATCAAACACCAGTCGCGCGCCCACGTGCGTGCCATGCGAGAGCTTGGGCTCCTGCCGGTACACCACTTCCACATGCTTGAGCGCGTCGCCCTCCAGCTTGCCGCGCGCCACCGCCGTGCCGGCCTTGTTGCCGCGGAAGGTGGGCTCGGCGAACGCCACATAGACCCAGTGATCGCGGCCGAAGTCCGGCGACAGCGCCACGTCCAGCAATCCGGCCTGGCCGTCGACAAAGACTTCCGGCAAGCCGCTGATCGGCGGCGAGACATTGCCATCGGAGTCGATGCGACGCAGGCGCCCCGGCCGCTCGGTAATCAACACGCCGCCGCCGGGCAGGAAGGCCAGGCCCCAGGGATGCTCCAGGCCATGGACCAGCTCGGTCACGGCGTAATCGCCTTTTTCCGACGGATACGCCGCCGGCACGGGGTTGCGTACGGTCTGTGGCGGTTGCGCCACTTCGGTGCTGGGTGCGCCACCATTACGGCAGCCGCTGGCGGCCAGCAGCAGAACAAGGGCCAAGCGTCGCATCGGAAGGTTCCCCAGGCGGTGTGCGCTGGCGGCGAGGATAGCATCGCCGCGCGCTGGCAAGTCCGGCCACGGGCGATGGCCGGATGGATGTGAAGCTTACGTTTTTCCAGACAAAGCAAGTCATAAGCACCAGGGGAACCCATGCAACAGAAACACCAGATCAAGCAATTCATCCTGGAGAACTTCCTGTTCTCCGATGACCCCACGGCCATTGGCGATCAGGATTCGCTGATCCGCGGCGGCATCATCGATTCCACCGGCATCCACGAGCTGATCTTCTTTCTGGAAGACCAGTTCAAGCTGCAGATCGTGCCGGAGGAAATGACCCCGGCGAACTTCGACTCGATCCAGACCGTCGACGAATTCGTCAGCCGCAAGCTCGCCAGCTGAGCCTGATCGCATGGACAGCCTGCCCACCCGCGTCGCGCAAGTGGCCGGCCGCGCGCCGCAGCGCGTGGCCCTGGTCGATGGCGATCGCCGCCTGGACTACGCCGGTTTCTGGCGCCAGGCCCAGCACTTTGCCGCGCACCTGCGCGCGCAAGG
>Ga0160436_1000389_pt1 | contig 18271 bp, 17 predicted proteins | sample HID1973M_E0MG_FD_108264 | JGI IMG/M metagenome (GOLD analysis project Ga0160436, IMG submission 108264) | Enriched mosquito-associated microbial communities from UW Madison campus, WI, USA - HID1973M_E0 MG | ecosystem: Host-associated > Arthropoda: Insects > Digestive system > Unclassified ...
GTAGAAGTCGCAGCCGATCGCGGTGACATCGACCGGGCGGTGCGGCGCTGCCTGCGATCCGTCGACCACGGTAATGATGCCGCGCTTGCGCGCCTCGCGGCAGATCTCGCGGACCGGGTTGACCGTGCCCAGCACGTTGGAGACATGTGCAATGGCCAGCAGCTTCACGTCGCTGCTCATGGCTGCATAAAGCGCCGGCAGATCCAGACTGCCGTCGGGCAGGATCTCGGCCACACGCACGCTGGCGCCGGTGCGCTGGGCCACCAGCTGCCAGGGCACGATGTTGGCGTGGTGCTCCATGCGCGAGACCAGGATCACGTCGCCGGCCTTCAGCTGCGGCAAGGCCCAGGAATACGCCACCAGGTTGAGCGCAAAGGTGGTGCCGCTGCACAGCACCAGATCCTCGGCGCGCACATTGAGGAAGCCTGCCAGCTTGCGGCGTGCGCCTTCGTAGGCGTCAGTGGCTTCCGTGCCCAGGGTATGCACCGCGCGACTGACGTTGGCGTTGTGGCGCCGATAGAAGTCGTCGGTGGCGGCGATCACGCTGGCCGGTTTCTGTCCGGTGTTGGCGCTGTCGAAATAGATCAGCGGCTTGCCGTGCACCTGGCGTTCGAGCAGCGGAAAATCCGCGCGCACGCCCGCCCAGTCGGCGTCGGTCAGTTCCAGCGGGGCAGGGGGCTGGCTCAGGCTCATGGCGATCCCAGGCGATCCAAGGCGTGGTCGACACGCGCGGTCAGTTGCTCGCGCACTTCGGTGTTGTCGATCACCGCCAGCGGCTCACGGAAGAATGCCGCCGTCAGCAACTGCTGGGCCTCGCGCTCCGGCAGGCCGCGCGAGCGCAGGTAGAACAGCGCGTTGGCATCAAGCTTGCCGACGGTGGCGCCGTGTGCGGCTTTGACCTCATCGGCGTGGATTTCCAGCACCGGCTGAGTGTCGATTTCGGCTTGCTCGGACAGCAGCAGATTCTTGTTCGACAGCGCCGCATCGGTGCCGTCGGCACCTTCGCGAATCAGGATGCCGCCATGGAAAACTGCGCGACCGCGACCGGCACCCAGCCCGCGCCAGCCCAGCTCGCAGGCAGTGTCGCGGCCGATATGGTCGATGCCCAGGCGGGTGTCGAGATGGCGGCGACCGTCGGCCAGCAGCACGCCATTGGCGACCAGCCGTGACTCATCACCTTCCAGGCGCACATTGAGCTCGTGTCGCGACAAGGCCGCGCCCAGCTCCAGGTCCATCCGGCGGTATTCGGCGCCGCGTGCGAGCACGGCCTCGGTGCGCATCAGCTGGCTGGCGCGGTCGCCATCACGCTGCACGCGGGCGTGGCGCAGCTGCGCCTCGCGGGCCAGGTGCACGTGGGTCAGGCTGTTGGCCAGGTGGGCGTGATCATCCACCGCGAAGTGATGCTCCAGCACCGTCAGCGAGGCACCGGCGCGCAGCTCAATCAGATGACGCAGGTGCCAGGCGCGATCCGCGCCGTCGGCAGCGCCAATGAACACCAGGTTCAAGGGCTGGCTGACCACCACGCCTTCGTCCAGGCGCAGCAGTACGCCTTCGTTGGCCAGGGCGGCATTGAGGCGGGCGAAGACTTCTTCGCTGCGCTCGTAGCGGCGGCCGAGGAAGCGCACGGCTTCGGCGCCTTCGGCCAGCGCCTCGGATAGCAGTTGCAGGCTCACGCCCTCGGGCAGGTCGGTGGTCAGCGACAGGGCCACCGAGTAGCGGCCGTTGACGAATACCGCGCGCGGACCCGGGATGTCGGCCAGCAGCAGCGGATCCACCGCCGGCGCTTCCTGCACGGGCTGGAAGCTGCGCCGCTCCAGCTGACGCAGCGAGGTGTATTTCCAGGCTTCGTTGCGCGGGCCCGGCAGGCCGGCGCGCAGCGCCTCGTCCAGTTCGGCGCGGCGGCCAGCGTCGCCGGCAAAGCCCTGCGCCAGGGAGTCCAGCAGCGCGCTCATCCGGCGGCCTGCGCCGGGGCGACGCGATCTTTCAGCCAGGCATAGCCGTGCTGTTCCAGTTCCAGCGCCAGCTCCGGGCCGCCGGATTCGACGATACGGCCATCGGCCAACACATGCACCACGTCTGGCTTGATGTAATCGAGCAGACGCTGATAGTGGGTGATGACCAGGAAGGCGCGGTCCGGCGAGCGCAACGCGTTGACGCCGTCGGCCACGTTCTTCAGCGCATCAATATCCAGGCCGCTGTCGGTTTCGTCCAGGATCGCCAGGCGCGGTTCCAGCACGGCGAGTTGGAAGATCTCGTTGCGCTTCTTCTCGCCGCCGGAGAAACCTTCGTTGACGCCGCGATGCAGCAGCTCGTCCTTCAGATGCAGCACGGCCAGCTTTTCGCGCACCAGTTTGAGGAACTGCATCGAGTCCAGCTCGCTCTCACCGCGCGCCTTGCGCTGCGCATTGAGCGCGGCGCGCAGGAAGTAGGTGTTGTTGACGCCCGGAATTTCGACCGGGTACTGGAACGCCAGGAACACGCCGGCGGCGGCGCGTTCTTCCGGCGCCAGTTCCAGCAGCGGTTGCTCGTCAAAGCTGACGCTGCCCTGGGTCACTTCATAGCCTTCGCGCCCCGCCAGGATGTTGCCCAGGGTCGACTTGCCGGCGCCGTTGGGCCCCATGATGGCGTGCACTTGGCCCGGCTTCACTTCCAGCGACAGGCCCTTGAGGATTTCCTTGCCGGCGACGCTGGCGTGGAGGTTTTCGATCTTCAGCATTTCAGTTGTCCGATTCTTTGCTTTAAGCCCCTCCACTTGAGGGAGAGGCATGAGGGTCCGGGAGCGGGTACCTTCCCCACGAGGGAGAAGGGAACATCAGTTAGCCGACGCTGCCTTCCAGCGAGACTTCCAGCAGCTTCTTGGCTTCCACCGCAAATTCCATCGGCAGCTCGCGGAACACCTGCTTGCAGAAGCCGTCGACAATCAACGACACCGCGTCTTCCTGGCTGATGCCGCGAGAGCGGCAATAGAACATCTGGTCGTCGGAAATCTTGGAGGTGGTGGCCTCGTGTTCCAGCGTCGCGGTCGGATTCTTGACTTCGATGTAGGGGAAGGTGTGCGCGCCGCACCTCTTGCCGATCAGCAAGCTGTCGCACTGGGTGTAGTTGCGCGCGTTGGACGCGTTGCGATCCACCTTGACCAGGCCGCGATAGGTGTTCTGGCCACGGCCGGCACTGATGCCCTTGCTGATGATCTTGGACTTGGTGTTCTTGCCGATGTGGATCATCTTGGTGCCGGTGTCGGCCTGCTGGCGATGGTGGGTCAGCGCCACCGAGTGGAACTCGCCTACCGAATCATCGCCGAGCAGCACACAGCTGGGGTACTTCCAGGTGATTGCCGAGCCGGTTTCCACCTGGGTCCAGGAAATCTTGCTGCGCGCGCCGCGGCATTCACCGCGCTTGGTCACGAAGTTGTAGATGCCGCCTCGGCCTTCCTCGTCGCCGGGGTACCAGTTCTGCACGGTGCTGTATTTGATCTCGGCGTCTTCCAGCGCCACCAGTTCCACCACCGCCGCGTGCAGCTGGTTTTCATCGCGCATGGGCGCGGTGCAGCCTTCCAGGTAAGAGACGTAGCTCTTGTCCTCGGCAATGATCAGCGTGCGCTCGAACTGGCCAGTGTGGCCGGCGTTGATGCGGAAGTAGGTGCTCAGCTCCATCGGGCAACGCACGCCCTTGGGGATGAAGACAAAGCTGCCGTCGGAGAACACCGCCGAGTTGAGCGCGGCGAAATAGTTGTCGCCAGTCGGCACCACGCTGCCCAGGTACTGGCGCACCAGATCCGGGTATTCGCGGATGGCCTCGCTCATCGAGCAGAAAATGATGCCCTTCTCGGCCAGTTCCTTGCGGAAGGTGGTGCCCACCGAGACCGAATCGAACACCGCATCCACCGCCACGCCGGCCAGCTTGGCGCGCTCATGCAACGGCACGCCCAGCTTGTCGTAGGTGTCCAGCAGTTCCTGCGGCACTTCGTCCAGCGAGTTGTACTTGGCTTTGGGCGCGCTGTAATAGCTCACGGCCTGGAAGTCGATCGGCGCGATCTTCAGCTTGGCCCAATGCGGCACCGGCATGGTCAGCCAATGGCGATAGGCGGCCAGCCGCCACTCGGTCATCCACTCCGGCTCGTTCTTCTTGGCCGAGAGGGCGCGCACCACGTCCTCGTCCAGGCCAGGCGGCAACGAGTCGGACTCAATGTCGGTGATGAAGCCGGCGTCGTAGCGACGTCCCAGCTGTTCCAGGATTTCTGCGTTTTCGGTGGCCATCAGGGCTGCCTACAAATTCAACTGTTGGCGACGCGCAGGGCGATGGGGCGCCGCGGCGAGTCGTCGGAAGGGGAGGAAGTGGGCGGATTGAGCATCTGCGCCAGGGTGACGCCGCGCAGGGCGTCGGCGACCACGTCGTTGATCAGGCGCCAGTTGGCGCGCGCGCTGCATTGATGGGCGATGCCGCAGTGGCTGTCAGCCGAGCTGCATTCGGTCATCGCCAGCGGCCCTTCCATCGCCTCGACGATCTCAATCAGGCTGATATCGGCAGCGGCGCGGCTGAGCCGATAGCCGCCATGCACGCCACGCAGGCCTTCGACCAGACCGGCCTGGGCCAGCGGCTTGAGGACCTTGCTGACGGTGGGCGACTCCAGGCCGGAGTGGTCGGCCAGGTCGGTCGCGCTCAGGACTTCGCCCGGGCGGGCGGCGAGCACGGTCAGGACTACGGTGGCGTAGTCAGTGAGTTTGGTGACACGGAGCATGGCGGGGGGCGGGCTCTAAAGCGTACCGAAATTGTACGCTTTGCGGCCCGCCCACGCCAGTCAAGCCTGAATCAAGGCGTTTGTGCCGATGCCACGGCCTTTTCCGTGGCTTGTGCCGGGGCCGGCGCAGGCGGCAGGACCAGGGTGAAGTAGGGCGCTGGCGGCGTTTGGCCAGGCGGCAGGTACTTGGGCGCAGGCTGCCCGGCCGGACCCAGCGATTGCACGAAGCGGAAGATGGCGCGGCGATCCTCCGCGGTCATGGTCCGAACCGCGAAGTCCGGCATGATCGGCCGGGTGCGCAGGTTGGCGCTGAACTCCAGCCATTGCACTTCGGTCATCTCCTGCAGGCGCAGGCGCAGGTTGGGCGCATAAGTGGTGCCCCAGGGGCCGTTGTAGCCCAGCGGCGAACCTTTCAGCCATTCGGCCTTGGGCAAGGTGCCCTGGCTTTCGGCATAGCCCACGGTGTGGCAATCGTTGCAGCCAGTGGTGCGAATCAGGTATTCGCCACGGGCAATCAGGTCGGCCGAGCTGTCGGCAACGGCTGCGGCGGCAGGTTTGCTGGACTCGGCCTGGCATCCGGCCAGGGTCAGCGCAGCAAGCAGCAAAAGACTGTAATTCAAGGTTCGGATGTTGAGAGACATAGCGGGACTCGGCAGGGTGTTCGGGGGAAAACAGGGCTATCAACGCGGCGTTTTCCCGCAACCGGACACGACCTTGTCGCCAAGGTTCAGGTGAACAGGGCGGCCGTGACGTTTGGCCTGGTGCAGGCGGTTTTATCGTCGTGCCCTTCACCTTGGCCCATGCCGTGAGCGAGAATCCCGATTCCCGCTCGCTTTACGGAATCCGCATGCCCCGCAAGATTGAAGCTCGCCAGTCCGACATCCATGGCAACGGCGTATTCGCCATCGCCCCCCTCAAGAAGGGCGAACGCGTTGTGGAGTACAAGGGCAAGCGACGCCGCCACGAGGAAGTGGACGAAGACGACAGCGGCGACGTGGAATCCGGCCACACCTTCTTGTTCACCCTCAACGATGACTACGTCATCGACGCCAACTACAAGGGCAACAAGGCGCGCTGGATCAACCACAGCTGCGATCCCAACTGCGAAGCGGTGATTGCCGAGCACGACGGCAACAACCGCAAGAAGGACAAGGTGTTCATCGAGGCCATCCGCAACATCAAGGCCGGTGAAGAGCTGACCTACAACTACGGCATCGTGTTGGACGAGCCGCATACCGCGCGCCTGAAGAAGGTCTGGGCCTGTCGTTGTGGCAGCCCCAAGTGCACGGGCACGATGCTGCAACCGAAGAAGAAGGCAGCAGCCTGAAACAAGCCGGCCTGAAGCAGAAAGCAGGCCGGCCCAAAGCAGTGGATGCAGTGGCAGGGCAAATGGTTGCCATGACCAACGCCAGTGGGTGAAACGGCGGGCAGTGGGTAATTTCGCTTCCCAACAGGGCAGGAGTCCCGGGGGGAAGTGAAATGCGACTGGCAACTTTGAGTGGTTCGATTCTTTTGGCGCTGGCAGCGCCGGCGATGGCCGTGGACATAGACGGGCGCATCGATCCGGCCGAATGGCAGGGCGCCCGCCACATCACCGACTTCCGCCAGGTGCAGCCGCTGACCAAGGCGGCTGCCTCGCAGCCCACCGAAGCCTGGGTACTGGCCACGCCCGAGGGCCTGGCCGTGGCCTGGCGCAACACCCAGCCGGCCTCGGTGCCGCGCACCCGCCAGCGCGTGCAGCGCGATTTCGAAGATCAGGTTGACCGGGTCAACCTGATGATCGATTTCGACGGCGACGGGCGCACTGCGTACAACTTCACGGTGTCGTCCACCGACGGCATCGCCGATGCGATCATCACCAACGAATTCCAGTTCAACGACGACTGGGACGGCAATTGGAAGCACGCCGTCAGTGAAGACGCCGACAGCTGGTCGGTGGAAATCCTGATCCCCTGGTACATCGCGCCGATGCACAAGAGCGCCGGCGACATGCGCACCATGAAGATCTATGTGGACCGGGTGATCGGCTCCAGCGGCGAGCGCTCGGCCTGGCCGGCGGCCAGCTTTGAGCGGCCGCGCTTTGTCTCCGACTTTGCGCCGGTGGAAGTCAAGCAGTACAGCCAGGCGTTGTTGGCGATCACTCCGTATGTGTCCGGCTTGTACGACAACGTTGGCAAGTCCAGCGATTTTGACGGCGGCGTGGATCTGTTCTGGAAGCCCAACGGCCAGTTCCAGATGACGGCCACGATCAATCCGGACTTTGGCCAGGTGGAGAGCGATGACCTGGTGGTCAACTTCAGCGCCACCGAAACCTTCATCAGCGACAAGCGCCCGTTCTTCACCGAGAACCAGGGCCTGTTTGAATACACCACGCCGTCTGATTACAGCCAGCTGCTGTATACGCGGCGCGTCGGTGGGCCGGCCGATGACGGCAACGGCTCAGGCGATATCACCGCCGCGCTCAAGCTCAATGGCAGCTTTGGCCAGACCAAGTACGGTCTGTTTGCCGCCGACGAGGCCGACGAAGTGGGGCGCAGCTTCTATGCGCTGCGGCTGGTGCGCGATTTTGAAAACCAGAACTTGGGCATGATGGTGACCAACGTCGACCGCCCCTACCTGGATCGCGAAGCCACCGTGCTGGGTGTGGATCACAACTGGCGTCCTACGCCGCGTTGGAACATTCGCACCCGCGTGTTTGGCAGCCAGATTGACCAGCAGGGCCAGACCACGCGCGACAACGGCGCCACTATCTGGGCCGACTACGAGATGGACAACAACTGGCGGCAGCAGTGGATTGCCATGCACTTTGGCGACGAGCTGCAGATCAATGACGCCGGTTACCTGTCGCGCAACAACATGAACTACCTGCACTGGGAGTTCAAGAAACGCTTCCCTGATCAGCCCGCCGACTCGCGCTACTCCTCCAAGGAATGGCGCTGGCGCGCCAGCACGGTCTACAACGACAACGGCGAGCGTCTGAACAACCAGTTCCGCATGAGCCGGCAGAGTTCGCTGCGCAACGGCAGTACGGAATACGCGCAGATCAACATCAACACCTCGGGCGTGGATGACATGCTGACGCGCGGCAACGGCGTGGTGAATGTGCCGGGCCGCTGGAATGCGCATTGGGAATTCGAGCGTCCGCGCAAAGGGCACTGGGCGCACGAGGCCTTCGTCGACGCCTTCACCGGCGGCCTGGCTGGCAATGACAAGGTGGGCTATGCCGCCGAGTATCAAGCCACGTATTTCATCAGCGATGCTTTCAGCTTCTACGGCGGCGTCTACGCCGACATGACCCCGGACTGGCTGCTGTGGCAGTACGACAACTTGATCGGCAGCTACAAGGGCCGCGAATGGCACATCAATGCCGGCGTCAACTGGAACATCAGCGACAAGCAGGAGCTGCGCGTCAAATTGCAATCCATCGCACTGGATGCGCAGGCGCTGCAGGCCTACCGGGTGGCGCCGAACGGCCAGTCACTGGCCAGCACCGATGCCATCGAAGATTTCAGCCTGAGCAACCTGGGCTTCCAGATCCGCTATCGCTACGAACTGGCGCCGCTGTCGTATCTGTACATCGTCTACGGCCGGGGCGGCCGCGACGACAACGACTACTCCGATACCGGCAGCTCCTTGCTGAGCGACAGCTTTGGCCTGCGCGATGACGAGCAGTTGCTGGTCAAGCTCAGCTATCGCTTCGAGTTGTAAGCGGAGGGTCGGCAGAACATCGGCGTCGTAGTGACGCCGATGCGGGGTTACTGCCCAAGCCGCAGGTGCACGCGGCCTTTTTCAATGCGGATCGCATCGGCGGTCAACGAGCCGGGAATCTGCGCCACCGTGGCCGCATCCAACTGGTAGACCGGCTCCTGCTTGGCGTAATCCTGCAGGAGCGCGTTGATCAAACTGCGGGTCTGATCATCAACCCGGTTGCTGCCATCTTGCGCACGCACGCTCTGCACTTCGGGATTGAGCAGGTGCAGACCATGGCTGCCCGGGTCGTAGCGCAGGCCGCTGAGTACGCGCAGGCGGCCCTGTTCCTGGCTACCGTCGAGCTTGGAGGCCAGTTGGTAATCCATGTCCAGCTGGATGCGATCGCCGGGGTTGGGGATCGCCACCGCCGGCTTGCTGAAAGTCAGATTGGCCAGGCCGCCCAGCAGGGATTCCGAATGCGGAAACTGCGAGGCCATGGCCGTCTGCAATTGCTGCGGACCCACGGCAAAGCCATCGGCGGTTTGCTCGAATGCGGGTTCCTGCGCCGTCACCGCCAACGGAAACGGCAGGGTGGCGACGCTGGCGGCCAGCGCCCAGGCCAGCGCGCGGCGCGAGCGGCGCAGACGCTTGAGCGTGTAGAGATCAGCGGTCATCGAAGCTCACTCGTGAATATAGGTAGCCCGCACCATAGCCGTTCCAAACTGTCCATTGGCTTAGCGGAGTTCATCGCCTTCCAGTTTGGTGCGCTGCTTGAGGCCCTTGATGAACTCGCCAAGCGCTGGTTGCAGCGGTGCAAACAGATCGTCTTCATCCTTGCGGTGCGCCAACGCCAGGCCGCTGAGCAGCTTGGTGCCGATCACCAACGCGGCGCGCTCGTCACCGCTGAAGCCGCGCAAGCGCTGTACGTTTTCGAGGATGCGGGTCCAGTCGTCGTGGCAGGCGTGCTCGAATTCCAGGCTGCAGCGGCCCTGGCAGGGCAGGCCGTCGGATTCGATCGGGGTAACGGTCAGGCGATAGCGATGGGAGAGGTTGGCCATGGGGGGAGGCTCGCGGGGGACATGACCAAGATAGGCACGCGGGCCGACGCAAACGAGGCCCCCCACCGCGATGGTCTGTTCCGCCCCGCGGACATTCAGCGTGCCGCGTCCGCCTGCGGCTGCAGCGTATGGGCGCGCAGCAGCGGCAGCGGGTCATGCGCGCCTTCGCCGCCGTAGATGCCGAAATGCAGATGCGGCGGCGTGCCACGCGCATTGCCAGAAGTCCCCACGCTGCCCAACGGCGTGCCGGCTTGGACCACGTCGCCGACCGCCAGACCCGGCGTCCAATCCTCCAGGTGTGCGTAGTAGTAGCGCTCGCGCGCCGGCCCCAGCACCCATACCTGGCGTCCACCCAGGCCGCCCTCGCGCACGGACACCACTACGCCACGTGTACTGCTGCTCACCGTGGTGCCGCGCTTGGCGAAGATGTCCACGCCGGCATGCGTGCGATCACGGCCGCGTGGCGCGCCGAAGGTATCGGCGATGGCGCGTGCGCGCACGCCTTCCACAGGCACCGGCAGTGCGCTGGCCGGCGGTAAGCGCGACAGTTCCCAAAGCGTGCGCCAGCCCAGCGCGAACGGCTGCTGCCAGGCCCAGGCCAGCAAGCCGGCGATGATGAGCAGCAGCCACAACGCAGTCCAGCCGCGTCGCCGCGGCCGGTTTGCTGCTGCCGTGGTGGTTTGGGTCACGTGGCTTCAGGCGTCGTCGCGCGCTGCCACCTGTCGCTCCAGCTCGGCCTTCAAACCCGGCTCGATGCGCAGTTGGCGCGCCAGCTCGTCCAGATAGCTGCGCTCCATGAAGTTCTGATCGTCGGCCACCAGCACGCTGGCCAGGTACATCTCCGAGGCCACTGCCGGGCTGCTGGCGGCGCGCGCCACCTCGGCCGGATCCAGCGGTTTTTCCAACTCGGCCTTGAGCCAGCGATCCACGTCATCGCCCTGGCCGAGGCGACGGAATTCGCCTTCGATCAGTTGCCGCTCGTTGGCATCGATATGGCCGTCGGCCTTGGCCGCGCCAATCAGCGCGCTGAAGATCGCCTGGCTGTGCGCCTCGGCTTGCGGCGGTGGCAGGCGATCCACGGTGGCCGGTTCGGGCGTGGTGGTGCTGCTGGTCTGTTGATGATCACGCCAGGCCTGGTAGGCCATCACGCCAATCGCGGCCAGGCCGCCATAGGTGGCGAGCTTGCGGGTCTTGCGGTTCTTGCCCAGCAGCAGGCCGAGTGCACCGCCGGTGACGGCGCCCTTGCCGAAATCGGCATTGAGCAGGCTGCCGCCGGATTGGGATTTGAGCAGTTGATCAAGCAGACCTTGCAGTTTCATTCGGCGTCCTGGTTCCAGTGGGTGTCTGGATCGACGTGGGGACGCGCCCAGCCCGCCGCAAGTCCAAGGTGGAGTGCGAGGGCCCAAAACACATCGGGACGGCCTGAGCCGTCCCGGTGTGTTGCAGCAAGGATGTGCCAGGCCGATTAGGCGGCAGCGTCCTTGAGCTTCTTCAGCGGACGCACCTTGACCTTGACCGAGGCCGGCTTGGCGGCGAACCACTGCTCTTCCTTGGTGAACGGGTTGATGCCCTTGCGCTTCGGCTTGGCCGGCACGTTGACGGCGGTGATCTTCAGCAGGCCCGGCAGGGTGAAGGCGCCAGCGCCCTTCTTGCTGATGGAGGCGTGCACGGCGCTTTCCAGGGTGGCCAGCACGGCGCGCACGTCCTTCGCGGCCACGGAGGTGGCTTCGGCGATGTGGGCGACCAGACCGGACTTGCTCAGCGCTTCCTTGATCGGCTTCGGGGCTGCCGGCTTAGCGGCGGCCTTCGGTGCGGCTTTCTTGGCGGCCTTTTTCGGCGCTGCCTTCTTGGTGCTCTTTGCCATATGTATCCTGTTGTGCAGTAGGTGGGTAATCGGGCCGATCGCATCGGCACGCGAAATGTAGGACAAAGAAATCGCGCCGCCAAGTAGCACGAGGCATTAAAAGCGCTTTTTTTTCGGTGTTTCGTCGGATTACGCCGGCCGCGCTCGCAAAAATCCCTGGAAACCCCGTCTGGTCATGCCATGACGCCCTGTCCTGATGCGGACAGGGCATCAGCCTTTTCAGTCGTCTTCGGGCTTGGGACGATAGGCTTCGGCAAGTTTTTGCTGCACCTGCGCAGGCACTGGCTCGTAGTGACTGAAATCCAGGTTATAGCGGCCTCGTCCCGCCGTGGCCGATTTCAGCTCGGCGGCATAGCCTTCCAGTTCGGATAACGGCACCTGCGCCTTGACGATGATCTCGCCACGCAGCGTATCGGTGCCGTTGATGCGCGCGCGCTTGCTGGACAGGCCGCCGGTGATGTCGCCGACCTGGGCTTCCGGAGCGGCCACTTCCAGATCCACCACCGGCTCCAGGATCTGCGGACGCGCCTTGCCGATGGCGTCCAGGAACGCCTTCTTGCCGGCGGCGACAAAGGCCACTTCCTTGCTGTCCACCGGATGATGCTTGCCGTCGTACACGCTCACGCGCAGATCCTGCAGGGGATAACCGGCCACCGCGCCGCTGGCCAGCACCTGGCGCACGCCTTTCTCCACCGCCGGCATGAACTGGCCGGGGATGGTGCCGCCTTTGACCTCGTCGACAAATTCAAAGCCGCCGCCGCGCGGCAGTGGCTCCACTCGCAAGAAGACCTCGCCGAACTGACCGGCGCCGCCGGTCTGCTTCTTGTGGCGATGGTGGCCTTCTGCCTTGGCGCCAATGGTTTCGCGATAGGCAATCCGCGGCGGGCGGGTTTTGACCTCCACGCCGTGCCGGTCCTTGAGTCGCTCCAGCATGACGCGCAGGTGCAGGTCTGACAGCCCGCGGATCACGGTCTCGTTGAGCTCGGCCAGATGCTCGACCACAAAGGCGGGATCCTCTTCGGCCAGCTTCTGCAGCGCGGTTGAGAGCTTCTGCTCCTGGCCCTTGCTGGCCGCCTCAATCGCCAGGCCGAACATCGGCTTGGGAAAATCGATCGGCGCCAGGTGGATATGGTCCTCGTCGTGGCTGTCGTGCAGCACGGCATCAAAATGCAGATCGTCGATCTTGGGAATGGCGGCGATATCGCCGGGCACGGCCTGCTCAATCTCGGCGTGGTCCTTGCCCTTGAGCTTGAACAGATGGGCGACCTTGAAGGATTTCTTGCCGTCGTCGACAAACAGCGCGGCGTCTTTCTTCACCGTGCCCTGGTAGACGCGGAAGATGCCGAGCTTGCCGACGAAGGGGTCGTTGATGATCTTGAAGACATCGGCAATCACATGCGCCGATGGGTCCGGCAGCGCCTGCACCGCTTCGGTGCCAGCACCATTGCTGCGCTGGAAGGGCGGCGCGTTGCCTTCGCCCGGGTGCGGAAACAAGCGCTCGGCTACGTCCAGGAATTCCTTGATGCCGCTGCCGGTGCGCGCGGACACAAAACAGACCGGCACCAGGTGGCCCTCGCGCAGGCATTGCTCGAATGCGTCGTGCAGTTCCTGACCGCTCAGGCCGGCTTCGCCGACATCCAGGAAATGCTCCATCACGTTCTCGTTGATCTCCACCACCTGATCGATGATGCGCTGGTGCCAGTCGGCCACCGGGCCCAGGTCCGAATCGCCCTGCGACTGGCTGAAGCAGTCCACCACCCGGCGACCGCCGTCGGCCGGCAGATTGAGTGGCAGCACTTCAGCGCCAAAGGTCTCGCGCAGTTCGTTGAGCACGCGCGCGCAGTCGGCGCCTTCGTGATCGATCTTGTTGATCACCACCGCCCGGCACAGATTGCGCTGGCGGGCGCGTTCCATCAGGCGGCGGGTGCCATGCGCCACGCCGGTGTCGGCATCGACCACGATCACGGCGGTTTCCACCGCCGACAGCGCCGACAGGGTCGGGCCGCGGAATTCCGGATAACCGGGGGTGTCAATCAGGTTCAGATGCACCCACTCGCCGTTGCTGGACTGGTGATCGGTGCTGGCGATGGCGGTGTCGATCGAGTGTCCGCGCGTCTTTTCGATGGGATCGTGATCGGACACCGTGCTGCCGCGTTCAACCGTGCCTGCCGTCTGGAGGGCGCCGCCGGCATGCAGCAGGGCTTCGAAGAGCGTTGTTTTGCCGGCGCCTGGGTGGCCTGCCAGGGCCACGTTGCGGATTTGCGATGTGCTGTACGACATGAGGCCGTTCCTCCCAAGGATGGGGTTGAAGGGCCGTCATGGCTGTCCGGGCCGGCGCCTTCCGAATCTGCGCTCGGCGGGCGGTCATGGCGGGGAGCCAGCATCGGCGTCGGCGTGCGTGGGGTCAAGTCGCAACGCGCAACCGGGCCGACACACGGGCGGGTGTAAGCTGCGCTTCCCCCTGGACGAGGAGACAGACCATGGCTTTGAAGCGCTACGCGGATGCGGTGTGGAAGGGCGACCTGCAGGCTGGCAAGGGCAATCTGAGCACGCCGCAAAGCGGCCTGTTCGATGCGCAGAACTATTCGTTCAAGACGCGCTTTGGCGACGAAAAGGGCACCAATCCGGAGGAATTACTGGCGGTGGCGCATGCTGGTTGCTTCAGCATGGCGTTGTCGGCGGTGCTGGGAAAGTCCGGTTATACGCCGGAGATCATCCAGACCCGCGCCGAAGCCACGATGGAACCGGGCATGGATCCGGGCCCCACGATCACCGGCGTCAAGCTGATCGTGTCGGCCAAGGTGCCGGGCATCAGCGCGTCGCAGTTCGACGAAATCGCGCACCAGGCCAAGGCCGGCTGCGTCATTTCGCGCGCACTGTCGGTGCCGGTGAGCCTGGAAGCCACCTTGCTGGGCTGATCTACGACGCTGGCCTGCACGGCGGCCGCCCCCTGCGGGCGCGCTGGCCGTGCAGGCTGTCGACCGGCTAAACCGATCACGCCAACAAATCTGAGTTCAGGCCGGTTTCACCGAGCCGAATCAAGCATGGCGGCACGCCAATCCGGCGCGGGGCTTCCAAGGCGACCTCCGTGAACAAGCTGACCACTCCCGTGCTGCTCGCTTGCCTGTGTGCGGCAGGCTCGGTTTCGGCGCAGAGCTATTCCTCGTATCCCGACAACCGCTACGAGCAGGATCAGTACGACTATGCGCGGGTGATCCGCGTGGATCCGATCATCGACTCCGGTCGTTATGGCTCGCGTACCGTCAGCACTTCGCAACGCTGCTACTACCGCGACGCTGACAATGACTATGTCTATGGCGATGACGGTTATTACGAACAAGGCGACTATGGCGATCGCTACGGCGATGACCGCTATCGCCGCGACGATGGCTATCGCGACGACCGCTACGGCAGTGAAGGCGGCCGCACCATGGCCACGGTGATCGGCGGTATTGCCGGCGCGGTGCTGGGCAGCAAGGTCGGCGATGGCAGCGGCCGCTATGTGGGCACGGCGGTGGGTTCGATGATCGGTGGCATGGCCGGTCGCTCCATTTACGACAGCCAGCAACGCAGCCGGCAGGTGCAGCGCGGCACTGTGCGCGTGTGCGACCCGGTGCCCGCCAATGATCGCTACGGTGGTGGCTATGACGATGGCCGGGTCAGCGGCTACGACGTCACCTATGAATACGCCGGCCGCACCTATCACACCCGCACCGATCACCATCCCGGCGATCGCATCCGCGTGCGCGTGGACGTACGCGCGGAGTAACCCTTCCGCCGGCTTTCCCAACGGCCAGCTCCGGTGGCCCCGCTTGCTTCGGCCGGCCTTCGCCACGCATAGTCAGCGCCGGCTTTTTTCCTGGGGAAGGGATCATGCGGATCGGAGCACTGGCCATCGGCCTGGCGATGTGGGCGGGCCAGGCCATAGCGGCCGAGGTCACGGTGTTGACGGCCGAGCATATCCATACCTCGGATCCGGCCCAGCCGCAGGCCCAGGCCATCGCCTGGGACGCGCAGGGCAAGCTGCTGGCGGTGGGTTCGCGCGAGCAGGTACTGGCCGCGCATCCTGGCGCACGCCGCATCGATGCCGCCGGCAAGACCGTCATCCCCGGCCTGATTGATGCGCATGGCCATGTCATGGGCCTGGGCTTTGCGCTGATGACCGCCGACCTGACCGAGACCACCGACAAGGCGCAAATCCTGCAGCGCCTGCGCGACTATGAAAAGCAGCTGCCGCCCGGTGCCTGGCTGCAGGGCAGCGGCTGGGATCAGAACGACTGGCCAGACAAGCAATTCCCGACCGCCGCGGATCTGGATGCCGCCTTCCCGGATCGACCGGTCTGGCTCGATCGCGTGGACGGCCACGCCGGCTGGGCAAACTCCGCAGCGCTGCGCGCGGTGGCGGCCAAATCCGGTAAATCCCTGGATGGCGACTGGCAGCCCGATGGCGGCCGCATTGAGCGCAAGCAGGGCAAGGCCACCGGCGTGTTTGTCGATGGCGCGATGTCGCTGGTGTATGCGGTAATTCCGCCGGCGCCCCAGGCGGTGCGCGAGCAGGCGGCGGCCAAGGCCTTTGCCGCCGCCGTCAGCCACGGCCTGACCGGCGTGCACGACATGGGCGTATCGCAACAGGATCTGGCGTTGTTCAAGCAGTTTGCCGACGCCGGCACCTTGCCGTTGCGCATCGATGCCTACGCAGACGGCGATGGCCAGGCGCTGTCGGATCTGTGCCGCAATGGCTTGTACCAGCATTCCGGTGGGCGCCTGGAGATGCGCGGCGTCAAGTTGTACATCGACGGCGCGCTGGGCAGCCGCGGCGCGGCGATGATCAGCGACTACAGCGACGATCACGGCAATCGCGGCCTGCTGGTGACCAACCCGGTGGATTACGAAGCCGCCGTGCGCAAGGCGCATGACTGCGGCGTGCAAGTGGCCACGCATGCCATTGGTGATCGCGGCAACCAGATCGTGCTGGATACCTACGCCAAGGTGCTGGGCGACACCGCCGGCAGCAGCGATCACCGCTGGCGGGTGGAACATGCGCAGGTGGTGCGCCTGGACGACATCGCCCGCTTTGCGCCGCTGGGCGTGATCGCGTCCATGCAGCCCACGCATGCCACCTCGGACATGCCCTGGGCCGAAGATCGCGTGGGCCACGAGCGCATCTTGGGCGCTTACGCCTGGCAGCGCTTCCTGAAAAGCGGTGCGCACATCGCGCTGGGTTCGGATTTCCCGGTGGAGTCCGTCGATCCGCGGCTCGGTCTGTATGCGGCAGTGACCCGCCAGGATCGCCAGGGCCGCCCACCCGGCGGCTGGTATCCGGATCAGCGCCTGAGCGCGAGCGAGGCCTTGCGTGGGTTCACTGCCGACGCGGCGTGGGCGGGTCGCGATGAGCAGAAGGTCGGCCAGCTCAAGGCCGGCCTGCGCGCGGACTTCGTGATTCTGGATGAGGATCCGCTGAGCATTCCGGCAGCCGAACTGGACGACCTGCACGTGCGTTCGACCTGGGTCGATGGCGCACCGGTATTTGAAGCCAAGTAAGCGGCCTCAGTCCTTCAACGCCTGCACCAACTGCCCGAGCCGGTAAGGCTTGGGCAGGAAGCGCACGCCTTCCGGCAGCGGCGGCAACTGCGCGCGGATGTAGCCGGACACCAGCACGAAGCGCGCATGCGGTTGCAGGCGCGTCGCATGCTCCACCAGATCAATGCCTGAGATGCCTTCGGGCATGCTGACATCGCTGATGATGCCATCGAACGGAATATCGCCGCGCATCAGCTCCAGTGCTTCCACCCCGTTGGCGGCGACAAACACCTGGTAACCCATGCTGGACAGCGCCTCGCTGATGATCGCCAGCAAGTCGGTCTGATCTTCGACCATCAGGATCCGCGCTTGGCTCATTGCCCGTCCTCGACCACCGGCAGGCACAGGCTGACCGTGGTGCCTTCGCCCTCCACGCTATGCAGGCGGGCGAATCCGCCGGATTGTGCAGCGAAGCCAAACACCTGGCTCAGCCCCAGGCCGCTGCCTTTGCCGACTTCCTTGGTGGTGAAAAACGGTTCGAACACGCGCTCTTGTAGCGCCTCGGGAATACCCTGGCCGTTGTCACGCACGCAGATGCAGACAAAGTCGCGCGGCCGCGCATCCGGCTCGGCGGGCGGCGTGGTCTGCGCCAACAGGCGCGTGCTGAGCACGATCTCGCCGCCCCGTTGCATGGCGTCGCGGCTGTTGGAGATCAAATTGAGGATGGCCGCTTCAAACTGCGCCACATCGATTTCCACCGGCGGCAGATCATCGGCCAGGTCGGTCTCGAAGTTGATCGAGCCGCCGCAGGCGCGGCGATACAACTCCATCGAACGCAGCAGCAGGGTGTTCAAATCGCTGCGCTCCGGCGCCAATGTCTGGCCGCGACCGAAGGCCAGCAACTGACGGGTCAGCAGGGCGCCGCGATCGGAGGCGCGTAGCGCTGCTTCCACCAGTTCCTGGGTACGCGCATCGGCGCCGGGCCGCAGCGCGATCAGGTCCAGGCTGTTGATGATCACCGTCAGCAGATTGTTGAAGTCGTGCGCCAGCCCCAGGGTCAGCTTGCCGATCGCTTCCATCTTCTGCGATTGCGACAAGGCTTTTTGCGCCGCTTGCAGGCGTTGCTGCGCTTCGTAGCGCTCGGTGATGTCGCGGGTGATCTTGGCATAGCCCACCAGCTGGCCGTCTTCCCAGATGGGGTCGATGACGACGCTGGCATGGAAGCGGGTGCCGTCCTTGCGCACGCGCCAACCCTCGGCTTCGAACTTGCCTTCGCGCCGGGCGATCTCCAGGCCATGTGCGGGCAGGCCCTGGGCATTGTCTTCCGGCGTATAGAAACGCGAGAAATGCTGGCCGATGATGTCTTCGGCGCGATAGCCCTTGATGCGCTCGCCGCCGGGA
>Ga0160436_1000392_pt1 | contig 18168 bp, 15 predicted proteins | sample HID1973M_E0MG_FD_108264 | JGI IMG/M metagenome (GOLD analysis project Ga0160436, IMG submission 108264) | Enriched mosquito-associated microbial communities from UW Madison campus, WI, USA - HID1973M_E0 MG | ecosystem: Host-associated > Arthropoda: Insects > Digestive system > Unclassified ...
CCCTGGTATTTGATCTTGACGGTGACGCGTTCCGCGCCGGCGCCGGCTACACCCGGCAGCACCGCAGTCAAGGCGCCGCGATAGGTTTCCACATCGCCAAAAAATTCGTCGTGGTAAGCCTTGCCCTTGGGCAGCTGCACGGGCTGCGCGGCGTAGTCGCCGTCGGCCACTTCCACGCTGGTGCGATGCCGGTACAGGTAGTAGCCGTCGGCAATCTTCCACTGCACTTCGATGCGATCGCGGCTGGGTGCGCTGACGCTGGGCACGAATACCGCATCCACCGGCGGCAAATCCTGCGGGCGAATTTGCGCCCGCAGCGGCAGGGCGGACAACAACAAACCCACGCAGAGCAGGCGGGACAACCACGTCATGGATCAGGATTCCTCAGCGGCATCGTCGCGGGTTTCACCGGCGATCCAATGCAGATAGGCGGGCAGTCCGGCGGCGACCGGTACGGCCACCAGCTCGGGCAGTTCATAGGGATGCAGCTGGGTCAGCCGCGCAGCCAGCGCCGGCAGGCGCTCGGCCGTGGTCTTGATGACCAGTTGGACTTCCTCGGAGCGTTCCACCTTGCCCTGCCACTGATAGGTGGAATGCACCCCGGGCAGGATGTTCACGCAGGCCGCCAGCCGCTCGCCCACCAGGGCGTCGGCCAGGCGCTGCGCGCTTTCCAGATCGGGGCAGGTGGAGAAAGCCAGATGGACGGACATGGCGGGATTATCCGATCTTCGCAAGCGCACGCAGGCGCGGACGCAGCCAGTCTGCCAGCGCGGCTTCATCCAGTTCGCCGCCGGCCAGCATCAGGATGGCTTGCACGCATTCGACATTGCTGGCGTCCAGTTCCCAGCCGTTGAGGTTCAGGAAGGTTTCCATCACCACCAAGGCAGTGCGCTTGTTGCCATCCACAAAGGGGTGATTGCGCGCCAGGCCATAGCCATAGGCCGCTGCCAACGCAGCCAGGTCCGGAGCAGGCATGCCGTAAGTCTGCAGTTGTCGCGGTCGCGCCAGGGCGCTTTCCATCAGGCCAGCATCACGCACCCCGGCGGGGCCGCCGTGCTCGGCAAGTTGGGCTTCGTGGATGGCCAGGACCACGGCTTCGCGCAACCAGCGCGGGCCTTCGCTCATTTGGCCAGCTCGCGCAGGGCGTCGCGGCGGCGGCGCATCACGGCTTCGGCCGCTTCCATCTGCTCGGCGAACTCCGGATCAAACGGGGTCAGGCGGTAGCCGTCCGGCGACTCGGTCAGGTACAGCGTGTCGCCTTCGGCCACACGCATGCGCGCCAGGATTTCCTTGGGCAGGACCAGGCCGACCGAGTTGCCGATGCGATTGAGCTTGAGCGATTTCATGGCGCGTCTCCGAGTGGCGTAATTACACACGTAAAACCAAGATCAGGCAATTCTTTGCCGATTGCCCTTGAAAGCCCCGCCCAGGGCCCCATCTCTGCGCAGTCCCGGTTCGCCGGGATCTTTTTGCCCGCGCTGCTGGCACTCCCTTCACCCGAGTGCTAACATCGCCGCCCTTTCCCAGTCCAATCAATCACTTAAAGAGGATTGAAATGAGCAATATCAAGCCCCTGTACGACCGCGTGGTCATCAAGCGCATGGAAGAAGAGAAGCTGTCCGCCGGCGGCATCGTGATCCCGGACTCGGCCACCGAAAAGCCGATCAAGGGCGAAGTCATCGCCGTGGGCGAAGGCAAGGTGCTGGACAACGGCAGCGTGCGCGCGCCGAAGGTCAAGGTCGGCGACAAGGTGCTGTTCGGCAAGTACAGCGGCACCGAAGTGAAGCTCGACGGCACCGATCTGCTGGTCGTCAAAGAAGACGACATCTTCGCGATCCTGGGCTGAGCCCGCTCCGCGTTCCCCTTTCGCTTTTACTGATTAAGGAATAGACCCATGGCAGCAAAAGACATCCGCTTTGGTGAAGACGCACGTTCGCGCATGGTGCGCGGCGTCAACATCCTGGCCAACGCCGTCAAGGCCACGCTCGGCCCGAAGGGCCGCAACGTCGTGCTCGAGAAGAGCTTCGGCGCCCCCACCATCACCAAGGACGGCGTGTCCGTGGCGAAGGAAATCGAACTGGCTGACAAGTTCGAGAACATGGGCGCGCAGATGGTCAAGGAAGTCGCTTCCAAGACCTCCGACAACGCCGGCGACGGCACCACCACCGCTACCGTGCTGGCGCAGGCGCTGATTCGCGAAGGTTCCAAGGCGGTCGCCGCCGGCATGAACCCGATGGATCTGAAGCGCGGCATCGACAAGGCCGTGATCGCGGCCGTGGCCGAGCTGAAGAAGATCAGCAAGCCCACCGCTGACGACAAGGCCATTGCCCAGGTCGGCACCATCTCGGCCAACTCGGATGAGTCGATCGGCAACATCATTGCCGACGCCATGAAGAAGGTCGGCAAGGAAGGCGTGATCACCGTTGAAGAAGGCTCCGGCCTGGACAACGAGCTGGACGTCGTCGAAGGCATGCAGTTCGACCGCGGCTACCTGTCGCCGTACTTCGTCAACAACCAGCAGTCGATGACCGCTGACCTGGATGACCCGTACATCCTGTTGCACGACAAGAAGATCTCCAACGTGCGTGACCTGCTGCCCGTGCTGGAAGGCGTGGCCAAGGCCGGCAAGCCGCTGTTGATCGTGGCTGAAGAAGTCGAAGGCGAAGCGCTGGCCACCTTGGTGGTCAACACCATCCGTGGCATCGTCAAGGTCGTGGCCGTCAAGGCGCCGGGCTTCGGCGACCGTCGCAAGGCGATGCTGGAAGACATGGCCGTGCTGACCGGCGGCACCGTGATCTCCGAGGAAGTGGGCCTGTCGCTGGAAAAGGCCACCATCAAGGATCTGGGCCGCGCCAAGAAGGTGCAGGTCTCGAAGGAAAACACCACCATCATCGACGGCGCTGGCGACACCGGCGGCATCGAAGCGCGCATCAAGCAGATCAAGGCGCAGATCGAAGAGACCTCTTCGGACTACGACCGCGAGAAGCTGCAGGAGCGCGTGGCCAAGCTGGCTGGCGGCGTGGCCGTCATCAAGGTCGGCGCGGCTACCGAAGTCGAAATGAAGGAAAAGAAGGCCCGCGTTGAAGACGCGCTGCACGCTACCCGTGCTGCCGTGGAAGAAGGCGTGGTCCCGGGCGGCGGCGTCGCGCTGATCCGCGCCAAGGCCAACATCGAAGGCCTGAAGGGCATCAACGAAGACCAGACCCACGGCATCCAGATCGCCCTGCGCGCGATGGAAGCCCCGCTGCGCGAAATCGTCACCAACGCCGGCGAAGAGCCCTCCGTGATCGTCAACAAGGTCAAGGATGGTTCGGGCAACTTCGGCTACAACGCCGCCAACGGCGAGTTCGGCGACATGGTCGAGTTCGGCATCCTGGATCCGACCAAGGTCACCCGCACCGCGCTGCAGAACGCCGCGTCGATTGCCGGCCTGATGATCACCACCGAAGCGATGGTGGCCGAAGCGCCGAAGAAGGACGAGCCGGCGATGCCGCCGGGCGGCGGCATGGGCGGCATGGGTGGCATGGACTTCTAAGTCCGGCTTTCCGGCTGTACCTGTTGCACGAAAAACCCCGCCGCAAGGCGGGGTTTTTCTTTGCCTGGCTCAGCGCGGCCGGCTCAGGCCGCGATGCTGCGCAAGGCGCGCAGGGCTTCGTCCACCTCGGCCGGCGTGTTGACCAGGCTCGGCGCCAGCCGCGCATATGTCACCGCGTACGGACTGGTGCTGGCGATGATGCGTTTGGCCAGCAGTTGCTTGACCACGTCTTCGGGTTTGACGCCGTCCACCTCAAACGCCACCAGGCCCGCTGACAGCGCGGCCGCGCGCGGCGTGTGCACCTTGACCTTGGGCATGCCGGCCAGCCCGGCCTTGAGTTGCTCGTTCAACTCGGCAATCCGCGTTGCGACCCGCGCGCGACCCATCTGCTGATGCATGCGGAAGGCCGCGGCGGTGGCCCATTGATGCTCGTAGGCATGGAAGCCGCCCGGGCTCATGCGCGCGGCATTGTTGGCGCCTTTGGGCGGGCGATCCTCGGTCCAGGCGACATAGCTTTCAAACTCGCTGAAGTTGGGAATCGACGGCCGCAAGCGCGCCCAGTTCTGCGCGTTCGCCCAGACCAGGCCAGTGCCGCGCGGGCCGAACATCCACTTGTGGGTGCCGGCGCAGAAGTAATCGGCGCCCATGGTCGCCACCGTTTCATCCACCGAACCCAAGCCATGCACGCCATCGACCACCAGCAGCGGCGGTTGCGGCAGGCCGCGGATCATCGCGCTGATCTCGCGGATGGGCAGGCGGATGCCGGTGCTGGAATGTACCCAGGTAATGCCGACCACACGCGTGTTGGGTTTGATCGCCGCCTTCAAGCTGCTGACGATCTGGTCGGTGCTGGCGGTGGCGGATTCGTCGAACAGTTTGATCTTGCGCACCGACGCGCCCGAGCGTTCGGTCGACAAGCGAATCGACTCGTGGTGCGAAAAATGATCGTGCACCGTGGTCAACACTTCATCGCCGGCCTTCAATGGCAAACCCTGATAGACCAGGGCCAGACTTTCGGTGGTGCAGCGGGTCAGGCAGACATCTTCGCCGCGTCCGCCCAGATAGCTGCCGATCTCATTGCTCACCTGCAGCGGCAGGTTGTGCGCTTCGTCTTCGAACAAGGCCTGCTCGACGAACAGGAACGGATTGGCATCCATCGCACGGCGGTAAGCCTCCAGCGCCTCACGCACGGGCGCCGGATGGCTGGCGATGAAGAACAGCGAGAAGTGGCGATAGCTGGGATCCAAGGCGAACTGCGCGCGCAACTTGTCCCAGTCCGACAGGTCCGGCAGCGCCGGCGTTTGCGCGGCCACGGCGGCGAGCAGGGTAGTGGGGGAAGCGGCCAGGGCCAGCGCGGCCGGGCTGGCGGCAAGCAGTTGCCGGCGGGTCAAAGACATGGCGCAACTCCTGTTGGCGGCCACAGATGTGGACATTGCAGCCAACGCTACGCAACCCGAGCGACGGCCACCGGCCGTCCGAAACGCTGCGGCGGCGGCTTTCGTCATCCGGCTAAACGCCAAGCCCTGGTTGCAACTGCAACATTTGGCGAGCTGCGTAAGCTGTGTTATCAATGCTCCCCATGAACGCACCCCGCAACCGCTTTTACTTTTGGTACCGCGGATTTCCTATGCCACAGGCGGAGGAAGGGTTGCCAGCGCGCTGAAGTTCCACACAGCCGCAATCCCTGAAAGCCGCCAGCCCACCTGGCGGCTTTTTTGTTGCCAGGACCGCCCAACCCCACATTGAGTTTCCGGAGACACCCCATGGCACCGCATACCGACGACCTGCGCATTCGCACCTTGTTACCGCTGACGCCGCCGGCCGACGTCATCGCCGAGCTCCCCTGCGACGAACAAGTATCGGCCACCGTCACCCGCAGCCGCGAGGCCCTGCACGAAATCCTGCAAGGGCGCGATGATCGGCTGGCGGTAGTGATCGGCCCCTGCTCAATCCACGATCCCATTGCCGCTTTCGAATACGCACAGCGCCTGCGCCCGTTGCGCGAAACCTTGGGTGATGCGTTGGAGATCGTCATGCGCGTGTATTTCGAAAAGCCGCGCACCACAGTGGGTTGGAAGGGCTTGATCAACGATCCCGGCATGGACGGCAGTTTCCGCATCAACGAAGGTCTGCGCTTGGCGCGCGGCCTGCTGCGCAACATCAACCGCCTGGGCCTGCCGGCCGGTTGCGAATTCCTCGACACCACCTCGCCGCAGTACATCGCCGATCTGGTGGCTTGGGGCGCGATTGGCGCGCGTACCACCGAAAGCCAGGTGCATCGCGAACTGGCTTCCGGTCTGTCCTGCCCGGTGGGCTTCAAGAACGGCACCGACGGCAACATCAAGATTGCTGCCGATGCCGTCAACGCGGCTTCGCATGCCCATCATTTCCTGGCTGTCACCAAGGAAGGCCGTTCGGCCATCGCGGCGACCACGGGCAACCCGGATTGCCACGTGATCCTGCGCGGCGGCAAGACGCCCAACTACGACGCCGCCAGCGTCGAAGCCACCAGTCAGGTGCTGGAGAAGGCCGGTCTGCCGGCGCGGGTGATGATCGATGCCAGCCACGCCAACAGCCTCAAGGATCCGGAAAACCAGCCCAAGGTGATCGACAACATCGCCACGCAGATCGAGGCAGGCGAGAGCCGCATCATCGGCGTGATGGTGGAAAGCCATCTGATTGCCGGCCGCCAGGATCTGGTGCCGGGCCAGGCCTTGGTTTACGGCCAGAGCGTGACCGACGGCTGCATTGGCTGGGAAAGCTCGGTGGCTGTGCTGGAGCGTCTGGCCGAAGCAGTACGCGCACGCCGGCGTCGCGCGGTCTCGCAAGCGGCGTAATGGCTCAGTGCAGTTCGTCGCGATAGACGAACTTGGGCACTTCCCAGTTGTGGCGGATCGCCAGCACGCGCAGGACGAAGCCACCGATGATGCAACCGCTGGTGGCCCAGGCCGCCGGCACCTGGAAATGCAGCAGGGCCAGGTAAGTGGCGCCGGTCAGCAGCGAGACGATCGCGTACAGCTCCTTGCGGAACAGCAGCGGGATCTCATTGCACAGCACGTCGCGCAGTACGCCGCCAAAGGTGCCGGTCAGGGTGCCGGCCACCACCGCGATCACCATCGAATGCCCGGCATCGCGGGCAATGGTGCAGCCAATCACGGTAAAGGCCACCAGGCCCAGCGCATCCAGCAGCAAAAAGGCATGCCGCAAGCGATGCATCCAGCGCGCCGCGACGGTGGCGAAGATCGCCGCGCCGATGGTGAACAGCAGATACTGCGGATGCCGTACCCAGCCCAGTGGGTAATGGCCCAGCACGATGTCGCGCAGCGAGCCACCGCCCAACGCGGTGACCGAGGCGATGGTGACCACGCCAAACAGATCCATCCGTCGCTTGCCCGCCGACAGCGCGCCGGACATGGCCTCGGCCGTGATCGCGATCAGGTAGATCCAGGACAACATGGCACGCGCTCCGCGGGGTTCAAGCGCGCATGCTACCCGTGTCCAGCCAGCGCTGGTGCCAGGACAGCGCTTCGTTGAGCAGGTGCGGCGTGTGCTTGCCGTAGCTCTCGCGCAGGGCGCGGTCGAAGTAGTCCTGCAAGGCGTCGCGATAATCCGGATGCGCACAGCGCGCAATCAGCGCGCGGGCGCGTTGCTTGGGCGAGAGACCGCGCAGATCCGCCACGCCCTGCTCGGTGACGATGATCGCCACGTCGTGCTCGGTGTGGTCGACGTGGCTGACCATCGGCACCAGCGAGGAAATGCTGCCGTTCTTGGCCGTGCTGGGGCTGAGGAAGATTGACAGGTAGCCGTTGCGCGCGAAGTCGCCGGAGCCGCCAATGCCGTTCTGGATGCGCGACCCCATCACGTGGGTGGAATTGACGTTGCCGTACAGATCCGCCTCGATCATGCCGTTCATGCACACACAACCCAGCCGTCGCACCAGTTCCGGATGGTTGGAGATTTCCTGCGTGCGCATGACGATGCGATCACGGTAGAAGCCGATGTTGCGCTTGAACTCCTCGTTGGCCTCCGGGCTCAGCGCAAAGCCGGTGCACGATGCACTGCGCAGCACGCCGTCGCGCAGCAGGTCCAGCATGCCGTCCTGGATGACTTCGGTGAACGCGGTCAGATCGCGGAAGCCGCTGCGCGCCAGGCCCACCAGCACGGCATTGGGGATATTGCCCACGCCCGACTGCAAGGGCAGCAGGTTCTTCGGCAGCCGGCCCAGCTTGACTTCGTGCTGGAGGAATTCGATCAGGTGCGCGGCGATTTGCTCGCTGGTGGCATCGGCGGCATTGAACGGGCTGTTGCGATCGGCCGCATGGGTGCGCACTACCGCTACCACCTTGTCCGGATCGCAACGCAGCGAGGTTTCGCCAATGCGGTCATCCGGATGAATCAGCGGAATCGGCTTGCGATGCGGCGGCAGCGCGGTGCCGTAGTAAACGTCGTGCATGCCGTCCACTTCCAACGGATGCCAGTCGTTGACCTCGATGATCACCTTCTTGGCCAGGTCCAGCCAGGTCTTGTTGTTGCCGACCGAGGTGGAGGGCACCAGTGATCCGTCTTCGCGGATCGCCGAGACTTCCACCACTGCCGTGTCGACATCACCGTAAAAGCCGAACCAGGTGTGCTGGGCGACATGGCTCAGGTGGGTGTCAATGTATTCCAGCGTGCCGGCATTGATGCGTTGGCGCGCTTCCGGATCGGCCTGGAAGGGCAGGCGCAGCGCGATGCCATCCACGCGTGCCAGTGCACCGTCCAGCTCGGGAGCGGTGGACGCGCCGGTGAGCAAGCGGATCTGGAAGCCTTCGCCGGCGGCGTGGCGGCGATCCATATGCTCGGCCAGCGCCAGCGGCACCACCTTGGGATAGCCCGACCCGGTAAAGCCGCTCATGGCCACGGTCTCGCCGGGCTGGATGTGGGCGGCGGCTTCTTCCGCGGATACCACCAGGCCTCGCAGGCGGGCGTTGCGGATGCGATCTTCGGTCATCGGGTGAAAGTCGGGTTACGCAGGGGCCGCCATTATCGCCGTCCGGCGTGCGCGCCGAGTTACGACCATCGGCCAATCGCCCGCGACTTTTCCGCGCAGGTCGCCGCGTGCAGGGTTGCCCCAAGAGGCAATTCCGCCGGCCCCGCGTTTGGTGCATGCTCTGGCCCATGCAGCGGACCCCCGCCAGCTGGCCAGCCGTGCGTCGATGGGCGCTGCGCATTGCGCTGGGCCTGCTTGTCTTTTATGGGCTGTATTTGCTCGCCGCCAACATCTTCATCAATTCGCGCCTGGGCGAGCAGGCGGTCAATCGCAAGCCCGAGAAATTCCAGATGCACTGGGATGGCGGGCACAGCTGGTGGTTTGGCCATGTCCGCCTGCACGGCGTGCGCATCCAGGGGCAGGTGCGTCGGCTGGCCTGGAATGTACAAGCCGAGGAAGTGTCCGGCCACGTGGCGATCTGGCCACTGCTGAAGAAAGAAGTACGCGTGCCACTGATCGAAGCCGAGAACGTCAGCGGCGGCGCGCATCATGTGACCCGCGAACTGCCCGTGCCTACGCCGCGCGACGGTGGCTGGGTGCTGCGCTTTGAACATATCGTCAGCCATTCGCTGCGCACCGGCAGCTTTGACACGCTGAGCCTGCAGGGCAAGGGCCAGGCCGATGTCGGCTTCGTCAAGCAACTGCGCGGCGGGCCGATGGAGTTGTTGCCTTCCACGGCCAGCTTCGAGCAATCGCGGCTGCTGCTGGGTGATCGTGAAGTACTGACTGAAGGCGCCTTGCAGGCCAGCTTCGCCATCGACAAGCATCGTCGCGAAGAAGCGCCCGGCATCCGCAAGCTGCTCAAGACCACCGCCCATCTAAAACTCACTGGCGCGACCAGTGCGGTGGACGTGGTGGTCGATGCCAACGGCAAGATTGGCTACAACGTGGTGCCTGGCCGTGGCCAGGCCAAGATTGATCTGGGCTTTGAGCGCGGCGTGCTCACTCGTGGCAGCCGCGTGGCGTGGAGTATTCCGGTCGGCGGTCACGACGCTGCCGGCACCCAGCGACGTGATGCGTTTGGCCTGGCCCTGGCGGTGGAAGACGACATCGCCCTGCGCATCAAGTCACCGCCCTTGAAAGACAGCCGGCTGGCGATTGATGCGGACCTGCGTCTGCGCGGGCGTGAGGTGCCGCTGCAGGATTTCCGCAGCCTGCTGCCGCGCGCGTCCGGACATGTGGTGGGGCAGTGGCGATTTTCTTCGCTGGCCTGGATCGAAGGCTTCTTCCCACAGGCCACCTGGCTGCACCTCAATGGCGCCGGTGATGTCGATGCCGACGTGCAGGTGGTGCAAGGCAAGCTCGCCCCCGGCAGTCGCATCAGCGTGCCCGAGGTCGATGCCGTGGTCGACGTGATGGGCAACCGCATCCGTGGCAAGGCCAACGCCGACATCCGCCTGGAAGCCGGCCCGCAAGGCCAGTTGGCGCCGCATCTGCAGGTGGTGATGGAGCAGTTCCATATCGCCGCCACGCGCGCGCCGGACAAACCCTATGTGGAAGGGCGCAACTTGCGCCTGGTGCTGGATGCGGTCGGTCAGGTTGGCACGCTGCGCGATGCCATGAAGGGCCGGGTGACCTTTGATCAGGCGCGGGTCCCGGACCTGCGCGTGTACAACGCCTTCCTGCCGCGTGAGCAGATGCGTTTCAACGGTGGCTCGGGGCTGCTCAGCGGCGATCTGAGTCTGGATACCGCCGGTGAGGTGGGCCAGGGCACGCTGAAGATCGGCGGTCGCGCGGCCAGCATGCATATGGCCGGTATCGATGTGCAGGGTGATCTGGATTTGAATCTGCAGTTGCGTCGTGCCGACTTGAAGCGGCACAGCTTTGTGGCCGATGGCAGCACGGTGGACTTCCGCAACCTCAGCTTCCGCGAACCCGGCGGCGAGTCGCGCAGCGGCTGGTGGGCCAAACTCAAACTGGGGCGTGCGCGCCTGGATATCGACAAGCCGATCAGCGCCGGCGGTACGGCCGACGTCAGCATGAAAGACGTGGGCTTCCTGCTGGCGCTGTTCTCGCGCAAGAAGGACTACCCCAAATGGGTGTTCAAGCTGGTCGATGCCGGCCAGGCGCAGGTCGATGGGCGGGTGCAGTGGCAGGACGACATCCTGATCCTGGATCGCATGCAGGCGTACAACCAGCGCTTTGACCTGGCCGCGCGACTGCGCCTGCAGGGCAAGCGCCGCAGCGGCCAGCTCTATGCCGAATGGGGCGTGCTGAGCATGGGCGTGGAGGTCAAGGACGGGGCGCGCCAGTTCCACCTGATCCGGGCCAAGCAGTGGTATCAGGGTCAGCCCAATCTGCTGCATTAGGGGCCGTTTGCGCAGGCGCTTCAGCCAGCGCCTATTCAGTTTCGCAACTGGTTTCGCCTGTAAGCGATTACAGAATTCCCGCCGAAAATGGTCTGCTATCGGTAACAATCAAGCCACACAAGGCTTGCGGCGGATCGGTGGAAAAACCCCTATTTGAACCGGCCGGTTTTGTTTTGCAGTGCAGCGTGCAAGCCCGGTAACGAGTCCTTCACGATGCTCGCGCATCCCGACGTGGGGGAGGGAGCAAGCCCGCAACAGGCCTAGCCTTTGCGGGCTTTTTTATTGCCTGATGGCCAGCGTTGCATCCTTGCGCGGCGGGCATTCCAAGGGTACTGCCAATGGCGTACTCCGGCTGGCGGCCGCGGGGGCGTAGAATTTGCGCCATGAATGACACTGCCCCCCGCCAGATTCCCCTGCAAGTGCTGTCCACCCCGGCTACCCCGGCCGCGCCGCTGGAAACCGGCGTCAAGCAACTGGGTGGCGACAAGATCAATCGCTCGCCGGTGCAGTTTGCCGATGCACCGGTGCTACGCAAACCCTCGTGGATTCGCGTGCGAATTCCCAGCGACGGCTCGGTTGCCCGGCTCAAGGCCAAGCTGCGTGAAAACCGCTTGGTCACGGTCTGCGAGGAAGCCAGCTGCCCCAACATCCACGAGTGCTTTGGCCACGGCACCGCCACCTTCATGATCCTGGGTGAGGTTTGCACCCGCCGCTGCTCGTTCTGCGACGTGGCCCACGGCCGACCCAAGCCGCCGGATGCCTCCGAGCCCCTGAGCCTGGCCCACACCGTGGCCGACATGGGCCTGAAGTATGTGGTGGTCACCAGCGTGGACCGCGACGACCTGCGTGACGGCGGCGCCCAGCATTTTGTCGACTGCATCGCCGCCATCCGCGAGCACTCGCCCGGCACCCGTATCGAAATCCTCACCCCCGATTTCCGCGGCAAGGGCCGCATGGACCGGGCGCTGGAAATCCTGGCGGTCAATCCGCCGGACGTGTTCAACCACAACATCGAGACCGTGCCGGACCTGTACCCGAACGTCCGCCCCGGCGCCGACTACCAGTGGTCGCTGACGCTGCTGCAGAAGTTCAAGGCCCAGCATCCGGGCCTGCCGACCAAGTCCGGCATCATGCTGGGCCTGGGCGAGACCATGGAGCAGGTCAAGGCCACCCTGCGCGACCTGCGTGCGCACGATGTGGAAATGGTCACCATCGGCCAGTACCTGCAGCCCACCGCCCATCACCACCCGGTGATGCGTTACTGGACGCCGGAGGAGTTCAAGGAGCTGGAGGTCTACGGCAATGCGCTGGGCTTCAGCCACGTCGCCTCCGGACCGCTGGTGCGCTCGTCCTATCACGCCGATCAGCAGGCGGCGGAAGCCGCACAGGCCAGCCGCCAGCACGCCGTTGGCTGAACCGTCGGTCGTACGCGCCCGCAGGCTTCACCTTTCTCTACGCCGCCCGGTTTAGGGTCAGCCGGCAGGCCACGGCCTGCCTTTAGACAGGGATGACTTTCGCTGCAACTTTGGGCACTGTCTGGTTGTCCGTTTGTCTACGAATGTTCCCACGCACTCACCCTTGGCCTCCGGGCCGCGAGCACCCGATGAAAGTGAAGAAAGTTTCTGCGCTCCTGCTGTTGTCCCTGGCCCTGGCCACCCCGCTGGCGCTGATGGCGCGCGCCGATGGCGGCATCGCCCTGCCGACCGCGCCCACCGCCGATCAAGCCACCACCTCCAAGCTGGTGTATGGCCTGCTCTCGGACAGCCGCTACGCCTATCGTCCGCGCGCGCTGGATGACACGCTCTCGCAGGACATCTTCAAGCGTTATCTGGAGTCGCTGGATTCCAACAAGCAATACTTCACGGCCGCCGACGTGGCCAAGTTCGCGCCGTTCAAGACGCAAATGGACGACGCGATCCGCAGCGGCGATCTGGCGCCGGCCTATGACATCTTCGCCGTGTATCGCCAGCGTGTGCAGGAACGCGTGGCCTATGCGCGCGCGCTGCTCAAGCAGGACTTCGATTTCACCGGCGACCAGCGTTGGGACTACGACCGCGAAGACGCGCCGTGGGCCACAAGCACCGCTGAGCTGGACGCGTTGTGGAAGAAGTCGGTGATGAACGACTGGCTGCGCCTGAAGCTGGCAGGCAAGCAGCCCGATGACATCCGCAAGACCCTGGACAAGCGCTACGCCAATTTGCAGAAGAGCATTGGCGAGTTGAAGAGCGAGGACATTTTCCAGACCTTCCTCAACAGCTACACCAGCGCGATCGATCCGCATACCGATTACTTCACCCCGCGCACCGCCGAGAACTTCAACCAGTCGATGTCGCTGTCGCTGGAAGGCATCGGCGCGGTCCTGCAGCGCCAGGATGATCTGGTGGTAATCCGCGAAATCGTTCCGGGTGGCCCGGCCGATTTGAGTGGCAAGCTCAAGGTCGGTGATCGCATCGTTGCCGTCGGCCAGGGCAAGTCCGGCCCGCTCACCGACGTGATCGGCTGGCGCATCGATGACGTGGTCGCGCAGATCCGCGGCAAGAAAGACACCCAGGTGCGGCTGGAGTACATCCCGGCCGAATCCGGCATCGACGGCAAGCATGTGCAGGTCACCATCACCCGCCAGAAGGTCAAGCTGGAAGAACAAGCTGCCAAGGCCGAAACCATCAGCCTGCCGGCGCTCAATGGCGAACCGGCGCGCCGCATCGGCGTGATCAAGCTGCCGGCGTTCTATCAGGACTTCGAAGGCCGTCGTCGCAACCCGAATGACTACACCTCGGCGACCCGCGACGTCGGTCGCCTGCTGACCCAGTTCAAGTCGCAGGACATCGATGGCGTGGTGATCGATCTGCGCGGCAACGGCGGTGGCTCGCTTGACGAAGCCATCGAGTTGACTGGCTTGTTCATCGACAAGGGCCCGGTGGTGCAAGTGCGCGAATCCGGTGGCCGCGTCACCGTCAACAGTGATCGCAAGCCGGGCGTGGCCTGGGATGGTCCGCTGGCGGTGTTGATCAACCGTGGTTCGGCTTCGGCTTCGGAAATCTTTGCCGGCGCCATCCAGGACTACGGTCGCGGTCTGGTGATTGGCGAGACTTCGTTCGGCAAGGGCACCGTGCAGAACATGGTCGATCTGGATCGCTGGCCGGCCAATGAGACCGCGCGTTTCGGTCAGGTCAAGCTGACCATCGCGCAGTTCTTCCGCGTGGCTGGCGGCAGCACCCAGCACAAGGGTGTGGTGCCGGATATCGCCTTCCCGGTCAGTGTAGATGCCAGCGAGTTTGGCGAAAGCACCTACGACAACGCCTTGCCGTGGACCCGCATTGCCGCCGTGCCGCATACCCAGTACGGCAACTTCGCACCGCTGCTGCCCAAGCTGGAAGCCCTGCATGCATCGCGCGTGGCCAAGGACAAGGAATTCCAGTGGTGGTCCGATGACGTGGCGCAGTTCCGCGCCGACGCGGCCAAGAAGTATGTGTCGTTGAATGAGGCTGATCGCCGCGCCGAACGCGACAAGGAAGATGCCAAGCGCAAGCTGCGCCAGAGCGAGCGCAAGACCCTGGGCCTGGCCCTGGATCCGCTGGCCGATGATCTGTCCGACGACGGCCTGGGCGCCAGCGAGCGTGACGTGGTCAAGGATGCGGCGCGCGAGAAGCTGGTCGACAAGCGCCCGGATCCCTTGCTGCGTGAGTCGGCTGCCATCCTCAGCGACGCCATCGGCGTGTTGAACCAGGACCGCAAGCTGTCGGCGCAGGTGCTGCCGGAATCGACCGGCCCGGGGCGCTGGGCGGATTGATGGGCTGAGCAGCAAACGTTGAAGAAGAAAGCGCGGCCCTTGGGTCGCGCTTTTTTCTTGCGTCTGATGGATGGCGAGCTTCGGGGCTAAAGCCCCTCCTACAGTCCTCCAGATCGATCCGGTGTGCTGTAGGAGGGGCTTTAGCCCCGAAGCTATGAAACCTTCCGACATTTGTCCGCCTTGAATGCAATAAAACTCTCATACCTCAAGCTTTCAAGGATTGGCCCCGACTTAATCGCCCGCCGTGACCTAAAATAGCGGCTGTTACGCCCGGCCACCCCCATGAACTCCACTGCTTCCAGCACTACTGCGGCCAGCCGCAGCGGCGCCGCTGTCGTCCTTGCCCTGGCCCTGGTCTACCTGGTCTGGGGATCCACTTACCTCGGCATCCGTCTGGCATTGGAAGGCGGCTATCCGCCGTTGCTGATGGCCGGTGGGCGCTTCATCGTGGCCGGTGGCGTGATGTATGCGGTGTTGCGTTGGCGCGGTTATGCCGCACCGACCAAGGCGCAGTGGAAGTCGCTGGCCTTCATGGGCTTTCTGTTGCTGTTGTTCGGTAACGGCTTTGTCTGCATTGCCGAGCAGACCGTGTCTTCCGGCCTGACTGCCGTGGCGATTGCCTCGATGCCGCTGTGGATGGGTCTGTTCCTGGCCATGCGTGGCCAGCACCCCAGCAAGATCGAATGGCTCGGCATCGCGGTTGGTTTCCTCGGCGTGGTCTGGCTCAACGCCGGTAGCGCGCTCACCGCCAGCCCGAAGGGACTCATCCTGCTGTTGATCGCGCCCATCGGCTGGGCATACGGCTCAGTGTGGAGCCGCGGCCGTGATCTGCCTCCGCCCTTCATGTCGGCGGCTGCGCAGATGGTCTGCGGCGGCATCATCATGACCATCGTCGGCGCTGCGCTGGGCGAACGCTTCACCCAGTGGCCGACGCTGCAGGGCACGCTGGCGGTGGGTTATCTGGCGGTGTTTGGATCCATCGTCGCCTTCAGCGCCTACGTCTGGTTGCTGCACAACGTGCGTCCCGCGGTGGCCGGCAGCTATGCCTACGTCAATCCGGTGATCGCGGTGGCCTTGGGCGCGTGGATTGCGAAGGAAAGTTTTGGCGCGCACGACCTGGGTGCGATGGCGATGATCCTGTCCGGCGTGGTGGTGATCACCCTGGCCAAGGCCAAGCGGTCATGAACACCATTGATCGCAAGGGCCTGTGGATGACGGTGATGGCCTTCGTCGTCTGGGGCGTGGTGCCGCTGTACTGGCATCTGCTCAAGCAGGTGCCGTCGTTCCAGATCATTGCCCATCGCATTGTCTGGAGTTCGATCCTGCTGCTGGGTTGGTTGTTCCTGCGCCACGGCGGCCAATGGTTGCGCACGATTCGCGAGCAACCGCGCGCGCTGAGCCTGTTGGGGCTCAGCAGTCTGCTGATCGCCTTCAACTGGGGTCTGTACATCTGGGCGGTCAATGCCGGCCATGTGGTGGAAACCAGCCTGGGCTATTTCATCAATCCGCTGATCAACGTGGTGCTGGGCGTGCTGGTGCTGCGCGAGCGTCTGACCCGCCTGCAATGGCTGGGCGTGGGCTTTGCCTTTGCCGGCGTGGCCTGGCTGACCTGGCAGGCTGGCTCGCCGCCGTGGATTGCGCTGGGCCTGGCCTTGTCGTTCGGCGCCTATGGTCTGCTGCGCAAAATGGTGGCGGTGGAAGCGGTCAGTGGCCTGGGCGTGGAAAGCCTGTACCTGTTCCTGCCGGCATTGGCCTTCGTCGCCTGGGGCGAGCAAGGTCATGGCGGTGGTTTCATCCAGGGCTGGGGCTGGCAGATCGATCTGCTGCTGATCCTGGGCGGCGTGGTCTCGGCGGTGCCCTTGATTGGCTTCTCCTACGGCGTGCGCCGCATTCCGCTGACCATCGTCGGCCTGCTGCAATACATCGCGCCGAGCATCCAGTTCCTGATCGGCGTGTTCGTGTTCAAGGAAGCCTTTGGCACTGCGCAGGCGATTGGCTTTGCCACGATCTGGACTGGCCTGATCATTTTTGCCGGTGACAACCTGTGGCGCTCGCGCAAGCGCAGTGTGGTCGCCGGCGTGGCAGCCGTGGCCGAACCGGCGTCGGCCACGCAGCGCTGAAGCACGCTCAAGCAGGTTGCGCTACACAAGGGCATGCTCACGAAGAGCATGCTCAGCGGGATCAGACTCAGCCCGGGCAGGGCGCGCCGGCATCCATCCAGGTCTTGAATGCCGCGACAAACTGATCGTGCGGCACCGGCACCGGCGTGCGCAGGCCGCCGGGATTCCAGCCCCACAGCACCAGCTTGTCTTCGGACACGTGCTTGAACATGGCGGCCATGTCGCGATCGCCATTGCGCTTGCGGTCCTGGATCATCGAACACAGTTCCGCAGCCGGCACGCCAATCCAGGCCATCTTCTGATCCGGCGGCGGCAAGGCCCAATGCGGCGCGCCGGGCGGCGCATGCGCGCTGTAGCCGGCGGGCGGATTGGCTTCACCATGGCAACTGGCGCAGGGTAGGCCGGCCGCACCCTTGCCTTCCGGGCCGCGCACCACGTTCATCATGTGCGGGGTCTGGCTGTCGAACTGCAGCGGCTGATCGCCGGGGATATGGCAGTTGCTGCAGCGTGGATGCTGGAACACCTGCTCGACCGTGGCGAAGGCCTTCAGGCCCTGCGCTTTCTGTTCTTCGCTCACCCGCGGCTTGCATGCGGCCAGCAGCAGCACGCTGCAGGCGAGCAGGCACAGCACTCGAAACGGAACTCGCATCGTCGTCGTCTCCTTACGCGGGCGTGGCGGCGGCGGGCGCCAGGGTCAGTGGCAGATCGCGCAGGCGTTGTCCGGTGAGCGCGAACAGCGCATTGGCCACCGCCGGTGCAATCGGCGGCGTGCCGGGTTCGCCGATGCCGCCCATCTTTTCCGTGCTCGGCACGATGTAGGCCTCCACCAGCGGCATCTCGTTCAAGCGCAGCACGCGATAGTCGTGGTAGTTGGATTCCTGCACCTGCCCATCCTTGAAACTCAGCCGGCTATACAAAGCCGCGCCCAGGCCGAAGGCGATGCCGCTTTCCATCTGCGCCTTTATGTTGTCCGGATTCACTGCCAGACCGCAGTCGATCGCGCAGACCACGCGATGCACGCGGATCTGTCCGTTCTCCACCGAGACTTCCGCCGCCTGCGCGACGAAGCTGCCAAAGGATTCGTGCACGGCAATGCCATGGCCGCGTCCCTTCGCCGCCGGCTTGCCCCAGCCGAACTTTTCCGCCGCCAGGTTCAACGCGGCCAGATGGCGCGGGTGATCCTTGAGCAGCACGCGCCGGTAAGCCACGGGATCCTGCCCCGCCGCATGCGCCAGCTCATCGATCAGACTTTCCATCACAAAGCCGTTGTAGCTGTGCCCCACCGAGCGCCACCACAGCACCGGGATGCCGGTCTGCGGCGAATGCAGTTCCACCCGATGCGCGGCCGTGCCCAACACATAGGGCGAATCGGCCACGCCTTCGAC
>Ga0160436_1000393_pt1 | contig 18135 bp, 14 predicted proteins | sample HID1973M_E0MG_FD_108264 | JGI IMG/M metagenome (GOLD analysis project Ga0160436, IMG submission 108264) | Enriched mosquito-associated microbial communities from UW Madison campus, WI, USA - HID1973M_E0 MG | ecosystem: Host-associated > Arthropoda: Insects > Digestive system > Unclassified ...
AAGCGCTGATCGCCAAGGGCGCGCTGGGCCAGAAGACCGGCGCCGGCATCTTCCGCAAGGTCGGCAAGGACATCGTCGTGCTCGACGTGGCCAAGCAGGACTACCGCCCCGCCGATCGCGCCGCCGCGCCGGAAGTGGTCGAGATCCTCAAGATCAGGAACCCGGCCGAGAAGTTCGCCAAGCTGCGCGAGAGCCAGCACCCGCAGGCGCAGTTCCTGTGGGCGACCTTCCGCGACCTGTTCCACTACAGCGCCTACCACATGGCCGACATCGCCGATACCGCGCGCGACGTCGACCTGGCGATCCGCTGGGGCTACGGCTGGTCGCTCGGCCCGTTCGAGACCTGGCAGGCCGCCGGCTGGAAGCAGGTCGCGCAGTGGATCGCCGAGGACATCACCGCCGGCAAGAGCATGAGCAACGCGCCGCTGCCGAACTGGGTGTTCGACGGTCGCGACGGCGTGCACGCCGCCGACGGCAGCTACAGCCCGGCGCGCGATGCCAAGCTGCCGCGCTCGGCGCTGCCGGTCTATGCCCGCCAGCGCTTCCCCGATCCGCTGCTGGGCGAGAAGTTCAGCGCCGGGCAGACCGTGTTCGAGAACGACGGCCTGCGCATGTGGCATGACGGCGACGACATCGCCGTGGTCAGCTTCAAGACCAAGATGAACACCGTCTCCGACCAGGTGCTCGACGGCCTGCAGGAAGCGGTGTCGCGTGCCGAGCAGGGCTTCAAGGGCCTGGTGATCTGGCAGCAGAAGGAGCCCTTCTCCGCCGGCGCCGACCTGGCCGGTGCGCTGGGCGCGCTGCAGGCCGGCAAGCTCGCCGAGTTCGAGGCGATGGTGGCCAACTTCCAGCGCACCAGCCAGCGCATCAAGTACTCGCTGGTGCCGGTCGTGGCCGCGGTGCGCGGCCTGGCCCTGGGCGGCGGCTGCGAGTTCCAGATGCACAGCGCCAAGACGGTGGCCGCGCTGGAAAGCTACATCGGCCTGGTCGAGGCCGGCGTGGGCCTGCTGCCGGCCGGTGGCGGCCTGAAGGAACTGGCCGTGCGCGCCTCGCAGGCAGCCGGCCCGGGCGGCGACGTGTTCGCCGAGCTGAAGAAGACCTTCGAGACCGTGGCGATGGCCAAGGTGTCCAACTCGGCGGTCAACGCCAAGGAGCTGGGCCTGCTGCGGCAGACCGACAAGGTGGTCTTCAACACCTACGAATCGCTGTACATCGCCAAGGCCGAGGCGCTGGCGCTGGCCGAGGGCGGCTATCGCCCGCCGCTGCCGGCCAACCGCATCCAGGTCGCCGGCGACGTCGGCATCGCCACCTTCAAGATGCTGCTGGTCAACATGCTGGAAGGCCGCTTCATCAGCGAGTACGACTACGAGATCGCGACCCGCATCGCGACCGTGGTGTGCGGCGGTGAAGTCGACCGCGGTGCGCTGGTCGACGAAGAGTGGCTGCTCAAGCTCGAGCGCCAGCATTTCGTCGAACTGGCCCAGCAGGAGAAGACCCAGGCCCGCATCGCCCACATGCTCAAGACCGGCAAGCCGCTGCGCAACTGAGCCGGGCGCGGCGCCATGCAGATGGCGCCGCCCCCCCCTCGCCTGCGCCGCCAACGCGGTCACCCCGAATCCGGAGTAATGAAATGACCAAGCAGATCCAGGAAGCCTATATCGTCGCTGCCACCCGCACCCCGGTCGGCAAGGCACCGAAGGGCATGTTCCGCAACACCCGCCCCGACGACATGCTGGCGCACGTGCTGCGTTCGGTGGTCGCCCAGGCGCCGGGCATCGACGTCTCGCGCATCGACGACGCCATCATCGGCTGCGCCATGCCCGAGGGCGAGCAGGGCATGAACGTGGCGCGCATCGGCGTGCTGCTGGCCGGCCTGCCGAACACCGTGGCCGGACAGACCATCAACCGCTTCTGTTCCTCGGGCCTGCAGGCCGTGGCGTTGGCGGCCAATGAGATCCGCCTTGGCAACGCCGACCTGATGCTCGCCGGCGGCACCGAATCGATGTCGATGGTGCCGATGATGGGCAACAAGGTCGCGCTGTCGCCGTCGGTGTTCAAGGACGACCACGTCGCCATCGCCTACGGCATGGGCATCACCGCCGAGAAGGTCGCCGAGGAGTGGAAGATCTCGCGCGAGGACCAGGATGCGTTCGCGCTGGCCTCGCACCAGAAGGCGCTGGCCGCGATTGCCGCCGGCGAATTCCGTGACGAGATCAGCCCTTACGAGATCCTCTCGCACGTGCCCGAGCTGGCCGGCAACACGATCGCCCTGCGCAAGAAGCTGGCCGACACCGATGAAGGCCCGCGTGCGGATACTTCGCTGGAAGGCCTGGGCAAGCTGCGCCCCGTGTTCCGCAACGGCCAGTTCGGTGGCAGCGTGACCGCGGGCAACTCCTCGCAGATGAGCGACGGCGCCGGTGCGGTGCTGCTGGCTTCCGAGCAGGCGATCAAGGACTACGGCCTGACCCCGCTGGCGCGTTTCGTCAGCTTCTCGGTCGCCGGCGTGCGTCCGGAAGTGATGGGCATCGGACCGATCGCTGCGATCCCCAAGGCGCTCAAGCAGGCCGGCCTGACCAAGGACCAGTTGGACTGGATCGAGCTCAACGAGGCATTCGCCGCACAGTCCCTGGCAGTGATCCGCGACAGCCAGCTCGATGCGTCGAAGATCAACCCGCTGGGCGGCGCGATCGCCCTGGGCCACCCGCTGGGCGCGACGGGCGCGATCCGCACCGCCACGCTGATCCACGGCCTGCGCCGTCGCCAGCAGAAGTACGGCATGGTGACCATGTGCATCGGCACCGGCATGGGTGCGGCGGGGATCATCGAGGCGCTGTAAGCATTCCTGCGGTGTGTGTGGTGGGAAAGGCGGCCTGCGGGCCGCCTTTCTTTTTTGGGCCGCCTGGCAGCCTCAACCCGACGAAAAACCGGGTCGAATCCCGAGCGAGCGTCCGCGGCGGTCCCGATGGCCGTGTCCCGGTCCACCCTGCCAGCCTGTGCAGCGTCCTTGCCATTGCCTCGCTCGCCGCTGAACAAAATGACCATAATTCCCTTTTTTGCCAAAATGGGCGTACGCTCTCCAGGTGTCCCACAGCCCGAGCGAGCGACGCCCATGAGCCTGCCCCTGGATCTGTCCGAACTGGAAACCACCGCCGCCAGCGACATCAAGACCAAGGGCTGGCCCGGCCTGATGCGCCGCGTCCGCGCCCAGGGCGCGATCGTGGTCACCAACCACCAGCATCCCGAGGCCGTCGTGGTCGAGGCGCAGGCCTACCAGGCCCTGCTGGCGCAGGCAGGTGCGAGCGCGGGCGCGACGGATCGCGCACGCGCGCTGCAGGCGCTGCAGGCGGAGTTCGATGCCCGGCTCGCCACGCTGGGTGACGGCCGCCTGGCCCAGGCACTGGCGCGGCCCGCACGACGGGGTCCGGTCAAGCTGGGCGAGCCGCGCTGACCGATGGCGAGGATCCTGGTGCTGGCCGGCGTCAACGGCGCCGGCAAGAGCTCCCTGCTCGGCGCCATGCTGCGCGAAGACGGCGCCGAATGGTTCAATCCCGATGCCTTCACCCGGGGACTGATCGAGCGCGGCTGGACGTCGCCCGAGGCCAATGCCGAGGCGTGGCACGAAGGCAGGCGCCGGCTCGAGCGTGCGATCGCCGACGACACCGACTTCGCATTCGAGACCACGCTGGGCGGCAACACGATCCCCGCCCTGCTCCGCCAGGCCTGCGCGCGGCATGAGGTGATCGTCTGGTTCTGTGGCCTGGAAGGCGTGGCGCTGCACCTGCAGCGCGTCGCCGCCCGGGTCGCGCGTGGCGGCCATGACATTCCCGAAGCGAAGATCCGCCAGCGCTACATCGCCTCGCGGACCAACCTGATCGACCTGCTGCCCGAGCTGTCCGCCCTGCGCCTGTACGACAACAGCACCCCTGCCAATGCCCGCGGCGAGGTCACGCCGTTGCTGGTCCTGGACATGGATGCACGCGGCCTGCATTGCCCGGTGACGCGGGAGGCATTCGAGCAGGTCCCCGACTGGGCCAAGCCGATCGTGGTGTCGGCGATGGATGCGCACGCCAGATCACCCTGAGTGCACATCCCCGGCCAACGCTGTTGCCACCGGCACCACCATCCCAGCCTCTGTCTTGGTCTTGGCCTTCCCCCGCTCACGTTTCCTCCGGGCTTCAACTACAACAGTCACGATAGAATCCCGCCGCCAGCTCCCTGGCATGCGATAACTCCGCGGCCGACAGCTCTCGGGCCGACGCTTCCAGGCCCATGTCCAGGCGCGGGTCGATGCGAAACACGGCCTCTGCATAGGCATGGCTTGTCATGGGATCCCGGGTCACCAGCACGCCGTTCGAGGCCAGCGCCAACCAATGGCGCTTCCACAGCGCGGGATCGGCAATCAGGCTGGCGCAGGACCCTTGCTCATCAAGGATCGACTGCAAATGCTGCTCAGCCATTCCCATGTCGGCCTAGGCTGCCAACTCCCCGGAATCCACTTCGCTGAGGGCCGGCTGGCACGCATTGAGCCGCAACCAGATGCGCCAGGTCGCCGACGCATCGCCGGCATCCGATGCCGGCAGCAGCACGCTTACATGGTCCTTCGCGGGCCCACTGAACCCAGGAGCGCGGGTGCGCAGAAGCTGCGAGCAGCAATCCCGCCACACCGAGGACAACACTCCTTCTGATCCTCACCTGCCTGCTCCAGCGCTGCGACGGGGCAACGCTGCCCGGCAATCTCCGTCCCTGCATTCAACCTGCTGCATGGCAATGCAGAAACCGCAAGGTTCATTAGAAAATTCTCGACAGATGTCATGGCATCAAGCCCGCCGCATGCCGGGCCTGATGTCCTCAAGCCGCGCAAAGGGGCCCCTCGCTCAGGGCCGCGCCTCGGCCACCACCATCCCCAGCCGCGCACCGAGGAATACCAGCAGCAGGCCGGCGACCAGGGTGATGCCCAGGTAGAGCGCGATCATCGCCGAGCGATCGGTGCGGGCGAACACCAGGCACTCCATCATCAGCGACGAGAACGTGGTCAGCCCGCCCATCACGCCGACGATCAGCAGGGCGCGCAAGGCCCAGCTGGAGGGTCCACGCGAATCGAGCCATACCAGCAGGAAGCCAGCCACGAACGAACCCAGCAGGTTGACCGTCAGCGTGCCCCAGGGGAATCCGGCACCGAAGCGCTGCAGCATCTGGGCGCCGATGGCGAAGCGCAGGCCCGAACCCAGTGCGCCGCCGGCCATGGCCAGCAGCAGCGAGGACCAGAACATCGACGGATTCATGCGCATGCCTCCGGGCAGCAGGCCGGCGGCGGGAAAGACAGGGGGGAAATCAGCATCGCGTTCTCCATGGGGTCGATGCCGGGGCATGCACCTGCCGCCCCGGCGGGGGCTCGGCAGGCATCATCAGCGCGCGGGTGCGGGCGGTTCGAGGAGGAATGCCATCTCCTGTGCGGCGATTATCGCTGCGTGCCCGCGCCCTTGTCAGCCCTGGCCGCCGCCCTCGCCTCGCGCAGGCGGTCGAGCTTGTCCTTGAGCTTGATCTCCAGCCCGCGCGGCACCGGCTGGTAATAGACCCGCTCGCCCATCGCATCGGGGAAACCGGTCTGGTCCAGCGCGATGCCATCCTCGGCATCGTGGTCGTACTGGTACTGCGCGCCGTAGCCGAGCTGCTTCATCAACCGGGTCGGGGCATTGCGCAGGTGCAGCGGGACTTCCTGGGTGCCGGTCTCGCGTACGTCGGCCTTGGCCTGGTTGAAGGCGGCGTAGCCGGCGTTCGACTTGGCGGTGCTGGCCAGGTACAGCACCAGCTGGGCGAAGGCCAGTTCGCCTTCCGGGCTGCCGAGGCGGTCGTAGATCTCCCAGGCCTCCAGCGCCATCGACTGCGCGCGCGGATCGGCCAGGCCGATGTCCTCGATCGCCATGCGGGTGAGCCGGCGCGCCAGGTAGGCCGGGTCGCAGCCACCGTCGAGCATGCGGGTCAGCCAGTACAGCGCGGCGTCGGGATTGGAGCTGCGCACGGATTTGTGCAGCGCCGAGATCTGGTCGTAGAACTGTTCGCCGCCCTTGTCGAAGCGACGGGTGCGGTCGGCCAGCACCTGCAGCAGCGTGGCCGGGGTGATCTCGCCACCTTCGTCCTGGGCGAGCTCGGCGGCGATCTCCAGCAGGGTCAGCGCACGGCGCACGTCGCCGTCGGCGGCGGTGGCGATCTCCAGCAGGGATTCGTCGGACACGCGCAGCGATTCATCGCCCAGGCCGCGCTCGGGATCTTCCAGCGCGCGCCGCAGGGCCTGGCGGATGTCTTCCGGCGAGACGGCTTCCATCACGTGCACGCGGCAACGCGACAGCAGCGCGGAGTTGAGCTCGAACGAGGGGTTCTCGGTGGTGGCGCCGACGAAGATGATCGTGCCGCGTTCGATATGCGGCAGGAAGGCGTCCTGCTGGGTCTTGTTGAAGCGATGGACCTCGTCGACGAACAGCACGGTACGGCGGCCGCCGGCGAAGCGCTGGGCGGCCTCGGCCAGCACCTGGCGCACCTCCGGCAGGCCGGACAGCACGGCGGAGATGGCCTTGAACTCGGCATCGGCGTACTGGGCCAGCAGCAGGGCCAGGGTGGTCTTGCCGCAGCCGGGCGGGCCCCAGAGGATCATCGAGTGGACGCGCCCGGATTCGACGGCGCGGCGCAGGGCGCTGCCCGGCGCGAGCAGGCGGCGCTGGCCGACCATCTCGTCGAGGCTCTGCGGACGCATGCGCTCGGCCAGCGGACGCAGGTGGTCCTGGTCGACGCTCAACAGGTCCTGGGCGGGTTCGGTGGGAGTTCTGGTGCGGGCCACGGGAACATTCTATCCCCGCGCGGCGATGCCCGCTTTGCGGGCTTCGCCGCCAAGGTCTGCTGCGCAGACTTCAGGCCCCGGCTGCTGCCTGCCTGTCCCCGCGGCTGTCGCCGCGCCCGCTGCGCAGGCGGGCTGCTGCGCAGCCAGCACCATGGCCTGCCTATCCCCCGCGGCTGTCGCCGCGCCCCCTTAACAAAGGGGCTGTGTCTTCGTGATGGTACCTGCGTGCCGACTGGGTGCAGGGACGGCCTTGAAACAGAGACGACTGCGCCCACGCGGGCGTGGGCACAGGGACATCAGACGCTGCTCGCTTACTCGCCGACGATGTCCACGCCCTTGGCGGGGGTGAAGCTGAAGGTGCCGGCGGCGAAGGTCGGGTTGCGCTTGAGCTCGTCGAAGCGGATCGCGGTGCGCTGGCCGATGGCATCGATGACTTCCATGCGGGCCAGGCCGTTCGGGCCGAAGCCGAGCGAGGCCATCTGGAAGCTGGCTTCGGCGTCGACCTTCGGGGTCAGCGAGAGCCACTGCAGGCCATCACGCGGGGCGGCTTCCTCGCTGATGTCGAACTGCCTGGCCAGGCGCGAGGGGTCGATCAACGCGGTCAGCGGGCTGTTGCGCTCTTCCTCGCCCTGCGGGCGCACGGTGACCTGCTGCAGGTCCGGGTCGTAGATCCAGACCTTCTTGCCATCGGCAACGATCAGCTGGTGGTACGGCTTGGTGTATTCCCAGCGGAACAGCCGCGGCGCCGAGAGCGCGACACGGCCGCTGGTGGTTTCCTTGACCTTGCCGTTGGCGCTGAACACCTGCTGGGTGAACTGCCCGTCCAGGCCCTTCAGGCCGCGGGTGAAGTTGTCCAGCTCGGCGCGTGCGCCGGCGAAGGCGGTGCCGGCCAGCAGGCCGGTGGCGAGGACGGCGAAACGCAGCGTGCGCAGCATCGGGGGTCGATCCATGGAATGCGAGGCCGCCATTCTGCCGCCAAGCAGGTGAACCGGCGAGCATCTCCCGCCGGCCCGTTCAGTTCGCGGCCTGCCCGGCCTGGACGCTGCGCAGGTCGCCGTAGACGACCTGTCCGCGGAAACCCCGCCGGACCTGCTGGTAGAGCTCGCGGAAGGCGGCATAGTCGGCCGGCTGGCACAGCGCCTGCGGACCATGGATGGCGTTGCGCGCCAGGCGATGGACGGCGGTGACGGTCTGGCCGTCACGCGTCCAATCCACCGCGTACTCGCCGGCGGCGTTGCGGAAGTGCGTGCCCTGCGGCAGCGCGACGATCGGCACGCCTGGCGGGAAATGCAGCACGTAGGTTTCCTCGCGCAGGCTGTCGTTGCAGTAGAACGGCGCCAGGTTGGTCGCCGCAGAGGTGGTGGCGTAGAGATCACGGGCCGATTCGGCGCCAGGCATGTCCGGCAGCTTCATCCCGCCGACCTGGCCGAAATCGACGTAATCGCTGGCCTGGAAACGATAGCGGTAGCCGAACGTCTGGCCGAGGTCGAGCGGATCGCCCTCCAGCTCCAGCGCGCCGCGGCCGTCGAAACCGGCCTGGGCGATGATCGACTCCTCGATGCGGGCGCGGTTCTGCGCGTTGAGCTGGACGAACATCGCGCGCAGGCCGACCTCACCGGTCTGGCCGCTGTCCAGCGTGGTCACGCCCTGCAGGCCACCGTCGGGCTGGAAACTGTAGTCGCTGCGGGCCACGTAGCGGTTGCGCTGCCGGTCGTTCGGCGGCGTGCGCGCGATGCGGCCGTCGACGCTGTGCACCACCGGCACGCCCAGGTCGGAGGCCGGCAACTGGCCGAAACGTGCATAGGGGTTGGTCGAATCGACGTAGAGGTCGAATTCCGGCAGCCAGGTGATCGCATGGTTGAAGCGACCCAGTACCGGGATGGCCGGCAGCGTCGGCCCGCCGTCGGCACCGATCAGTACCGGCGTGCTGGCGATACCCTTGGCGGCGAGCAGCGCCTCGAGGATGACGGTATGGTCCTTGCAGTCGCCGTACTGGCTGTCGGCGATGCGCTCGGCCGGGTTCGGCTCCAGCCCGCCATTGCCCAGGTACACCGCCACGTAGCGGATGTTGCGCGCGACCCACTCGTACAGCGCGGCGGCCTGCCCGCGGCGGTCGTCGATGCCGGCGGTGACCTGGTCGGCCAGCGCCTGTATCTTCGGCGTGACCGCAGCGGCTTCGCCGGCCTTGCGCTGGTAGGCCAGGCCCATCTGCGACCAGTCGGCGAACGTGCTGGCCATGATGGTGGGGCTGAATTCCCAGGCCGCGGCGGTCCAGTTCTGGCTCTTCATCGGCTCGTCTCGGCGATAGCGCCATTCCCAGCGCGCGACGCCGCCGCGGGTACTGGGTTTGGTGCCGCCCTCCACGCCCCGGGTCCACAGGTGCATCGGCAGGCTGGCCGGGGCCGACAGCGTCACCACCGCATCCTGGTACTGCGAGAACACGCTGAAGGTTTCCCACAGGCTGAAGTAGCCCGGGAAGTAGGGCGTGTCCTGGGTACGACGCACGCGGTAGGCGATGCGCGCGCCCGGCGCCAGGTTGGGGAACACGATCACCCGCACCTTGCGGTCCGCGTACATCGCCGCCGAGGCGCTGGAATAGCTTTCCTGGGTATAGATACGGTCGGCCGGCACCGGCTGGCGCAGGCCTTCGGCGGTGATAGTCCAGGCGTCAAGCACCTCCAGCGTCTCCATCTTCTCGCTGTAGCTCAGCCTGACCTGGCTGAAATGCTCGACCGCCGACTTGGTCTTGAGCAGGATCTCGACCTCGTCGGTCTCCACGCTGCCGGCATCGGCCCGCACCTCGTAGTCGGCGCGATAGCGCAGGTAGCTGAAGTTGTTGTCCGCCTGTCCGGCGGGCGCCGGCGCCGGGCTGGCCGGACGCGCGGTGGCCGGGGCGGGAACCGAAGGGGCCGCCAGGGCGGGCAGCGACAGCGCGAACAGCCATCCACACAGCAACAGACGCAACACCCGGCCTCCCTCGGTGGCGCCCGGCGCCACGCTCAAAGCCCCGCCGTCCTGGCGGGGCGACTGGAACGATTACTTCGGCGGCGGCGGCGCCAGCACGGTGCGGTCGCCATTGTGCTCGGGGGCACTGACCACCCCGGCCGCTTCCATCGCCTCGATCAGCCGCGCGGCGCGGTTGTAGCCGATCTTCAAACGCCGCTGCACGCCGGAAATCGAGGCGCGTCGGGTTTCGGTGACGATGCGCAGGGCCTCGTCATACAGCGGATCGGACTCGTCCCCCGCCCCGCCGCCACTTTCCGGCAGCCCGGTGGCGCCGACGACGACGCCGTCGCCCATCGTCTGCACCTCGTCCAGCACGCCCTCGATGTAGGCCGGCGGGCTGCTCGCCTTCAGGTGCTCGACCACGCGGTGCACTTCCTCGTCGCTGACGAAGGCGCCATGCACGCGGTCGGGCATCGCCGTGCCCGGCGGCAGGTAGAGCATGTCGCCGTGGCCGAGCAGGGTCTCGGCGCCGGACTGGTCCAGGATGGTGCGCGAATCGATCTTCGAGCTGACCTGGAAGGCGATGCGGGTCGGGATGTTGGCCTTGATCAGGCCGGTGATCACGTCCACCGACGGGCGCTGGGTGGCCAGGATCAGGTGGATGCCGGCCGCGCGCGCCTTCTGCGCCAGGCGGGCGATGAGTTCCTCGACCTTCTTGCCGACGATCATCATCATGTCGGCGAATTCGTCGATGAAGATGACGATGAACGGCAGCGTCTCCAGCGGCCGCGGCGCCTCGCCCAGCTCCGGGTTCGGCTTGAACAGCGGGTCCATCAGCGGCTGGCCCGCTTCCTCGGCGTCCTTCACCTTCTTGTTGAAGCCGGCCAGGTTGCGCACGCCGACCGCGCTCATCAGCTTGTAGCGGCGCTCCATCTCGGCCACGCACCAGCGCAGGCCGTTGGCGGCCTCCTTCATGTCGGTGACCACCGGCGCCAGCAGGTGCGGGATGCCCTGGTAGACGCTCAGCTCGAGCATCTTCGGGTCGATCATCAGCATCCGCAGGTCCTTGTGCGAGGCCTTGTACAGCAGGCTCAGCACCATCGCGTTGACCGCCACCGACTTGCCCGAGCCGGTGGTGCCGGCGACCAGCAGGTGCGGCATGCGCGCCAGGTCGGCCACGGTCGGGCGGCCGGCGATGTCCTTGCCCAGCGCCAGGGTCAGGTGGCTGGCGGACTTGTCGTATTCCTTGGAGCGCAGCAGCTCGGAGAGGAAGATCATCTCGCGGCTGACGTTGGGGATTTCCAGGCCGACCACCGACTTGCCCGGGATCACGTCGACCACGCGCACGGACTTCACCGACAGGCCGCGCGCGATGTCCTTGTCCAGCGAGCTGATCTGGCTGACCTTCACGCCCGGGGCCGGCTCGATCTCGAAGCGGGTGATCACCGGACCCGGATAGGCGCCGACGACCTGGGCGTCGATGCGGAAGTCCTTGAGCTTGAACTCGATCTGCCGCGACAGCGTTTCCAGGGTCTCCTCGGAATAGCCCTTGGCCTGCGGCTTGGGATCATCGAGCAGCGCCAGCGGCGGCAGGTCCGACCCATCGCCGTTGACGCCATGGAACATCGGGATCTGCTGCTCGCGCTTGGCGCGTTCGCTCTTTTCCACCACCGGCGCGGCCGGCGGCTCGATCTTCACCGGTTCGCGCTTGGCCTGCTTGACCGCCTCGACCTTGCGGACCTCCTCGCGCTCCTCGCGCATGGTCCGGGTCTGCTGCCATTCGTTGGCCTGCTTGGAACTCTTGCGCAGCAGCGGCGGCAGCAGCAGCACCCACTTGCCGATGCGCTCCATCACCGCGAACCAGGACAGGCCGGTGGCCAGGGTGATCGAGATCAGCAGCAGCACCACCACGAACAGGTTGCTGCCCAGCGGGCCGAAACCGACGCGCAGCGAGTTGGCCACCAGCTTGCCGAGGATGCCGCCGGCCCGGGCGACGTCGCCATCGAACAGGCGCAGGTGCAGGAAGCCGGTCGCCGCGATCAGGAAACCGACCATGCCCACCAGGCGCAGCGCCGGACCCAGCTCCGGCTCGCCCTGGCCATCCTTCTCGATGCCGAACAGCGCGATCCAGGCGACCGCGCCGAGGATCAGCGGCAGCAGGAAGGCCACGTAGCCGAACAGCTGCAGCAGCACGTCGGCGATCCAGGCGCCGGCCTTGCCGCCCATGTTATGGATCGGCGCGACCACGCTGCCGGTCTGCGACCAGCCCGGATCGCCGGGTGAATAGGTGAACAGGCTGGCCAGCAGGTACAGCAGCAGCGGGGCGATGGCGATCAGTGCCAGGTCGCGCCACAGTCGCTGCCGACGCGGGTTGTCGGTGGGGACCGGCTTGCGCGTTGCCTTGGGTTCGGCGGCCGTGCCGCGTTCGGGAACCTGTTTTGCCACCTGTGGCCAGACCTTAGGATATCGACGTTAGTGTTTGATAATAAACGAGGCGGCGCCGGGAATCAGCCGCCTGGCGTCGCCCCGGTAGCGCCCTGCCCGCAGTATCGGCGAAAGCGCGCCGGCGCGCTGCACGACGACCGTCGATGCCGGCCATGGTTCACGCCATTCCATCGATCCGCCTTGATTAGACCGTGGCGCATCGCCACTCTATGCCCCCTGCGGACGAACGCGCGAAGCTGCGATCGTGCCGGCATATCTTTCTGATCGCGAGTATATATGAGCGCTTCTTCCAGCAGTTCCGCCAAGCATTCCCGCCTCCTGATCCTCGGCTCCGGCCCCGCCGGCTGGACGGCCGCCGTGTATGCCGCGCGCGCCAACCTCAAGCCGGTCGTCATCACCGGCCTGCAGCAGGGTGGCCAGCTGATGACCACCACCGAGGTCGACAACTGGCCGGGCGACGCCCACGGCCTGATGGGGCCGGACCTGATGGCGCGCATGCAGGCCCATGCCGAGCGCTTCGAGACCGAGGTGATCTTCGACCACATCCACACCGCCGACCTGTCCAAGCGGCCGTTCCGCCTGGCCGGCGACAGCGCCGAATACACCTGCGACGCCCTGATCATCGCCACCGGCGCCACCGCCAAGTACCTGGGCATCCCCTCGGAGGAGACCTTCAAGGGCCGTGGCGTGTCCGCCTGCGCGACCTGCGACGGCTTCTTCTACCGCGACCAGGACGTGGCGGTGATCGGCGGCGGCAACACCGCGGTGGAAGAAGCGCTGTACCTGTCCAACATCGCCCGCAAGGTCTACCTGATCCACCGCCGCGACACCCTGCGCGCGGAGAAGATCATGCAGGACAAGCTGTTCGAGAAGATCAAGGCCGGCAAGATCGAGCCGGTCTGGCACCACACCGTGGACGAGGTGCTCGGCAACGACGCCGGCGTCACTGGCGTGCGGGTCAAGTCGGTGCTCGACGACAGCACCCACGACATCCCGGTGCACGGCTTCTTCGTCGCCATCGGCCACCACCCGAACACCCAGCTGTTCAACGGCCAGCTGGCGATGAACAACGGCTACCTGGAGATCCGCTCGGGCCTGGGCGGCAATGCCACCGAGACCTCGGTGGAAGGTGTGTTCGCCGCCGGCGACGTCGCCGACCAGCACTACCGCCAGGCGATCACCTCGGCCGGCTTCGGCTGCATGGCCGCCCTGGACGCCGAGCGCTTCCTCGACCAGCTCGACTGAGCCGGCCGATGACCCGGCGGGTGCGCGCATACCGGCGGCTGGAGGACATCCCGGCCGCCGACTGGGACGCCCTGCATGACGGCGCCAACCCGTTCGTCCGCCACGCCTTCCTGGCCGGCCTGGAAATCCATGGCTGCCTGCGCGCGGAATGGGGCTGGAATCCGCTGCACCTGGCCGTGTGGGAAGGCGATGCACTGGTTGCGGCCGCACCCGGCTACCTGAAGACCAACTCGCATGGCGAATTCGTCTTCGACCATGCCTGGGCCCAGGCCTATGCACGCCACGGCCAGGACTACTTCCCCAAGTGGCTGGGCGCGGTGCCCTACTCGCCGGTCACCGGTCCGCGCCTGCTGGCCCGTGACGCCGATGCCGCCGCCGACCTGCGCGAAGCCATCGCCGCGGTCGTGGAGGACAACGGCCTGTCCTCGGCCCACGTGAACTTCCATCGCGCCGACGAGGACGCCGGCTTCGGCGACCCCGACGGCCCCTGGCTGCTGCGCGAGGACGTCCAGTACCACTGGCAACGCCAGCCGGAGTGGCACGACTTCGACGCCTTCCTCGCGGCGATGGACCACAAGCACCGCAAGAACATCCGCCAGGAGCGCAACAAGGTCCGCCAGGCCGGATTGCGCCTGCGCACCGTCACCGGGCACGACGCCACCGACGCCGACCTGGCGGCCATGCACGGCTTCTACCTGCGCACGTTCCACGAATACGGCAACTCACCGGCGCTGACCCTGGACTTCCTGCGCCACCTGGCTGCGGCGATGCCGGCCAGCCTGGTGATCTTCCTCGCCGAACGCGACGGCGTGCCACTGGCCGGCGCGCTGTGCCTGCGCGGCGGCGACACCCTGTACGGTCGTTACTGGGGCGGCGCGCCCCTGCCCGGCCTGCATTTCGAGACCTGCTACTACCAGGGCATCGAATACTGCCTGCGCGAAGGCCTGCAGCGCTTCGAACCCGGCGCCCAGGGCGAACACAAGATCGCCCGCGGCTTCCTGCCGGCGATCGTGCGCAGCCGGCACTGGATCGCCGACCCCGGCTTCCGCGCGCCACTGGCCGACTGGTGCGCGCAGGAACGCGAATCGGTGCGGCAGCATGCCGCCAGCCTCGGCGCGCATTCGCCGTTCCGCGAGCACCGGGGATGAGCCGGCCCGCCCCGGCCCTGCTTGGCGCCGACCCGCGCGCGCCGTTCCCGCCGCCGGCGCAGGCGCTGCGCGACCCAGATGGCCTGCTCGCGATCGGCGGCGACCTCAGCCCCGAGCGCCTGCTCAACGCCTATGCCGCGGGCATCTTCCCCTGGTTCTCGGCGGGCCAGCCGATCCTGTGGTGGTCGCCGGATCCGCGCATGGTGTTCCGCACCGATGCCGTGCGGCTGTCCTCGCGCTTGCGCCGCGACCTGCGCCGCAGTGGCTGGCAGGTCCGCGCCGATACCGCCTTCGATGCCGTCATGGCCGCCTGCGCGACCAGTCCCCGACCAGGCCAGGACGGCACCTGGATCACCGCCGGCATGCGCCGGGCCTATGGCGAGCTGCACCGGCTCGGGCATGCGCATTCGATCGAGGTATTCGACGGCGACACCCTGGTCGGCGGCCTCTATGGCGTGGCGATCGGGCGCATGTTCTTCGGCGAAAGCATGTTCAGCGGCCGCAGCGGCGGCTCCAAGGTGGCGCTGGCGGCGCTGGCCGCGTTCCTGCATGAGCGCGGCTGGCCGCTGCTGGATGCCCAGGTGGAGAACCCGCATCTGCTCAGTCTCGGTGCCGAGCGGCTGGCACGCCCGGCGTTCCTGCGGGAAGTCCACGCACTGACCGCCCAATCGGGGCTGGAAGGCAGCTGGCAGGCGGCTTTCGGCCAGCGCCCGGCCAGCGCGCTGGGCTGAACAGACCTTGCCTGCGGGCCCTTGTCGGGGCCGGGCGGCCATCCGGGTTAACGCAAACTTTGCATGCACGGCCCCGGAGGCGTAAAATCCCCGCCCTTAGGGTCCTCGAAGGGCCATCCCCGAACCGCAGGATTACATGTCGAAAGACGACTCCATCGAATTCGAAGGCACTGTCAGCGAGACGCTGCCGAACACCACTTTCCGGGTCAAGCTGGAGAACGGGCACGAGATCATCGCCCACATCTCCGGTCGCATGCGCAAGAACTACATCCGCATCCTCACCGGTGACCGGGTCAAGGTCGAGATGACCCCGTACGACCTGACCAAGGGTCGCATCACCTACCGCATGAAGTAACCGCTCCGGCGGTCATGCAAAGGCGGCCTGGCGGCCGCCCTGCCTGGTGAACATCGCAACCGGCGGCGCGAAAGCCCCGCCGGTTTTGCCGTGCCCGTCTTGCGGGCACGGCCATGCCGGGATCAGGCCACCGTCGCCGGTGCCAGCTTCTCCGGCTCGGGCTGGGCTTCCACCACCAGCTCGCCATCCTTGACGTCGATGCTGACCTTGCCGCCGTTGACCAGCTTGCCGAACAGCAGCTCGTCGGCCAGCGGACGCTTGATCTTGTCCTGGATGACGCGGGCCATCGGCCGCGCGCCCATCAGCGGGTCGAAGCCATGCTGGGCCAGCCAGTCGCGCGCGGTCGGCGTGGTCGAGAGGCTGACGTGCTTCTCCTGCAGCAGCGCCTCCAGCTCGATCAGGAACTTGTCCACCACGCGCAGGATGTGGTCGAAGCCCAGCGGCTGGAACTGCACCACCGCATCGAGGCGGTTGCGGAATTCCGGGGTGAAGCTGCGCCGGATCGTCTCCATCGCATCGGTGGAGTGGTCCTGGCGGGTGAAGCCGATCGACCGCCGCGAGGCCTGCGAGGCGCCCGCGTTGGTGGTCATCACCAGGATCACGTTCTTGAAGTTGGCCTCGCGACCGTTGGTGTCGGTCAGGATGCCGCGGTCCATGACCTGCAGCAGGATGTTGAAGATGTCCGGATGGGCCTTCTCCACCTCGTCCAGCAGCAGCACGCAGTGCGGGGTCTTGACGATCTTCTCGGTCAGCAGGCCACCCTGGTCGAAGCCCACGTAACCCGGGGGGGCGCCGATCAGGCGGCTCACCGAATGCGGCTCCATGTACTCGCTCATGTCGAAGCGGACCAGTTCGATGCCCAGCTGCAACGCGAGCTGGCGGGTGACCTCGGTCTTGCCGACGCCGGTCGGGCCGGCGAACAGGAAGTTGCCGATCGGCTTTTCCGGATTGCCCAGGCCCGAGCGCGAGAGCTTGATCGCCGAGGCCAGGGTCTCGATCGCCGGATCCTGGCCGAAGATCACCATCTTCAGGTTGCGCTCCAGGTGCTGGAGCACGTCCTTGTCGGTGGCGCTGACCTGCTTGGCCGGGATCCGCGCCATCTTGGCGACGATGGTCTCGATCTCCTCGATGTCGATCAGCTCCTTGCGCTGGCCTTCCGGCAGCAGCCGCTGGCGGGCGCCAGCCTCGTCGATGACGTCGATGGCCTTGTCCGGCAGCAGGCGGTCGCCGATATGCTTGACCGACAGGTCCACCGCCGCCTGCAGCGCTTCGTCGGCGTAGGTCACGCCATGGTGCGCCTCGTACTTGGGCTTGAGGCCCTGCAGGATCTGCACCGTCTCGCCGACGGTCGGCTCGACGATGTCGATCTTCTGGAAGCGCCGCGCCAGCGCACGGTCCTTCTCGAAGATGCCGCGGTACTCCTGGAAGGTGGTCGAGCCGATGCAGCGCAGCTCGCCGGAAGCCAGGGCCGGCTTGATCAGGTTGGACGCGTCCATGGTGCCACCGGACGCCGAACCGGCACCGATGATGGTGTGGATCTCGTCGATGAACAGCACCGCGTTGGGAATCTTCTTCAGCGCGGTCAGCACGCTCTTCAGGCGCTTCTCGAAATCGCCCCGGTACTTGGTGCCGGCGACCAGGGCGCCGAGGTCGAGCGAGTAGATCACCGCGTCGGACAGCACCTCCGGCACCGCGCCTTCGACGATCCGCTTGGCCAGGCCCTCGGCGATGGCGGTCTTGCCCACGCCGGCCTCACCCACGTACAGCGGGTTGTTCTTGCGGCGGCGGCACAGCACCTGCACGGTGCGCTCGATCTCGTCGGCGCGGCCGACCAGCGGGTCGATGCGGCCGTTGCGGGCCTGCTCGTTGAGGTTGGTGGCGAATTCGGTCAGGGCGTCGCCCTTGCCTTCGCCATCGCCGGCCTCGCCCTTGCCCTCGGTCTCGCCCGGGCTGCCGGACTCGCCCTCCTCGCCCAGCTTGGCGATGCCATGGGAGAGGTAGTTGACGATATCCAGCCGGGTGATGTCCTGCTGGTTGAGGAAATAGACCGCGTGCGAATCCTTCTCGCCGAAGATGGCGACCAGCACGTTGGCGCCGGTGACCTCCTTCTTGCCGGAGGACTGCACGTGGTAGACCGCACGCTGCAGCACGCGTTGGAAGCCCAGGGTGGGCTGGGTATCGCGCCCGTCATCCTCGGCCAGGCGCGAGACGGAGGCCTCGATCGCCTGTTCCAGGTCGGTGCGCAGGCGCCCGACATCGGCGCCGCAGGCCTTCAGGACGGCCTGCGCGGACGGGTTGTCCAGCAATGCCAGCAGCAGGTGCTCGACGGTCATGAACTCATGACGCGCCTCGCGGGCCCGCTTGTAGCACTGGCCAATGGTTTGCTCGAGGTCTTTGCTGAACATGGGGAAGCTCCGACGGCTGTTGCCAACA
>Ga0160436_1000399_pt1 | contig 17925 bp, 14 predicted proteins | sample HID1973M_E0MG_FD_108264 | JGI IMG/M metagenome (GOLD analysis project Ga0160436, IMG submission 108264) | Enriched mosquito-associated microbial communities from UW Madison campus, WI, USA - HID1973M_E0 MG | ecosystem: Host-associated > Arthropoda: Insects > Digestive system > Unclassified ...
AGAACTGGACGTTCTCCTGCTTGCCCCCAAAGTCGCCGTTGTATGTCTCAAGGTCGCCGTTCGAGAACGGCCGGTAGGGGCCAGATGCGGTTACTGCTTGGATCTGGTCGGCCGACATGCCGAAGGACCAAGGGCCAAAGCCGCCTGCAAAGGCGGGGGAGGCCGTGATCAGCAGGCCCAAATACAATGCGATCCGCTTTCCCACCCCAACACCAATAGACGAACGCTGGGTCCGGTCCATGACATGCCCACAGCAACCCATTAGCGACCCCATCCCCCATGATCTGACTCGATCTTAGGTGGCGCTGGGCCGGCTAACAAGCTGGCAGGCCGTCCTGGCGAGGCGCTCTTTCCTGGCTCCGCTGCAGCTAGTCACGGGCCGCCCCAGACCGCGACGCCCGCGTCCGTTGGTAGGCGTCCTGCAGCGTCGTCATCAGCGCCGCGGTGGAGACGCCGATCATCAGCACGCCGTTGACCGCCTCCAGCGGACCCAGCAGGCGGAAGCGCTCGGTCATGACGATGTCGCCGTAGCCCAGGCTCGCGAAGTTGACGGCCGAGTGGTACACGGCCACGTCCATCGCCTCGAATTCGCCGAGCAGGCGGAACACGAAGGCCCAGATGACCAGCTGGGCCAGGTTGCCGACCACCAGCAAGGTCATCACCGCGTTGAGTACGCGCAGCGTCGACCACGCGGTGGGATGGGTGCCCATGACGTCATGCCGCGTGTAGTACCGCAATGCGACCACGATGAGTACCGACTGCAGCATCAGGCATACCGCCATCGTGGAAAGGCCAATCACGATATTCAGCAACATGGTGCACCTCCGCGGATCAGGCCGGGTGGGCGGCCCGGGTTGAACGGCGGGAGCGCAACCGCTCCAGCACCAGGATCGCGAACCACGCGTACACCGTGACCGCGACGAACAGGATGAAACGCTGGGCAAAGGCGCCGTAAACGTCGCCCCCCTTGCTGTCCTCGACGGCGGGACCGACCAGGATCAACATCGTCACCGCCGTGTTGACCCAGAACGAAGGTGCGAAACGGCTGGCGAGGACGCCGTATAACTTTCCGCCCACGTACACGCCGAACAGCAGCATCCACAAGGCAAACATCCACAGGCTGGGCCACAGTTTCAGCGCGGACCAGAACGCGATGGCGAACACGCCTGCCAGGAACGTGGAGCCCAACAGTTCGCGCCCTGCCGCCCGCGCGCTGACTTCCGTGCCCTGCTTGCCGAGCAGCACCGCCTTCATGATGATCGCCAGGTACATCGAAGGGTTGGAGAATGCCAGCAGCACCGGCGGCAATACGATGGCGGTGGTGCGCAGTGCGATCCATACCGCCTGGCGCGGTTCGGTGGCCGCCGGTTTGCGCGGGCGCGGCGCAGGGGGGTCTTCGGGAAAGAACGGATGGACGATCCATTGGCAGACGATCGCCAGTCCGATGCCGATCAGCAGCGCTTCCAGCAACGATTGCGCCAGCGCGTGCTCGACCAGGCCGGCGGCGGGAATCATCGTCAGGCCGATCGTGAGCAGCGTCGCCACGGCGCCCTTGCCCAGGCCTACGCTCAAGTAGGTGCTGAGGAACAGGCCCGTGGCGATCAGCATTACGCCCGTCAACGGGTAATGCCGCAGCAACGGCGCCAGCACCAGACCGATGCCCAGTGTGATCGCGACAACCAGCAGTAAACCGGCCAGGCTTTTCCTGCCCATCGGCGGCGCCGGGGTGGCGGTCAGCGCGACGGCGAACAACGGTGCGAGGAACGGCAGCGGCGTGGCGAACCCGTAGGCCAGCGCCAGCGACAACGACGCGATCGCGCCGAAGCGGAAGGTGCGCCTGGCGGCCAGCGGCATCACGGCTTCGCTTCCGTGGTTCGGGCGCCGTCAGTACGCATAGGTAAGCCAGCTGGCCACGCGGATGTAGAGCTTGCCCAGCAGCTTGGTGATGCCGCTGCCTTCGCCATAGGCGATCACCGATGCCTGGCCGCCGACACGCAGGGCATCGCGCAGCGCCGGGTCCTGCTTGGCGTCGAAGCCGACGATCACCGGGAAGCGCTGCGCCTGCCGCAGCCAGTCGCGATCGTTGTCGATGGATGGCAGCGTGCCCGCAGGCGGGTTGCTGCCGGCGCCGACACCCAGCCCGATGCTGCGCACCTCGCCCTTGAACACACGCCCCGGCATCGCGTCGAACACGATGTCGACCGGAGTGCCGGCTTTCATGTGGCCCAGGTTGTTCTCGCTGAACTCGGCATTGATCCACACGTCGTGCACGGCGACCAGGGTCAGCACCGGGCTGCCGGTGCCGGCATACAGGCCCACGTCGGTGCGCAGGTCGGTGATGACGCCGTTCGACGGCGCTTGGATCACGGTGTTGGACAGGTCCAGCTCCGCCTTCTTGACCGCGGTCAGCGCGGTCTCCAGTGCGGTGTTCTCTTCCATGCTGTCGCCGCCCATGGTGTCGATGGCACGGCGGATGTCGGCCTCGGCCGCCGCCACCTGGGCGGTGGCCGCCTGCAATGTGGCGTCGGCGATTTCCTGGCGACGCACCGAGATCGTGCCCGGGTCTTCTTCGCGCAGACGTCGCAGCCGCGTTGCATCCTGCCGCGCCTTGAGCTCGTTGGCGCGGGCAGCCTGCAGGCCGGCGCGTGCCGCCTCCACCGCCGCACCGCCGGCGCCGAACTGCTTGTGCGCGCTGGCCAGGTCCGAGCGCGCCTTGTCCAGCGCGATACGGTACTGCGAGGCATCGATCTCCACCAAGGCTTGCCCGGCCTTCACCGCTTGGTTGTTCCTGACCGACATCTTGGTCACCGCACCGGGGACCTTCGGCGACAGGGCCACGACGTAGCCCTCGATCCGTGCCTGCGAGGTGTACGGCGTATAGCGATCGGCGAGCAGGTACAGCAGCAGGCTCAGGGCGATCACGCCGGCGATGATGAAACCGCCCTTTTTTACCGGTCCCTTCGCGCCCTGCCCTTTTGCGCCTCCACCCGCGCCGGCGTCGGTTGGCGCCATCTTGTCATCGACATTCGTATTCATTTGCGCTCCCCGCTTGGGCCTGCCTGGCCGTCCGTGCTTGCCGGCAGCGGCCGGGTCAGCAGGTCGCCCCAGTGCGTCCTGGATTCCATCGTCTCGCGCATGGCGTCGGGCACGAGATCCTCCACCGGGGTGTCCACCCAGCCGCCGCCCAGCGCCTTGTACATCGTGATGACCGCGCTGATGTGCGCACTGTCGTTGAGCAGCTCGCGCTCGTCCTGGGTGAACATCACGCGCTGCGCGTCCAGTACGCGATCGAAGTCGGCGTAGCCTTCCTGGTAGAGCGTGTTGGCCAGGTCGAGCGAGCGTTCCGCGGCCCGCGCCGCGCCGTGCAACGGCTCCTTCTGCTCACCGGTCTTGACCACCGATATCGCGGCATCGTCGATCTCCTGCGCCGCCAGCAAGGTGCTGTTCTGGAACTGCTCGATGGTCTGTTGCAGGCGCGCATCCTGCACGCGCACGTTGTTGCGGATGCGCCCGTAGTCGAGGATGTTCCAGGTCAACGCGGGACCGAAGCCGAACGTGCGCACCTCCGGCGTGCCATCCACGTCGTCTGACGACCAGCCGATGCTGCCCAGCAGGGTGATCGACGGGAAGTAGTCCGCCTTCGCGATGCCAATCTGTGCCGATTGCGCGGCAACCTGCCACGCCGCCACGCGCACGTCACGCCGGCGCAGCAGCAGCTGGGCGGGCAGTTCGGAAATGACGGCCGGGCCGACGACCGGAAGTGGCCCGCTCACCCCCGCCAGCTCCGGCAAGTCGCCCGGCATCCGCGCCAGCAGCACCGACAGCGCATTGCGCGTCTTGACCAGGGTGGCTTCCAGGTCCGGAATGAGCGCCAGCGTGCCCAGGTACTGCGCTTGCGCCGACTGCAGGTCCAGTTCCGATTCCTCGCCGCTGTGGAACAGCCGCTGGGTGATCTCGAAACTACGCTTCTGGATCGCCGCGTTGCGCTTGGCGATGTCGATGCGCAGCAACGTGGTGCGGTAGAGGTAGTACAGGTCGGCGACCTGCGCGCTCAGCAGTACCTGCACGTCCTGCTGATTGGCCACGGAAGCGAAGAAGCCGGCCTCGGCCGATTCGACGCCGCGCCGGAAGCGTCCCCAGAAATCCAGTTCCCAGGCAAGATCGAAGCCAGCGCCATAGGCCATGAATTGCTGCGCGCGGGCGGCGCCCTGGCCACTCTCGCGCTGGTCCACATAGGTCGCCGACCCGTTGAGCTGCTGCAATTGCGGGTACTGGCTGGCGCCGGCGATGCCGAGCACGGCTCGGCTTTCCAGGATGCGCAGCCCGGCGATGCGCAGCGATGGATTCTGGCGGCGCGCGGTTTCGATCAGGTTATTCAGCACCGGATCGTTGAAGGCGCGCCACCAGAAGCGCAGGTCGACCTGGGTCTGCAGCTCTGGACGTTCGAGCTGTCCGTACAGATCCGACTGCCATGTCTTGAGCCAGGCCACGTCGGGTTCCTGGTAATCCGGACCGAGCGTCGTACAAGCGGCCAGCAGCGCGAGCGTGGTCGACGCGAGCGCGAGTCCGACGCCTCGTACCGCGCGCGCGACCATGATCACGAGCACCTCGGGGCGTTCAGACGGGAGGATCGGTGTGCACGACATCCACCGGTAGTGGCACCACCGCGACCGGCACGGGCTCGGGCTCGGCGACCCATTCCATGAAGAGCTTGTATCCCACGGCCAGCAGCACCGCGCCGAGGAACAGGCCGGTGATGCCCGCGGTCGCCATTCCGCCGATGGCGCCGATCAGGATCACCAGCATCGGCGCATCCACGCCGCGCCCCAGCAACATCGGCTTGAGCACGTTGTCGGCCATGCCGGCGACCACGAAGTAGATGGTGAAGACCACCTTGATGGCGGTGGACATCTCGTCGTCGGCCCACCACAGGTAGCCGGCCGCGGGCAGCGAGATGATCAAGGCGGGCAACTGCAAGATGCCCAGGAACATCACCAGCAGCGCCAGCACGCCCGCAGCGGGAATACCGGCGACCAGGAAACCCACGCCCAACAGGATGGCCTGGATGAAAGCCACGCCCACCACGCCGGTGGCGACGGAACGCACGGTGGCAATGGTGAGCCGATAGAGCCGCGGGCCTTGCACCGCATCGGTCAGGCGCACGACGATGCGTTCGATGGCGGGGCCGCCAGCCTTGGCGTAGGCCATCATCACGCCCGCCAAGACGATCGCGACCAGGAACAGCAGCGCGGTGGCGGCACCGCCTCCGGCCATCTGCAGCGTCTTGACTGCGACGCCCTTCACCAGCTCGCGGTTCTTGGCAAGAAACGCGGGCAGGTCGGCGGCCGCGGCGCTCCAGGTGTTGTAGAGCCGTTCGCCGACGATCGGCCACTGGGCAATCGCCGGATTGGGTGCCCGCAGGCCCAGCGTGTCGTTGACCGCGGCATCGTGGAACTCACTCAGTTCCGTGGCCAACGCAGCGCCGAGAAGCGCAAGCGGCACACCGATCAGAAGCAGCGCAACCAGCACCAACAACGTGGCCGCGATCCCGCGTCGCCCTCCGCACAATCGCACCACCACCCACTCGTACAGCGGGTCCAGCGCAATGGCCAGGATCATGGACAGGACCACCAGTCCCGCGAACGGCGCGAACACCCGCACGCACATGATGACCAGGAACGCGATCAACCCGACGCGGATCAGTGTCTCGGTCAGGTCTTCCCTCAGCAGCTTGCGTAGCGTCGCCTGATCAACGTTCATGACGTAACCCTTCGGTGGTCCAGCGGCAGTGTCGTGTGGTCGGCCTTCGGAGTGCAGTCAGCGATGGTTCTTCAGATCTGAGTCGGTGCGCGGGCGCATCGTTGAAACACTGGCGGAATCCTACGAGCGGGTTGACGCCCGCGTGGACGCGCACAGTCGCTGCGGCGCCCGTCAGGCATCCGCCGCGTCCTGTCATACAGGACCGCGTTCCGCCGGTATATGGGCCTTTGGGAACCTCGCTCGGCATGGCCTTCCCGGAAGGCCGGTGATTGGGAGGAAGGCGCTGCGCGCGGCCCCGCAGCCGGCCGCCGGCAGCGTTCTTTTGCGTTGATGCACCCGGGTTGGAGCATGCCCGCGCCGGCGCTGAGCCTTTGACGTCGGGATAACGCGCACACCGTCAGCGTCAAACTGCGGTCACGCGACCGCGGGCGTTCGCGGTGGGGGGCGGACCACATTCGTGATTGAACGTACCGAAAAGGAAGCGTTGATGAACACGAAGACTCGTCACCTGATGTTCTCCCTCGGAATCGCGGCTGCCACCTTGCTCGGTGCAGCAGGCAGCGCCAGCGCTGCCGACGCTTGGTTCGTGCTGGGGCAGCAAACGCTCAACGCCGCCGATCCCAGTGCGGAGATTAAGAGCACCGGCGGACGGTGGGACAAGGACGTCAAGCAAGTCAAACTCGCCGTCGAAGGCGCCGACGTGCAGATCACCCACCTCGTCCTGCATTGGGACAACCGTCCAGACGACACGATCAAGGACGTGGGCGTGCTGAAGTCCGGCGGACAGACGGCGCCGAAGAATGCTCCGGGGATCAAGGGGCGACTGAAGTCCGTGACGGTCCAGTACAAGATCCTCGGCAACGCGAAGACCGCCGAGCTCAAGGTCATGGGCTACGACTGAGCGCGCGACGCAGCACTCGAACACAGCCATGGGACAGACTTCTTCTCCCCACGCGTCCTAGGGGTCCAGACTGAGCTTGCGAAGACAGCCGTGGCGAGAAGGAGCCCACCCATGAGTTGGCTTAAGCACACTGGGTTGAGGTGTCGCATTGGGGTCGACTTGAGATGCTCAGCCATTGTACTTCGGGTTCGACATACCGCTGCCCTCAATGATCGGGTTAGCATCGCCGAACCTCGGATTCAACCCACGCTGCGAAGCGGGCTCGGCCTGGACAAGAGACTTAGAAGATTCCCGAGAATCGGCACACCAGGCACGCAGCAGCAATCGATACAACTGCTATGAGACCCGCTGGAACAGAGCCATACATGACTCCTACCCACAGGCTGTATCGCCATTTCGACTTCTGTTGATCGGCCATCCTTTTCCTCCCTGCTAGCGAGTGCAACAGGTTGTTTGCGAGACCTAACGCCTGAGTAAGCCGACCCACAACAGGGCGGCGACTGGGCGCGCATAGAGCCGAAGGCTTGCACTTGGACACCGCCGTGGTGCGAGCAACACGATTAGTCCGGCCGCGAGGAAGCTAACGTCCGCTTCGTCCTGAAGAAACCCCACACTCTCCGCATCCAACTCATACGCGAACGCTGGTAAGCCATCGCCGCCGGCACCCCCAGCTCCAGCGACGTCCCCGCCCCGATCCGGCTGGACAGCGTGAGCCGGGCACGCAGCTGGTCCGCACGTTCGTGCATGCCGCGCACGCCCCAATGCCCTTCTGGGCCATGCTTGCCGATACCGTGGACGTCGAAGCCGGTTCCGTTGTCGACGATGCCCAGGCTCAGGCGCGTGTGCGCGTAGGTCACGCGCAGGCTCACCTGCGTGGCCTGCGAGTGGCGGAACGCATTCGCCAGCGCTTCTTGGGCAATCCGGCGTATTTCCTCGGCGGCGGCCGGGTCCAGCGGCCTGGGCGTGCCCTCGACGGCAAACTTGAAGGCGACCCGCCGGTCACGCGCCAGTTCTTCGCCCTCCTGCTGGAGCAGGACCAGGAAATCGGGTCGGTCCTGTTGCTCACGCAACATCGCCACCCGGTCGCGGCCTTCGATGATCACCTGGTCGGCATGGTCGAGTGCCTTTTCCATGAGGCCGCGCGCCGGTTCGGAGGCGGGAATCCGCTCTACCGCCGCCTGGAACCGCAGCATCAGCCCGTGCACCGCCTGCAGGAAGGTGTCATGGAGTTCGCGGGCGATCCGCTCGCGCTCGGCGAGCCTTTCCTCGATGAGGGCGCGCATTTGCCCCTTGACCCGCGCCAGTCGCCAGCGGAACAGCAATCCGAGCACCGCCACTACCGAAGCCACGACGAGCAGCAGGAACCATCGGGTCTGGTAGAACGCGGGCTGGATCGTGAAATCCAGCGACGCGGGAGGCGACGCGAAAGGCGCATCGCCGGCGGTCGCGGCGACCTGGAAGCGGTAGCGGCCTGGCGCCAGGTCCGTATAGAACGCCTGGCGTCGCGTGCCCGCGTCGATCCACTCCCGATCGTGCCCGTCCAGCCGGTAGCGAAAGTGGACGCGCTGCGGCACCGCCAGGTCGATCGCCGTGTAGTCCACCTGCACATCGCGCGTGAGTGCGGGTAGCGCCATGCCCTGCGAGAGAGGGTGCGCCTTGCGGTCGGCGAGCAACCCTTCGATATGGATGGGCAGGGGCTGGCCACCGGCTTTCATCGCGCCGGGATCCAGGGTTTGCAGCCCCACGCCGTTGGCGAACCAGAGGCTGCCGTCGGCGGCGCGCGCCGCCGGCTGGAACGGCGCCGCCCCGGGGCGCACGCCATCGCGCACGTCCAGTAGCTGGGCGCTGATCCTGTGCGAAGTGTCGCGGAGCGATTGTTCGAGTTCGGCGTGTTCGATCCGGGCCAGGCCGCAGCCCATGTACAGCCACAGCGCGCCTTGCTTGTCTTCAACGATGCCGTTGACCGCATCGCAGGGCAGCCCATCCTTGGCGGTGAGCGTGCGCAGGGCGCCGCCCTGCTGGAACAGGCCCAGGCCCTCGCTACTGCCCGCCACCACGATGCCGTCATGCAGCACCGCGAGTGACTTGATCGACCCCTCCAGATGCGTCGCAATGCGCTTGTCCAGCGCATGACTGTGCGTCAGGTAGCCGTCGCGCAAGCCCAGCCATACGCCGCCGCGCGGGTCCGCGGCCATCGAAAGTGGCACGGAGGCGCCGGACACTTCGAAGCTCTCGACCACGGTGTCGCCGCGAATGCGGATCAGCTTCCTCGGCTTCGCGCGCACCGTGGCCCATAGATCCCCGCCGGCCTCCTGTGCCAGGTCGTTCACCTGGCCGTGCAGTGGCTGCCCGTGGCTGTCGAGCACCGCGGTGAATTTGCCTTGCTCATGGACCCACAAGCCCTCGTCGATGCCCACCCATAGGCGCCCGAGGTCATCCTCGAGCAGCGAGGTCACCTGGGTGCCGGGCAGTTCCTTGCCGGCGCGCAGTGACTGGACCTGGCCCTGTGCCACCCGGTCCAGGCTGTTGGCGGTGCCTACCCAGATGGAGCCATCGCGGGCGGCGGCGACCGAATCCACCTCGTCGACACTCATGCCTTCCCGGGTGGTGTAGCTCCAGACCTTGAAGTCGCGGAAGCGGTCGATGCCCGCCGAAGTCGCGACCCACAGGTTGCCTTCGCGGTCTTCAAAGAAGGCATAGATGCTGTCGCTGGTCAGGCCATCGCTACGGCCGAAATGGTCGACCCGGCCCGCCGCCAACCGGTAGATGCCGTCATCGATCGTCCCTATCCACAGCACGCCATTGCGATCGCGCAACAGGGCCTGCACCGCGAGGTTGCCGCCTTTGATGCCGGCGGCTTCGAATGCTTGCCACTGATCATCGACCAAGTGTTGCAAGCCCAGGCCCGCGCCCTTCATCGGCAAGCCGCCCCAGAGTGCGCCACTGGAGTCCAACGACATGACGAGCACGCCAGGCGTACCGGACTTGGCTTTCGCTTCGACCGGAAAGGCCTTGGACGGCGTGTGCGCAGACCAACGCACGACGGCCGTATCCGTGCTCAGCCAGAACGTGCCACGACCATCGGTGATCATCCTGTCGCAGCAGAGACCGGAGACCACCAGCCCGTCTTCCGGCCCATGGCACGTCGCCCCCGTGCCGGCGACCTCGCACAGCGGCTTCTTGTCGCGGTCACTGGTCAGGAACCAGATCTTGCCCTGCTGGTCTTCGGCGATCGACAGCACGCCATCGTCGGCCCCGGCGTAAGCAGTCAGCTGCCCATCCTTCCACCGGCTCAGGCCGGCCGGCGTACCAATCCATAAGGCGCCATCAGCGCCACTGCGCAGCGCCAGGATGAAGGGATTCTGCAATCGCTGCTGCGTCAAGGTTTCCAGTGCAACGAACCGCACGCCATCGAAGCGCACGAGGCCTGCCTGGGTACCGATCCACAGGTAGCCGTCCGCGGTCTGCGCCATGGGATAGGCGGGCGCCGGCAACTCGCCGTCCTGCAGGCGCCACGCGGCATGACTGTATTGCGAGATCGACCGGCTGGCGTCCACCGCACGGGCCGTATTGCCGGTCCCGAGCAGGACCACGAGGGCAAGCGTGCACAGCACTCGTAGCGGCAGGCGGTAATGCAACTTCCGGTTTGAAAACTGTGCCACCAAGCATCCCCATGGCTGGACGAGCGTCGTGCATCTTCGCCCAGCAGACGCGGATTGCAAATTCGCCACTCGCTTTACCGGTCTGCGCTCGGCCCGCCCCCGCCTACGCATGGCGCGCGAGAGGTCTCGGGCTTGGGGTCGTAGCGGCCATGGGAACTGGCGCCAATCCCGGCGGGGCCTGATGTCCGTCATCGGCCAAGGGAAGACGCTCGCGGTTGCCCGAAAGCGGGTGCCGTTTAGAACCCCGCGCGATCGAGCCCGGGCCATGCCGCTATCACCGCAGTGCATACCTGTCGTGGATATCCGAATGGCGCGGCGGGTGTGGGCGCGGAGCGCGCCACTATCATGTCCGCTGCCAAATCTGCGAACTCGTGATCGATGCGTATTTCATTCTTCCTGACCTTGGCCATGGCGCTTCCGACGGCGGCAATGGCGGCTACGCCGCCGACGCAGGTCCGCGAGATCAACGTAGACGCCGCGCAAGCCGCCGGCCCGGTCGATCGCTTCTATGCGCTGTCGGTGGGCTCGGATTTCCCCGGCACCTTGATCCGCGACGATACCCAGGCGCAGCTGGAACCCACAGTGCGCGAGCTGGGTTTTCAATACATTCGCTTCCACGACGTCTTCCACGACACGCTCGGCACGGTGCGGCGCGTGGACGGCAAGATCGTGTATGACTGGACCAAGCTGGACCAGCTGTACGACGGCCTGCTGGCCAAGGGCATCCGGCCGTTCGTGGAATTGGGTTTCACGCCCGATGCGCTGAAGACTTCCGATCAAACGCTGTTCTATTGGAAGGGCAACACCTCGCATCCGAAGCCGGAAATGTGGTCGCAGCTGGTCGATGCCTTCGTGCGCCACGTGCGCCAGCGCTATGGCGCCGAGGAAGTGCAGCACTGGTTCTTCGAGGTGTGGAATGAGCCCAACCTCAAGGATTTCTGGGAGAACGCCGACCAGCAGGCCTACTTCGATCTGTATGCCAACAGCGCGCGCACCATCAAGGCCATCGACCCGAAGTTGCGGGTGGGCGGGCCGGCCACCGCCGGCGCCGACTGGGTGCCCGAGCTGCTGGCGTTCGCGGCGGCCCACCAGGTCCCGATCGATTTCGTCACCACGCACACCTATGGCGTGGCGGGTGGCTTCCTGGATGAGGAAGGCAAGCAAGACACCAAGCTGCTGAGCACGCCCGACGCGATCGTGGCCGACGTGCGCCGGGTGCGCGAGCAGATCAAGGCCTCCGCGTTCCCGGCGTTGCCGCTGTATTTCACCGAGTGGAGCAGCAGCTACACCCCGCGCGACTTCGTCCACGACAGCTACATCAACGCGCCTTACATTTTGAGCAAGCTCAAGCAGGTCAAGGGGCTGGTGCAGGGGATGAGTTACTGGGCCTATACCGATCTGTTCGAGGAACCGGGCCCGCCGCCGACCCCTTTCCATGGCGGCTTCGGGCTGATGAACCGCGAAGGCATCCGCAAGCCGGCGTGGTTCGCCTACAAGTACCTCAACCAACTGACCGGCCGCGAGATCGCCGTGGCCGACAGCAATGCGCTGGCTGCGATCGACGGCGACCAGATCGCGGTGCTGGCCTGGGACTGGCAACAGCCCCACCAGGACGTCAGCAACCGTCCCTTCTATACGCGCAAGTTGCCGGCGACGGCGGCGCGGCCGATCAACCTGCGCTTGGCCGGTGTGCCGCAAGGAAAGTACCGCCTGCAGATCCACCGCACCGGTTACCTCAAGAACGATCCGTTGTCGCTCTACATCGACATGGGCATGCCCGACAGCCTGACCGCCGCGCAGGTGAAAGCGTTGCAGCAAATGACCGACGATGCGCCGCAGCGCGATGAGGTCATCGACGTGCGCTCAGGGCAGCCGCTGCGCGTGGAGGTGCCGATGCACAGCAATGACGTGGTGTTGGCGACGCTGGTGCGCGTCGGCAGCTGAGCAGGGCGGCGGGAAAGCCACGCAGCCGCGCCGTGTGGCCGCGCGCGGCTGCGCTTAGTGCAGCCGCGCTAGGCGCGCACGCGAGGCCAGCAGCGCGAGGAACGCCGCCAACGCCAGCACCATCGCGCTGGCGACGAAGGTGCTCCGGTAGCCCCAGTGATCGAACAACACGCCGCCGACTGTCGAGCCGAGTGCAATCGCCAGCTGGATCACCGCCACCATCAGGCCGCCGCCGGCCTCGGCCTGCGCGGGCAGCGCTTCGGCGATCCAGGTCCACCAGCCGACCGGTGCGGCCGTGGCCAACAGCCCCCACACCGTCAGCAATGTCGCGACAGGCCACAGCCACGCGCTGGCGGGGATGAGCGCGAGCGCGATCACGGCCATCAACAGGGGCAGCGTGACCAGCGTGCGGTAAAGGCTGCGTCGCAGACAGGCGCCGATGACGACCGTGCCGATGAAGCCGGCCACGCCGATGCCGAGCAGGACCAGTGAAACCGCTGGCACGCCCGCCCCGGTCACCGTTTCCAAAAACGGCCGCACGTAGGTGAACAACACGAACTGGCCCATGAAGAAGGCACCGCAGCCGGCCATGCCGAGCGCCACAAGACGCTGCGTGAGCAGGCCGAACACCTGACGGCTGCCTGCGGTTGGCTGCGACACCATCGCGGGCAGGCTGCGCCATTGCCAGACCCAGGCGATCGCGGCCACCGGAATCAGACAAAGGAAGGCACCACGCCAGCCGATCACCGAGCCGAGGTAGCTGCCGAGCGGCGCGGCGATCACCGTGGCCAGTGCGTTGCCGCCGTTGAAGATGGCCAGCGCGCGCGGCACCTGCGCGGCCGGCACCAGTCGCATCGCCGTGGCGGCCGACATCGACCAGAAGCCGCCGATGACCACGCCTATCATGGCGCGGCCCAGCATGTACGCCAGGTAGTTCGATGCCAGTGCCACCACCGCCCCGGACACGGCCATCAACGCGGTGAGCCATAGCAGCAGCGTCTTGCGGTTCATGCCGCCGGCCAGCGTGGAGATCGACAGGCTGGTCACCACCGCCAAGGCGCCGGAGATCGCAATGCCATAACCGGCCCAACCTTCGCTGACGCCCAGGTCGGCCGCCATCGGCGTCAACAGGCTGACCGGCATGAACTCCGAGGCGATCAGCGCGAACACGCATAGGGTCATCGCCCACACGCCGCTCCACTGCGCCACCTGCACCGGCGCGTCGCTGGCCGCTAACGTCGGCGGATTCTCTGGGGCGATGGACGCCGAGCTCATTCGCTCAGCGCCGCGCGCGTGCGTTGCGCGGCTTCCTCGCCGACCTGCGCCTGCAACACCTGCGCAAGCTCGCGGAGATGGTCTGTGGAAACACCCACGTTCAGACTGATGCGGACATGCGCCTTCAACTGTGCATCGGTGCCGACCAGGCTCGACAACATGGCCACGGTGGCTACTTCGCGGCTCTGCCAATCCAGGTTGTCGCGCTCGAAGATGTCGCCGAAGAGGTGGGTCTTGAGGTACGCGTCGATGGCCGGTGCGAACTCGAACACCGGCCCTTGCACCGGTGCGCCCGCCAGCCGGGTCTGGTTGGCGGTGCCGACGGCGAGCAATGCCTCGCCCGTCGGGATCGGCTGGCCCGGTGTCCGTCCGGCTTCGTCCTCCATGCCTTGCTGGCGACGCGATTGCAGCACCTGCATGAACTCGCCCAGCGCGTTGAGGCTGCGCGGGAAGCCGGCATAGGCGTACACCTGCACGAGCACTTCCTTGATTTCCGCCACGCTCAGGCCGGCATCCAGCCCCTGCGCCAGCGCGCCGCGCAGCCTGGCAAGTTCGCCTGTGGCGGCAAACGCCGCAATCGGCGCGATGGCGCGCTGCTGGGTGGAAAGTGGAATGGAGCACGGCTGTGACATGGCGGGATCCTCGAGCTTCGGGTACGCCGGCGATGGGGGCGGCGGCAATAGCAGGCCCACTGCCGCCAGTGTGCGAGTCAGCGATGGGTGCTGGCGGCCCCGGCGCTGCGTATCGGTGACGGCGGTTCAGTCCGACAACGTGGCGTTGTCGATTACGAACCGATACTTGACGTCGCCGTTGAGCATGCGTTCGTAGGCGGCATTGATGCCGTCGGCGCGCACGAGTTCGATGTCGGCCACGATGCCTCGTTCGGCGCAGAAATCCAGCATTTCCTGGGTTTCAGCGATACCGCCGATCATCGAGCCGGCGAGCGTGCGGCGCTTGGTGATGAGGTTGAATACGCCGGGCGACGGGTGCGGCGTCGCGGGTGCGCCGACCAGTACCATCGCGCCATCGCGCTTGAGCAGGACGAGCAACGCGTCAAGGTCGTGCGGCGCGGCCACGGTATTGACGATGAGGTCGAAGCTGGCGGCATGGGCAGCCATCTGCGCCGCGTCCCGGGAAATCACCACCGCATCGGCGCCCAGCGCCAGCGCAGCCTCGCGCTTGGCTTCGGAGGTGGTGAAGGCCACCACCTGCGCGCCCATCGCGTGGGCGAGTTTGATGCCCATGTGGCCCAGCCCGCCGATGCCCACCACGCCGACCTTCTTGCCGGGGCCGGCCTGCCAGTGTCGCAACGGCGAGTAAGTGGTGATGCCCGCGCACAGCAGCGGCGCGACCGAGGCCAGCTGTGCTTCGGGATGGCGCACGCGCAGGACATAGCGTTCGTGGACGACGATCTGCTGCGAGTAGCCGCCCAGCGTCCAGCCCGGCGCATCCGGGGTCGGGAAGTTATAGGTGCCGACCATGCCATCGCAGTAGTTCTCCAGGCCGCTGGCGCAGTCCTCGCAGTGCTGGCAGCTGTCGACGATGCAGCCGACGCCGACCAGGTCGCCTGGCTGGAAAGCGCTGACCTGCGCGCCGATCGCGCACACGCGGCCGACGATCTCGTGGCCCGGCACGCAGGGGAATTGGGTGCCCGCCCACTCCGCCCGGACCTGGTGCAGGTCCGAGTGGCAGATGCCGCAATAGGCGATGTCGATCTGCACGTCGCGCGGTCCCGGTGCCCGCCGGGTGATCTGCATGGGCTCCAGGGGCTGGTCGCCGGCATAGGCGCCGTAGGCTTGAACGGACATGGGGATTCTCCAGGTAGGGGAACGATGCGGCTATTGTGGGTGCGCGCTATCAACCTGATTAGCTGATGAGTTCTTTTAGACTCTATAAGTTCTCCTAATCAATCCGCCGTGCCAGACTTCGCCCATGGCACGCCGCAACCTCAACGATCTGTTGGCTTTCGTCACCGTCGCCCGCGAAGGCAGCTTCACGCGCGCCGGCGCGGTGCTGGGGGTTTCCCAGTCGGCGCTGAGCCAGGCCATCAAGGCATTGGAGGCAAGGCTGCAGATACGCCTGCTGACCCGCACAACGCGCAGCGTATCGGCCACGCCTGCGGGCGAGCGGCTGCTGCAGGCCATCGGCAATCGCTTCGACGAGATCGAGGCCGAGCTGGACGCACTGACCGAAATGCGCGACAAGCCGGCCGGCTCGGTGCGCCTGACCAGCGCCGACCACGTACTGCATTCGATCCTGTTGCCCAAGCTGCTGCCGCTGATGCAGCGCTATCCGGATATCCGCATCGAGTTCGACGTCAGCTACGCGCTGCGGGACATCGTCGCCGACCGCTTCGACGCCGGCGTTCGCCTGGGCGAGAACCTCGACAAGGACATGATCGCCCTGCCGATCAGCCCGAAGGTGAGGATGGCGGCTGCGGCCTCGCCCGAGTACTTCAAGGCCCACCCCGCACCGCGCACGCCCGAAGACCTGACCCGGCACAACTGCATCAACATCCGCTTCGCTACGTCCGGTGGGCTGTACGTCTGGGAGTTCGAACGGGGCGGACGGCAGCTCAACGTGCGTGTCGAGGGCCAGGCGATTTTCAACACGTCCCCGCACATCGTGCAGGCCACGCTCGGCGGGCTGGGCATGGCCTTTCTGCCGGAAGAAGAATTCGCGCCGCACCTCGAACAAGGCCGCCTGGTCCGCGTACTGGAAGACTGGTGTCCACCGTTTTCCGGCTACCACCTGTATTACCCCAGCCGACGCCAGCCGTCGCCTGCGTTTTCGCTGGTGCTGGATGCCTTGCGCCTGTAGGGCCTTCGCGTGTCGGCTTCGGTGTACGCAACGATTCGCCATGCAGACCACACGAACCGAGCGAGCGTCGGTTGAAACGCATCAACGCTCGACCCATTCGAAGTCCGGAGGCTTGAAGGACTTGTCGTTGAGCGCCGCCGTTCCGCCATAAAAGCGCATCGCCGGAAGAGCCGTTTTCCTGAGCGGGATCCCGTCACAAAGGCACCTTCCACGCAGCGTCGCCATGCCCCACTTCCATCAGGCAGCGCGATGTCGCCATCATCCGCATGGATTTCGTCGCGTTGATGGACGGGGTGTGCAGCAGGCGCATGTCCATCAGGAACACGTCGCCGGCGCGCCCGGACATCTCGATGATCGAAGTTCCCTGGCCATTGCGCAGCGGGCCCAGCTCGGTTGCCTCCCGCAGCAGTCCGCGGAGTTGCCCTGCGGAGGGCGATCCAGGCCCACCCACGCGGTGCGACCCTGCCAATGCGAGCGTGGCGCCGCCACGAGGCGCCACCTCGTCGACCAGGAAAAACGCCTGGATTCCCGGGATGCGATCTTGAGCGCTCGCGACATCCACATGCCAGTTCAGCCCACTCAGGGTCCAAGCGCCTTGCGAGGGGGGAGACAGCAGCAGCTGCGTCGGCTGGACGATGAAAGGCGCATGCCGGCCCAGCCGGGTGACCAGGTCGATCAACGGCGCAGTCACCAGTGTCTCGTGCAGCCCAGGCACGTTCACGCGCGCGGACAACTTGCCGATCTGCTGGAACACCGGAAGGTCACGGACGGCCCGGGGAATGCCGCCGCCAGGGAGCCGCTTGACCTCATCGATGACTTTTCGCCGGATGGCCATCATCCGGCTTCCGGGATGGAAGCCCGGCAGCCGCAGGTATCCGTGCTCGATGAAGAAGTCCGTGTGCTCGTTGCTCAAGTCGGCTCGTCTCCTCGCGCGCCGCCACGATGAGCAGCGGGACGTGAATCCGGGTGTGCGCTACAGAAGTGACTTGACCATGCAGACCGCCGACGCGGGGCACAAGGAACGAAACTCCTCCGTCTGCAGCACGGCGGCCGGCGCCGCTTCGCGAGCGATCACGCGGTAGCCGCGCTTGGCAAAGAAGGCCTGGGCGGTTTGCGTCAGCAGGATCAGCTCGTCCACGCCATTCTGGCGCGCCTCAGCTTCCAGCAACAGCACCAGTCCACCCCCGGTGCCTGCACCTCGCTGCGACGCATGCACTGCCAGCGAGCGCAGCAACGCGACACGCTCGAAGCGCTGCAGGCCGATCGCACCGGTGACCTGCCCGTCATGCTCGTCCACCAGGAAGGCAACGTGCGCATCATCAAGATCCGCCGTCGGCAGCTCGTATCGCTGCAATAGGGCCTTGATGCTCGGCAGATCCTGCGTCGTTGCGGCTCTTATGCTCATGCCTGCCCTCTCGTGGTGGTTGCCTTGCCCGGCGCTCAGCGCCCTTCGATCGCGCCCGCCTGCGCGGCCAATGCTGCGGCCTTCTGCCCTTCCTTGCGTTCGCTGTAGCGGTCCACCAGGTAGTCGCTGCGTCCACGCACCAGCAGGGTGAACTTCAT
>Ga0160436_1000402_pt1 | contig 17862 bp, 15 predicted proteins | sample HID1973M_E0MG_FD_108264 | JGI IMG/M metagenome (GOLD analysis project Ga0160436, IMG submission 108264) | Enriched mosquito-associated microbial communities from UW Madison campus, WI, USA - HID1973M_E0 MG | ecosystem: Host-associated > Arthropoda: Insects > Digestive system > Unclassified ...
CCGTAGCGTGTCAGCGGCGTTCGGCTCCCCGTGTATCACGTAGGTCTGACGCGGAGGCTTACCAAAGCCCCGCAACCACTGAAGGATCTCGTCCGCGTCGGCATGGGCGGAAAGGGTATCGAGAGAGCAGACCTGCGCGCGTACCGGGACATCCTGACCATGGATCCGTACGTTCTTGACGCCTGCGACAATATTCGCCCCCCGTGTGCCGCCCGCTTGGTAGCCGGAAAACAGCAGGGTATTGGCGGGGTTGGGTGCGAGCGCTTTCAGGTGGTGCAATACACGGCCGCCGGTGGCCATTCCGCTGGCCGCAATGATGATGGCAGGCTCGCGTAACTGATCTAGGTGCCTGGACTCGTCGACCGTGCGAATGATTTGGGTGCCTTCGTACATCGCCTCGCACACCTGCACGGATAGCCGATTTTCTTTATGGAAACGCTGGTACAAGGCCGAGGTATCGGTGGCCATCGGGCTATTGAGGTAAACCGGAAGGTCTTTCGGGATCAGCCCGTCATGCTTGAGCTTGTACAGGTGATACATCAACAGCTGGGCGCGCCCGACTGCGAATGAGGGGATAAGGGTGATGCCGTGGCGCAATACTGTTGTATTGATGATATCCGCCATGGCAACGTCAGCGGTCGCCTTAGGGTGTTGCCGGTCCCCATAAGTTGACTCAACGAGCAGTACATCGGCCTCCTGAATCAGTTCCGGAGCTTGCATGATTGGATCGTCGGGCCTGCCTAGATCTCCGGAAAACACCAAGGTCCTGCCGTTGGCTCTGATTTCGACGGTAGCTGCGCCGAGGATATGACCGGCCGAACGTAAATACAGCCGCCATCCAGGCACGATGTCCATCGGCGAGTGAAGCGCGACCGGGCGAAAAAGGTCCAACGCTCGCCTTGCATCTTCTTCGGTATAGAGTGCCTCGGCCGGGTGATGTCTGGAGTATCCTCGGCGGTTGGCATACTCGGCCTCCTCTTGCTGCAGCCGGGCACTGTCGAGCAATAGAATTTTGGCGAGCTCGCAGGTGGCAGGTGTTGCATAGATCGGACCGCGATATCCCTCTTTCACCAACACCGGCAAATAACCACTGTGGTCGAGATGGGCGTGGGTGAGCACCACGGCGTCCAGCTGGTTCACCGGCACCGCAAAAGGTTGCCAGTTGCGCAGGCGCAGCTGCTTGTAGCCTTGAAACAGGCCACAGTCGATCAGCACCCGGGCGTCATCGCCCTCAAGCAAATACTTACTGCCGGTCACTGTACCGGTTCCGCCAAGAAAGGTGAGGTGCATGAAAGTCTCCTCGTGCGCCCTTGGTCGCCTTCCGACCAGGTCTGGACGCACTGGGCAAAGAGAGAGGGAAGAGGGCCGTCAGCCGCCACCGGAAAGACGTTCGTCGAACAACGTTCAATGCTTCAGGTAAATGACAGGTGAACATGCACCTCTTTGACGCCTGGAACAGACCACGCAGCCCTTTCGGCAATTTGACGCTCACGCCAGAAACGGACTTTGCCTTCCAGCGTGACCACATTTTTTGCCACCTTGACCGAGATGCCCCTCGCGTCGATTTCGGCATTACGCATCAACGCCCGTTCGATCTGGTTCTGGACGTCTGCTGCATCTGGATGCGGCCGGAGTGTGAGCTGATTCTGCACGCTGACGACGCCTGTCAGTTTCCTGACTGCACGCTCCACCGCATTCTTTTGATATTGCCAGTCGACCTCTCCTTCAAGCGTCAGTTTGCCACTCTCTACCACGACGGTGATGGCATCCTTCGGCAAGTCGCAGCTCCACTGGATGATACTTAGCGCCCGGCTGGCGATGCGGTCGTCCTCAATACCGGCGCGTTTATCCGGTTTCACCTGAATTTCTTCAGCTAAGGCGCGAACGCCATTGACCGCTTTCACCGCACGCTCGACGCTGACCTTCTCCGCGTAACTGCCGACGTGACCAAACAGCGTGACCACGCCGTTGGCGACGACGACGCCGATATGTGCGGCATCAATGTCAGGCTGGAATTCGAGCTGTTCCACAATCGTCTTGCGCAGACTGATGTCGGTCATGAAAGTCATCCTCGTTTTATAACTCTTCGTACGTGAAAGCCTAATCTCTGTGTACGCCATCCCAAAGGTTGATCTATTGAGTTTTATCAACTTTCAGTAAGAGGTTGGATGAGGTTGTCAGAGCCCCTTTCATAGATAAGCGGGGCGGCTCCCACATCGTCGAAACTGCATAGCAAGAACGCTTCATTCACGATGCGCATGCGCATCGAGCGTTCTCCAGTCTGCGCGCTGGCGTTGTCCTCGTACCTCGCTGCCGGATGAAAAGCCATGGCGTACCTCCGGGCGCCCTGACGCCGAACATGAGCTGGCAAGTCTGGAAGCATGACAAATATCAAGTTCTGGACACCCGATCCGCGCACTCTGATGTTTTCCCTGCAGCAAATGCTTACAGTCAGGAGTATCAGCATGGTCATGATGAAAGCCGCGGTTTTCGTGGAGAAAAACCGAATCGTTCTTGACGACAAACCCGTGCCTGACGTTGGCCCTCTTGATGCGCTTGTCCGCATCACTACGACAACGCTGTGTGGCACTGATGTGCATATTCTCAAGGGCGAATATCCTGTGGCGTCCGGATTGATCGTCGGTCATGAGCCCGTCGGTGTGATCGAGCGCCTGGGCAGACACGTCACAGGTTTCACGGAAGGGCAGCGCGTGATCGCAGGCGCGATCACGCCCAGCGGGCACAGTTTCGCTTGCCTTTGCGGCTGTGGGGCGCAGGACGGGGCTGGTACACGACATGGGTTCAAGGCTGCGGGTGGCTGGAAATTAGGTAATACCATCGATGGATGCCAAGCGGAGTTCGTTCTGATTCCCGATGCGATGGCCAACCTCTGCCCTGTTCCTGACGGATTGAGCGACGAGCAGGTCCTGATGTGTCCGGACATCATGTCCACGGGGTTTTCCGGCGCGGAGCGAGGTGAAATCACCATTGGCGATACCGTTGCGGTCTTCGCGCTGGGCCCCATTGGACTCTGTGCTGTCGCTGGAGCACGCCTGAGAGGGGCTTCGCGCATTATCGGTGTCGACACGGTTCCCGAGCGCTTGAAGGTTGCCCACCACATGGGTGCCACAGATGTCATCGACTTCAAGACCGGGGATGTGGTCGAGCAGATACTGGCACTGACTGATGGTCGGGGTGTGGATGTGGCTATCGAGGCACTGGGTACGCAAAGCACGTTTCGGTGGGCGCTTGAAGTCCTGCGCCCGGGTGGTCGGCTTTCCAGTCTGGGCGTTTACTCCCATGATCTGAATATCCCGCTCGCCGGTTTTGCTTCGGGGCTGGGTGATTACAGCATCATCAGCACGTTGTGTCCCGGCGGGAAGGAGCGCATGCGGCGTCTGTTGGCCGTTGTAGCCGCCGGGTCAGTCGATATGTCCCCGCTGGTGACACATCATTTCAAGCTCGATCAAGTCGAGGCTGCGTATGATCTCTTTTCGTGCCAACGCGATGGCGTGATCAAAGTAGCCATTTCCCCCTGAGCAGAGCGGTCGTTTGTTGACTTAGATCAAGCGCGATAATAGCCCTAAAGGTAAGGATGCCCCCGCGGGGAAGCGCTTTTGAACACAGCAGTCGCTGGTACACGAGTCACGTGCGAGATAGCAGCGTAGCGCTCTGTGGCTCTATGACAATAACCCACTTCAGCGAGCAGCGTGTCTGCCCAGGACCCTTAGCCATGTTGATTCGGGTGCCTCCTTTGCGCGTCTTCACCCGCAAGACCAGGTCACCAAAGCTCCAGCCCAACCATACGTTCAATCGGTGGCCTGCCTACTCAAATGAGCATACTGCGCACCTGCTGCATTCGAGTCTGGACTCAGGCCTGGAAGAAAGCGAATTCGATGCCCGCCGACAGCTTTATGGCTGCAATCACCTGGCCGCATCATCAGGCCGCTCGATTCTGAAAATCGCGATCGATCAATTCCGAAGCCTGATCGTCGCGCTGTTGCTGGTCGCCGCTGTGCTGGCCTGGATCATGGGCGACAGCCTTGAAGCCGCGATGGTCCTAGTTGTCATTTTCTTGAACTCGCTCATCGGATTCTTCACCGAATGGAAAGCGCAGCGAACGCTGCTGAATCTTCAGGCGTGCGAAGAGAAATGGAGCAGGGTTATTCGCGGCGGCGTTGAACAGCGTATCGCTGCGCAAGAGTTGGTTCCCGGCGATCTGGTCCTGCTTGAGGCCGGAGACCGGGTACCGGCCGATGGTCGCATCGTCGTGAGTCACTCGCTGTTGGTCGATGAATCAGCGCTGACGGGGGAGTCGATCGCCATGTCCAAATCCTCTGCGGCCCTCAGCCAGTCGGAAATGCCGTTGGCTGAGCTCGCGAACATGGGGTTCATGGGCACGTCCATTGTTTCGGGGCATGGACGAATGCTCGTGACGTCAATCGGTGGCGACACCCAGATCGGGCAAATCGGTTGTCTGGTGGGTCAGACGGAAAAACGCAGCAGTCCCTTGACCACAAAACTGCAGCACCTGGGAACGGTGCTGGTCGTGATCGTCATCGGTCTGTGCGCAGTCATGTCGATCTTCGGCTATTTGCGCGGGTTGCCGTTTCTGGAAATGCTCAAGGTGGCTATCTCTCTGGCCATCGCCGCCGTCCCGGAAGGGTTGCTCGCAGTGACAACGGTCACCCTGGCGATAGGCATGCAAAGGATGGCCGGAATGGGAGCGCTGATTCGCAACCTTGGCGCTGTGGAAACACTGGGCGCAACGACCACCATCTGCACCGACAAAACCGGCACGCTTACGCGTAACGAAATGACGGTTGAAACCGTTGTCGTCGGCGACCGGATCATCCAGGTTGATGGCATCGGGTATGGGACAAAGGGCCATTTTCTGGAGGATTCCCGGATTATCGATATTACCTGCGACCCGCTGGTGTTCAACCTGCTGCGGATCGGAGTGCTGTGCAACGACGCGAGCGTTTGGCATGACGCTGGAAAGCATGGGGTCACCGGCGATCCGACAGAGGCCGCCCTGATTGTTCTCGCTGAGAAGGCCGTACTGGATCTGGAATCCCTTAGAGCGTCCCACCCTAGAGTGTCCGAGACGCCGTTCACCTGCGCGACCAAGCAGATGGTTACCGTTCACCGTTCGCCGGACCGTCGGCAACTGGAGTGTGCCAAAGGCGCGCCGTCACAATTGCTGAGGCAGTGCGAATATGAAATCTGGAGTACGGGTTGCAGGCCGCTGACTCAGGACCGCAGGAAATGGTGGGAACAGATCAATACTCAACTAGCGAATAAAGCGCTGCGTGTTCTGGGTTTGGCATTTCGTGAGACCTGCGACATGGATAGCGAGGTCGAGGATGAACCGATGCCCGGCTGGGTGTTCGCAGGACTCGTCGGCATCATTGATCCGCTGCGCGATGAGGCGCGCGAGGCATTATCACTCTGCCGGACGGCGGGCATTGCAACGGTCATGATTACCGGAGATCAAATCGCGACCGCCCAAGCCATTGGCCGGCGGTTAGGCATTGACCGATCGGTAGATGGGAAAGTCTGCGAAGCGATACATGCTCAATCCCTGGCGCAAATCAGCCCTCAGCAGCTGGGCGACGTCCTGGCACGCACTGCTGTCATCGCTCGAGCCGAACCTCGGCATAAACTGCAGATCGTTCATGCGTTTCAGCAGATGGGGCAGGTGGTTGCGATGACCGGGGACGGGGTAAACGATGCACCGGCACTCAAGCAGGCAGATATCGGTATCGCCATGGGGATCAGCGGCACCGATGTCGCTCGGCAGACGGCTGACATGGTGATTACCGACGATAACTTTTCGACCATCGTCAAGGCTGTGGAGCAGGGCAGGATTCTGTATGCCAACATCATTCATTTCGTGCACTACTTATTGTCTTGCAACCTCGCTGAGCTACTGACTGTTTTTCTGGCCATCATGGGCGGCCTCCCGTTACCGCTTGTGCCGTTGCAGATCCTCTGGCTCAACATGATTACCGATGTGTTTCCCGCCCTCGCACTGGCGCTGGAGCCTTCGTCGCCCGATGTGATGAAGCGGGGTCCGCGTGCACCTGATTCGGCGTTACTCCCCCCTGCACTGATGATGACCATTCTGGGGCAGGGCGTCCTGCTTGCATCAGCAACCCTCGTCGCGTTTTACATCGCGCTTCAAAACGATTCAGGGGCCGGGCATGACCGCGCGGTGACCGTTGCCTTCATGACGCTGGGGCTCGTTCAGATCCTGCATGCGTTCAACACGCGCTCCCAGCACCGCTCCCTGACGAAACAGCTGTTTACCAATGGATGGCTATGGGCTGCGGTGATGCTCTGCGTGATGCTTCAGCTAGTGGCCCTTTATCAGCCTCACATGAACAGGGTGTTGGGAACAGTGCCACTCGGGTTAAGTGACTGGTGGTTGATCATCGCTTGTTCATTGGCTCCAGTTGCCATCGTTGAGCTGTCCAAGTGGACGAGGCAAACGGTTAGCCAGCTCCGAAACAAACGAATGCACCCCATGAATTAGGATGCTCAATGTCTGTCACGCCGGTGACGTCCAGAGCGCGCACACATATTTCTGTCTCGGTCACTCCAGTACTTCTGCATCTCGATGAACAGGAATGAAGCCGTCCAGGTGATCAACACCAGGCCCGTCAACGCCTCCAGCCCCGTTAAGAATTTCAGCGGTCCGATCGGCGTGATGTCGCCGAAGCCTATGGTGGTGAAGGTGGTAAACGAGAAATACACCGAGTCCATGAAGCTGCCGTCGTAATTGCCCGTCAGTTGCCCGAGGTGTCCAGACGCATTCATCAGGTAATACCCCAGCGCGAAAATCCAGACCTCAATGGCATGCGCCACCAGTGCGCCGAGCACGCCGAACACCATTCTGAAGCGGTGCCAGATGTTGAGTCTCGGCATCAGCCGGTTTAGCCGCATCAGGCACTCGTAATGGACGATGACGGCGGTGGTGATGATCAGCGTATTGATCAGGGTGATCAGAATCATGAGAACGGCCTCCGGCAAGCCCTCAGTGTGCATCGCCACACCAGATCGATGTTTGATAAAAATCACCTCCCTTAATGGATGTCGCCACCGGTGGTTTTTCTGATCTACATCAGATGGCCCGGTCAAAGCCTCGTCACACTGGCTCCAGAGCGAGGAAAACTGGCGCTGTGCCTCGCTCACATCCCCAGTCTCCACCGAGGTGGTTATGGACGATCCTGCGCAACTTCTCTTGATCGCTTCATCCAGAATGCAGCGTACGCCAGCGTTCGAGCGTGCGGTGTCTTTGGCCGAGGCCCGCCAGTGCGGTTTGCGGATCCTTGCGGTGGATTACATCCGGGTCCTTGAGGTGCTCGGGCTGTTCAACCAGGATATTCTGGCGACGTTGCGCGACAGCTACCTGCAGACTCATCGTCGCTGGCTTGAGGATGAAGCCGCGTATGAACGCAAGCGAGGCCTGGATTGCAGCGTTCATGTGATGTGGAGCGATCAGTTGGTCGATGAAATCCGAAATTGCCTTGCGTCGATGCAGCCCGCAATGCTGATCAAGGATGTGCACCGTGAATCAGTTCTCAAGCGCGTATTTTCAACGCCTCTGGACTGGCACCTTCTGCAAGGATGTCAATGCCCTGTGCTGCTCGTAACCCCGTCCCATCACGCTTTGCCACGCAAGATACTCGCGGCGGTGAACCTTTACCGGGCCGAAGACGCCGATCTTCGTTTGAACGATGCGGTTTTGCTAGAGGCCACCGAGCTGGGTCGGCAGACCGGTGCCTGCGTGCATGTGCTGTATGTGTATGACTGGTCGTCGATTTACGCAGCAGGGATGCCCCGGCTGGGGATGCCTATTGAAAGCGGATTTGAGGAAGCGTTGAGAGACGCCCACGAGGAAGCGTTCGCCAGACTGTGCGCGAGTCACGGAGTTGACGACAGGCACCGACACTTCATGACAGGCACGCCGATCTCGACCATCAATGGCTTCGCCCGTCAGAATGAGCTTGATCTGCTGGTGGTAGGCACATTGCCTCGGCACAACCTGACCCGAATCATGGGTAATACCGCCGAGGTCTTACTGGGTCAGGCGCCGTGCAGCGTATTGATTGTAAAGGCGCGTAACGGGGGTGACGACGTTTGATTCACAGAGGGTGCGCGCGGTGAGAGCAGCCATTGATAAGCAGTTTCAGGCGTTCAGGATCGAGGATTTCCACCGCGCGGCCGGAGATCCTGACAATGCCGTTGTCACGCAAGTAACCGATGGCCCGGCAGATAGTTTCCAGCCGCAACCCCAGATAGGAACCGATGTCTTCGCGTGTCATGCGCAACACGAATGCAGTCGGTGAATAGCCCCGATGTTTCATACGGTTGGAGAGATTGAGCAGGAACGCGGCCATCCGTTCTTCTGCGTTCAGATTCCCCATCAGCAGCAGCATCTCATGGTCCCTCACGATCTCCCGGCTCAGAATACGGTTGAGGTTATGTTGCAGAGATGGCAATTCCCGAGACAGCTTCTCCAGCTCGCTGAACTGGATAGGGCAAACCTCGCTGTCTTCCAAGGCAATCGCATCACACACATGCCGGTCATTGCTTATCGCATCAATGCCTAGCATTTCTCCGCCCATCTGGAACCCGGTGAGTTGCTCTCGACCGTCCTCTGAAATGATCGTGGTTTTAAAAAAACCGAAGCGCACGGCGTAGAGGGAGCGCAATGGATCGCCAGCGTGATAAAGCGCGGCTCCTTTTCTGACTTTGATTCGTTGCGGAATAATGTCAGACAGACGTGTGACGTCGCTGACACTCATGCCTACCGACAGGCACAGCTCCCGGACGGTGCAATTTGAGCACACCGTCTTGAGTTGCAGCTTCGGCACGGTAATCGGTCGTGCTTCCATAACGGCGGTCCTCTGTTGGCGGGGCAAGGATCGGTTTAGCACAAACACAACTGAACGGGGGGCATTCTGGATCAGTGGACCAAAGTCAATTGAAAGTCGCGTTATAAAGAGTGTTCAAGCGCGTGATATTAAGCTATCCGTTTGAAATGACAGTGCTTCTCAGGGGCAATCTATGTTCATCGGGATAGACATACGGGATTCGTCCGAGTACATCAGAGTTTCCTGAGAATATTCATTCCGGCCAGAATTTTACGTTCACGGCCTTACCCTCCGTCGCCCATCTGCCCCGCGTGACACCGGCGTCTTCAGAAAGGGACGGCCCTATTGGCACAGGCCTGACATAAATCAAGACACGGCAGGGCACAACGACAATCATGAACAGACCTGAACTCCGAGCCTCGCGGTCGCAGGCTCACTCCTTGTTGCTGCTTCTGGAGGTGTCACATGGTCGACTCAGAACGCTTGATGCTGCTTGCTTCGCCCATCATGCAGAGAACCCCTGCCTTTGACCGAGCAGGCGCGCTGGCTCAGGCGATGGAGGCTCCGCTTCACATTGTCGCCTTCGATTACGTTGACGGCTTGGCGACAGCGGGCCTGGTGAATGAAAAGGCGCTGGCAGAAATGCGCGAGGGGTATGTTGCGCGTCATCGGCAATGGCTGGAGGAACAGGCTGAGAGTATTCGCCGAACGGGGGTGCAGGTCACCACTGAAGTGGTGTGGGTCCTGCATGCATTCACGGAAATCATGGTGCACATCCGTGAGCTCAACCCCTCAATGGTGGTCAAGGATCTGGAACATGAGTCGTGGATCACCCGTGCCATGTTTACCTCGCTGGATTTGCGCCTGCTGCATGAATGCCCGGTGCCTTTACACTTGGTGTCACGTGTGACGCACGCCAAACCGCGCAAAGTGCTGGCGGCGGTCGACCCGTTTCGCCCTGACGAGCAGTTCGATGATATCAACGGGGAAATCATCACTGCCGCCGAAAAGCTGGCCGCGCAGTGTGGTGCCGAATTGCACCTGCTCTATGCCTACGATCTGTCCTACGTCTTCGCATCGGGAGGTTACGACGGCTTCTCTTCAGACCTCGCGCAACAGCTGTATGACAACGATGTGACGGCCTTCGGCAAGCTAGTGGACCGATTCGGGGTGCCAGAAAATCGGCAGCATCTGGCGATGGGTAGCCCGGCAAAACAGATCGAAGCCCTGGTGCTATCGGAAGGGATCGATGTGGTCGTGATGGGAACGGTTCATCGGCGACACACCCTCAGGCTTCTGGGCAGTACCACTGAACAAGTGGCGTATCACGTGCCTTGCAGTTTGTTGGCCGTGAGGCCGCACGCCCCTGATGAATGATGCAAAGGGCTGGCGCCGCCGTTCGATCGTGCGGCGCCCGTCGCAGGGGTCATGTCAGTTTCAGGCGATACACCACCTGAGTGGCATCGAGTGGGTCTGTGTGACACTCGAAACCAAGCTCCTCAGCCAATCGATGCATGTGCGTATTCGCTGAGCTGTCCATTGACATCATGTACTCGAATCCGTTGGCTTTTGCAGCGTCGATCAAGTGCTGCATCAGGCGTTTACCCAGCCCTTTTCGCTGCCATCCGTCGGCAACCACCACCGCCGATTCACATTGGCTGTCGCCAGGCGCAGCGGCGTAGCGCGCAACCCCGATTTCGATCAACTGACCGCCCTCCATGGTGAGTGCGACATACGCCATGCGCAGCCGGTAATCGACGTCCATGAGCTGGTTCATCAGTGATTCACTGGGCTCTCTGATCGTGCTCAGGAAGCGGAAGTGCCTTGATTCCGGCGAGAGACTGTTGATAAAGGCGAACTCTCTTTCACGATCTTTGGCCTCCAGTGGACGAATCAGAATGTGCGTGCCGTCATTCAGCGGATCGACCCAATGTCGGGTTCTCACGCCAAGTTCATGGGTTGAGGCGGTACAGGGCAGGGTGGTCATGTGCGTCTCCTCGATTTACCGGCCAGAAACAAGGTGGAACCGTCTGTTTACGTCACGCATGTGGTTCGTTTCTGATCTAGATCAATATTGACTGCCGCCACGCGCAGAGACTGACCACCGGTGAACGGACCAAGCGTCGAAAGTTGTTCAAGGAGAGACCCATGACTGATGTGTCGCGCCAGGTGCTGCTGGTCCTCAATGCAGGATCCTCCAACATGAAGTTCTCCCTTTACCAGGCCAACCCGGACGCCTGGTCGGGGCCTCAGTGTTATGGCCATGGCGTATTCGAAATCACCCTCGCGCAGTCGACTTTGGTCTTTCAGCGCACGGACAGTCAGTCAGATGATCAACAGCAATGGCCACGTGGCGCGGCGTCTTCCCGGCAGGGGACACTGCTGAACCTGATGCAGTGGATCGAGCAGCACACCGACTGGCAGGTTTGCGCCGCTGCCCATCGGGTGGTTCATGGCGGCCTTCGGGCCGAAGCAGTCTGCCGGGTCGACCCAAGGCTGATGGCGGAAATGGAGGCGTTGACGCCATTGGCGCCGTTGCATCAGGGACAGTGCCTGCTACCCATCAGTTATCTCGTCGATGAACACCCGCACATGCCCCAATTTGCCTGCTTCGATACCGCGTTTCACCAAACACTGGTACCGCAGGAATACACCTTCGGGCTGCCGCGAGCACTGAGCGAACAAGGTGTGCGGCGTTATGGTTTTCATGGTCTGTCCTATGAATACATCGCAAGCGTTTTGCCGGCCTATGACAAAAAGGCTGCACGAGGGCGAACGATCGTCGCTCATCTGGGCAACGGTGCAAGCCTGTGCGCCATGAACAATGGTGTGAGTCGCGCAACCACCATGGGTTTCTCGACGCTCGATGGCGTGTTGATGGGAACCCGGCCCGGACGTCTGGATCCTGGAGTGCTGCTGTACTTGATGCGGGAACGGCGCATGAGCGTTAAATCGCTTGAACATTTGCTGTATCACGAATGCGGGCTGCTCGGGGTTTCAGGGGGAATCGGCAGTGATATGCGAGTGCTCGCCAGCAGCCCTGCGCCCGAGGCCAAAGAGGCCATTGCATTGTTCGTTCACAGCGTGGTCCGTGAAATCGGAACCATGGCGGCGGCACTCGGTGGCGTTGACGCTCTGGTGTTCACCGCCGGCATCGGCGAGCACGCAATTGGCGTTCGAAACGCCATCCTCGAAGGCTGCCGATGGCTCGGTTTGCAGCCGGAGACCGACGGCACCCGCGAAGGACCTCTTCGACTGTCCCGGCCGGAGAGCGCGGTGTCGGCCTGGGTCATTCCCGCCGACGAAAACCTGATGATGGCTCGACACGCCCTGCGGACTTTGCGCGAGACCGCCTAAACCCTTGTTGATGATGCCCTGCGCGCTGGTTCGCACTGGGTATGCACGGAGTTGCCATGTATCGTTTCAATGCTCTGCTATCCAGTGCGGATCGAACAGAAACCACTGTGCCGAATCCTCCAGCCGGTGCCGAAAACGTTGGACCTCTCGACGCCGAAAGGCTTGCACGCATGCACCTGTATTGGAGCGCCGCCAACTATTTATGTGTTGGCCAGATTTACCTGAAGGCCAATGCCTTATTGCGAGAGCCACTTCGAGCTGAGCACATCAAGCCGCGTCTGTTGGGCCACTGGGGGACATCAGTCGGGCAGAACTTCATCTATGTGCACTTGAACCGACTGATCAGCGAACGTGGCATTGAGACGATTTTTATTTCCGGCCCCGGCCACGGTGGCCCCTCAATGAATGCCTGTGCATGGCTCGAAGGGACTTACAGCGAAGTGCACCCAACTATTACCTGCGATGAAGTCGGCATGCTCCGGCTGTTTCGCAGTTTTTCGACGCCCGGCGGCATTCCCAGCCACTGCGGGCCGCATACCCCGAATTCACTGCACGAAGGCGGGGAGCTTGGGTATTCACTAATGCATGCGTTCGGCGCGGCGTTCGATAATCCGGACCTGTTGGTCGCCTGTGTCATTGGTGACGGTGAAGCCGAGACCTGCCCAATGGAGGGCAGTTGGAAAAGCGTTCACTTTCTCGATCCGAGGCGCGACGGTGCAGTTTTACCGATTCTGCACCTCAATGGCTACAAGATCTCGGGGCCGTCGGTGGAAGCACGCCTGTCCCACGAAGACCTGATCGACCTCTATCGCGGTCGTGGGTATCAGCCCGTTGTCGTGGCCGGAGATGACCTGCCCGGCATGCACCAACGCTTCGCGGCGGCGCTGGATACCTGCCACGACACCATCCGGCAGATACAGCGAGACGCCAGAGAGGGAGGCGTGGCAGTCCGGGCACGCTGGCCATTGATCATCCTGCGAAGTCCAAAGGGTTGGACCGGGCCAAAGGTGGTCGATGGGCTTCCCGTGGAGGGCACTTTCCGCGCGCATCAGGTGCCGCTCGCCAATGTAGTGAGCAACCCGGAGCATCTTAAGCAGCTGGAAACGTGGATGCGCAGCTACGCGCCGCAATCACTGTTTGACGAACGGGGCGCGCTATCACAGGAATTGCAGGCTTTGACACCTCCAGCCCCTCTGCGCATGGGGGCTGTCGCAAGTGTCAACGGCGGGCGACGTCTGGTTGCGCTGGATCTCCCGGACTTTGCCAACTACGGTCTTGAAGTTCCACAGCCCGGGCAGGTCATCGCAGAGGCGCCGCGCAAGCTGGGTGAGTATCTAAGGGACGTCATGAGCAATAACCCGGACAATTTCAGAGTGTTCGGCCCGGACGAAACCAACTCTAACCGGCTCAATGCCGTGTTCGAGGCCAGCGACCGAACCGCCGCCGGTCCGTGCCTTGAGATCGACGATCATCTGGCGTCCGATGGTCGGGTGATGGAGGTGCTCAGCGAACACCTGTGCGAGGGCTGGCTGGAAGGGTATTTGCTCACGGGGCGACACGGGATGTGGTCAACCTACGAAGCCTTCGCCCAGACGGTTGATTCGATGGTCACCCAACACGCCAAATGGCTGCAGCAGAGCAAGGAGTTTGCTTGGCGACGCCCGCTGGCATCGCTGAATATATTTCTCACTAGCCATGCCTGGCGAAACGATCACAATGGATTCAGCCATCAGTCTACCGGCTTCGTGGACAACGTGTTGCAACGGAGTTCCGACGTGATTCGCGTGTATTACCCACCGGATTCAAACTGTCTGGTCAACGTCTTCGACCATTGTCTGCGCAGCCGTAACTACATAAACGTCATAACATGCGGTAAACAACCCGACTTTCAATGGCTCAGCCCGCAACAGGCACGTGAGCATTGCTCGCGCGGTGCCTCAGTGTGGCCGTTCGCGAGCAATGACCAAAATCAGCTTCCCGACGTAGTACTGGCCTGCGCAGGGGATGTTCCTACCACCGAAGCTGTAGCCGCGAGCTGGCTGTTGCAAAAGTATGTTCCCGGCATCCGCGTCAGGCTCGTCAACGTTGTCGACCTGGGCGTGCTCAGCGCACCGGAAGTACGACCACATGGTTTGGACCATGCATCGTTCGAAGCGCTTTTTACGGCTGAAGCGCCGGTGATGTTTGCTTTCCACGGTTCAACCTGGGTGATTCATTCGATGGTCCATGGTCGTGCGAACGAGGCGCGCTTTCACGTGCGAGGTTTCAGTGATCGCGGCACCACGACAACGCCCTTCGACATGGTGGTGCTGAACACGATGAGCCGGTACCAACTGGCGCTCCACGCACTCACCCACGTTCGGCGTTTGCCTGAACAGGCGTCGCAAGCAGTGAGTTTTTTCGAGAAGCAACTGCTTCGACACCACGAGTGGATCCGCGAACACTTCGAAGACCTGCCCGAAATCCGCAACTGGCAATGGACCTCTGATTTCTCAGAGTCGCACCAACCGCCGCCGCTGGCCCGAGGTCACGTGAGAGGCCAGCCGTTTACCGATGCTTGAGGAGAGTTCCGAGGCGTTTGACCTGTCCATGTCGCAATCAGAAAAAAAGGCGACGACTAAGGCTGTAGGGAAGGAGATGACGCCGTGCTGTTTGCATCACTTGTCTGAGAAGATGTGCGATCGTTGAGTTAGAGCTCGCCAACAGGTCCTCCAGTCGATCAAGTTTTCAGTCGTCAGTCATATACATTCTTTCCCTCCACCCTTTTTAATGATCGATTCCACGTCGGTGGACGGATTTGGAGGTAATGGAAGGTGGGGTTGTTTTTTATTCAAATTCCAGGTAACACTCAGGGAGAGTGTCTGCTTCTGGCCGATTGCTGCCTTTCGCGAAAGGCAGCTCAGAGTCGGTAGCGGTAGGTGACGGTAACGGTGACTATAGCCTTACTGTGTTTTGTCAGTTAGTCGCGACGCTTGAGGCCGACTGAGGCACGGCAGTTTCGAGACTCGGTACTTCCTTGTCTGTAAGGATAGCAAACACGTTCTTTCATGCTCGGCGGTTGCCGAACGATCGTCAGCTTTGCTTTCTTCGGAGCCTCTGGCCTCGGCGTAAGCTCTGAGCTAACTCGGAAGGCAATCACATTTTCAGCGCCCTTGGGAACAAAGTTCTGATCATTGAAAACCGTTTGCCTGACTGCATTATCTGGCAGATAGACTTCCGTAGATGCTCGAAGCCATGATGAGTCGCGGCCCTGACTCGGTACACGCGTTAGCTCTTGATCTTTTTCGGTGGGACGTTCCATCTGTTTGTGTGCTGAGTCAAGGCTTGAAGATCGGTCAACCAACCAAATCGCACCTACGGCGGCTAGGCTTCCGATCATTAGGCAGATGGCCGTACAGAAAGCATTCTGTCTGTGATGTCTCAGGATTACCCGTTCTGGGGCATCGGTGATGTCGGCTTTAGTATCCATTCTCGGGGACGTCCTTGATTCCCTTCCTCATCCCTCTTCTAGCGCTCAACCCGCACGACTGCGGGCGAGCGGATGCAAGGACTCTCGGCCGGATTGAATCTTACCAGCTCAGCGCGAGGTGACCGATCTAGTCAAAAGCGACCTGCCATCACAGTGCCGAACACTCTGCGTTACATCGGCTTGACCGATACAACTTCCACGTAACGGTATTTCTTCCTGGCTACCTTTGTGGCTTCCTGTTCCGCCAGCAGGGTGCTCAGGGTGTCCGCCTCGTGAACGATCTCAAACGTCTTGCCTTCAAACTCATTGCCTACCCGCAGAGTAACCCGGAGCCTCGGGGTGAAGGTCTTGGAGGTCTTCTTCTCTGCAACCTTCGAAACGGGCGCAGCAAGGCCATCCGGTTGGAGACCTTTCGAGGGAGCAGCACTCACGGGCGCGGATATTGGGGCGTTGCCGAACAACGCCTCACGCATCTCTTCTTCGGTCAATTCTTTGCTCATATAAATTCTCGGAGCTTGATCGCTAAAAACTGCGGAATTCTACCAGTTCGTCCAGGGAAACAAGTGTCTGGCATAGGGCTACGCATGGATAACGATGTTCCTACGTGCCAACGCCTCCCAGCTCGATCAGGTGATCTCGCATCATATATGGTCGTACTCAACGATCCTTGAGCCTCCTACAGAGGAGGCCTTTTCATGAAAACTGTAAAGTCAGCAAATAGCTCAACGTGGAACAAGGGGAAGCTCGTCGGTCAAAAGTCGCCACTGCGTTTGCGAGACATCTGGGGCATCCGTATCAGGCTGGAGCTTGCTGAGAGGATTAGGGACCTCGCACTCTTCGATTTGGCAATCGATAGCAAGCTGCGAGCATGCGACCTGACGAAGCTGCGAGTTCGAGATGTCGCGCACGGAGCCCATGTGTCTTCACGTGCCATCGTAATGCAGCAAAAAACTCATCGACCTGTACAGTTTGAAATCACAGCTCAAACCCGCGCAGCCCTCGAAACGTGGTTGAATCAAGCTCATCTGAGGAATGATGACTTCCTCTTTCCCAGCCGCCAAAGAACCTCTGCACATCTATCGACGCGACAATACTCGCGCATCGTGAAATCCTGGATAGCATCCATCGCTCTTGATCCGGCGTCATATGGCACTCACTCAATGCGTCGAACCAAGGCATCGTTGATTTATCGTCGGACCAAAAATATCAGGGCGGTGCAGATACTGTTGGGGCACACCAAGCTGGAGAGCACCGTCAGATACCTCGGTATTGAAGTAGACGATGCGCTAGAGATGGCAGAGCAAACAGAGGTATGACCAGACAGGGGCGGCAGTGATAACGGCCGCCGTCCTTGAGAGGCCAGGTGCTAGGAAAAGCACTTAGCCTCTGAAGCTGTCCAGTATTTCGTGGAGCGCTATCCAGGGAAGCTCGGATTCCGAATGACGGTGCCGACAGTGCTCGGTGTGTAGAAAAGCCTGTTCCGCGTCCATTAGACCCTGTCCTGCCAAACAACTCCGGCAGACCAATTTACCGTCTGATATCTGAAACGAAACGCTCCACTGAAGCAGCCTGTCTTCTGTATCCATGACGTCAATCTCCTCGCTCCGGTGAGATTCCTCAACATACCCTTTTGCAGCGGCGTGTAAACGCTCAATCGAACCACCTCGTTTGAGGGACTTCACGGACTGGCGTCTAACGACCCAGAGCGGACAATTGCTGATTCACCTTCGGTGACAAACGACGTTTCTGGCCCGCGTATCCAACAGGCGCCAGTCAATGATGGGTACCTCAAATAATCAACTGGCGGTGAAGGGAAGTGCCGATCGCTCTAAAAAAAGCCTAGAGAAGAAAATTCTTCATTCGTACCCCAACCCCAGCTCCTGAGCTTGTGCGGCTAGCGCACGCATTCCTTCACGGCTCGATTCAATACGCTGCGCCTTATAACTCATCAGGTCAGTGAACCTAATCCTTCGATGCCGGCCAGTCTTAGTGTGTGGCAGCTCCCCTTTATCCAGCAATTTCACCATATGTGGCCGCGAGACGTTGAGCATATCTGCGGCTTCTTGGATCGTCAGCTCGGCATGGATGGCCACGACCTTGACGGCATTGCCGAGGGTGAGTTCGTTTAGGATTTCACCAAGCAAACGGAGGGCC
>Ga0160436_1000403_pt1 | contig 17840 bp, 10 predicted proteins | sample HID1973M_E0MG_FD_108264 | JGI IMG/M metagenome (GOLD analysis project Ga0160436, IMG submission 108264) | Enriched mosquito-associated microbial communities from UW Madison campus, WI, USA - HID1973M_E0 MG | ecosystem: Host-associated > Arthropoda: Insects > Digestive system > Unclassified ...
GGTAGGCGACCTGCCCGGCATCATCGAGCGCCTGGACTACGTGGCGTCGCTGGGCGTGGATGCGATCTGGATCTCGCCGTTCTTCAAGTCGCCGATGGCCGATTTCGGCTACGACATCGCCGACTACCGCGATGTCGATCCGCTGTTCGGCACGCTGCAGGATTTCGATCGGCTGCTCGCCAAGGCGCATGCGCTGGGCCTGAAGGTCATGATCGACCAAGTGCTCAGCCATACCTCGATCGAGCACGCGTGGTTCCGCGAAAGCCGCCAGGACCGTAGCAATCCCAAGGCCGATTGGTACGTGTGGGCCGACCCGCGCGAAGACGGCACGCCACCGAACAACTGGATGTCGCTGTTCGGCGGCGTGGCCTGGCAATGGGAACCGCGGCGCGAGCAGTATTTCCTGCACAACTTCCTGGCCGACCAGCCGGACCTGAACTTCCATCATCCGCAGGTGCAGCAGGCGACGCTGGACAACGTGCGGTTCTGGCTGGATCGCGGCGTGGATGGTTTCCGCCTGGACGCGATCAACTTCTGCTTCCACGACCGCCAGCTGCGCGACAACCCGCCCAAGCCGGTGGACAAGCGGGTGGGGCGCGGCTTCAGCCCCGACAACCCGTACGCCTACCAGTACCACTACTACAACAACACGCAGCCGGAGAACCTGCCGTTCCTGGAGCGTTTGCGCGCGTTGCTGGACCAGTATCCGGGCACCGTGGCGCTGGGCGAGATCTCTTCCGAGGATTCGCTGGCGACCACCGCCGAATACACCTCGGCCGGGCGCCTGCACATGGGCTACAGCTTCGAGCTACTGGTCGAGGACTTCAGCGCCGGCTACATCCGCGAGACGGTGGCGCGGCTGGAAGCGACCATGACCGAAGGCTGGCCGTGCTGGGCGATCTCCAACCATGACGTCGAGCGCGCGGTGACGCGTTGGGGCGGGCATCCGGCGCAGCCGCGACTGGCGCGCCTGCTGATGGCGATGCTGTGTTCGCTGCGCGGTTCGATCTGCATCTACCAGGGCGAGGAACTGGGCCTGGGCGAAGCGGACGTGCCGTTCGAGGCGCTGCAGGACCCGTATGGCATCACCTTCTGGCCGAACTTCAAGGGCCGCGATGGATGCCGCACGCCGCTGCCGTGGACGGACGCGCCGCTGGCCGGCTTCACTACCGGCGAGCCGTGGCTGCCGATTCCCGAAGAACACCGCGAGCGCTCAGTGGCCGCGCAGTCGCACGATCCGCACTCGGTGTTGAGCGCGCTGCGGCAGTTCCTGGCCTGGCGCAAGACGATGCCGACCCTGGTGCGGGGCGACATCCGTTTCCTCGACAGTGCCGAGCCGGTGTTGTTGTTCGAGCGTAGTTTGGGTGCGGAGACGCTGCTGTTGGCTTTCAATCTGTCGGCTGAGGCGGCGCGGCTGGTGCTGCCGGAGGGTGAGTGGCAGGCGCTGGCGGTGCCGGGGCCGGAGGCCGGCAGCGTCGAGGGCGATCAATTGCACCTGCCGGGTCAAGCGATGTACTGCGCACGACGCAGCTGACACCCAGTCGCCACGCGCCTCGCCCGTCGAGGCGCAGGCTTGTCGTCCAGTAACGGGCACTGCACGCGAGCCCGCCCACGCCGTCAGGTTTTCTCCGCCAGGTCCGTCTATGCATGGACTGACCCAGGAGAAAACGATGTCGACCCTGCCCGCTGACCCCGCATTGCCGCAGTTGCACCCCGGTTCCTGGCCGGCATCTCGTTTCCTGGCCTGGCTCGGTGCCACGGGGCGGATGTTGCGTCAGGCACCCTTGCGCTTCCTGTTGCTGTGCCTGTTGCCGATGCTGGTCGAGGCGCTGTTGCAGTGGGGTATCCCGGTGGCCGGTGTCGTCGCCTCCAAGTTGCTTGTGCCGCTGGTGAGTGCGGCCTGCCTCATTGCCACTGATCAGCGGGTCAGGAGTGGGCGATTCGCGCCGATGGCCGCGTGCCGGCGGCTGTTCGAGCTGCGTGCCCGCTGGTTGTGGATCTCGCTGTTGTCGGCGGCGATCTTCGCTTGGCAGTTGATCGTGGCCCGCGCCGTGGCAGGGCCGGCAGCGATGCACGGGTTGTTGACGGCTGATCCGGCGGGCATCGCTCGATTCAGCCGGGCCACGCTCTCCTTCGTGCTTGCCGCTGGCGTGCTGCCGGGGATGCTGCTGCTGACGGCGCTGCCGCGCTTGGTGCTGGATGGCTGGCCTGTGGGTGCGGCACTGCGCGAGAATGCGAGGTGGGTCCGTAGCGCCTGGAAACCCGCGGGCATTTACTTCATTGTTTCGACGGCACTGGTGGCGGGATTCGTGCTACTGCCGTGGTTGCTGCTGGCGCTGCTCCCGTTCGGCTATATGGGTTACTGGATCTATCGCGACGTGGCCGAACACGTCGCCGCGCGCTGAGGGGGGAGCATTGGTCGACATGGACGCCGCCGGTGTGGCCTTGCGCGAGCACTGGCCACTGCTGGTGCGCATTGCCCGCAGCCATGCGCGCGACCCGGCGCGCTGCGACGATCTGCTGCAGGAGATGGCGATTGCGGCCTGGCGGGCGATTCCGCGCTGGCGCGGGGATGGCTCGCTGCGCGCCTTCATCGCGCGGGTGGCTCACAACCGCGCGATGGATGCGTTGACAGCGCTACCCAGCGCGCCGGCTGCGCTGGACGTTGATATCCCCGATCCACACGCAGACCCCCTGGAGCACGCTGACGCGGATCAGCGCCGCGATCGGCTCCTGGCTGTCGTCCTTGGGCTGCCTATCGGGCAGCGCCAGGCGGTGGTGCTGGCCTTGGAAGGCTTCAGCCAGCGCGAGATCGGCGAGGCATTGGGCTTGGATGAGAATGCCGTCGCGCAACGCCTGAGTCGCGCGCGGCGTCATCTGCGCGAAGCATTGGGAGAGACAGCATGAAACCCGAAACGGATATGTTCGACGAATGGGCCGACCTGCAATCCGTCTGGCAAGTGCAGGCTGCGGTTGCGCCGGATCTTCCCGGGCTGCGGCGGGAAGTGGAGAGGCGGTTGCGCCGAATGCGCGTCGTATGCGCACTGGAAGTGCTGGTCGCATTTGTCGCCCTGGGCAACTGCACGCGGGCACTGCTCATGCACGACAGGGTGCCGCTGCCGGTGCCGATGATCATCGCCTTCATGGCGCTGATCCTGGGTTATACCAGTTGGGCGCTGTGGCAAAGGCGCCGGCAATGGCTTGCGGTAGCGCTGGCGCCACACGCTTTGATCGAATTCGAGCGGGCGCGGACGCTGACTTCGCTGCGCATCTGGCGTGTGTCGACATGGCTGGCGCTGGGGGTATGGATCGCCCTCACCGTCAACGCGATCCATGCCATGCAGAACGGGCCCGTGCGGTTGCCTGCTTACACGTGGTTGATCGTGGTCGGCTTGAATGCCTGGGTGGTGTTGGCATCTGCGGCATTGGGCTGGTGGCTGGGCCGCCGCCGCCGGCAGCGCCTGCGTCGCCTCCAGGCGATGCAACAGGAATTGCAGGCAAACTAAGGCAGAGAGGCGGTCACCGCGGCACCGGCTTTGTGGGCATGGCGACATCCGCAGGCTCGCGTGCGCCCCCAAGTGCCGGGCCAGCCATTGGCGTTTGGGCGCCTCGTAGGTGCGTGAATGGTTATCCGAGGGTGGACTTTCTCGGGTCGCGGCTGAAGCCGCTCCTACATGGGATCCCAAGGGTCATATGGATATTCGCGTTCTCTGCGGAATTTCGATCTGGCTTCCTCTATTGGCATCGAGCGGAGGTTGCTTCTATGTCGTGGGGGCGCATGGGTGGGAGGAGAGCCATTGGCATTGCAGTCGCAGCAACTATGGCTGCGATGGCAGTGGGTGCGCTTTCCTGGCAAGCGCGGGAATCGCAGGCTTCCGCCGGACTTCAGGCGCCCTCGCGCGCGGAGCAGCCGCAGGATGGCGGGCAAACCATGGGTGCTGCCAAGGCTGCTTCCCTGGCCGGTCTGGAAGCTGCTCACCAGCTGGAGCGTGGTGTCGCGGTACCCGCCGCAGGTCGCGCCTTTGTTATTCGGCGAGGGCATGAGCGCTGGCCTCCCGGGGACGCACTGACGTTCGTTCGCACCCTATTGCCCGCCACGGCGCGCGGCGAAGCGGACGCCACCTACCGGATCTATCTGGTGGTCGATGCCTGCGACAGCGCAATGAAGACAGATGTCGTGGGTAGCTATCAGCAGTTGCGGCACATCGTTCCCCACCATCTGCAGCAAACGGCGACCCGGATGGCCGAATGCGAGCCGCTTCTGCTGGACGATTCGATCAAGCCGCGAGGTGAATGGCTGAGCCTGGCTGCGGAGCAGGGTTCGATAGAAGCGGCAGTGGTGTATTCGCTCGCCCTGGAACAAGTGGTCGGCGGGCCCGAGCAATGGTTGAAGTATCCCGAGAAGGTTCTACGACACAGGCGTCGGGCGATGGACTATCTACACCAGGCCGTAGCGCTCGGGAGTGTGGATGCGATGTCCCAGCTTTCGGATATCCACAGTCATGGGTTCTATGGGCCGGCGGATCCCACCAAGGCGGTGGCGTACCAGAGCGTGGTGGCGCGGGTCGACCCGCACCTGGCGAACAAGCGGATTCTTGATCGAAGAACGGCGGAGGCCACCTCGGATCAGAAAAGGGACGCCAAGCTGTTGGAAGAAGAAATTTATCAACAGTGTTGTCTCGTCCAGCATAAGTAATGGACGCCGCCGCTGTGCCCGGCGAAGACGCCGATGGCGGTTGCCATCACCGATTTCCCCGGTTGGTCAAAGAAAAACCCGCTGCCGAAGCAGCGGGTTTTCCTGGAGAGAACAGCGACCGGATCAGAACTTGTAGTTCACACCCAGGATGTAGGTGCGGCCCCACTCGATGTACTCGAGCGGACGATCCTTGGTCCCGGCATACGTGCGGTAGGGCTCGTTGGTCAGGTTGGTCGCCTGCAACAACAGGCTCAGTCCCTTCAGGCTGGTGGTGTCGCCGAAGGTGTAGCTGACCTGCGCGTCGGTGATGCTTTCGCCGACGACGTAGCGCAGCGTGCGGTTGCCGTTGAAGTTGCCGATCTCGCCGATGAAGTCCGAACGCACGCGCTGGCTCACCCGTGCTTCGAAGCCATTGCGCTCGTAGTAGCCGGTGAAGTTGTACACGCGGTCGGACAGGCCCGGCAGCGAGATCGGGTCGCTACCCACGCTGGACGCGCTTTCCGGATCCAGGATCTTGATGTCGCTGTCGTTGAACGTCGCGCTGGCCTGGATACCGAAGCCTTCCAGCGGTGCCCACAGCATGTCCAGCGGGATCGAAGCGGTCAGCTCCAGGCCCTTGAGCTTGCCGCCTTCGCCATTTTCCGGACCGGTGAAGGTGCCGACGAGTTGGGCTGGTGGTTGGTTTTCCTGCGGGACGTAGTCGGCAACCAGCGCGGAGAAGTCGTAGTCGTCGCGGCTCTGCGTGTAGATGTAGCTCTTCAGGTCCTTGTAGAAGATCGCCGCGGCCACGTAGGCCTTCTCACCGAAATACTTCTCGTAGGACAGGTCCAGCGCATTGGCGCGCCACGGATCCAGTTCCGGGTTGCCGCCGGAAGCGCCCGGCTTGCCGGTGGCGGCGTCGACACCGAAGTCGATGCCGGCACGCATCTGGTCCACGCGCGGGCGTGCCAGCTGCTTGGCCGCGGCGAAGCGCAACTTCTGGTCGTGCGGGAACATGAAGACCAGGTTCATGCTCGGCAGCCAGTCGTTGTACTTCTTGCCGCCCTCGATCGGCTGCACTTCCTGGCCGGCCGGTCGCGTGGCGTCCCAGAAATTGGAATTGGACGACTGGTCGGTGCGCTGCAGCTGCACGCCGATGTTGCCGCGCAGGCTCACCGTGTCGCTCAGGTCGCTGTCCAGGTTGGCGCGCAGCCAGGCGGTGGTGATCTTCTCTTCCACCGTCCACGCCTTGGGAATCAGGTAGGACAGGTTGTCGACCGGCTCGAACACCATGTAGCGGTCGACCGCCGCGGGCACGTTCCAGGCCGGGATGTAGCCGACGCCGGCAAAGCCCAGGTTGACGGGGCTCTTCTGCAGGTCGCTGGCGATGGTGGTGTCGCCCTGCGCGCCGAGGTTGATGTTGCCTTCCGGCTGTTCCTTCTGCTTGCGGCGGTCGGCGTAGTTGACGCCCACGTCCAGGTCCGAGATCCAGCCGATCGTGTCGGACATCGGGAAGCTGGCCTGCAGGCGCGCGCCCTTCAGGCGATCCTCCACGGTCGGCACCTTGCCGTAGCCCGAGCCATAGATGGTGTTGGTCAGGAACAGCTGCTCCGGATTGGAGTAGTCGCGGCCGGGCACCAGCTGCGAGAAGTCGCTGCCGTGATAGCTGAGGTTGACCGTGTCCAGCTGCGGCATCGGCGCCATCTGTGTGTTGTTTTCCAGATTCAGCTCGTCGCGGGTGGCCTTCGAATAGTTCACGTCGGCATTCAGGCGCACGCCCGAGTTGAAGGTGAACTCGTTGTTCCAGCCGTAGGCGTCGATCTTGTCTTCGCGCTTGTTGTACATGCCGCGCACCAGCGGGTACACGCCGCTGGCGGTGCCGCCGGTCATGCTGCCGTTGTCGTTGACCTGCAGGTTGGTGATGTTCAGGCCCGGATCGAAGCCGCCGTTGTAGTTGCTGAGGTTGACCTCGAACTGGTTGGCGGTGTCGATCTGCTCGGCCTCGGTGTGGAAGGCGTCGAACGTGCTGGTCCAGGCGTTGGACGGACGGAATTGCAGCGTGGCCATGTAGCCGTCGCGCTTGGCGTTGCCGGTGCGGCGCAGCGCCTTGATGCCGTCGGAGTAGTAGGTGCCGGCCGGCACGCCGGGGCGGAAGCCCTGGTCGGTGTTCTCGGTCGACCACGGCTCGTACAGGCCGACCTGGTTTTCCTGGATCGGCGTGTCGGTGTGGGCATAGCCGATCGACAGGCCGAAGGTATTGTCGGCGAACTGGTCGATGTAGCTGGCGCTGAAGCGGTTGCCGAATTCATCGACGCCGGCGGCTTCACCCAGCGAGCTCTTCTGGTAGCGGCCGCTGACGGCGATGACGCGGTCGGCGAAGCTGAGCGGGCGCACGGTCTGCATGTCGATGGTGCCCGACAGGCCCTGGCCGACCAGGCCGGCGTCCGGTGTCTTGTAGACGGTGACGCCGTTGACGAGCTCGGACGGGTACTGGTCGAACTCGACGCTGCGGTTGTCGCCGGTGCTGACGACCTCGCGGCCGTTGAGCAGGGTGGTGGCGAAGTCCGGGGACAGGCCGCGGATGCTGATCACCTGGGCGCGGCCAGCGACGCGCTGGGCGGCCAGGCCGGGCAGGCGGGCCAGCGACTCGGCGATGCTGACATCGGGCAGCTTGCCGATGTCCTCGGCCGAGATCGCCTCGACCACCGAGGTCGCGTCGCGCTTGACCGCGATGGCGCTCTCGATGCCGCGGCGGATGCCGGTGACCTGGACCGTGTCCAGTTGGGTGACGTCGCCGGTGTTCTGCGGCGTGGTGGTGTCGGCGGTGGCCGGATCGGTCGACTGCGCCGATGCGAGCAGCGGCGTCAGGGCGACGGCCAGCGCGAGACTGAGCGCGCTACGCTTGTGGTTCAACATTTTCCCCTCCCAGGCAATGTTGTCATTCGAATTGTGTCGCTCCGGTCTTGTGCCGGTGGCGCGTCGCAACCGGAGCGGTGCGCGACTGCGACGTATGGTAGACAGCGCGTCCACGCGTTGAATCGCTATGCATACGTATTCAATGCAAATAGCCCGCTTGGAATCGATTCCAGCGCGCAAGATGCCGCATCGGCCGAACGGCCCCGTTGTCGCGTCAAAAATTGGCTGACGCTGTCATCGACGCGATCGCCCAAACGCACGCGGCCCCGCGATGAAGGCGGGGCCGCGTGTGGATGCCAGCGATGGCAACCGGATCTACAACGCCACGAACCGGATCGCCTGGCCGCCGCCGGGCGCCAGCTTCAGGGTCAGGGTGTCCGCGCTGGAGACCTCGCGCGTCTCGCGCGCGAACGCGAACGGATTGCCGCGGTAATCGGCGCCGTCGCCGTCGCGGTAGATCTCGGCCCGATAGCGCCGGCCCGGCGCCAGGAATGACAGCGGCACCGACAACGCGCGGCCGTGTTCATCGGTGATGCTGCCCAGGTACCAGTCCTGGCTGTGCCGATCCTTGCGCGCGATGGTCACGTAGTCGCCGACTTCGCCGTCGAGCGTGCGGCTGTCTTCCCAGTCCACCGGCACGTCCTCGATGAAGCGGAAGGCCTCGCGATGCTGCAGGTAGTGCTCGGGAAGGTCGGCCGCCATCTGGATCGGGCTGTAGATCGCCACGTACAGCGCCAGTTGGCGGGCGAGGGTGCTGGGGATCGCCTGGCCGTTGCGGCCCTTCAGGCTGAGGATGCCGGGCGTGTAGTCCATCGGCCCGGCAAGCAGGCGGGTGAACACCAGGTTGACCTCGTGCTCGGGCGGATTGGGCGGCTGGCCCCAGGCGTTGTATTCCATCCCGCGCGCGCCCTCGCGCGAAATCCAGTTCGGGTAGGTCCGGCGCAGCCCGGTGTCCTTGATCGGTTCGTGGGGGTTGACCGCAATGTGCCGCCGGGCGGCCTCCTGCACCACTTTCAGGTGGTGGCGCGCCATGAACTGGCCGTCGTGCCATTCGCGCCACAACGGCCCGCCGGCGGGATTGCGGCGGTCGACCTGGCCGTCGTCGCAGACATAGCCGGTCTTGACCGCATCCACGCCTAGCCGCGCATATAGGTCCAGCGCGGCATCGAGCTGGTCTTCGTAGTGCTCGATCGCGCAGCCGGTCTCGTGGTGGCCGATCAGATGCACGCCCCGCTTCGCGCCGTAGGCCGACAGCGCCTCGATGTCGAAATCCGGGGTGGCGCGGGTGAAGTCGAAGTCGTAGCCGTTGCCGACCCAGTTGCCGTCCCAGCCCGGATTCCAGCCCTCCACCAGCACGCCGCGGAAGCCGTGCGCGGCGGCGAAGTCGATGTAGCGCCGGGTGTGAGCGCTGGTCGCCGCGTGCCTGGAGCCGGTCGCCCAGCTCTCCTGGTCCAGGTGCATGGACCACCACACGCCGACATATTTGGCCGGATGCACCCAGCTCACGTCGCCGAGCGCGTTGGGCTCGTTGAGGTTGAGGATCAGGCTGGAATCGGCCAGGCCGGCGGCGCTGTCGCTGATCTGCAGGGTGCGCCAGGGCGTGTCGAACGGCAGGCTGCGCCGGACCTTCCAGCCCTCGGCGGACGGCGACAGCTGCGCGCGCAGGCGCTGGCCGTCGGTGCGCCGCAGCCACATCCCGGCGTAGTCGACCAGCGCCGCCTCGTGGATGGCGATGTGCAGGCCGTCGTGGCTGCGCAAGGTGATCGGCGTATGCGCCAGCGGCACCTGGTCCAGCGGCGTGCGCCGGTACAGATATTCGTAATGGATCGGCTCGCCGGCCGGGATCCACCACGCGGTGGACTCGGGCACGATCGTGAATTCGGTCAGCTCATCGTCGATGATCGCCTCGCGCATCGACGCCTGTTCCGGGAAGCGGTAGCGAAAGCCCAGGCCATCGTCGTAGACGCGGAATTCCACGTCGAAGCGGCGCTTGCGGCCGTCGCGTTCGCCCAGGCTCACGGTCATCGCGCGATAGTGGTTGCGGACCAGGCGCCGCTCGCCCCACGGCTGCTCCCAGGTCTGGTCGAAGTCGTCGCTGGACTGCGACAACACGACCAGGTCGCGATCCAGGCGGCCGTCGCGCAACTGGAAGCCCAGCCGCGATTCGGCGACGACCGGCTCGCCGAGCCGCTCCACCCGATAGCTCGCCTGGCCGCCATCCAGTTGCAACGAGACCTTCAGCACCTTGCCCGGCGATTCGACGCTGGCCACGGTGACCGGCTCGGCATGGACGATGCTGACCAGGCCCCACGCGAGCAGCCAGGCAGCAGGCAGGCGCGCCCAACGGGTACCCAAACTACGTAACGACAACGGCATTTCCCCTCCCAAGGCGGCCGAATCAGGACGCGACTATAGCCACGCGATGCGACCGCTCCGACGCCTCGGCGATGAATACGTATGCAGGCAGGCGCACGCCGCGGTGCGCCGTCTACCATGTGCCCAGGCCACCTTGAGGGAGGGGCCGCGACGCATGCCGGCCCCGGCCGGGATGTGCCACGACAACGCGGGCAAAGAGGGAGGGAGGCCGACGGGCGCAAGCCGGTCCGCCGCTTCGATGCTGAAGATGATCTGCTGGGCCGCCACGCTAGCTGGACTAGGGATGGCGACGCTAATGGCTATGGTTCCGGCCGCCGCTGCGGCGGAGTTGGAATTCGACGGCCGCCGCGCGCGCGCCGAACGCATCGATTCGGCTGCCGACGGCGGCTATCTATTGCATTCGTCGCAAGGCGACGTGCGCATCGGTACGCAGCCGATGCGCAGCGATACCGCCAGCGTGCTGTTCGACGCCCTGTTCGGGTTGGCGCAACAGGAACTGGCCGCCAACCGCGTCGACGCGATCCGCGATCCGGCCTTCGACGAAGGCCGTCCGGTGCCCTGCGAATGCTTCCAGACCGGTGAGCGCTGGCCCTACGTGTGGACCCGCGATGTCAGTTTCTCGGCAGACCTGGTGCTGGCCCGGCTGGATCCGGTCCGCACCCGGCAGTCGCTGCGCTTCAAGCTCTCGCCGGCCCGCGACGGCCACACAGCAGGCTTGTTCGTGGCCCAGGACACCGGCTCCGGCGGCAGCTGGCCGATCAGCAGCGACCGCGTGGTGTGGTTCCTCGCCGCGGGCCATCTGCTCGACGACGCCGGCTTCGCCGACCAGGTTTGGCAGGCCTTGCAGGCTACCTTGGCGCAGGATCGCCAGTTCGCGTTCGATCCGCGCAGCGGGCTGTATCGCGGCGAGACCTCGTTCCTGGACTGGCGCGAGCAGACCTATCCGGAATGGACAAGCCACGACGTGCGCTTCATCGGCGATTCGTTCGCGCTGTCGACCAACGTGCTGCACTACCAGGCCCTGCGCCTGGGCGAGCGATTGGCGCGCCAGCACGGCGATGCGCGCGCCGGCGAGTACGCGCGCTGGGCTGATGACCTAGCCACGCGCATCGATGCGCGCTTCTGGCGCGCCGACGCCGGCCAGTACATGAGCTACATCGGCGAGGCGGCGCATCCCGTGCCCTACGCCAAGTACGACCTGTTGGGTCTGTCGTTGGGCGTGCTGGCCGGGGTGTTCCCGGAAGATCGCGCGCGCCAGGCACTGGCGCGCTATCCGGCGGTGGCCGCCGGCAGCCCGGTGGTCTGGCCGCAGGAAGCAACGCAGCCGATCTACCACAACCGCGCGATCTGGCCGTTCGTCAGCGCGTACTCGCTGCGCGCGGCGCGTCGCTTGGACCATGCGCCGCGTATCGCGCTGGAGATCGAATCGCTGATGCGCGGTGCCGCGCTGGCCGGTTCGAACATGGAGAACTACGAAATGCTCAGCCAGGCCGTCCATGTCGACGACGGTCCGCTGAGCGGGCCGGTGGTCAATTCGCCGCGCCAGTTGTGGTCGGTAGCCGGCTATCTGGCGATGGTGCTGGAAGGCGTGTTCGGCGTGGAGGCCGACGGCACGGTGGCGCCCAAGTTGCCGGCGTCGCTGGTGCCGATGCTGTTCGGCGACCGCGACCGCATCGCGTTGGACGATGGCCACCGTCGCTATGTGCTGGTACGGCCGCAACACATCGAAGGCGATCTGCTGGTAGCCGGCAAGGTGAGTAATGAAGGGCGCACGACCACGGTGACGCTGGCCGGGCGCGACAGCGCCGCCGCCGCGCCGCCGATGCCGCGCCGCTATCTGGCACCGGCCACGCCGCGCGCGCCGGAGTTGCAAAAGGTCGCCGGCGGCTGGCAAATCGACGTGTCGACCAACCAGGTGCTGTGGCGCGATGGCCAGGACATGCGCGCGAGGGGCCAGGTGATGCTGCGCGACGATGGCTACACGCATTGCCTGAGCCTGACCCGCCGCAAGGGCGGGCTCGAATCCCTGCACAGCCCGACCACCTGCCTCGGCCCGCAGCAGATCGTCGCCGGGCGCGACGATTGGCGCTGGGAAGTGCCGCGCGCCGGACGCTGGCGTGTGCGTCTGAGTTATGAGAACGAGCACGGACCGATCAATACCGGGGTCACCGCTGCGGTGAAGCACTTGGTGGCGCAGTGCGAGGGCCAGCCGCCGCAGCGCCAGCCGGTGACGATGCCGCACAGCATGGCCGAGCAACTCTCCACCGCCGCCGAATTCGATCTGCCGGCCGGCGCATGCCGGTTCACCCTGGAACAAGGCTTCAACATGAGCGCACTGGCGCACTTCGCCCATTACACGGGCGGGCAGGGCGGCCGCGACGGCGTGGTCAACGACGCGCGCGTGGTCCTGCTGCAACTGTCGCCGGTCGCGGCGCCGGAGGCGACACCGTGAGCGCCAAGCCCACCCTGTCGTTCTGGCAGATCTGGAACATGTGTTTCGGTTTCCTCGGCATCCAGTTCGGCTTTGCCCTGCAGAACGCCAACGCCAGCCGCATTTTCGAAACCCTGGGCGCGCCGATGGATGCGGTGCCGGGGCTATGGATCGCCGCGCCGTTGACCGGGCTGATCGTGCAACCGGTGATTGGCTATCTGTCCGACCGCACCTGGTCGCGCTGGGGTCGTCGCCGGCCGTATTTCATGCTGGGCGCGCTGTTCACCACGCTCGCGCTGCTGGTGATGCCGAACTCGCCGACGCTGTGGATCGCGGCCGGTACCCTGTGGGTGCTGGACGCCTCGATCAACGTATCGATGGAACCATTCCGTGCGTTTGTCGGCGATCAGCTGTCGCCGCGGCAGCGTCCGTCCGGCTATGCGATGCAGAGCTTCTTCATCGGCGTGGGCGCGATCGTCGCCAGTTTCCTGCCCTACGTGCTGACCCGTTTCGGCGTGGCCAACACCGCCGGCGCCGGCGAGGTGCCGGACACGGTGCGCTATGCGTTCTATGTCGGCGCGGTGGTGTTGTTGGCAGCGATCGGCTGGACGGTATTCAGTACGCGCGAGTACTCGCCGCAGCAGTTGGCCTCCTTCGACGACGCCGAGCCGCCGCAAGCGCATGCCGTCGCGCGCGTGGCCGGCCCGCCGCCGGTCTGGCAGAGCCTGTCGTGGGTGGCGATCGGGCTGGCCCTGGCCGCGGCGATCGCCTGGCGCCAGGGCGATCGCATGCTCTACGTGCTGGCCGGCCTGTGCGCCGGCTATGGCGTGCTGTTGTGGCTGGCACGGCTGCTGCCGGGCACGCATATGTTGGCGGCCATCGTCGATGACCTGCGCAGCATGCCGGCGACGATGCGTCGATTGGCCTGGGTGCAGTTCTTCTCGTGGTTCGCGCTGTTCGCGATGTGGATCTACACCACCGCGGCCGTGGCCGGCACGCATTTCGGCTCCACTGATCCGGCGTCGGCCGCGTACAACGAAGGCGCCAACTGGGTCGGCGTGCTGTTCGGCGCCTACAACGGTTTCGCCGCGCTGGCCGCGCTGTTGATTCCGCCGATGGTGCGCGCGCTGGGTCTGCGCGGGAGCCACCTGGTCAATCTGTGGCTGGGCGGGCTGGGCCTGATCTCGCTGTCGCTGATCGATGATCCGCGATGGTTGCTGCTGTCGATGGTCGGCGTCGGTTTCGCCTGGGCGTCGATCCTGTCGCTGCCGTATGCATTGCTGTCCGACAGCGTGCCGGCCAACAAGATGGGCGTGTACATGGGCATCTTCAATTTCTTCATCGTGATTCCGCAGCTGGTTGCCGCCAGCGCGCTCGGCTTCCTGCTGCGCGCGTGGCTGGGCGGCGAGCCGATGCATGTGCTGGTCCTCGGCGGCGGCAGCCTGCTGGTCGCCGGCTTGTGCGTGTTGCGGGTCCCGTCCGGCTCGGAGGTCGTCTGATGCGCAAGTCTTCGTCGTGGTTGTTGGGAATGTCGTGTGCATGGGCGCTGGCGCCGGCATGGGCCGCTTCGCCGGACTATTACGGCACGCTGGAGCCGTTCGCCGCCGATGCGGTGTATTTCGTGGTCACCGATCGCTTCGTCAATGGCGACACCGGCAACGACCACCGCGACCAGGGCGGGGCGCACCGCACCTTCGACATCCCGGTGCATTGCCCGGACGGCATCGACGGCAACATCGGTTATCTCGGTGGTGACTTCAAAGGGGTGCTGGACAACGCCGACTACATCCGCAATCTCGGCTTCGCAGCCGTGTGGATCACCCCGATCGTCGACAACCCGGACCAGGCGTTCACCGGCGGCAAGCCGGTCAGCTGCAGCAGCTCGCTCACCGACCGCGGCAAGACCGGCTACCACGGCTATTGGGGCGTGAATTTCTACAAGCTCGACGAACACCTGCCCAGCCCCGGCCTGGACTTCGCCGCGTTCACTGCCGGCATGCATGCGCAGCGACTCAAGGTGGTACTGGACATCGTCGGCAACCACGGCTCGCCAGCTTTCACCATGCCCAGGGCGCAGCCGCAGTTCGGCCAGTTGTTCGACGCCAACGGCAGGCTGGTCGCCGACCACCAGAACCTGCCGCCGGCCAAGCTCGATCCGGTGCACAACCCCTTGCACGCCTTCTACAACACCAGCGGTGGACTGGCCGAGTTGTCCGACCTCAACGAGAACAACCCGGCGGTGCTCGATTATCTTGCCGGCGCTTATTTGCAGTGGCTGGGGCAGGGCGCCGATGCCTTGCGCATCGATACCATCGGCTGGATGCCGGACAGCTTCTGGCACCAGTTCGTGGCGCGCATCCGCGGCCAGCACCCGGGGCTCTTCATGTTCGGCGAAGCCTTCGACTACGACGCCGACAAGATCGCCACCCATACCTGGCCCGGCAATGCCGGCGTCAGCGTGCTCGACTTCCCGCTGCGCAAGGGCTTGTCGGAGGTATTCGGTCGCGAAGGCAAGGGCTTCGAAGCGCTGGACGCGCCACTGCACCTGAAGGCGGGTCCGTACGCCAACCCGTACGACCTGATGACTTTCTACGACAACCACGACATGGCACGCCTGGACGCCAGCGATGAGGGCTTCATCGACGCGCACAACTGGCTGTTCACCGCGCGCGGCATCCCGGTCGTCTACTACGGCTCGGAGACCGGCTTCATGCGCGGCCGGGCCGAACACGCCGGCAATCGCGCATATTTCGGCCAGGCGCGGATCGAAGCGGCGCCGCAGAGCCCGATCTTCGCACCGCTGCAGCGGATCGCACGGCTGCGCGAAGCCACGCCCGCGCTGCAGCGAGGGCTGCAGGTCAACGAAAGGTTGCGCGGCGACGAGGCGGTGTTCTATCGCGTCTACCAGCATGGCGACACCGCGCAGACGGCGCTGGTGCTGCTCAACAAAGGCAATGCGCCGCGCCGTTTCGAGGTGGGCCGTTATCTGCAGGCTGGGCAGTGGCGCGACGTGCTGGATGGCGGTACGCGCAAGTTGACGGGCCAGCTCGACATCGAGGTGCCGGCGCACGGCGTGAAAGTATTCGTGCTCGATGCCGCGGTGAACCAGGCGGATCTGCAGCGCGAGCTGCGGGCGGCCATGGCCGATCAGCAAGCGCGCGACGCGCGCCTCTCGCATGTAGGAGCGGCTTCAGCCGCGACCCGATAGATCCGGCGGGGTTCGGTGCAGGAAGGGCAGGCCGCCTTCAACCCCGCAACGAAGACTCCCGCACCACCCGCCGTACCGGAATGGTCTGCCCTTCCGCCGGCTCCCCGCGAATCAGCGCCATCAGCGATTCCACCAGCAGGTGCCCGGCCTGCTTGGTGTCCTGCTGCACCGTCGTCAGCGCCGGCGACACCGAGGCCGCCAGCGGAATGTCGTCGAAGCCAGTCACCGCCACGTCCTGCGGCACGCGCAGGCCGTGTTCGCGCAAGGCGCGCATCGCGCCGATCGCGATCAGGTCGCTGGCCGCGCACACGCCATCGAAGCGCTCGCCACGCGCCAGCAACGCCTGGCAGGCCTCGTAGCCCGACAGCTCGGTGGTGATCGCGTCGTGCTGCAAGCCGGGTTCGGCGGCCAGCCCCTGGCCGCGCATCGCTTCGACGTGGCCGCGGTAACGCTCCTGGAACTCGGGGTAATGGCTGGAGGCATGGCCCAGGAAGGCGATGCGCCGGCATCCCTGTTCGAGCAGATGGGCGGTGATGTCGAAGCCGCCCTGGAAGTTGTCGCTGCCGATCGAGACCCCGGGCTGGTCCGGCAGCGCGGCGCCCCAGCGCACGAAATGCGTGCCTTGCTCGACCAGTCGCTGCAGCCGTTGCCGCGACTCGTGGTAATCGCCGTAGCCGAGCAGGATGATCCCGTCGGCCTTGTTGCTGTCCTCGTAGTCGGCCTGCCAGTCGGTGGACAGCTGCTGGAAGGACACCAGCAAGTCGTAGCCGCTGACCGCGCAGGCACGGGTGATCGAGCCCAGCATCGAGTGGAAGAACGGGTTGATCAGCGAATCGTCCGGAGTCGGATCCTCGAAGAACAGCAGCGCCAGCGTGCCGGCATTGCGCAGGCGCAGGCTGGAGGCGTTCTTGTCGACCTTGTAATTGAGCTGGCGGGCGATGCTGAGGATGCGCCGCCGGGTCTCTTCGTTGACCATCGGGCTGCCGCGCAGCGCACGCGAGACGGTGGGCTGGGACACACCGGCCAGGTACGCGATATCCAGGGAAGTGGCTTTGCCTTTGGTGGTCATCGCGGTGCAATGGAGACGGCTCGGCGCATCATGACACGGCGCCCGCCGGCCCGGACCGGCAGCGGCGCCCGTCCCAGCGGATGGGGCGGTCCCGGCGCGCACGTGCCGGCGGATTGGTTTAACATGCTGGCAGACTTCCCGTCCGAAGGTGGCCCGCGGCAACGCCGGCCGAGCGTGCGACATGAGCACTACGCCTGCCCAGCGCTGAACCCGTCCGAGGCCTCGCCGCTGGCGCCCTCGTGGCGCTTTTTTATTGCCCGCAGCCCTGCGTCCCTCCCGTTTTCCCGCCTGCCGACCCTAAAGTCGCCCGGGCCGAGCCATCGCCCAAGACCATGATCAACATCACCCTTCCCGACGGCAGCCGCCGCGAGTTCGAACAGCCCGTTTCCGTCATGCAGGTCGCCCAGTCGATCGGCGCCGGCCTGGCCAAGGCGACCATCGCCGGCTCGGTCGATGGCGCCCTGGTCGATGCCAGCGATGTCATCGACCACGACGCCAGCCTGCGCATCATCACCGCCAAGGACGAGGAGGGCGTGGAGATCATCCGCCACTCCACCGCCCACCTGCTCGGCCATGCGGTCAAGCAGTTGTATCCGGAAGTGAAGATGGTGATCGGCCCGGTGATCGCCGAGGGCTTCTACTACGACATCTATTCCGAGCGTCCGTTCACGCCGGAAGACCTGGCCGCGATCGAACAGCGCATGGCCGAGCTGATCGCCCAGGACTACGACGTCATCAAGCAGATGACCCCGCGCGACGAGGTCGTGCGCGTGTTCCGCGAGCGCGGCGAGGACTACAAGCTGCGGCTGATCGAGGACATGCCCGAGGACGTCAAGGCGATGGGCCTGTACTACCACCAGGAATACGTGGACATGTGCCGTGGCCCGCACGTGCCCAACACGCGCTTCCTGAAGGCTTTCAAGCTGACCCGCATCTCCGGCGCCTACTGGCGCGGCGACGCCAAGAACGAACAGCTGCAGCGCATCTACGGCACCGCCTGGGCCGACAAGAAGCAGCTCGACGCCTATATCCAGCGCATCGAGGAAGCCGAGAAGCGCGACCACCGCCGGATCGGCAAGCAGCAGGAGCTGTTCCACCTGCAGGAAGAGGCGCCGGGCCTGGTGTTCTGGCACCCGAAGGGCTGGGCGCTGTGGCAGGTCGTCGA
>Ga0160436_1000405_pt1 | contig 17749 bp, 10 predicted proteins | sample HID1973M_E0MG_FD_108264 | JGI IMG/M metagenome (GOLD analysis project Ga0160436, IMG submission 108264) | Enriched mosquito-associated microbial communities from UW Madison campus, WI, USA - HID1973M_E0 MG | ecosystem: Host-associated > Arthropoda: Insects > Digestive system > Unclassified ...
CGCAAACCCGTGCAGCACGCGCTCGATGGCACCACGCCAGGCGACCTGGTCTTCGCGCACCTGCAACAGTTCGCCGACAAAGGGCAGCGTGGCCTCGGCCAGGCCGGTCTCCTCGCACAGGCGCGCGCGCAAGGCCTGCATCGGCGCCGGAATGCTGGAGGGCGCATTCTTGAGCGCATCGATCTCGACGCGGATGGCGGCGAAACGGCGCTCGTCCTCGCGACGTTCGGCCACCCGTTCGGCAATGGCTTCGTCCAACGAACTTGCCTGCTCGCCGCCACGTTCGAGCAGGCTGCGTGCGTGGGCGATCTGCTCGGCGAAGCCGCCCGCGCCCGCGGCCAGCGCGGTACCGAGCTGGCGGCAGGCCTGTTCGACCTGCGCGCGCCGGCGTGCACGTTCATCGCGTTCGCGTTCGATGCGTGTGCGCTCGCGTTCAAGCGCTTCGATCTGCTCGCCGCCCTGCTCGCGCTGGTCGCGTTCCAGGCCGGCCAACTTGGCTTCGTGGTTGTCCAGCGCCTCGCGACGCTGGCCCTCCTCGCCCGCCAGGCCGCGGTCCTGCGTGTCCAGCTCGAGCAGGCGGGATTGCAGCAATGTCAGTCGCTGTTGCTCGCGGTAGGCGTCCACACCGAGCTGCATTTCGCGCAGCTCACCCACGTCGCGGCGCAACGCCTGCAACGCCGCATGGTGCTCGCGCGCCGGCGACAACGTCTCGACCTGGCGACGCGCGGTGACTACCGCCTGATGCGCGCCGTCGAGTTCGGCGAAGTCCTCGACCAGCCGGTCGGCCGCTTCGAAGGTGCGCGGCTCGTCTAGCATGAAGCCACGCAGGAAGGCGTTGAGATCGCCAAGGTTCTTGGCCGACTGCGTCTTGTGCAGCAGGCGCAGGGCCATCTCGTTGCCGATGCCCAGCAGCTCGCGGAAATGCTCGGCATAGCCGGCGAAGCTGTCGAAATGCTGCACGTCTTCGCCGAGCCGGGCGCGCAGGCGCCGCAGGTCCAGGTCGAATCCATCCAGTTCGGCTGCCACGTCGAAGGAACGCCGCGCGACCAGGTAATGCCGGCGCACATCGGCGGCGGCATTGCCGCTGCCGGCGATCCAGAACAACCGCACCAAGGTGACCGACTCGCCGAGCGCATTGCGATATTCCAATGCGAGCGCCGACCAGGTCGTGCCTGCCCGCAGGTATTGCGTGGCGATCTCGCCGGAGGCGCTGTCCTGTTGATCGGCCCAGGCACCGCGGACATAGGACACCAGGTTGCGGTCGCGACCGCTGCGCTCGGCCTCGCGCGCGGCGGCGTTGAAGTCCACGATGCTCGGCGGCGTCAACAGGGCCGACATCGCGTCGAGCAGGGTCGACTTGCCTGAGCCGGAGCGGCCCACGAACAGGAAGCCGCGCTCGGCGATCGGCACGTCGGTGAGGCCACTGAACGTGCCCCAGTTATGCACCTGCAAACGGCGCATGCGGAACTGGCGCGCGCGCGGATCGACCGCGGCGGCGTCGAACAGACTGGTCGGCGGCGCAGCCGGATGCAGCGGCGAGAGACGGGAATGCGAATTCATCGGGCGCGGGTCCTGGGCGTCATTCGGCGACCGGTTCGGGTTCGCCGGGTACGTCTTCGCGCAACTCGCGGTAAGCCTGCGACAGCGCCTGCACTTCCTCTGCCGAGAACAGCAACTTCAGCACCGGCGAGACCTCGTAGCGGTCTTCGCTGCCACGCAGGCGCGACAGCAGCTGGTTGTCGCGCAGCTTGGCGATGGCGGCCAGCACACGGCGATCGAAGCCGGCGCGATCGGTGGAAAGCTGGCGTTGGTAGATCGATACCGCTTCGACCAGCTGGGCGTCTTCCACCACCGCGCGCTCGCCGCGGGTGTCGGCCTCGGCCAGGCGCTGGCGCAGGAACAGCAGCAGCACCGATTCCAGGAAGGTCAGCGGCGCACTGCGCAACAGCGTGGGCGATTCCAGTTCGGCGGTATCGGCCTGGCGGGTGAACGCGACGCCGCCTTCGCGATCGATCACCAGCGACAGGAACAGTTCGCACAGCACGCGGCGGATGTCTTCCTCGTGGCGCAGCAAGGCCGGCCACAGCGCGCCGTGCCGCTGTGCGTCGATGCTCGGACCGGCCAGCAGCTGGCACAGCGCGCGGCGCGCATCGAACGGCAGCGTACCGGTGTCGCCGGCGAACAGCTCGGCGCGCCCGTCGGCGGCGCGTGCGGCCAGGTCGAGGGCGTCCTGGCGGTCGCGGTCGTCGTGTGCGTCGCGGTCGTCGATGCCACGAGAGTCTTCAGAGCAGTTCATCACGTTTCTCCCGGGTGAAGCGCACCAACGGAATGCGGGCGCGCCGGACACTGCCGTCGCCGCCCTCCCATTGCACGGTTTCCCATTCGTTTTCGCTGACCACGCCGTGGCGGGTGCCCAGCGACAGATAGCCGATCACGGTGCCCAGCCCTTGTGCGGCCGGACGGTGCGTCAACGCTTCGCCAATGCTCAGGCGCGCGCGCTCGGCCAACAGCTCGTGCAGGTCGCGGCGCAGCGCGCGCACGTCGATTTCTGATTGCGCGACCAGTTCGCCGACGCTGTCGAGGGTGATCGGCGCCGCGTCCGCCAATTGCACGCGGCCATCCACGCGCAGCTGGCGCGGATCGTGCGGGCGCCATTGCGACAGCGAGCGCAGGCGGCTGCCGCTCAATGCCAGCGTATAACCGGTGGCGGCGGTCGGATGCAGGCGCTCGCGCAGCTGCAGCGCTTCGCCCTGGGTGTGGCGCAGCAATTGGTGCAGCCGGCGCTGTTCCAGGTAGCCACGGCTCTGCACGAAGCCGCGCAGGCTGCGTGCGAAATGCTGCATGACCGCGTGTACTTCGCCGCCGCGTTCCAGCAGCGTCGCGGTAAGGCCGCGCAGGAACGCGCGTTCGTGCCGGTCCAGGCGTCGCGCGAATCCGCGTGCCAACAGCGCCTCGAGCGCTTCATCCAGGCGGCCGCTCTGTTCGCTGTCGTTGAGCAGATTCCAGAACGCCTGGAAGCTGCGCCCCGCTTCGCTGTCGGCGATCACGTCCACGCCTTCGAACAGGCGTTCAAGCACATCGCCGCGCGCGCCCTCGTCATCGATGATGCGTTCGCGGAACTCGCGGTTGAGACGTTCGAAATCGTCGCGGACGCGGTGGAAGTCCTCCGCCAGCTCATCGGTGAGGTGGATCAGGTCGCGTGTGCGTTCCAGTGCACGCTTGCCGTCGAGCGCGGCCAGCTGGCCCGCTTCGGCACGGGCGATCTCCTCGTCGATACGGGCGCGTTCGGCGCGCAGAGCGGCCAGCCGCGCGTGCGGGTCCGATTCGGTCTGGCCCGCCAACTGCACCAGTTGCTGGATCACCAGCGACAACCGGCTCTCGGTCGCGCTGCCGGCCGAACCCTCGCGCAGCCCGGCGATGAAGCGGATCGCCTGGGTCGCCGCGCGCGAAAGCTCGTACGACTCCTGCTCGGCGCCCTCAGGCAGCCGACGTTCCAACCAGCCCTGGGCCAGCCAGTGGGCGACATAGGCTTGGGCGGTGCGCGGCAGATCGCGCGAAAGCTCATCGGCGCGCAACCCGTCCAGCTGGCGCTGCAGGCGCTCGTGCAGCACGTCCGCCGGCAAGCGGCGTTCGCCCTCCAGCAGCAGGCTCTGCAGCAGGCCGATCAGCTCGGGCGCGTGGTCGGCTGCCAGCAGCTTCCACAGCGGGCGCTCGCGCAACTGGCGATAGCCGGCGATCCGTTCTCGGTGCTTCATGCAGGGATGTGGGGATCCCGTGCCACGTCAGCGCTTGTTGCCGACTTCGATGAAGCGCAGGAATTCGGCCCGCGTCCTCGCGTCCTCGCGGAAGCTGCCGAGCATCTTCGAGGTCACCATGCTGACGCCGCGCTTGTGCACGCCTCGGGTGGTCATGCATTCGTGGGCGCCTTCCACCACGACGCCGACGCCGCGCGGCCCCAGGATCTGCTGGATGCACTCGGCGATCTGCGCGGTCATCTTTTCCTGCACCTGGAAGCGGCGCGCGTAGGCATCGACCACGCGCGCCAGCTTGCTGATGCCGACGACCTTGCCGTCGGGCAGATAGCCGACATGCACGCGACCGATGATCGGCGCCATGTGGTGCTCGCAATGGCTTTCGTACTCGATGTCGCGCAGGACGATCAGCTCGTCGTAGCCGGCGACCTCTTCAAAGGTGCGCGCCAGGTATTCGCGCGGGTCCTCGCGGTAGCCGCTGAACCAGTCGCCATAAGCCTCGGCGACGCGACGCGGCGTATCAAGCAGGCCCTCCCGGGCGGGATCCTCGCCCGCCCAGCGCAGCAGGGTGCGCACGGCCTCTTCGGCTTGGGTCTGGGTGACGGGGGAAGACGGAATTTTCTTGGAATCGGCCATGAGCGGAAAACGCCCCTGAGGGGGGCTGCATGGTACCCGAGTCGCCCCGCCGCCGCTGGCCGGAGGGGGTGCCGGCGAAACCACCGCCGGCACCCGGTTCACGACGGCGCAGGCCTGTCAGCGCCGATCCAGCCTCGCCTGCCGGCGCTGGTGCAGCGCGGCCTCGTCATCGAGCCAGTTGGCGCCCTTGTTGGTCAGGAAGAACACGTAAACCACCAGCGAAACCGCGATGACCGCCGTGGCGTAGCCGACGAACTCGGTCACCCGATCGGCGCGCAGTGCGGCCTGGTACAGCAGTGGCGCCGTGCCGCCAAAGGCCGAATTGGCCAGCGCATAACCCAACCCGACGCCCAGCGCACGCACATGGGTGGGGAACAGCTCGGCCTTCACCACCGCATTGATCGAGGTGTAGCCGGTGAGGATGACGAAGCCGATCGTCAGGATCGCGAAGGCGGTCATGGCATCGGTCTGTTTCGGCAGCTGCAGTACCAGGAACCAGGTGTAGAGCACGCCGCCGATGCCGAAGAACACCAGCAGGGTCTTGCGGCCGACGATGTCCGACAGCCAGCCGCCGACCGGCTGCATCAACATCAGCACCACCAGTGCGGCGAGGTTGATCCAGGTGCCGGCCATGACGTCGTCGCCGGCGAAGGCGGTCTGGATCATCTTCGGGCCAGTGACGGAGTAGGTGTAGAACGCGATCGTGCCGCCGGCGGTGATCAGGAAGCACAGCAACAGCGGCCGCCACTGGTTCACGAACAACTCGTGCAGCGAGCCGGACGACTTGGCCTTGCCCTGCTTCGCCTGCGCGATCGCTTCGGCGCCCAGCGACTCGTCCATCGTGCGGCGCAGCCAGAACACCACGATCGCACCGATGCCACCGATGCCGAAGGCCACGCGCCAGCCCCACTCGGAGATCTGTTGCACGTCCATGACATGCAACATCACCAGCAGCACCAACTGGGCCACCACGTGGCCGCCGACCAGCGTCACGTAATGGAAGGAAGACAGGAAACCGCGCCGCCCCGGTATCGCGGCCTCGGACATATAGGTGGCGCTGGTGCCGTATTCACCACCGGTCGCGAAGCCCTGCACCAGGCGCGCCAGCACCAGGATCACCGCCGCCGCCGCACCGATGGTGGACACCGTCGGGGTGACCGCCACGAGGAACGAGCACGTCGCCATCAGCGACACCGACACGGTCAGCGCCAGCCGGCGCCCGTAGCGATCGGCGAAGCGGCCGAAGTACCACGCACCGATCGGCCGCATCAGGAAGGTTACGGCGAAGATCGCCCAGACGTACATCGTGGCGTTCTTGTCCTCCTTGGAGAAGAACTGCGACTCGAAATAACTGGCAAACACCGAGTAGACATAGACGTCGTACCACTCCACCAGGTTGCCCGCCGAACCCTTGAGCGTGTTGGACACCGAACGGCGAAGGCTGTGAGGCGCGACGGTGGCGTCGGAATCGATCGGAGGCGTTGCGGATGCACTCATGGCGCTTGGACCTGTGGAAGAACGACTCCGGGAGTATAGAAGCCCCCCGCGTGTGGGCCCCGTCTGGAATGTCGTGGGCCCGCTGTGGCGTTGCGCACGGCCCGGCTTTCTGCACGCCCAGCCCAGGCGGAAAGGCCCGTACAGGGTCGCGTACGCGTTACGATGCCGCTCCCCCGCCGGTCGCACTCCGTAGATCCCGCATGAAGGCCCGCACCCCCGACGCCCCCTCGTTGGCATGAGTACCGCGTCGACCCGCGTCCAGGCCAGGGGCCAAGCCAGGATCGATCGCTGGATGCCTTGGATTGCCGCGCTGATCAGTGCGCTGCTGCATCTATTGCTGCTCCTGTTGCTGCTGCTCGCCTCCAAGCCCACCGTGACCACGCCGCAGGGTGCCGTCAGCGGCGGGCGGATGAAGGTGGATTTCGTCGGACAGCCGCGCGAATCCAAGGCGCCGCCCAGCCCGCGTCCCTCGCCGGCACCCACCCGGGTGCAGCGGCGTCCGGCCGCCTCGCCGGTCCGTTCCACGCTGGTCCGGCAGGCCGATCAGCCGGTGCCTCCGCCCGACGCGGCCGCCCCGCCGGACAGCGTCGCGGTGCCCGACACCGAGGAAGATGAAGCGCCGTCGCAAACCCAGGCGCCTGCCGCAAGCGCGCCGGTGGAACGTCGTCCGGAGACCTGGACAGGCCGGCCGCCGGGCCTGCTCCAACAGGACACGGCCCCGAACGACGAGGGTCTGGCCAACAGCGCCGCCATCAACCGCGGCAGCAGGAACGATGCGGCGTCCGGCGCACCCAGCCTGGACGTGGGCGGCTATCAGGTCGTCTACGACCTGCGCAGCGAAACCCTGCTGCGCGCCTGGAAGGACCAGGGCATGAAGGAGATTTCGATTCCCCTGCCCGGCACGCAGTACCGCATGGTCTGCCCGCTGGAAATCGCGATCAGGCGCGGCTCCGGCAAATGCCGCCTGCTCGACCCTTATTCGCCGGAGATGCAGGCGATTGGTGATGGCCGCGAGGTCATCAACATGGTCCAGGTCTACCGGCAGGGCGAACTGGTATGGCGCGGCCCGGGGCCGTACCGGTGATGCGGTTTCGCAGGCTGCGCTGACACCGGGCCTGCGGGGCTGGCGACCGGGCGTTCAGAACAGGCTGCCCTGCTCTGGCCTGTCCTGCGGCGCGGGCGCGATCGCCTCGGACGGCGGGGCGACGCCTGCGGGCGTTCCCAATCGCCAGGCCAGTCCGGAAATCCGCGTGGCATGCCTCGCCAATGCCGCGCGTAGCACCGCTTCACTGCCGGCCAGATGCAGGCTGTGGCGGGCGCGGGTGAGCCCGGTGTAGACCAGTTCGCGGCTGAGCACGCGCGCGTCGCGGGCCGGCAGTTGCAGCCATACCGCTTCGAACTCCGACCCCTGGGCCTTGTGCACCGTCATCGCGAACGCACTCTCGTGCGCCGGCAGCGCCGCCGGGTGGAAGCCGCGGACCTGGCCATCGCCTTCACCCGCGAACCACGCCACGAGCGCGCCTTGCGCATCCCGCAGGCAGATGCCGACGTCACCGTTGAACAGGCCGTGGCGGTAGCTGTTCTCGGTGATCAGCAGCAGTCGGCCCTGGAACCAGGGCGAGGCGACGCCGAGGCGACGCGCGCCCGATCCGCTTTCCGCCAGCAGCTGTTCGATGCGGGCGTTGAGCCCGCGCGCACCCTGCGGGCCGGCGCGTACGGCGGTCAGCAGGCGCAGGCGGCCGGTCTGGCGCAATGCCAGGGCCGGATCGCTGCATTCGCCCAAGCCGCGCCAGTGCGCCAGCAAGGCATCGCCGCCGGCCTGCAATGGATCGTCGCTGCCTTCGTGGAAATGCACGCCGGCCAGCGCGCCGCCACGCAACAGCGCCAGGCTGTGGTCGGCGTCGCCGGCGCGTACCGCGTCGGCCAGTGGCGCCAATTGGAAGCCTTCGGCCTGTCGATAGCCGCGCAACAGATGGACGCGATGTCCCGCCAGTCCGCCAGTGGGGCCGCCAACGGTGGCCGTCTTGCCCAACAGTGGCTGCAACGCCAACGCATCGTCGGGTTGCAGCGCCTCGCCGGCACCGGCCGCCTGCAGGATCGCCGCCAGCACGTCGCCGGCCTCCACTGAAGGCAGCTGGTCGGCATCGCCGAGCAGGATCAGCTGGGTGCCATCGGCCACCGCCTCGACCAATTTGCACATCAGCGGCAGGTCGACCATCGACGCCTCGTCGACCACGATCAGGTCGAACGCCAACGGGTTGTCGGCATCGTGGCGGAACCGCGGCAGCCCGGGAATCACCCCGAGCAGGCGATGCAGGGTGCTGGCGCCACCCGGCAGAGCGGTGGCGAGGGAAGCATCGACACCCTCTTCGAGCGCGCGGGCTACGGCGGCGCGCAGACTCTCGGCCATCCGCTCGGCAGCGCGGCCGGTCGGTGCGGCCAGCGCGATGCGCGGTACCGCGGTGCCGGCGACACGCGCCTGCGCAATGCGCAGCAGCAACAGGCGCGCAATCGTGGTGGTCTTGCCGGTGCCCGGCCCACCGGTGACCAACAGCAAGGCACGCCGCAGGGACAACGCTGCGGCACGGGCCTGCCTGTCCTGGCCGCCGGAAGCCTGCGCAAACAGCTGCGCAAACACCGGCTCCAACGCAGCAACGTCGAACCCGGGCAACGACTGCCCGGCGAGGCGGCGCAAGCCGGCGGCGAGCCGGCGTTCGTATTCGCGGTAGCGGCGCAGGTAGAGCAGGCCGCGTTCCAGCACCAGCGGACGGTCGGCCGTCGCGGCCTCATCGGGCGCGGGCTGCGCAACCCAACGCGAAGCGGCCAGCGCGCGCTGCCAGTCGGCCGGGTCCGGCAGCACCGGCGGTGGGCCGTCGCGCAGATCGAGCAGCACGTCCGCGCGTTCGGGATCGAGCCCGGCGTGGCCACTGGCCACCGCCAGCGACGCCAGCGCGGCGCCGGCCAAAGTCTGTCCGTCCGTGTCCGGCGCCAACCGCTGCAGGCTCTGCGCCAAGGCAAGGTCGAGGGTGCGCAGCGCACCGGCCCGCTGCAGCGCATCGAGCAGGCTCACGCGGCCACCCCCGCTCGTTCATGGCCGCCGAACAGCGCATCGACACCATCGACGAGGGCCGGATCGAAACGCCATGCGAACACGCCGGGCGAAGGATCGCGCAGCGCATCGAGCCCGCGGCAGAACAGATAGCGCGCGCCGCCGAAGTCACGCGCATAGTCGTACTGCGTGCCCAGGCGGAAACGCAGCCAGCGGTGCAGCGCCACGGTATAGATCAGCGCCTGCAGCTCGTACTCGCTGTGCGCCATGGCCCGTGCCAACGCACCCGCGTCGTAGCTGGGCAGGCGGTTGGACTTGTAGTCGAGCACGTACCAACGCCCATCGTGGTGGTAGGTGAGGTCGATCAGCCCGGTCATCAGTCCTTCCAGGCGCTGGCGCGCGCCGAAGGCCTGTCGTTCGGTAAGCACGCCATGGCGGTGCAGGAGCGCCAGCAATGCATCGACACGGGTGGGCTGCATGGCGAAATGGAATTCCATTTCGTTGCGGCGCGCCGGTTCGGGGACCGTGGCCAGGCAGCTCTCCTCGGGCAAGCGCACCGTCAGCGTGTGGCCGACGAGTTGGGTGAGTACGTCGACGCCATCGGCCAGTTCGTCCTGCGGGTAGCCGCCATGCTGCAGCGCTTCCAGGATCGCAGTGGCCTGCCCGTCGGGGGCCGCCTGGCCCGGACGCCAGTCGCGCCATGCAGCGAAGTCGCAGGTTTCGAATACCTCGTGCATCACCACGCCGAAGCGGTTGCCGGCAAAACGTGGATCGTAGGCTTCGGCCTCCACCGGCAGCGCCAACTCGCCGCTGGCCGGTTCGTCGCCGCCACCCCCGCTTTCGACCGTGGCGCTGGCCATCGGATCGGTCGCGACCCCCGCGTCGGCATTGGCCAACTGGGTGAAACTGTAGACCCACCATTCGGGTGCGACGTGCCGCAGTGCCACCCGCGCCGGCGGTACATGGCCGTCGTCGGCCAATGCCAGGCGCGGCAGATTGGCCGGTGGCGGCGTGGTGTCGATCGCGACCACGCCGGTGCCCGCTGCCGCCTGCAATACCTGCGGCTGCCCGACCATGCCGGCCAACGCGGCGCGCTCGTGTTGATAGAACGGGCCTGTCGCCACCCACAACGCGTGCTCGGCACGAGTGAGGCCGACATAGAGCAGGCGGGCATCTTCGGCGCGCTGTTCCTGCTTCCAGGCTGCCTCGGCAGCCATCCACGCCGGATCGTCCTTGCCGGTCTTCCAATGCAGCTGGCGGCCTTCGCCGTCGGCATGCACCACGCAGTGCCGCCCGGCGCCCCGGTCTTTGCGCCCAATGCCGACGTAAGGCAGGAACACCAGCGGATACTCCAGGCCCTTGCTCTTGTGCAGGGTGACGATCTGCACCCGGCGCGCATCCGACTCCAACCGCAGTTGCTGCGCTTCGTCGTTGTCATCGGCGTCGGCAATGCGGCGCGCCAGCCAGTCGACCAGGCCGTGCGGGCCGAGTGAGCGCGCGTCGGCTTCCTGCAGCAGTTCGGCCAATTGCAGGTAGTTGGTCAGCCGACGCTCGCCATCGAACAGCGCCAGCAGGCGTTGCCCCTGCGCCGCGCCGAGGTCGCCGATCAAGGCCAGCGGCCCGCCGCGTTGCCAGCGTTCGCGCCAGTCCAGCGCCTGCTGCTGCCAGTGCCGGTGGCGCTCACCATCGTGTTCGAGTGCGGCGATCGCGGCCGCGTCCTCGCCGACCAGCACGGTCGCCAGCGCCGCGCGCAACCGCGCGTCATCGCCCGGGTCCAGCAACGCCTGCAGCAGTGCCAGCAGTTCCTGCGCCTCTTCGGTCTGGAACAAGCTGCGCTTGCCGGCGGCGACGGCGGGAATGCCGACCGCGCCCAGCGCCTGGCGGATGCGGGAGGCCTGCTTGTGGTCGCGGACCAGCACCGCGATGTCGCCGGCCTGCACGGGGCGCCCGACGATCGTGGCGGTGCCGGCACGGCCAGCGGCCAACCAACCATGGATCGCCGCAACACAGGCGGCGGTGCACAGCTCCATCGAAGGCCCGGCATTCCACGGCTTGGGCTTGCCCTTGGCCGGCGGCGGCGGTTTCGGCGCCTGCCAAAGCGTCAACGCCGGCGCGACGACACCATCGCGCTGCAAGTCGGCATCGGCACGCTGGGTGCCTGCGCGTACCGGGTGGAAGGCGATGCCGTCGGTGAGGAACGCATCTTCATAGCCGGCCTGCGCATACAACGCATCGATCGCAGCCAACACGCCAGGACGCGAGCGGAAATTGTGGCTCAAAGGTGGCGCACGTTCGGCCGTGTTCGCCGCAGCCAGGTAGGTGCGCACATCGCCGCCGCGAAAGCCGTAGATGGCCTGCTTCGGATCGCCGATCAGCAACAGCGCCGGTTCCAGACCGGCCGCGCGCGCCAGCGGGCCTTCCCCGAAGACGTTGGAGAAGATCGACCACTGGCGATCGTCGGTGTCCTGGAACTCATCGACCAGCGCGATTGCGTATTGCGCGCGCAGTCGCTGCGCCAGCAATTCGCCTTGCGGGCCTTGCAGCGCTTGCGCGACGCCGTCGATCAGGTCGTCGTAGGTCTGCACGCGGCGCTGGCGCTTGAGCAACGCCAAGCGCGCCACCGCGGCGTCGCGCAGTTCGTGCAACAGGCGGATGCGCCGCTGCAGCTGCCACTGGCGTACCTGCAGGTCGGCGTGCTGCCAGGCCTCCAACGCTTCGAACAGCGGCGAGCAAGGCACCTGGCCCTGCGCACCGTCCTTGCAGAATTCGCGCAGACGCGCCGGCAGCAGCTTGTCCAGATGACTGCCATCGTCCAACGCCCAATGCGCCTCGGTACTGCCCCGCCATAGCTGCTCGAACGCCTTGTCGAAGCTGGGCCGGCGTGCGCGCCGGCCGTCGAACACCTTGTTGTCGAATGCGATGCCGATGGCCTCGTAGGCGGCATCGCCGTGTTCGCCCAACGCCGCGACCAGCGCCTGCGCGGCGGCATGGCGCAGCGGACGCGGATCGGGCGACGGCGCCATCACCCTTGGCAGCAGTTCGGGATGACGCACCAACTCGCGCAGGTCGCCGGCTAGCATCTCGGGCCCGCCCGGCCACAACGCGATCAGGTCTTCGGCCGTGGTGGCTTCGGCGGCGCGCAGGCGCCACAGGTCGGCCGCGGCTTCGCCCAGCAGCTCGCGATCATTGGGCAGCAGTTCCGGTGCGGCCAATGCCTGGCCGCTTTCCAGCGCATGTTCGCGCAGCACGCGTGCGCAGAAACCGTGGATGGTGAAGATGGCGGCGAGGTCGATTTCCTCCACCGCTTGTTGCAGCCGTCGCCGCAGGCAGACCGGCGACTCCCCGCTGGCGGCAGCATGGGCCTGCAGCAGCGTCGCGGTGACGCGCGCGTCCGGCGCTTCGTCCGCTGCCGCGGCCGGCGCTTCGCCAGCGTCGTCTTCGGCCACCAGGCGCACCGCCAGCGCGAGGCGCTCACGGATGCGGCGGCGCAATTCCTGGGTGGCCGCCTCGGTGAAGGTCACGGCGAGGACCTGGCCGATGCGCAGCCCACGCTCGACCACCAGCCGGGTCACCAGCGTGGCCAGGGTGAAGGTCTTGCCGGTACCGGCGCTGGCTTCGATCAGCCGCATGCCCTGCAAGGGCAGGCTCAGATACGGATCGTCGGCGGCGGGAAAATTCATTCGGCCTCCTCCTGCGCACCACGCCAGTGGCGCCAGCTTTCGGCGAGCGGCTCGGCCTCGAGGACCGTATCGACGCCGCCACGCTCCAGCAACGAATACAGGCGGTGGCTGGTGTTGGCGAACTCGACGAAGGGCTGCAGGTCGGCGAACGGATCGCGACCCCGGTTGACCAGGCGGATCGCCGGCGCGGCCGATTCGCTCCAGCCCGAATCGGTCTGCCATTGCGTCGCCGCGTCCTTGATCGCTTTGTCGAGGTCGCCGTGGCGCGCAGCCTGGTAGTACTTCCAACTGCTGTACGGCGCGAACGCGAGCGGTGCCTGCAGTCCCTGCCGGTAGAGGTCCAGCAGCGCGCGCAATGCCGTTCGCGCCTGATCCTGCGACAACCGCTCGGCATCCATGGCGTGCGGCCCCAGGCTGTCCTCGTGCTCGAAGAAGCGCTGGTACGGCGCGTGTTCACCGGCTGCACGCAGCAGCAACCACTCCAGGCCGTGGCGGATCGCGGCGCGGCCGCTCAGTCCACCGACCTGCACTCGCCCCACACCGTCCGCGTACCAGCCCGGCAGCCGTCCATGCACGTCGATACCATCGATGTCCGCTTGCAGTCGGCGCGATTCGGCCGGCCCGTCGCCACGCCACTGCCGAAATGCCTGCGCATACGGGCGCAACTCGCGCAGCTGCTCCTCGAGCTGCAGCCGTCCCAGCGGACCGGACGGCAGCAGCGCGCGGGCGCGCAAACGTTCGTAGAGTCCTTCGAAGTCTTCCGCCAGCGCGTGCTCGAACACGTGCTGTTGCAGGCCGTACTGCTCCAGACCACGTCCCGGTGCCCCCAGCGGCTCCAGATCGCTTTCCCCATCGGCAGGCTCGGGCAGGCGCATGCCCAGGCGCTGCCGCAGGAACTGCCCGGCCGGGTCGCCGAACAGTCGCCGCAGATCATCGATCGACACGCTCGCCAACGGCGCAACGTCTTCGTCGGGCAATTCGCCGGCCAGCCAGGGTGCCAGCGGCTGGCGCTGCGCCGCCAGGCTGTCGACCGCGGGCCGCCACTGCCTCCGGTAACTGAAGCGGCGAGGATCCGGACCGTCTTCGTCGGGTGCGCCGAAAGCGGTGGCGGCGAACGGCTGCAAGGAATGACGCACCACCAGTGCCGTCATCGCCGCGCGCGCGTCGGCATGGCATTGCGCGGCGCTCGCCAGCAGCTCGCTGACCAGCACCGACGGCTCGCGCACCGTGCCGTCGCGCGCATCGGCGCCCAGGTAGCTGAGGTAGAACACGTCCTGCGCGGAAGCGAACAACTGCAGGAACAGGAAGCGGTCGTCCTCACGGGTAGAACGATCGCCGGCGCGGCGGCGCTCAGTGCCCAGCTCCGCCGTCAGGCGATTGAGGCTGGCGGCTGCGTCGCGCCGCGGGAAATCGCCTTCGTTCATGCCGAGCAGGCAGATCACCCGGAACGGCAGCAGTCGCATCGGCACCATCCGCCCGAAACTGATGCCGCCCGTCAGCAGCGGTGCGCGCGTATCGGCCTCGCCGAGCGCGGTGGCGAAGTGCGCGCGTACCACTTCCGCCGGCACCGGTGCCGCGAAGCCGGCACGCGCCGCGTCGCGCGCGAACTGGTCGATCAGCGTGCGCAACCGGTCCAGCGCGCGCTGCCCGCGTGGCGTCGACGGCGCCGCCGGCATCAGCGCATCGAGCATTTCGAGCAGGCGTTCGCGCCACAGCGCGGGCGGAATGGATTCGGCCAGCGCCTGTTGCTGGCGTTCAAGCAAGCGCAGCAGTCGGATCAGCGTATCCAGCGCAGTCAGCGCGCTGCCTTCCAGTTGCGGCCACGGTGCCACGCCATCGATGTCGGCCTCCTCACCGCTGGCATGGCCCAGCAGCAGCCGATCGAGCGCGAAGCGCCAGGTATAGGCATCGTCTTCCGGTGCCTGATGTTGCCGGCGATGCTGCGCGTCCAGTCCCCAGCGCGCGCCGGCGGCCTGCAGCCAGCGCCGCAGCCGCTCCAGGCCCGCCTCGTCCAGCCCGGCGGCTTCGGCGATCGGCGCGCTGGCGAGCAGGTCGAGGATCTCGTGCAGGCCGAAGCGGGATATCGGCAACGCCAGCAGGGCCAGGAACACTTCGGCGAGGGGCTCGCTGGCCAACGGACTGGTATCGGCCAGCGTGTAAGGCAGGCTGCCGTCGCCACCATGCCCGCCGAACACCGCGTCGAGATAAGGCACGTAGGGATCGATGTCGGGCGCGAGCACGGCAATCTCGCGCGGCTGCAGCGGCGGATCGAAGCGCGGATCTTCGAGCAGCGCACGCAGCTGGTCGTGCAGCACCTGCAGTTCGCGCAGACGGGTATGGCAGGCATGGACCTGCAGGCTGGCATCAAGCCGGTCCACCTCGGCACGCAATGGCAACCCGGGGACAGCGCGGCGATGGAAGAGATCGCCCTGCAGGCGGCCCAACAAGGTGGCACCCGTGGGTCTGCCCTGCTCCGGATCGGCGTAAGCCGGGAAATCGCCCGCCGGGTGCACGACCTCGTAGCTGCCGAGCACTGCCATGAAATCCCGTCCGGCCGCGCCCCAGGCCTGCAGCAACGGGTTGTCCGAATCGCCCGCCTCCAGCCCGGCGCGGCGCTGTTCGCCACGCGTCTGCAGATCGCCCCAATAGGTGCGTGTCGGGCTGGGCATATAGAAGTGCAGCGTGCCCACGCGTGCCTGGGTCGCCAGCACGCGCAGCACGTCGGGGGAAATATTGAGTGTGGCGAACGCGAACAGGCGCGTCGGCAGGCCCTGCGGCAACGCAGCCGCCCCGTCGCTGTAGCGGGCCAGGTAGTCGTGGATGCGACGGGCCCGGTACGGTCGGCCGTCGGCGACGTAGCGCCAGAGGATGGCTTGCGGGTCGGCCGGATCGGCGCCGGCTTCCCAGCGCAGCAGCCAGTCGCGGCGCCAGGCCTGGTACTTCTCCAACACATCGCCCAGTTCACCCGCCAGCGCCCAGGGCTTGAGCGGGTCGTTGCCCGAGAGGTATTCCGCCAGCCCGCGCAGCGGTGCCCGCGCCATCAGCGACGCATCGCGCAGGGCCGCGTACACGTGCCAGCGCAGCGCCGCCGCGTCGAGGTCATCGATACCGCCGCCCACGTTGGCGGCCAACGCCCGCGAGACGAACTCGCCGGGGGTCAGGAACTCCAGGTTGGCGGCGATCCCGTACTCGGCGGCCAGCGAGGCCTGCAGCCAACGCCGCATCGCCACCTGCGGGATGAGGATCACATCCGGCGCCAGCAAGGGTTGTCCCGGGTCGGGCTTGCGCAATTGTTCGGCCAGCAGCCCGGCGAGCACTTCCAGTGAGTTGGAATGGTAGAGGCGGAAATCGGGAGGCGCGGCCGGCATCGCGTCATCTTGCCCGACGCGTCCGGGCCGGACGAGACCCCAGCTATCGGCACAAGACGATTGGCCCGCTCGCGGGACAGGCTATTCCAGCCCGGCGACCGCGCGGACCGTGTGCAGGGCAGGCCCTGGGATGCGACAATACTGCACGGTCCAGTTCGGTTAAGTTCAGCCGGGCAAGCCAATTCTTCCGCGCTACTTTTCCGTTAAACAGGCTGCGATGACGGCGAGCGAATCCCCTATCGTGCGATTGTCCGGCGTCCGCATCGACCGCGGCGGCCGTACGATCCTGCATGACCTTTCGCTCGAGGTGCCGCGCGGCAGCATCACCGCCGTGCTCGGTCCTTCCGGTAGCGGCAAGTCCACCCTGTTGGCCGCGTTGACCGGCGAGCTGCGTCCGGTCGCTGGCGAGCTGCGGATTTTCGACGAACCGATTCCGCGTGGTTCGCGCGCCCTGCTGGCGATGCGTCGCAACCTGGGCGTCCTGCTGCAGGGCAATGGCCTGCTAACCGACCTTACCGTGGCCGAAAACGTCGCCCTGCCGCTGCGCACCCATACGCGCCTGCCGGCGCCGGTGCTGCGCAAGCTGGTGGAGATGAAGCTGCACGCGGTCGGCCTGCTTGCCGCCGCCGATGCCTGGCCGCGCGAGCTGTCCGGCGGCATGGCGCGGCGCGTGGCGCTGGCCCGCGCGCTGGCACTGGACCCGCCGCTGATGATCTACGACGAGCCGTTGACCGGCCTGGATCCCATCGCCAGCGGCGTGATCATGAGCCTGATCCACCGCCTCAACGAAAGCCTGGGCCTGACCAGCATCATCGTCAGCCACCACGTCCACGAGACCTTGCCGATCTGCGACCAGGCCGTGGTCATTGCCAACGGTGGGATCGTGTTCGCCGGCACGCCGGCCCAGCTGGAAGCCAGCACCGATCCGCTGGTGCGGCAGTTCCTGCACGGCCAGCCCGATGGACCGATCCCGTTCGATGCCGCGCCGCGCGCCGCGGACCGGAGTGCCGCCTGATGCCATTGGTGTCTTCGATCCGCTCGCTCGGGCGCGCCGGGTTGTTCTCGTTGACGGTGCTGCGCGGCTCGCTGCCGACCCGCGATTTCTTCGCCGAGCTGACCCGCGAGATCTACAAGGTAGGCGCGCGCTCGCTGCCGATCATTGCCGTGGGCGGCGCCTTCGTCGGCCTGGTGCTGACCTTGCAGGGCTACCGCACGCTGACTACCTACGGCGCTGCCGACGCGTTGTCCACGTTGCTGGGCCTGTCGCTGTACCGCGAACTGGCGCCGGTGCTGACCGCGTTGCTGTTCATCGGCCGCGCCGGCAGCTCCATCGCCGCCGAACTGGGGCTGATGCGCGCCACCGACCAGATCAAGGCCCTGGAGTTGATGGCGATCGACCCCGTCGCCAAGGCCGTCGCGCCGCGCTTCTGGGCCGCCGTGCTGACCGTGCCTCTGCTGACCGGCGTGTTTGTTTCGCTGGCGATCAGCGGCGGCTATTTCGAAGCCGTGCACGTGCTTGGCATCGACAACGGCACGTTCTGGTCCGGCCTGCGTGGCAGCGTCGATCTGTGGGACGATTTCGGCGTGGCGATCCTGAAGTCGGCCATCTTCGGCGGCACTGCGGCGCTGGTCGCCGCCTACGTGGGCTTCCATGCCGAACCCACCATCGAGGGCACCTCGGTGGCGACCACCCGCGCGGTGGTGAACGCCTCCCTGCTGGTGCTGATGTTCAATTTCGTCCTGTCCGCGATGCTGTTCCAGTGAGCG
>Ga0160436_1000410_pt1 | contig 17509 bp, 15 predicted proteins | sample HID1973M_E0MG_FD_108264 | JGI IMG/M metagenome (GOLD analysis project Ga0160436, IMG submission 108264) | Enriched mosquito-associated microbial communities from UW Madison campus, WI, USA - HID1973M_E0 MG | ecosystem: Host-associated > Arthropoda: Insects > Digestive system > Unclassified ...
CTTGCCAATCGCGTGCGCCAGCACTTCGGCGCCCTGGCCCAGCGAAGCCAGGCCGCGCTCGCCCACGTTGTAATTGCCCTGGCGCAGGGCCAGGTAGGTGCCGTCGGGCAGCGGCGCCGCATCGAAGCCGGCGCTGAGATGGCTCAACGGCAGGCGCACATAGATCAGTCCCTGCGGTGTGGCCTTGGCCAGGCCGAAGCCCGCCTTGCCGCCGTCGCGCACCACGCGCGCCGCCACGGCGTCACCTTGCTGCGCGGCTTCGAGCAGGGCCAGTTTGCTGTAACCAAACTTGCCCGGATCGGCGTAGGCCGCCTCCAGATCCACCGGCAGCACTTCCACCGCCTCCACGCCGGCCCAGCCATGTTGGATGACGCGCGCCACCGCGGCGCTGTCGCCGGCAGCCAGCGCGGCGGTGACTTCCGGCGTCGCCGCACGTTGGGCCAGTTGCGCCGCTTGCTGCGCATGCGCCGACTGCACCACCGAGACCACGTTGTCGCGGCTGCGCTGCAGGGCATCAATGCGTTGATCGTCACGCCATTGGCGCACGCCGTTCCAGCCAAACCAGGCCGCCAGCAGCAGGCACAGCACCGCCAGCCAGAGCAGAGAGCGACCGGGATGGCCGGCCCGCGCGCGCTTGTCGCCTTCGATTGCTTTGCTCATTCCATTCTCCCCCGTCAGCGCACGCCGGTATGGCCAAAGCCACCGGCTCCCCTCGCACTACCCGCGTGTTCGGCAAACGTATCCACTACCTGGAACTCCACCCGCACGATCGGCAACACCACCAACTGTGCAATACGATCCCCGGGATGCACGGTGAAGGCCTCATGGCCGCGGTTCCAGATACTGATCAGCAGCGGTCCCTGGTAATCGGCATCGATCAAGCCGGTGCCGTTGCCCAGCACGATGCCATGCCGATGGCCCAGTCCGGAACGCGGCAGCACCACCGCGCAAAGATGCGGGTCGGCCAGATGGATGGAAATGCCGCTGGGCACCAGCGCCGCATCGCCGGGTTGCAGGGTCAGCGCGGCGTCCAGTGCGGCGCGCAGGTCCATGCCCGCGCTGGCGGCAGTGGCGTAGGCCGGCAACGGCCATTCGTCGCCAAAACGGGGGTCCAGCAACTTCACTTCCACGGCCTGCGTCCCGGCAACCTTCATGCGTTCATTCGCTCCACGATCAAATCCATCAGGGCGTCGGCCAGTTGCGTCTTCGGCGCACTGGAGAAATCGCGCTCGCCGCCGTTCCAGTACGCAGTCATCGCATTCTGGTCGCTTTCAAAACCGCCGCCGGCAATGCCCACCTGATTGGCCACGATCATGTCCAGGCGCTTGGCCTGCAGCTTGCCGCGGGCGTAGTGGGCCACGTTTTCAGTCTCGGCGGCAAAGCCGACCACCAGCTTCAAGCCTTGGGTCTGGGCGGCCACTTCGGCCAGGATGTCCGGTGTGCGCACCAGGTCCAGGGTCAGGGTTTCGCCGGTCTTCTTGATCTTGTTCTGCACCGACACCCGCGGCGAGTAGTCGGCCACAGCCGCTGCGCCTATATAGATGTCGGCCGGAAAGGACGCGAACACGGCCTCGCGCATTTGCGCGGCCGAACGCACATCGACCCGCTTGACCCCCGCCGGTGTCGGCAATTGCACCGGCCCGGCCACCAGCACCACCTCGGCGCCACGACGGGCTGCGCTGGCGGCCACGGCAAAGCCCATCTTGCCGCTGCTGCGATTGCCCAGATAACGCACCGGGTCCAGGTCTTCGTAGGTGGGGCCGGCGCTGACCACGACCTTCAGGCCGCTCAGCTCGCCGCTGGCCGTCGCGCGGGTCGCCGCTGAGGCGCCCACGGAAGCCAGCGCGGCCACGATCTGCTCGGGTTCGCTGAGCCGGCCGGGACCGGATTCGCCTTCGGCCAGCGGGCCGTCCTCGGGCCCGATGATCTGCACGCCACGCTCGCGCAAGGTGGCGATATTGGCCTGGGTCGCCGGATGCAGCCACATGCGGTGGTTCATGGCCGGGGCCACGGTGATCGGCGCGGTGGTGGCCAGGCACAGCGTGGTCACCAGGTCGTTGGCAAAGCCATGGCTCAGTCGCGCCAGCAGGTCGGCCGTGGCCGGCGCCACTACGATGCGATCGGCCCAACGCGCCAGTTCGATATGGCCCATCGCCGCTTCGGCCGCACTGTCCCACAAGCTGGTTCGCACGGGCTGGCCGGACAGGGCCTGGAAGCTCAACGGGGTCACGAATTGCTGCGCCCCTTCGGTCATGGCCACCTGCACCACCGCACCGGCATCGCGCAGGCGGCGCACCAGTTCCAGGGCCTTGTAGGCGGCGATGCCGCCGCCCACGCAAAGAAGCAGGCGCTGGCCTTGAAGGGATCCTGGCGGCGGGCTTGCGGTCACGTCGGAAGTCCTACAGACGAACGAGTAACTAGCTTACCCGAAGCCCCGGAAAAGCCCGATGCCCGGAACGCGATGGACTGGCCATAGTGGCCGCATGCATATCAAAGACTGGCCCGAGGGCGAACGGCCCCGCGAAAAACTCATGAAACACGGTGCGGCGCACCTGTCCGACGCCGAGCTGCTGGCGATCTTCCTGGGCTCAGGGGTGGCCGGCCAAGACGCCGTCCGCACCGCCCGCGACCTGCTCGAAAAGCACAAGTCCCTGCGCGAATTCCTGGATCTGGGCGCCAAGCAGATCAAGCGCCAGCCCGGCTTCGGTTTGGCCCGCACCAGCATGCTGCTGGCCGCGCTGGATCTGGGCCAGCGCTATCTGGCCTCGCATCTGGAACGCGGCGCCATGCTCAGCGACCCGCACGCCGCCGGCCGCTATTTCAGCCAGCGCCTGCGCGGATATGGCCATGAAGTGTTCGCCGTGATGTTCCTGGATACGCGCCACCGTTCGCTGGGCTTTGAAGAGTTGTTCCGCGGCACGCTGGACTGCACCGAAGTGCATCCGCGCGAGGTGGTGCGACGGGCACTGAGCTACAACGCCGCCGCCGTCATCGTCGGCCACAACCACCCGTCCGGCTGCGCCGAACCGTCCTCGGCCGATCGCGCCATCACCCAGAAGCTCAAGGACGCGCTGGCCCTAGTCGACATCCGCCTGCTCGACCATTTCGTGGTCGGCGACGGCCTGCCGGTGTCCATGGCCATGCTCGGCTGGGTCTGAACCGGCCCATCAGCAGGCCCCGGCGGCGGACGCTGGCCGGGGCTTGCGCGTAAAATGCCCGGTCCCCTAGCTGCCTGAGTTCCCGTGAAAGCCTCTCTTCGCGCCTTGATCACCCAGGGCATCGACGCCCTGCGCCAGGCCGGCACCCTGCCGGCGGACATCGCCACGCCCGATTTCGTGGTCGAGCGACCCAAGACTCGCGAACACGGCGACTTCGCCACCAACGTGGCCATGCTGCTGGCCAAGCCGGCGCGCAGCAATCCGCGCGCGCTCGCCACCGCCCTGCTGGCGGCCCTGCCGGCCAGCGACGACGTGGCCAAGGTGGAGATTGCCGGCCCGGGTTTCATCAATTTCCACCTGAGCCCGGCCGCCTACCAGCGCGAAGTCGCCACGGTGCTGAGCCAGGGCGGTCAGTACGGCCGCAACAGCAGCGGCGCCGGCCGCACCGTGGGCGTGGAGTACGTGTCCGCCAACCCCACCGGCCCGCTGCATGTGGGCCACGGCCGCGCTGGCGTGATTGGCGACTGCATTGCCCGCGTGCTGGCCGCCAACGGTTGGGATGCCAAGCGCGAGTTCTATTACAACGATGCCGGCGTGCAGATCGAAAACCTGGCCCGCTCGACCCAGGCGCGTGCGCGCGGCCTGACCCCCGATAGCGAAGGCTGGCCGGAAGACGGCTACCGCGGTGATTACATCGGCGACGTGGCGCAGGCCTACTTGGCCGGCGAAACCGTCGAGTTTGAAGGCCACGCCGTCACCGGCGAGCGCGATGTCGAGAATCTGGACGCCATCCGCCGCTTCGCCGTGGCCTATCTGCGCCGCGAGCAAAACCTGGACCTGGCCGCCTTTGGCGTGTCGTTCAACACCTACTTCCTGGAAAGCTCGCTGTACGCCGACAACAAGGTCGAAGAGACCGTGTCGCGCCTGATCGCCTCCGGCCACACCTATGAGGAAGGCGGCGCGTTGTGGCTCAAGTCCACCGACTTTGGCGACGACAAGGACCGCGTCATGCGCAAGTCCGACGGCACCTACACCTACTTCGTGCCGGACGTGGCCTACCACCTGTCCAAGTGGCAGCGCGGTTACCTGCGCGCGATCACCGAGCTGGGCGCCGACCACCATGGTTCGCTGTCGCGCGTGCGCGCCGGCTTGCAGGCGCTGGACGTGGGCATTCCGCAAGGCTGGCCGGAGTACGTGCTGCACCAGATGGTCACGGTGATGCGCGGCGGCGAGGAAGTGAAGCTGGGCAAGCGCGCAGGTGGCTACATCACGCTGCGTGATCTGATTGAGGAAACCAGCTCCGATGCCGTGCGCTGGTTCCTGATTGCGCGCAAGCCGGATTCGCAGCTGACCTTCGACATCGATCTGGCCCGCCAGCAGAGCAACGACAATCCGGTCTTCTATGTGCAGTACGCCCACGCCCGCGTGTGCAGCCTGCATCGTCAGGCGGTCGAAAAGGGCTACACCTACGACCAGGCCAACGGCCTGGCCCAGCTGGCCCTGCTCGACGATGAAGGTTCGCTGGCCTTGATGGTGGAACTGTCGCGCTATCCGGAAATGGTGGAAGCCGCCGGCGTGTCGCTGGAGCCGCACATGATTGCGCAATACCTGCGTGAGTTGGCCTATGCTTTCCACACGTGGTACGCCGGCACGCCCGTGCTGATCGATGACGCCAATGCACGCGATGCGCGCCTGGCGCTGGCCTCGGCGGTGCGCCAGACCCTGGCCAATGGCCTGGATCTATTGGGCGTTGGCGCGCCCGAACGAATGTAAGTAGAGCAAGGCCAGTCGGAGAGAGTGGGAATGGCGGCACGTCGCGGCAACAAGCGTCAGGCAACCCGGAACAGTTCGAGCCAGGCCACGCCCGCATGGGTGTGGGTGGTGCTCGCGCTGCTGGTGGGCGTGGGCATTTATTACATCGTTCCGGGCCTGCGCCAGCAGGACGGCGATGGCTTCTTCCGCCCGCAACCCAATCCGGATGCACAGCCGGCGCCGGTGGCCAATGCCGATGTCGAATCGGTGGTGCCCGAATCGGCCGCCAGCGCCAAGGGCGACAAGGCCGACGCGCCCAAGGAAACCCAGTACGACTTCTACACCCTGCTGCCCGGCAAGGAAGTGCAGATGTCCGACGCCGAGCTGGCCGCCAGCGCGCGCGAGGAAGAAGCCCGCAAGACCCGCGAGGCGCAGCGCGCCGCCGCCCTGCTCAATGGTCAGACCCCGCCGGCTGGCACCGCGCCGACCGCGACCAGCACCGCCGTGGCATCGGCCGATCCCAAGCCGCTGGATGAAACCCCGGCCGCAGCCACGCGCGCGCCTGCCACTGCAACCGCCGCGGCTGCCAGCGCCGGTGACAACGCGACCGCCAGCGCCAAGCCCAGTCAGACCGTGGCCAGCGCCGACGGCGCGCGCTACATCCTGCAAGCCGGCGCGTTTGCCGCCTCCGGTGATGCCGAAGCGACCAAGGCCAAGATTGCACTGCTCGGCTTGGGCGCACGCGTGGAGTCAGCGCAGATCAACGGCAAGACCGTGTATCGCGTGCGCATGGGGCCGTACGGCACGGCCAGCGAACTGGCCGAAGCCAAGGGCAAGCTCGCCAGCGGCGGTTTGCCGGCGATGGCGATCAAGGCCAAGTAAGTCAGCGTGCAAGACGCCCGCGCGCGCTCCGGTTCTGGCCGCTGCGTGCACGCGCGCGTTGGCCAGGGAGGGGCTGAAATGATCGCGTCGTCTGGCGCTCGGCTCGGGACGCGTTTGCTGCGGGTCAACGTGCTGTGCGTCAGCGCTTTGCTGATGAGCCTGAGCGCCTGCGCGAGCCAGCCAACGGTCGAGCGGATAACGGGCACTCCCGCTCTGGATCGCAGCCAGGTTGCGCAACTGGATACCTCGGTGTTCACCTCCGGCCAGTTTGTCGCCGCCGACGGCGCTTCGCTGTCCTACCGGCTGCTCAGCCCGGCGACAATCGAGCCGGGCAAACGCTATCCGCTGGTCCTGCAACTGCACAGCTCCGGCGGCATCGGCCAGGACAACCAGTCGCAACTGGACGGCATGGCCAAGGGCTGGGCGTTGCCGGAAAACCGCGCGCGTTATCCGGCCTTTGTGCTGGTGCCACAGTTCGCGGTGCGCAGTGCCAACTACGATGACCCACAGGTGCCGCGCAGCGCGCAGGCCAGTCCGGCACTGACCACGGCGATGGAGCTCATCGACGACTTGACCGCGCGCCTGCCGGTGGATGCGGATCGGATCTACGCCAGCGGTTTCTCCATGGGTGGCTCAGCTGCCTGGCTCTCGCCGGTGCTGCGGCCCGGACGCTTTGCCGCCATCGTGCCGATCAGCGGCATCGCCCCGGCCGATGCAGATGCGCAGGCGTTGGCGTCGCTGCCGATCCTGGTCATGCACGGCGACGCCGATACGGAGAATCCGATTGACGCGGATCGCCGGCTGGTCGCCACCCTGCGCGCACGCGGCAATCAGCATGTGCGCCTGCGCGAGTATGTCGGCCTGGCGCATATGCCGCCGGGCGACAGCCTGCCCGGCCAAGCCTGGCGCGACTGGCTGTTCGCGCAGCGGCGCGCGCCTGCATCCACCACCGTCCCCGCTTCCAAATAGTTTTTAGGAGTCACCGATGACCCGCACTGCCTTCATTACCGGCGCCACCTCCGGCTTTGGCGCCGCCGCTGCGCGCCGCTTTGTTGCCGGTGGCTGGCGCGTGGTCGTCACCGGTCGCCGCGCGGATCGCCTGCAGGCGCTGGTGCAAGAACTGGGCGTCGCCAACGCGCATGCGGCCTGCTTCGACGTACGCGATGAAGCCGCGATGCGCGCCGCGCTCGCTGCTCTACCGGATGAATGCGCGCAGGTGGATCTGCTGGTCAACAACGCCGGCCTGGCGCTGGGCACGCTGGCCGCGCAGAACGCCAGCCTGGATGACTGGCGCACCATGATCGACACCAACATCACCAGTCTGGTGGTGCTGACCCAAGCGCTGCTGCCCACGCTGATCGAACGCAAGGGCGCAGTGATCAACATCAGCTCGATTGCCGGCAGCTACCCCTATCCGGGCGGCAATGTGTACGGCGGCAGCAAGGCCTTCGTCACCCAGTTCTCGCTCGGCCTGCGTTCGGATCTGCATGGGACCGGCGTGCGGGTGACCTCGATCGAGCCGGGCATGGCCGAAACCGAGTTCACCCTGGTGCGCACGCATGGCGATCAGGGCGCGTCCGACAAACTTTATGCCGGTGCGCAGCCGATGACGGCCGCCGATATCGCCGAACAGATCTGGTACGTGGCCAACCTGCCCGCGCATTTGAACATCAACCGGCTGGAGATCATGCCGGTGACGCAATCGTTTGCGGGCTTCCAGGTGTTTCGCGGCTGAGTGTGCGGCCTTCGGCCTGCCCTCACCCCAACCCTCTCCCGCAAGCGGGAGAGGAGTAGATGCCGCATCTGTCAGCCCAGCGGTTCGTCGGACAGATAGGTGTAACCGGTCAGGCCGGCTTCCAAATCGGCTGACAGCGCCTGCGATTCTTCCGTCGACAGTTGCGCCGCCGCCACGCGTTCGCGATACACCGCGCGCAGGTCGTCCAGCTTGTAGCCCACGTAATCCAGCATCACGTCGGTGGTGTCGCCGCGACGTTGCTGGGTCAGCAGGTAGCCGGTGCCCGCGTCGGCACTGACTTCCACCGCGTCGGTATCGCCGAACAGGTTGTGGATGTCGCCAAGGATTTCCTGGTACGCACCGACCAGGAAGATGCCCAACCGATAGCTTTCACCGGACTTGAGCCGGTGCAGCGGCAGCGAGCTGTCCAGCCCCTCGTTTTCGACGTAGGTGTCGATCATGCCGTCGGAGTCGCAGGTCATGTCAGCGATCACGCCGCGCCGATCCGGCGCTTCGTCGAGCCGCTCGATCGGCACGATCGGAAACACCTGGTCAATCGCCCACACGTCGGGGATGGATTCGAACACGCTGAAGTTGACGAAGTACTTGTCGACCAGGCGCTCGTTGAGCTCGTCCAGCAGATCGCGATGGCTGCGCTCGTCACTGCTCAGGCGGCCGCGCACGGCGTGAGCGATGGCGTAGAACAGATCGTCGATGCGCGCGCGGTGGACCAGGTCAATCTGGCCCAGCGCGTACAGCGACAAGCCTTCGCTGTGGTGGTGCTGGGCCTCGTGGAACAGCTCCACCGCCGGCCTCGCATCCAGCTCGGCATGGATCTCGCGCAGATGGCGAATCACCGCCGGCTCGTCGTCATGCGCCGGCGGCACGCGACCTTCCGGCGCCTGCTCCACCTCGGACACATTGACCACCAGCACCGCGTGGTGCGCGGTCATGGCGCGGCCGCATTCGGTGACGATGCGCGGCGGCGTCAAGCCGTTCTGTTCGCAGGCTTCGGCCAGCGGCTGCACGATGTTGCTGGCGTACTGCTGGATGCCGTAGTTGATCGAGCAATAGCTGCGCGAACGCGTGCCTTCGTAATCAATGCCCAGGCCGCCGCCCACATCCACATGGCTGATGGTCGCGCCCAGCTTGGACAGCTCGATGAAGTAACGGGTGGCCTCGCGCATGCCGTTGGCGATGTCGCGCACGTTGGAAATCTGCGAACCCATATGGAAATGCAGCAGGCCCAGGCAATCCTGCAACCCGGCCTCGCGCAGTTGCTTCCACAGATCCAGCACCTGCCGCGGCGACAGCCCGAACTTGGCCTTGTCGCCGCCGCTGTTCTGCCACTTGCCTGCGCCCAGGGTGGCCAGGCGCATGCGCACGCCCAGGCCCGGCTTGACGCCGAGCTTGCGCGCTTCCTCGATCACCAGCGGCAGCTCGGACGGCTTTTCCACCACGATAAAGGTCTGCAGGCCCAGCTTGCGGCCGATCAGAGCCAGGCGGATGTACTCGCGATCCTTGTAGCCGTTGCAGACGATCAGACCGCCTGGACGCGACAGCGCCAGCACCGCCATCAGTTCCGGCTTGCTGCCGGCTTCCAGGCCAAAACCTTCGCCGGCGTGCGAGGCCAGCGTGCCAGCCACGCCGCGGTGCTGGTTGACCTTGATCGGATACACGGCGGTGTAACCACCGCGGTAATCCCACTCGGCCTGCGCCTGCGCGAAGGCCGCCTGCAGCTTGCCCAGGCGATCGCCCAGGATGTCCGGGAAGCGCACCAGCAGCGGCAACTTGGCGCCATTGGCGCGCGCGGCATCGACCACCTCGGGCAGCGGAATGAGCGGACCGCCCTCGCCCTTGGGCGACACCACCATGCGACCGGCGCTGTCCACGTCGAAATACCCTTCCGCCCAATGCGGGATGGAATAGGTCTTGCGGGCGTGGTCGGTGGACCAATGGCTCATTTCGGCGGGCTCGGTACGGCACAAAGGGCGTGCATTCTAACCCCCTGACCGTGGCAGTCCGGTCAGCGTCGCCGGTGGATGGGTTCGCCGGCGTGCGCGCGCAGCTGCGTCAGCTCGGGCGAGCGCTGGCTGGTGCTGCGCACCGCCAGGGTGCCGGGCACGGACAGCTGCCGGGTCACCCGTGGCAGGGTGGCGGTTTCGCTGGCGACCGATCCACGCCAGTCCACCAGCAACACGTGGTGCGGCAAGGCCGAATCGCCGGCACGGGTGTCGCGCAGCAGCCAGGCGGTCTGGATCTGCGGGTGCGCCGTCAGCACCCGACGCAGCTCGCGCAGCGGTTCCTCGTCCCAGCTGTGCGCGGCGTAAGGCGCTGCTTCGGTGCCAGTTCCGGCATCCGGACCCGCTTCGGAAGCAAGCATCCGTCCGCGCAGCAGCTCGACCCGACGCGATAACTGCGCATCGGCCTGCACGGCGGGATCGCGCTCAAGCAGGGCGACCGTGCTGGCAAGCAGGCTGGCATTCAGCCAGGCGGCGCGTTCCAGGCTGTCGACGGCCTCGCCTACCCGGTCCTGCCGCAGCAGCCAGTGGCCCAGGCGATGGTGTGCGCCGGCCTGACCTGGCCACAAGGCCAGTCCCTGCCGGTACAGCGCCGCGACGTCGGTACCGGGCCGATGCAGTTCACTCAATTCGGCCCGTTCCAGCCAGTCGCCGGCGGACGGCGTGGTGCTGGCCTCCAGCAGCTGCAGGCGTTGCTCATCCAAGCGATGCTGGCGATGTTGCTGCTCCCATGCGGTCTTGCGCTCGGCCTGCCATTGCCGGCCAAAGTCATCCTGCAGGCGCGCGCACAAGGCGCCGTCCAACCACAGCTCCGCCGCACTGGCGCCCTCCCGCTGCAGACGTAGCGATGGCGCCACTCCCAGCGCGCGCATGCGTGCGGCCAGGGACGGATGGGTGTCATCGGGGTCTGCGCGCTCGTGCAGCAGCCAGCCGGGCACTTCGCCTTCGCGACTGCGCTCGCGCGCCATCAACTCACCCACACCTTGCGAAACCAAGGCAGGCGGATACGACTGCGAGAGCGAGGTACGTTGCTGCGCTGGCCAGAACGTATGCTCCAACTGATCGCTTGCCAGTTGCACCCGCACCAGGCCACGAATCACCGCTTCAGCATCGACCTGCTCGGCGGCCACCTGATCGGCCACCAGCTCCTGCTGCCGCGCCACGACCTGGCTACGTGCCTCAAAATGGCGATGGAACCAGCGGAAAAACAGCACCATCAAGCTCGGCGTGGCCACCGATGCGACCATGCCGTCCAGCGCGCTATCCAGGCGCGCGCGCAATTGATAGATCCAGGCCGGGAATCTGCCGTTGCGATGGTGGAAGTGGCCGAACTCGTGTGCGATCACGGCCGCCGCCTCGCGCCGGTCCAGCAACTGCAGCAACGGCAGACCCAGCACCAGGTAGTGGCGGGAGGGCAGCAGCCCGAAACCGCGCGGCACGTACGCCGCCGCAGCGTTGAGCCGGTCATCCAGGATGATCCCGTACAGCCGCCGCGCGCCTAGCGCCGCGCGAATCCGCTCCACTTCCTCGCACAGCGGCTGACCTTCGCCCGGACGCAGCGCGTAGCCTTCCGGCGGCCCGATACGCAGACGCGCCGCACGCAGCAGCACCGTCGAACTGGCGCCCAGCACGATGATCGGAATCAGGATGTAGGTGTCCTGCCAGGGCTGCCAGAACAACGCGCCGATCAGGAACAGCGTCAAACCCACGCAGACCACCAAGGCCAAGGCGAAGGCCAGATAGCCCAGCACCGCCCACGCCCCCAGCCGCAGGCGATAGGCCTGCGGTGCGGCGGCGTAGTCGCGTTCCAGTTGCTGCGCCCGCGCGCGTCGTTGGCTGTCGGTGTCCATCGCTATCCCCGGTCGTCCCTGCGCCGATGGTACTTCAGCCCCGCCGCTGGCTAGCCCGGCCGCCAGCCTGTCACGGAGCTTCCGGTACAATCTGCGCCCCCTGCCACCCGGCCGAAGCACGCAAATGACGAACGACAACTGGTACATCGAACACTTCCAGCCCACCGGCTCGGCCATCGGCTACCGCATCACCGGCAAGCTCGACGAGGTGCAGTCGCCGTTCCAGAAGATCGAGATCTACAACACCACCGACTGGGGCAAGTTGATGATCATCGACGGCGCGGTGATGCTGACCACGCGCGACAACTTCTTCTACCACGAGATGATCAGCCACCCGGTGCTGTTCACCCATGCCGCGCCCAAGCGCGTGGTGATCATCGGCGGCGGCGACTGCGGCACCCTGCGCGAAGTGCTCAAGCACCCGGGCGTGGAAAGCGCCACCCAGTGCGACATCGACGAGCAGGTCACCCGCATGTCGGAGAAGTACTTCCCGGAACTGTGCGACTCCAATAACGACCCGCGCGCCGAGCTGCTGTTCGACGACGGCGTGGCGTACATGGCCAACTGCCCGGCCGGCAGCGTGGACGTGGTGATCGTGGACTCCACCGATCCGGTAGGCCCGGCCGAGGGCCTGTTCAACAAGGCCTTCTACGAAAGCTGCTTCCGCGCGCTCAAGGACGACGGCATCCTGGTGCAGCAGTCCGAATCGCCGCTGGCGCTGCTGGATCTGATCAAGGAAATGCGCACCGAGATGGGCAAGGCCGGCTTCACCCGCTTCAAGACCCTGCCCTTCCCGCAGCCCTGCTATCCCACCGGCTGGTGGAGCGTGACCCTGGCGCGCAAGTCCGGTGGCTTTGATTTCCGCCAGGACGATGCCGCCAACAAGGGCTTCGAGACGCTGTACTACACCGCCCCGCTGCACACTGGCGTGCTGGTGTCGCCGCCGTTCGTGGCCAAGGCGCTGGGCGAGTAAGCGCCCGCATTGTCTGAATCGGCGCGTACGCCATGTGCGCGCCGGCGCCTCATCGCTCGGCCACCGCGGCACCGGCTGGGGGCATGGCATGATCCGCGGCGATTTCCTGCTGATTCAAGCGCAGGAAGCGCGCCGCATTGTTGTACAGGATGTCGCGTTTCTGCGCCGCGTCGAGGTACGGTGCTTGTTCGATGGCGCTGATGGCTTCGCCGATGGCGTCCGGCCAATAGAGTTGATCCGTGCCGAACAGGATGCGCTGGCTGAAGCCGGCATCCACCATCTGCTTGAGCGCAGCATCGAACTGCGCACGCGGGAAGCTCCAGTTGTTGCAGCTCACATCGACGTACAGGTTGGGATGGGCGAACATCATCGCGATCATCTCGTCCACCAGCGGCGAGCCGTAGTGCATCACGTAGATTCGCAGCTTCGGGTGTTTGCGAAGCACCTCTTCCAGCAGGAAGGGCGAACCCATGCTGGCGCGGTAGCTTTCGTGACCAGGGAACCGCGACGTCGCCGGCGGTCCTTCGCCCAGATGGATGCCGACCGGCACATCCAGCTCCTCGGCGAGGGCAAAGTAGGGTTCATACCTGGGATCATCCGGACGCAGGCCGCGGTACTGGATGTACACCTCGCCCAGCACCGCCAGTTGCCCGGCGGCATGCAGGCGACGCAGTTCATCAATGCCCGGATCCGTGCGCTTGCCAAAGCCCACGCCCGGCAGGATCAATTCCGGCGCGGCGCGGCGCCACTCGGCTACCCGCTCTGGCGCGCCCTCGGTCATGGCGCGGCGCACGCCATGCTTGCGCAGGGTGGCGAGGGTCTCATCGCGGAGGGCAGCATCGCTGGCAGGCGCGCGCATGGGGTGGGCGCAGGGGGCGAGCCGGGACAAGTCGAACGCCTCGCGCGGATCGATGGGCGGATTGGACACGCCCTCATCCCCCGGACAGGCCGCCGTACCTGGCGGCACATCCAGTGCGAAAGCATGGATATGCATGTCAATGACGGGCCCGCCATGCGGGAATTCAACGGCGCCTAACGGGAGCACGGAACCGGACAACAGCAGCAGGATCAGCATGCGACGCATGGGACACCCTCCCTGGTTGTGATGGTGGATCGTCGTCTACCCCAACGCCGAACAGCGTTCGCCTCGGACAGCGCAGTCACGGCATCGTCGGCGCCGGAAAGAGAAAGCCCCGCGATGCGGGGCTCACTCTGCAGGCCAGTGCCGGCGCTGGTGCCTAGCCAGGCAGCGCGTCAGTCGCCCAGTGCCGCGCCATCTTTCGGAGCTTTCAACCAGCCGCCGACGTCTTCGCCCAGCTTGTCCACGGTGCGGCCGAGCACGGAACAAGCACCCTTGAAGCCGGCAAAGGCGCCGCCCATGGAATTGCGGCGCGCCTTGAAGCTGGCGACCTTGGCGCCGTCCTGCCACAGGCTGCCCTTGATCTTGGTGTAGGTCTGGCGGCCCATGAAGGCATTGCCCATGTTCACCGAGTCGACGATTTCCAGCTGCAACACACGGCCCTGGGCGGTGTCGGCGGCGTCCACCAGCACGACGGACGGACCATTGCGCTTGATGGAGTCGGCTAGTTTGGTGCCGAGCGAGCACTCGGCCTTGATGGCGTCGGAGATTTCATTGTCTTCGGTGAAGGGCACGTTGGATGCCAGCTTCACTTCCTGCGCAAAGGCCGGCGCAGCAGAGAAAGCGGCCAGCCACAGGCAAGCCAGGAATACGGGTTTACGCATGGGAACTCCGGTGTAGGTGTAACGACTTACGGCGTTATCGGCACGACACGGCCAAACTGCAGTCGCTCACCCTGGGACACACGGGAACCGCGTGTCATATGTTCAAGCCATACGGGGCAAGCAGGCGCGCTGTTCTGTATCAGAGCGCGTCGCCGTCCAGCTCACCGGTGCGGATGCGGATCACGCGCTCCAGTTCGTACACGAAGACCTTGCCATCGCCGATCTTGCCGGTCCCTGCGGCCTTGACGATGGCTTCCACCACCGCGTCCACCTGCTCGTCGGTCACCGCCACTTCCAGTTTGACCTTGGGCAGGAAGTCGACCACGTACTCGGCGCCGCGGTACAACTCGGTGTGGCCCTTCTGCCGGCCAAAGCCTTTGACTTCGGTGACGGTGATGCCGGCAATGCCGGATTCGGCCAGCGCTTCGCGTACATCATCCAGCTTGAAGGGCTTGATGATGGCCATGATCATTTTCATGCGGCGGTTCCTCGGGAGTACGGCCAAAGCATATCGCGGTTGCGGCGGGGGCGGGGCTCGGGTTCAATGACCGCGCGGTCTGTCAGCAAAACCTGACCCCGCAACGCGGCATCCCCTGATGGCAGGCTCACGCCGCCGCAGGCAAAGTGCCGATGCCCGCATAGGATTCGTAGCCATGATTGACCTTAATCACATTGATGATCTCGCCCGTCGCCTGAGCGACCTCATCCCGCCCGGCCTGCGCGAGTCGCGCGAGGAATTGCAGCAGGCATTCAAGGGCGCGCTGCAAAGCGGCCTGACCCGCCTGGATCTGGTGACCCGCGAGGAGTACGAAGTGCAACGCGCCGTGCTGCTCAAGACCCGCGAAAAACTCGACGCATTGGAACGCACGGTGCGCGAACTGGAAGCCGCGCAGGCCGCGCCGCCCGCCTCCCCCACTCCGTAAGTCACCTGCCATGAGTCTGGCGCTGGTGCACAGCCGTGCACGGGCGGGCGTGCTTGCGCCTGCGGTGCGGGTGGAAGTGCACCTGGGCGGTGGCTTGCCGCGCACGCATATCGTGGGACTGCCGGAGGCGGCAGTGCGCGAGTCGCTGGACCGGGTGCGCGCGGCGATCCTCTGCGCGCAGTTGGAGTTTCCCGCGCGGCGCATCACTATCAACCTGGCGCCGGCGGATCTGCCCAAGCATGGCGGCCGTTTCGATCTACCTATCGCGCTGGGGATACTCGCCGCCAGCGATCAGATCCCGCGTGATGCCTTGGCCGGAGTGGAGTTTCTGGGCGAGCTCGCGCTGACCGGCGAGTTGCGGCCAGTCGATGGCGTGTTGCCGGCGGCGGTGGCCTGCGGGCGGGACGGGCATCGATTGATCGTGGCGGCCGGCAATGGGGGCGAAGCGGCGCTGGCGCGCGGCGTGGACTGCTTTACCGCGCGCACGTTGCTGGAAGTCTGCGCCCACCTGCGCGGCGCGCGCGAACTGCCGCGTGCCGAAGCGCCGCCACCGGGCGTTTGCACGTTTGCCGATCTGGCCGATGTGCGCGGGCAGTGGCAGGCGCGTCGTGCGTTGGAAGTGGCGGCAGCAGGTAACCATCATCTGTTGTTGATCGGCACGCCCGGCTGCGGCAAAACCTTGCTGGCCACGCGCCTGCCCGGCCTGCTGCCGGAGGCCAGCGAGGAAGAAGCGCTGGAGAGTGCCGCCATCGCCTCCATCAGCGGCCGCGGCCTGGACCCGACGCGCTGGCGGCAACGTCCCTTCCGCAGTCCGCATCACACCACCAGCGCGGTGGCCCTGGTGGGCGGCGGCGCGAATCCGCGCCCGGGCGAAATTTCCCTGGCCCACCAGGGCGTGCTGTTCCTGGATGAGTTGCCCGAATGGGAACGTCGCACCCTGGAAGTGCTGCGTGAGCCGCTGGAATCCGGCCTGGTCCATGTGTCGCGCGCCGCCCGCAGCGTGGAGTTTCCGGCGCGCTTCCAACTGGTGGCGGCGATGAATCCCTGCCCCTGCGGCTGGGCCGGCGATGACAGCGGCCGCTGCCGCTGCACGCCCGAGGTGGTGCTGCGCTATCGCGCGCGCATTTCCGGTCCGCTGCTGGAGCGCATCGACCTGCATGTGGAAGTGCCGCGCTTGCCGCCGCAAGACTTACGTCCCGGCGCACCGGGCGGGGAATGCAGCGAACAGGTGCGCGCACGCGTGCTGGCTGCACGTGAGCGGCAACTGCAGCGCAGTGGCAAGCTCAACGCGCAGCTGGGCCCGTCGGACATGCTGGCCCACTGCCAGTTGCAGACCCACGACCAGTTGTTGCTGGAACGCGCGATCGATCGGCTGCAACTGTCGGCGCGATCAATGCAGCGGATCTTGCGGGTGGCGCGAACAGTGGCCGATCTGGCCGAAGCGGACGCCATTGGCTCGACCCATCTGACCGAGGCCTTGAGCTATCGCCGGCTGGATCGTGCCGGCGTGTGAGTGCCGAAGTGCGGTGCTGCTATGTCGCGTCGCTTGAGGCCGCACGCTGCGCTTCAATCCGCGCCGCCAACGACTCCAGCAGGAACAACAGCAACGCCGCCAGCGCCGCCAAGCCGGCCAGGCACAGGAAGAACGCGCCATGCCCCATCACACTCCACAGAGTGCCGGCGGCGCCTGCCGCCAAACTACCGCTGAAGATAGCCAGGAACCACGCCGCCACTGTGGTGGCGCCATGCCCGGGCGGCGCGAGACGCGCGAACAAGCCCAGGCCGGTGGGCAGGATGTAGAGCTCGCCCAGGGTGAACACGCCGAAGAACAAGACCAGCCACAGCCAATGCACCTGCGCCGGTCCAGCCAGCGAGGTGAGCATCGCCAGCAGCAGGTAGGCCAGCGCAATCACCAGCGCACCGATGGCCATCTTGCGCATCGACGCCGGCTCGCTGCCGCTGCGCGAACGTGCGCGCCATACGGCCAGCAGGAATGGCGTCAACAGGAACACGAAGAAGGGGTTGAGCGACTGGAACCAGGTCATCGGGATGACCACTCCGGCTGCCGCGCGATCCACGCCGCTGTCGATCCACAGCGCCACCGTATTGCCCAGTTGCTCGTAGGCGGCGCGGAACACGGTCACTGCCAGACCCACGGCCAGCAACAACATCAAGGTGGACTTGTAGTCGCGCAAGTCGGCGCGCGCGCTGGGATCGGTGCGCCGCACCGGCGCGGACGCCGGCAGGTATCGCCCACCGCATACGTAGATCACCAGGCCCACCAGCATGCCGATGCCGGCGGCGGCAAAGCCGTAGTGCCAGCCATACAGTTCGCCCAGGGTGCCGCAGACCAGCGGCGCCAGCAGTCCGCCCAGGTTGATGCCGACGTAGTAGATGTTGAAGGCACGGCCGCTGCGCGGATCGTTCTTCTTGTATAGCTCGCCGACCTGGCTGGGCAGGCTGGGCGTGAAC
>Ga0160436_1000411_pt1 | contig 17443 bp, 13 predicted proteins | sample HID1973M_E0MG_FD_108264 | JGI IMG/M metagenome (GOLD analysis project Ga0160436, IMG submission 108264) | Enriched mosquito-associated microbial communities from UW Madison campus, WI, USA - HID1973M_E0 MG | ecosystem: Host-associated > Arthropoda: Insects > Digestive system > Unclassified ...
CACCGGGGCGTCGTCGAGCAGGCTCGACAGCCGCTCGCCTTCGAGCGTGGCTGACATCAACAGAATCTTCAGCGCTTGCTCATCGCGAAACAGCGCGCGGCCATTGAGGCTGAGCGCCAGCGCGAGATCAGCGTCCAGGCTTCTTTCGTAGATTTTGCCACTTGCATTATCTTGTCAGCTACACGAGCATGAGTCCATACAGGCATCAACGACCACGCCAAGCCAGGAAATCACGTTGACAATCATCAAAAAAACCCAATCCCTGGTGAACTACCCCTACTTGGTGATTCCTGCTGACGTCGTAACCGTAATGCAGCGTTGCCTTGCTCGCGCCACCCCCAACGCCATCGATAACCTTTTGAAGTGCTTTGAGGCGTATTGCCATGTCACAGGCTGCGCGATCAGCTACCTCGCGCTGTCCTCTTCGTCCTTTCTTGATGTCGCAAAAGGATTCTTGGGAGCGCTAGCAGACGAATCCTTTGTATCAGGGACTCAACAAACGAGAAATCGCTACGCGAGAGAGTTCAACAAGCTTCTGAATGAAATGAGGAAAGAGATTCCTCTCATGCGAGCTCTCACAGAAAAAGAGAAGCTGCCCTTTAATAACGAACACATGTGGGCAACACAAAAAAGCAGCCTTGATTCAGGGGCTGTTCACTATTGGAATGGCTGGGAAGTGAAAGGACGTAAAAACAAAAAGAGCTATCTCCCCATATGCTTGTTATGGAACTCTCACGGAAGGGAGTTCGCAGAGAAAATCTATAATCGTTACGCTCAGCATGTGGAGAAACATAGCGCCCCTTCGCATACAGAATTCAATATTTTCATTATTCATCTCTCACAGAACGCTAGCAAATGGCCTGAGTCGACATTCCAGAACCCAGTAGCACTCAAGCAGCTGTTCCTTGAAAACATGGTAGCAAGCTACAAGGCCACCAAATCTAATGAAGGAAATTATGCCTCGAAGTCTATCGCTTATGCCCAATTTACCTATCAACTAGAAGAAGCTTTCATTCAACCAAGAGTATGGGCACGTCCGTTCGCAGGACTATTGCCTCACCCAGTAGTTATAACTACGCACGGGTCACGCTCCAATATCAAGAAACTGCCTAACGGCAAACTGGTAAAAGAGAAACTTATTACACCAATCCCTCTAGAACTAACTGACTCTGAAGCCATTGAAATTATATTTAAAACCATAAAGGCAGACAACCGCCTAGTTCTCGAATGGGCCAACAAGAAACTAATTGATCTTGAGCTAGCACAAAAAAGAAGAGCACTACTAGCGAGTACCGGAACCCCCATATTTGGAGGTAAAACCAGCAAGAAGAGCCTCGAAGAAGTAGGCATTAATGATATATGCGCGACATTTGAAACACTCGGATTATCACATATCAGGGAAGGCGAAAGGCGGGTTTACGGTAAATCTGATGTTAGCGCCATCCCGGAGCTGCTAGCGATTCCAACCGCTCAACATTTTTTTGCATTGCAATTATTTCTAGTTGCCGGACACCAATGCCTCACAGAATCATTCTTCACTGATTTCGAGCTCTACAACAAGCGGGGAAATCTATCTGGCTTCCTAGAGCAAAATACTGGTGGCTACCAGCTAGTCGGATACAAAGATCGAAAAGGCGGCCATCTTAGCGAGCAGGTAATCACGCTAAGCCCTCAAGAGGAAAAGTGGGTTCGCTTAGTAATTTCGGCAACCGAGCCGCTAAGAAATGAACTCAAGAGCAGGGGCAATGATGCCTGGAGATATCTATTCCTCCGCTGCACACGCTATATTGGCATCCCGAAATCCGCAACCCCGATGAAAATTAGCAAACACAATTTTGAGCGCAATGGACTTTTTGCAGGATTCCTGGAAATCTCCGAAAGAAGCAACGCAGAAACAAAAGAGCTACTTTTAAGACTTTCTGTCACCGCATATCGCGCATCACAAGCTGTAGAAGTTTACCTAAACACTAATAGTGTTGAGTCTATGGCGAAAGCACTTGGTCATACCTCATACAACTCCTCTCTCTTAAGCAGGTACCTTCCAGAGCCAATACTTGCATTCTTCCAGACTCGTTGGATTAGAGTCTTCCAGCGCGGAATCATCTGTGAAGCAATGAAAGGAAGTCCGCATTTATTAAAGGCAGCGCAATTCAAAAGCATGGAAGATCTTCATATATTCCTTAAGAACCATGCAATTCGACCATTGCCCGAGCATCTTCAGAACCCGGATAAGCATACCAAGAGAACAAGTAAATCCAGCTCCCCAGAAGACACAAAGAAGAAAAAACAAGTACTTGTGACTCTTAATACTGGGACGCTAACAGCACTACTATCAATAAAACTAGCTGTTAGCCGCGTGCAGGACATAACGAATGTCTGCTCAAAAGCCATCTACTGGTCAAAGTTCGCAGAATTAGTCGTGCTGGACATCGAGTCAGGCTTCAACAGCGACCTACAGAACTACCTGAGCATAGCCCACCGTCACGCAGACGCTTCACATATGGAAAAGTTTATTTATGAAACTGCCACCAGAACTTGATTTTTTGTCGGTCTATTTTTTAGACCCTGAAATTGAGTACAGGACCTCAAGCTGGCTTATCAGTGATTTTGAAAGCGATACTTGGACTATCAGCTTCAACCAAAAAACATCAAGAGAAATTAGCTGGAATGTAGCCTTACACGATGGCAGCCTTCTAACATCAAGTAAAAATTGTAATTTATTAAAAGGCCTAAAATATTACTTGACCGCTAGCACCCGCGACTATCACGGGCATCTTGCAGAAACGAACTCGCAAGTCGCACAGCAAAGGCAATTCTATTACACATGCCACATAATAGACCTACTACTAATCAATAGCGGAAGATTTGACCTTGCGAGTTACGGCCTGGAAGGGCTTACAGACGGCAATCTCATTGAAATGCTCGAAATCATATCTTCTAGCGCCAAGCTTGAAGACAAGATATACAACTGGAACACTCGACTTCGCAACTATTGCCTACAATTACTTGAAAAGACAGATCCGAAAGCGATATTGCAGGCACTTGACTCTAAGCCTCAGCTATTAGTCATCACCAATGAACAATCCGACAATGACGACCTCGGAATCCCTCATGACCAAATCCCAAAGGTAAGAGCAGCTCTCCACCTAAACAACATCTACCACAAGCAGAATACAAATGGCTTTCAGCCAAATACAATATTAATATCCAATGAACTGTATGAAGACACACTCTGGGGTAAGCACCAGGCAAAGCCTCTTAGCCCCATTCTTTGCTATAATGAAAATCTGAGCATGATCTCTAAAGAGTATCCTGCCGTTCCAGTGAAAGGCAGCTCTGAAGGCGCGATGCAAGACCCCACCTATAAGTTATATCGGCGCGCCTTATACAATATTGGCGTCTTGCACGAAATCAATATTCCCGCACCGCCCATAGAGGCACTTATCAGAGCTGAACAATTTACCCCTCAGCTGTCACCCACCGGCCGATTCCGCTCTCTGCCGTCAGCCATCGTATTCAAAGCTCTCCGACAGGCGATTGAGTTCCATATTGATTACGGCGAAGAGCTAACCAGAGCGTTTTGTCGAGTAGCAATTGAATGCAAGAAGCGCAATATTTCGCCCAGTTCCTTAACAAGCGATGAAGTCTGCGCTCTAGTCGGCGACAAACTGCTAAAATTTGGCGTAAATAGGCTTTCACTATCAACAAGACTCGTGAGCTCATGCATTTACGGAGCTCAAGTTAAAGGAGACCCCACGCAATACTTTGAGAATCTCAGGGCCAACTCTGGGCTTTTAGAGCTTATTGCAATTTACATCGGCAGTGTTCAACTGACCACGGGGATACTAATGGCAAGACGTGCAAGCGAGCTTTACTCGCTTCCGGCTCACGGCTGTCTAGATCTTTCAGAAACGTATTTAATATTTAAGAACGCCAAAAGCACTCGATATCTATTCGGCTACCGGCGAGAAGAGGCACGCCCCATTGAGCCCATTGCCGCCGACATGATCAAGACTTTGACAAAAATGCAAAAGATTCTTAAAAGGGTAGGTTACATTGCAGATCTGCAAACACTTTATGCAACTCCAAGCCTAAGAGGAGCTGCGGCACTAACCAATTCAAGTAGATACGTATTTGATCGCAATCTAGATCTTTTTTGTGACTACTTTGAAACTCCCATAAATGCTGACGGGGAGCGCTACTATCTTAGACAACATCAAATGCGACGTTTCTTTGCAATGCTCTTTTTTTACTGTGGCAGTTTCGCCAAACTTGATACGCTTCAATGGATGCTAGGACATGCTGATCCAACGCACGTTTATCGATACATCACAGAGTCCACAGATGGCTCCGTACTAGCCGGGGCAAAAGCTCATTACATAGCAGAACAGCTACATCAGAATAACATCGAAAACTACATTGCGCTTGCGGATTTACTTAAAGACAAGTACGGCACAGACAACTTTAGCCTTATCGATACCAACGACCTGGAAGATCAGATTCATGACTTGCTAAAGGAGGGCTGGCTAGAGATCGAGCCTGAGTTCTTCACCGACCACGAAGGTACGAAATTTAAAGTTGTGGCACGTCTTATTCGTTCAAAGGAGGCAGTATGAGCAAATCTTCGACAAGAGGCACTCAAGCGTTGAACGGTGTCAAAATACTACAAGCACTACTCACCTTAGCATGCCGGCAGCCGTTGCATTTCAATAAGGATCTTAATCTACGCTCAGCCCTAAAAAGCCAAGGGAGTCTTGCCAGACTTAATCAGACTTTTGAGCTCGAGCCTGGGAAGCCTCAAGCAACATTTCCTATGAGCCTCAACACATTGAAGACTTACGCCAATGAGAATTTAAGCGGAGGATTCAAGGCGCTCAACGACCTTAGAATGGCGACCTTAGCCGCGCTGGAAAAGGCTGACAGTCTAGAAAATCATGCAAACAAAAGGAGCAAGTCCGGGCTAAACAGAAAGATCGAGCAGCTAGAGCTTGAACTTGAGATGCAGCGACAGACCAACGTGATACTCCTCCGAGCACTCTCCGAGTCAATGCATCAATTCACCAGTATCCGAGATGCGTCTGACGATAATATACGGGGCAAGCGAACTCAAGACGCCTTACAGACTCTACGCGCTATCGTAAGTATGGGCATGCATCCGTTCAACATTATCCCGACCTCGTCAGAACCGCGTTCGCCCTCATTCGAAATTACGAACATTGATGACTACCGTAAGAGATAATTGAATGTCAGGCCAACCAACTCGCAAGCTTTACCATTTACTAGGCTCGTTCAACACATTCAGCCACTTCTCTGTAGATAAGTTAAGCACCCGCGACGCCACGAATATGCCGTTCATTATCTGGCCAAATGGCTCACCTTGCCTGATAGGCAACTTGTACATGCAATCCTTACTGAATCGACCCGGTCGTAGCCAGCAGGGGCTATCTCGCAGGGGGGATAAAGGTGGATCCATGGGCGATTACGCAGCTAAAGTTGGACAGTTACTAAGGCGCTGTTACCGGGACGGTTTAGACCCAATTCGATTATCCGATGGTAAATTTACCGATTACATTGCTGAAATTCGAAAAGAGCCGTCAAATTTTAATCCCTCTCAAACGAAAAAATCTGAATCATCAGTCATTGCAACCGGCAAGGTTTGGTTGGATTTCCTAGGATTTGTTGGAAGGTTCCATGGCGACAATAACTTCGTATCCGAACATGGCACGATAAGAGCTAGAGAAGAGAAATTTACAATAGCCACTCGTGGTGGCAAGAAGATAAATCGAACTTACTTGACGCATCACTCATTCGGAAAACCTCATAGAGAGCACCAAAGAGTGCCGGTAACAAGAGTGCAAATTGAGCAACTTAAAGCAGCAATTAGAAAAGATGATGTACCCGCTACCGTTAAGGTTCGACGGGCGTGCCTGATTGATCTTCTCAGCGATACAGGAGCTCGACGAACAGAACTGGCCAACCTCAAAGTGAATGATGTACTTCAGGCTATTGAGATGGAACACCCGCTTCTAAGATTGTCTACCCTTAAGAGAGAAGAAGGAGCAGAGCGGTATATCCCAGTCTTCATAACAGCCCTGAAGAAGCTTCGGCAGTACATCGAGGTCGAACGCCGAAAGATTATGCGTAAGGTGTACAAGGGAGGAAGTGATCACGGTTTCTTCTTTGTTTCAACGAGAACAGGTGAACCTCTCAAGAGCTCGGTCATCTCGAATGAGATTAATCATCTTAGAAAATTAGCTGGCATCAAGTCCCAAGTTTCACCTCACATGTTCCGCCATGCGTTTATCACTAACCTTTTTATACGCCTCATTCAACGTCACGAGATGACAAACCCTGATCAGTTCAGACAGGCACTGCTAGACAGTCGTACTTTCACGGCTGAAGTAGCTAGCTGGACTGGCCAGCTCGAACCTCAGTCGGTTGAGCGCTACATCAATCTCGCCTTCCGTGACCTTTCAAAGTACACCGAAACGTTGACTTCAGTGCACTTGACCATGGCCATGGATAAGTACTTTTCTGAGGAAAATGAACTGCTTGCCTTGCTCGAAGAAGGCATGCCAATAGCAGAGTACAGAAAGCAGATATTGGCGCTTAGAGAGATGGCACAGAAGGATTTCGCCATAGCCAAAGAACGTGAGTCAGCGCTACTTACATGAAATATCCCGCATCTAGGGCCCACCAGAACCCTCAGCAATCGATCAGCTCCCCCTCGGCTTCGCCCGAGCAGTAGGCTCTGCTTCCATTGGATCGTCGGGCCACCAGTGCTTCGGGTATTGGCCCTTCAGATCCTTCTTCACTTCTAGGTAGGTACTGCGCCAGAAGTTCGCGAGATCTTGGGTCACTTGGACAGGTTGTCTTGCCGGCGAAAGGAGGTGCAGTTTGATCGGCAGTTTGCCACCGGAAATACGAGGGGTAACAGTGCTCGAAAACTCCAGAGAGTTGACCATGCTGAAACAACTTAAAATAGAAGATTTAGCTGACGCACAGGCCTATACTGGTTCCATAACCCTGTAATCGCGACGGATAAAAAACGGTACTAAGCTCGACCTGGAATGACCAGGGTGCGGCGAAGAACCGAGGTTTCATCACATTGCGCGCATTGTGTCTGATCAAGTCCTACGAGGTTTGGCTCGAGCCGTCGGCTCGGCGACCATAGGGTCTTCTGGCCAGTAATGCTTCGGGTACCGCCCTTTAAGGTCTTTCTTGACATCTTGATATGTTTTGCTCCAAAAACTGGCTAGGTCCTGGGTTACTTGAACGGGGCGGCGCGCCGGAGATAGCAAGTGCAATCTTACGATCTGGCGCCCCTGTGCGATCCGTGGAGTGTCGGCTAGACCGAACAGCTCTTGTAACCGCACCGCAAGAATCGGTGGAGTTTCACCGTACTCCAAGCGAATGCATGAACCGGAGGGTACGCTTAATTGACGTGGGGCCTCCTCCTCCAAGCGTTGAGGCAAGGGCCAGGCCAGAAGGTTGTATAAAATCGAGGACAAGTCCAAGTTGGCAAAGTGGCTCAACCGCGTGACTTTACTCAGATACGGCAATAACCAATGCTCAAGTTGGTCAAGTAATGCGGCGTCGCTCACATTCGGCCAGTCACTGCTGTCCCTTTTTTCGAGATCCAACTGGCGCAACAGGCTGACGCGCGCCTGCCACTGGCGTAGCTCAGCCGTCCATGGCAGCAACTCGAGCCCCTTGCGTCGAACGAGAGCCAACAACGCCTGCCCTCTGGCGGAATCGTCGAGACAGGCTAGCGGTTCGCGGCTGATAACTAGCTCGCCAACCTTGCGCTGACGCTCTGCGCGGAATGCACCTTCGCGATCGTCCCAATCAAGTTGATCGACCTGGCTCACCTGATCGCTAAGCACAGAATCGAAGAGAGTTGGATCTAGGTCCGCTGCCAGAAATATGCGTTCTTCCCGCTGCCCCTGACGACTACCCAAATCGGCGACCACCAGCCACGTTTCCTTCATCAGGGCATCTGGCTCGGCGAACAGCGCCGCTCGCCCATTGGAGAGACGATATTCCGCCCCCCCGGCCCTGCGTTGCTGGGCGACCCGATCGGGATAGGCTAGTGCCAGTAAAGCGCCCAGCCAACGTGGATGTTCAGGGTCGGCAATCGCTTGTTTCGGCCCGCCTTTCAGGTAACTACGGTACTGCCGAGCCAGTTGGGAAATCCGTTTTAGCCCTCCTTGCGCACTGCGTGCCGCCCGCTGGCTGCCAGCCAGTAACGTGACGCGGCTGTGTAAGTCGGCACCCACGCCGCGCAGAATGTCTCGCTCACCGAGCAACGCGGCGATATCGCACGCAAGCGATTCCAGGCCCAGGTCGCGCCCCCGCAGCAAGAGGTGCGCGATACGGGGATGGGCAGGCAGCTCGGCCATGGATTGGCCGTGCGCAGTGAGTTTCCAACGGCCTTCGGGCGTCCCGATGAGCGCACCAAGACGCAGCAGCAAATCGCGGGCCTGCCCATAAGCCGCCGTAGGCGGAAGGTCCAGCCAGCGTAGTTGAGCGGGCTCAACTCCCCAGCGCGCTAGTTGCAACGCCAGCCCGGCAAGATCGGCTTGAAGTATTTCAGCGGTTTCAAAGGGCGCCAGTTGCTCGTGCTGCGACTCTGACCACATGCGATAACACACGCCGTCTTCAAGGCGTCCAGCCCGACCGGCGCGCTGCGTGGCACTGGCTCGGGAAATGCGTTGTGTTTCCAGGCGGGTCATTCCGCTGCCGGGGTCAAAGCGCGGTACCCGCGAGAGGCCAGCATCGATCACAACCCGTACGCCATTAATGGTCAAACTGGTCTCGGCGATGTTGGTGGCCAACACCACTTTGCGCTTACCGGCGGGGGCTGGATCGATGGCTGCGCGCTGGGCGTCCAAGTGCAGCTCACCATGCAGCGGACACAACATCACATCATGACGCTCGCCCAACGCATCGGCTAACTGCTGATGCACTCTGCGGATCTCAGCCTGTCCCGGCAGAAAAACCAACAAGCTGCCGGATTCACTACCCAAAGCATCCAAAACCGTCTGCACAACTCGCGGCTCTACGAACTCGCCCGGCTGATACGGCCGCCCCCATCGCATCGCGACCGGAAACATACGTCCTTCGCTGGTGATCACAGGGGCGTCGTTGAGAAGGCTAGCCAGCCGCTCCCCCTCCAACGTGGCAGACATCAATAAAACCTTAAGTGGAGGATCCTCACGCAACAGCTCACGACCATTCAACATCAGTGCTAAAGCAAGATCCGCATCGATGTTGCGTAGGTGAAATTCATCGAATATGACTATCCCCACGCCTTCGAGAGCAGGGTCTTCTTGCAGTCGTCTTGCGAGAATCCCCTCGGTAACGACCTCGATGCGAGTGTTTTTGCCGACTCGACTCTCAAAGCGGATTCGATAACCAACAGTCTCTCCGATATCCTCTTCTAACTCGCTCGCTAATCGTTCAGCCGCAGCTCGAGCGGCAAGACGTCGAGGCTCAAGCATCAAAATCGTCTGCCCGGCGAGCCAATCTTCCTGAAGCAACGCTAAAGGGACTTTGGTGGTCTTCCCCGCGCCGGGCGGAGCCTGAAGGACAACCTCATCGCGTTCGGAAAGAGCTTGAAGTAACGCCGGCAAGGCGGAATCGATAGGCAAAGCGCTCATGGTCACTCCCAGGTAGACCCGAGATTATACGTTTATTTAACAAGTCTCTCAGCGCGTCAAATCACGCATCCGTTAGCCGCCTAGCGTTGGCACTTTCAGAACGAACGCCGAAATATCTTTGCTAGGTCTAGTAACGGTTAGTTCAAGCTCTGCAGCCAAGGCCAGCAACTGCGCTCCTCTGCGCACCTGACCTGAGCGAGACCTCCGATCTCTGCCGTGCTTGATCGCATCCGTGGCCATCGTCAATCCCCGCTCCATATTTTCAGTATCTTGAGGTTGACGCCGCAACGCATTCAACGTTCTGAAACCAGTGCCATAGCGCGCATCTCTTCGATTTGGCTGATCGCGTAGACACCAAAACCCCCCCCATGCAGCGATCAGCATTTTCAAAACTGTAAAGCCTTCGAGCAAAGCGAACCCCGCTGCGCCAGAGCCCGCGATAGCGCGCTCTGCTTTGCTCATTAGGAAGGTAGGTATGAAGAAGAATGTCTATAAGGTGCAAGTCAATGTGACCTTTCGTGGGTCGCTGGCAAACACCTGGTTCGCGGTAATTGCTCTGATCCTCGCCGCTTTTAGCTCGGAGATTCGGCAGCAGTACCTCATTGATAGCGCGGCACTGCGCCATGCAGAGAGTTCCCATCGATCTTGCACGCTCTCAGTGGTTATCCTTACCGCGCAGAAAAACGTGGAGTTCGTCGGAAAATGCTCAGCGCCCTCGGAGTAGGTTACTGTGATACGTCGCCGTCACAAAATCGACCGATGGGGCAGTCTGAACCCAGTGCCATTGGGCGAATACCTCGCATCAAAAGCAAAGTGCTAGCAATCGAAATTGATGACCAATGGTAAAGCTGCTCGCTACGAGTGCTTTCCCATTGCTGGCAAAGGTGTGGTCAGGGAGATGGAATCAGCGAGCCAGCCCCACCTTTGTCAGCGAACTCCTACTCGCTATGAGATTGCCTCCTGCTCAGCCAAAGACTCACAGTGACTGAAAGCTTTAGGCGTGTAAGCCTCGATGATCATGTGACCTGAAGCTTGCCCCTAGAGTCGCGAACTCAACGTGCAACGTTAAGCAGACGGTGGCCTGCGGACGGCTATCTTAACTATGATGCGCTCTCTGAATGGATTCATGGTGAAGCGGTGATAGGGAACATTTTCAACGTCTTTTCTCGACGTACAAAAAACCAGAGTCTGCCAAAGAAGCAGCTCACAAAGCAGTTTCGGCAACGAACACTCATGCTCGTCCGTGACATTGGCCCGGGCATGGCTGAGACTCTGGAATTCCTTCATCGTCGGCTGTCCTACCTTCTTGGACGGCCAGACCTCACTGGCAAGAATAACCACTCGCTTGCCGACGATGCTTTCGCGTTCCTGCAAACCTGTAGCGACCTCCATTTCCTCGATGCCATTGAGTACCTAATCCATTGGGACGGATGGCGTCACTTGGGTGGTCAACATGAATTCTTTATTGAACGCCTGAACGATTTTTTGAACGTCGACGATCTCCCGTACTTCGTCACAAAACCAGTATGGGAAATACGAGAGGAGATCGATCGAGGTATTCCAACTCAATTCAACGGGATTAGGGAGCAGGCGAAGGTGATTCCGAAGGAGAGCCAAGCAATACATGAGACGGCCATTGAACCCGCTCTGCTGCTCTTGCGTCAGCCTGCATTCTTAAATGCAAACGCCGAGTTCATGGCCGCCCTAGAAGATTTTCGCCACGGAAAATTTGGAGACTGCGTCACCAAATGCAACAGCTGCTACGAAAGCGTGATGAAGGTGATTTGCGGTCAGAAGGGTTTCGGTTATGCCCAAGGGGATACAACCTCAAAGCTCATCCGGATCATCATGCAAAAAACTGAGATGGATGCTTTCTGGGAGCAACCACTGATGACCGTGGGCACACTTCGGAACAAGCTGAGCACTTCGCATGGCGCTGGCGAATCGCCAAAGGTGGTGCCAGAGCACGTCGCGAAGTACACGCTGAACATGACAGCCTCAGCCATCATTTTCTTAAACGATCAAGCTTACCGAACCAACCTCTGAAACTACATTAGTCTTTAATGATCGGGCACGCGTCGGTACCAAACATCCGTGGCGCTGGCCATGACACGGCTGGGCCTGGATCATACGTGGGACAACATGATGCGCATGTAGAGGCTACGTGACTATTTATTGCAATGGACCAGCATCATCGTGAACAAATTTTCGGAAAATTGGCGACACCTGAAGGCAATATTGGCGGGGTATGCGACGAGGGATCGAATCGTCGAGGTATATTCGTACGATGAACAACGCCAAGCCAAGGCGCTTTCTATTTTTTTGGCACATGCCAAGCTGGCGACGCCAATGCTGGACCGGGAAACGGTGAGGGCTGTTCTAGCCGGTTCATTCCAATGGCCTCGGTCTTCTGGCGTGCCATTTGCTGGTACTGACATCCCGCTTTCCCAATTCGAAAAGTGGGGGTTAGTCTCTTTCTATGCCGGATGGTGCGCCACTCACAGTGACTCGGTGAGGAATTTAGGCACTGCAGACCCAAGCCTGGTGCCGCTGATTGAGGCAATCATCCATCTTAAAGACATCCGCTTCGGTCGAAACGGTTGCATCCAGCCTCATTACACCTGTCCAGAGGCAGAGCTTAGGCAAAGGCTGAATGCGGAGTTTGGTGATCACCTGACCGTAGAACAGCTACTTGGTGAACTTAGCCTCAAGGACAGTTTTTTCAGTTTACCGCCAGGTAATCAGAATTTCAGTTCACTGATCAGTACTCATTTATGGCAGACCCTGCGCAATACCCAGACCCCAGAGGAGGCTTTTTTTCGGTGGATTATGTGCTTCCGCGTCAATTGTGGCTGGGCGATGCCGCCTACCTTTGACCAACAGCAACATGAAGAGCGCAAGGAATTCAACGAGCAGCTTCTAAGGTTTTTAGCTGAAGACACCGAGCTTGCACAGGATGTCGATTTTTACATCAGGCAATCGATCAACGAAGAAGATTTCTCAGGCCGTATCCGGCCGATGCAAATCCATCATGAGTTTGTCGTCAGCGAAGAAGGTAGCAGGTCAGGCTCCACCCGCACGATGGAGCTGCCTAAGCCGACGCTGAGTTCACTTGAGGATGTTTATCCGCCGAAGATGGGCGATGCGGCCAACAATCTCGAATTCGTTGTTGAACTTGATCAATCAAAACCGCGCGGGCGCAGCGAGCTCTTTTACAGTTGGCTGCTGTCCAGCACGGTCGATGCCAGTATTCGAGTTGATGGTCAGCAACTGATGTCTACAGGCCTTACAGAGGACTTGGTAAGGCTGGCAGACAGTCGGCCAATCCTCAGATACATGTTGCTCATGATCCTGCCTACATACGAGCATGCAAATTACATGGTGCTGCTACTCGCCACTCCTGCGACCTGCGACGTAGCGTTCTACTATCTCGCGAAACAAACCTTTGATCATGCGCGGAATCCCGATACGTCCTATGTCCAGAATCTGGAGGATGGATATCAACAACTGGTGTGTCGGGAATACATCCGCTCTGTCGAAAAGGAGCCAGACTTCATCTCTCGCGTCCTATCCGTCGTGGCGATGCTGGGTGATCATTGCGCGTTCAGAACCCCGGATTTCTCTAGAGGGTTTGAATACCGTTTCATGTTGAACCTCCTAGACACCCTTGGACATCAGCAGGTTGTCCAGTTGGCGCAGGCGTTCGCAGAACTCCCCACACAGATCGAAAAATCGCGGTACCAGCAGCAACGTGAGCACTACAAATACATGTTGGGATTCTGGTTAATCGATCGTTTGGAGAGCTCAGGAATCGACCCAACCGGCGCAGCATGCCGGGCGCTACGTGAATCAATCACGGCATACTACGGTGCTGAGTTCACGGCAAACTTAGAAGGCTTAAGCAGCCTGGAGCCCAGCACGTTCTTTGGCACCTTGCCGTGGGGAAAACTCATGGTGGACGCAGGACCGAGCTCAATTCTGACTTTGTCCAACAGATGTGATGATTGGAAGTCAGGGCTTGCTTATGACAGCTCGCATCCATTTGATATGGCTTCAGCGGTTCGCCAATATCTTCAGGTTCTGATGTGTCTAGGCAGACGGAGCCCTTTGGCCGGACCTCTGCATGCGGTCGCGACGAGGGTGCAGGAGATCGTGCGGTCCTGTGGGTTCGGCCCTAGGGAGAAGTTCGTTCACCTTTTTGGGGAAATGCCTGGGTCGGACAAGTACGACCTTTGGGAACAGTTCTGCTCTTACTCCAACGCATTTCGGGATGAGCTGTATGAGGAATTCGTAGCTCGATGCGTCCCCTCTATTCCCTTGGATCATCTGTTTGTCTTACTAGAGAAGTGTACTGTCATCGCCCGCGCACGACTGCTGCATGAAGCGATCGACGTTCGTCAATCTTGTGCAGGTGACGACCTAGGTTTGACGGGGTTGGAGCAAGCTTTCGCATCCGCATGCGATGCGGGGAGAACTGAAATTGCGGCTCGATTATTGGACTCAGCAAAAGAGGTTTTGGCGCAGGAGCGTTTTGCGAACTCAAGAAACCAGAACATCGTTCGCATTCGTAAAGTCTGGCAAAGCTACGAGTACAAATGGCAGCTATTGGAGCTGCACGAAGACCTTAAATCAGACCCTGCCGCTTTTGAGCAACGGGCGAATGAGGTACCTATTCCGCATGAGCGGAGTGGATCGTTGGGCCAATCTTCTGATCGCCCCCACTACGAAGATTGCGATCACTTCAGACGACAAATAATCGCAATGGCCTTCAGTGATGCCGATCCCCAAAAAAGTGTCCGATTCATGAATGCGCTTTACCAGCAAACCAAGCGGGGTCACCATGGCTTCGTTTTATTCTACGGGCACGTCCAGCTGTACGCAGTCGACAAAGATACTATCCGCCTGCAGCACGCCTTAGCCTTTTTCCTCGATGGTGCGGGAAGCATCGCGCCTGAAGAAATGAGCGAAACCTGGGTGGCCACTATTCTTGATGCGTATCGACTGATCGGTGCTTCAGAGATCGACGGTTTTTGGATGAGGCTTTCTACTGAACAGCATACGAGGCTTCAGATTCTTAAACCTTACTGCAGTGCTCTCATAGCGCGCGGTGATTCCTTCACAGCGCGTAAGATATTGGCACGTTATCAAGCGCTCAATCAGTCGACACCTGATGAGTTGGACATTGATGACTTGATTTCTGAGCTTGCTGAAGTGGAGGCAGATCTGCCTTCCATGAAAGACTTGGTTCAGCTCCTAAATGAAGGATCTCAGCGCTCAATTCTGCAACTTCAAAAGCACTACGCTCAGATCATTTCCAAAGACTTTGAGACTTACGTCGAAATTGTCAGGCAGGGTCAACCTCCGCACGAATACCTAAAAGACGCAGTTCTAGCCATAGCACGCGAACTCGTGCTGCGTAAGCGAAATTTGCAAATCGAAGGCAATTCAAAAGGTAAAACGAGCTACCGGATCACGTTGGAGGATTTGATAAACGACTGGTTTACTTCGCTGTTTGATCACCGGATGGCCCACGCTCGGGTTGGGATTCGAGATCAAAAACGCGGTGGTCATTCAGCGTCTGGTAAAAACCCAGGTGAGATTGATGGATTTATCACTACAAGTGACAATTCGCGCATCGCAATATTTGAAGCATTTCGCCTCTTCTCGCTTGATACCACGGTTATCTCTCAGCACCTCAACAAGATCGCCGGATATGACGCTGAGTCCTTGAGTCCAGTTTTCATGGTGGGATACTGCGATATAAACAATTTTTCCGAGCTCGTTAGGGGGTATGGCCCATGCGTTTTGAAACAGCCATATACTGGTTATACAGTCGCCGAGGACTCACCAGATGAGGTAATAACATTATACAATACGGACCACATTTGGTTGGGAACGGAAACCCGCCGACGGGATCGTAAAGATATTGTTTTCTATCACCTTCTAATCAATTTGCATTTTTCCCCTCCGCCGGCAGCTACGTGCGAGGAAGGCGATGCGGACGGATCAAAAGCATGATGGGGCGCGATCTACTTTTCACAGTTGTGTCAATAGACCCCAGCTTGACAAACAAAATTCAGCGGCTGACCTGGATCAAGAGCAGTTGGTTGCCACTGATCTCAATCAGACCGCTATTGAGTTTTGAACGGGGAGAGATTACGGATCCTAAATGTTATGGGGGAGGCTGATTCCGCATCCGCATAGAGAGTTGATACCAACATATACAAGGGAGAGGAACATGTCCGACTCTGAAAATATTAAAAGCACGATAGATGCAGTCACAGGCCTAGTCAAAGAAATTCCAATTTATCAAGACTTACTGCAACCATCAGTTCGAGAGGTCGGAAAAGGCTTACACACTGTAGCAAAGACAGTTAACATTGCGTTAACCCCCCTTAGCGTTCTAGTTTGGGGTTACGACCAAATTAGTAATTTTGTGACTACGAAAGTAGCAGAAAAGCTTAGACACACACCAGTTGAGAACATAATACCCCCTAAGCTTAATGTGGGAGGCCCCGCTCTGGACGCCCTTCGATACATTGGCCATGAAGAAACGCTAAGCGACTTATACGCGAATCTTCTGGCGACAGCTATGGACAAAGACACAGCAGATTCTTCTCATCCTTCGTTCGTTGAAATAATTCGTCAAATGACGGCCGACGAAGCAAAAATAATGAAATTATTTTTGGACCGAAATGCCTTTCCATCAATCACCATTCGTGCAGAAATTAAGAATAGTAATGCTGGGTACGACCATACGATACTCATAAACTTTCTTGGTGACGATGCGCATTGCGAACTTCCTAACATGAGCCCTTATTACATAGATAATTTACGGCGCCTTGGGCTCGTAGAAATTCTACCTATGTATGGCCTACATGACTCTGACGGGTATAGCAGATTGGAAAACGGCAAAGAAACTCAAGAAACACTTTTGATCATTTCGGCGCAAACCGAGTATGAACCTAGAATAATTCGCGGTGGTATTAAAATATCTCCCCTGGGGAGTTTGTTTTTAGATGCCTGCATAAGGCTGAAGGCTCCTTCGCTCTAGCCACCGGGACTTTTGCAGACAGCTCGATTGGACGACCGCCGTTCGCGACCGTCAGCTTCAGCCAGAAATATCCTGTCGCGTCGTGGGACATTGATGGCACAGGTATACGGTCTCGCAATCTCGCAACAAGGCTGGGCGCTTATTAGGATTTCATACCCAAGGTGTCAACAACAGCACTGCCGCAGGCAATGGAAACCCAGCCAGAAAATTCTGGCTGGCTATGATGACTGCTGCCAGCTGTGGGTCTCCGCCAAGCTAACGAGCCATGATGTGCGAGGAAGACGCTGTTGGTCGCACTAGGAATAGCAAGGCAGCGATTGCAGCCTTTGACTGACGCACGCGAGACTATCAACAGCAGCGCCACGACGACCGAGGACAACATCCTTTCTCCGATCATGCCGCGCACTGGAAAACCCCGAAGCTTTGCCGTGAATATCCCAATTCGCTATGAGCTCACATCGTCAAATAAGCCGACCGAACCGCTTCGTTAGCTGCCAGTTCAGCCATGCTTCCCTCGTATCGAATCAACCCCTTCTCCAGAACGTAGGCACGGTCCGACACCAAGCCCGCAAAGTGAAGGTTCTGTTCGGATAGCAGAATGCTTGCGCCTTTCGCTTTCAGCGCCAGAATCATGTGGGCCATCTGCTCGACGATCACTGGTGCAACACCTTCGGAAGGCTCATCGAGCAGGATCAGAAACGGATTGCCCATCAATGTGCGCGCTACG
>Ga0160436_1000412_pt1 | contig 17440 bp, 12 predicted proteins | sample HID1973M_E0MG_FD_108264 | JGI IMG/M metagenome (GOLD analysis project Ga0160436, IMG submission 108264) | Enriched mosquito-associated microbial communities from UW Madison campus, WI, USA - HID1973M_E0 MG | ecosystem: Host-associated > Arthropoda: Insects > Digestive system > Unclassified ...
CGCCTCGGCGGCGGCTGGCCGAGGCGTTGTAGCTGACTCAGGCCGCCGCAGCCTCTGAACTGCGATCTCGCTTCAGCACCGCCACCGGCTCGGCCCAGCTGCTGTTGGGCCGGCGTTTGCTGGTGGCCAGCACCAGGTCCGAAGGCTCGAACACGTTGACGTTGTGGGTAATCGGCGTGGTCAGGATGTACTGCGCATCGGTGGAACGCAGGAAGCGGCCGACCTTTTCGATGTTGGCCACGTCCAGATGCGCAAAGGGTTCGTCAATGAAGACGAAGCCACCGGGTTGATCTTCATCGCGCAGCAAGGCCACCAGCAACAGCAGCGACTTCATCACCTGCTGGCCGCCGGACGCTTCGCCATCGTCCATGCCGATCCAACCCTTGCGATCAAAGTCGAAGCGCACGGTCAGCCCGGCCTGCGCCAGTGCAGTGTCTTCGTTGACCAGTTCCGGCAGGTCGGCTTCCACGCTGATGCCGGCCAGTTCACCGAGCGAGGCCAGATTCTTGCGGTACCGGCGCACGGTGGCGCGCAGCACATTGATGTAGGCGCCACGCGCTTCCTCGGTGAGCTTGCGGGCGCGGTGCAGGTGCGCCTCGCGCTTGCCGATGCTCGCCTCCAACGCGTTGTGGTCGGTGGCGAACTTGTCGCGCAGCGACAGGCAGGCCGGGTCTTCGACGTAGCCGCCGCGCGACAGTCGCTCGTCCAGGCGTTCCAGTTCGCGACGCGCGGCATTGGCGCTTTCGTACTCGGCACGCGCGGCGTGCAACGAATCCAACGAACGCCATGCTGCCGGCATCTGCGCACGCCGGCGCCGGAACTCGACAATGCGTTGCACCAGCAGCGCGCGCTCCTGGCTGATTTGCTGTTGGCGATCGCGCAACTCATTGCCCAGCGCCTTGAGTTCACCCGCGCGGCTGGCAGCGGCGATGCTTTCGGCCTTGTCCTCGCCGCCGAGCTCGTCCAGCTCGCTGCGCACTTGCATCATGGCGCTGGCGGCCTGTTGCGCGGCCTCTGCCAACTCCGGCAGGCGCGCGGCCGCATCGGCAAATTCGGCGGCCCGGGTGACCAGTTCGTTATCGGCACCCAGGCCCAGCAACTGCGCCTGGCGCGCATCGAGTTGCTTGCCCAATGCGGCCAGCTCGTCTTCGCGTGCGTGCGCACGCTGCTGGATCTGCGTTTGCTCCGCGCGTAGCTCCTGCAATTGCGCCTGGCGCGCACCGCTGCCGAAGTGGTGCGCGCCGCCGCCAATCTGGCGGGCGCCGCGCTGTTCGCGCAGATAGCCCTTGGCAGTGATCCAGTCCTGGCCCTTGGCCAGACGATGACCGGCCTGCACGTCGCGCACGCGTTGGATCCGATCCAACTGGCGCGGCAACCACGCCGGCGGGTCTGCCAGGAAGCGCACCACTTCCAGCAGCGAACCCTTGCTGGCTTTCTCAGAAGGCGCGCGCTCGGCGACCACGAAGTGTCGGTACTGCATCTGTTCGCCCAGTTCCCAGGCCGCGCGTGCGTCGCCGGGCGATGCCAGCAACAGCAGGTGGCGGTATGGCGCCAACACGGCTTCAACCGCAGTGGCCCATTGTGGGTCGACCACTTCGACGATTTCGGTCAGCACCTGGTGGGCAATGCCCTGCTGCTCGAGTGCGGCACGGAACTCGCGCTCGAAACTCTCCACCACCCGGCCGCCACCACTGAGTGCGGCCACGCGCGCGGAAATTTCACCGGCTTGCTGGCGATCGCGATCACCCTCCAGTTTCAACTCGGCCTGACGGCGGCGCGCGCTTTCAACCTCGCGACTCAAGGCTTCCACATCGCCGGCCTTGCCACCGGTCAGGCGCGCCAGATCGTCGCGCCGCTTGACCAGCACTTCGGCATCGCGCGCATGATCGCGGGCCTGGGTGAACTCGGCTTCCACGGCGGACTGACGGGCGCGTACCTGTTGCAGCGCATCCTGCAGCTGGGTGCGGCGCTGACCGGCCTGGTGCTCCTGCAGTTCCAACAGCGCATGACCGCGCTGGCGTTCGCGCAGCGCGCGGCGCAGGCCGGTCAGGCGCGGCCGCGCACCTTCGATGGTGGCGCGCTGATCGGCCAGCTCCACCTTGGGCATGATTTCCGATTGCAGGCGATTGCGCTGGTTGCGCAGCGCCTGGCCATCTTCGTACGAGCGCACATCGGCGCGTGTGGACTCCAGCTTGAGATGCAGTTCGGCCAGGCCTTGCTGCAGTTGGCCTATCTCTTTTTCCACGTCGAATTGTTCGTTGCGCGCGCGCTGATAGTCATCCAGCACAGCCTTGTCTTCGAACACATCAAAGACCAGTTGCAGCAGTTCGCGCGGCGACAGCTGGCAGAGCTTGTCGGTGGCGCCCTGCTCCAGCGTCAGCACCCGGCAAATCGCACGGCTCAGGCCCGCGCCGGCCAGTCGCACCCGGTAGTCGCGCACGCCCAGCCAATCGCCGCCCTGTTCCAGAGTTTCCACCGGCACATCGCCGGCCACGATTTGGTAGTCGCGCGACCAGTCGCCGCCCCGCTTGCGCACGCGGCAAGCAATGGTCACCTGCTCGTCCATCAACGGGAAGAACGCGCGCTTGCCGCGCCGATCCGCCGGATTGCTGACCACCGCGCGCAGCCAGGCATAGGGTTTGCCGTTGTGGCGCAGGTAGGTCTTGTAGTCGCGCGCCATGTCGCGGTCATCAATGGCCAGCAAGGTGCGCAGCGCATCCAGCAAGGTGGTCTTGCCGGAACCATTGGGACCGACCACGGTGATGATCGATGCATCCAGCGGCAAGGTGTAGCGCTGCCAGTAGTCCCAGTGCACCACTTCCAGTTGGCGGAACTCAAACATCGGCCGCGATCTCCTCGATCTGTTCTTGTTCGTCCTGACTGTCGTCCACACCCTCCGATTCATCGTCCGGCAGCGGCGTGGCGGCCTGCGAGCGGCGTGCCTCTTCAATGACCTGGGCCAAGGCGCCATCCATCACCCGGCTGGCGATGCGTTCGTAATCGAAAGCCAGATCCAGCAGGGGTCCTTCGTGGATGCGTTCCTTGCGTCGGACGATGAAGCCCTGCCTTTGCAGCGCACCCAAGGTCATCTGCAGCCGGCCCTTGCCGCCCAGCTTGTCGGCGAAGTCGGCCAGCAAGGTGCGCTCGTTGATCGGCTCGAGCACGTCACTGCCCACCGGCACCGGCTTGAGCTCGGCGAACATCTGTTCCTGATCCTGAGTGCGTTCGCCTTCCTGCCGTGCAATCTGGCGTTGACGCTTGGGCAGCACCAGCAACGCCCACAGCACCACCAGCAAGGCCAGGGCGTCGCGGCCCAGCGACAGGTTGCTGGCGGCCCAGGATTCGGCATGGCCAAAGACCTCGTTCTCCTGCGCACGCGCCACGCCCAGGGCGACATGGCCGGAATACGGATGCTCGAGCAGGCGCAGACCGGCGGCGGCCAGGCGGCGATCCAGGTCATCGCGCAATTCGGCGTCGACCAGCATCTGCCGCACCGCGCGGTCATCGCGCGGCAGCCAGCGTTCGGCCAGCAGCCGGGCGATCAGGGAAGCATTGGGATCATTCATGCATTGCCGCTCTTGCGGGTTGTGGTCTTGCGTGTGGTGGTCTTGGGAGGTGTGGTCTTCGCAGGCTTTGCCTTGCCCGCTGTGGTCTTGCTGGACACCTTGCGGGCGGCTGCCTGTTTGCCGTCTGGCTTGTGGGTGCGCTTGGCAACAGCGGATGCCGCACCAGCATCGCGACGGATGAGCGCTGACGCATCCCCTGACGAAACGGGCTGAAGGCGTCCCCGACTCATCGCCGCCACTCCCGCGCGTCGCACGGTTTCCAGCTCCGTGCCCACCTGCCAATGCATCGGCAACTGCGCCAGCGAAGCGCTGACGCCATTGCGGTTCTCCGCGCCGGCATCACCAATCAAACCGAGTAGCGAGAGTCGATAGGCGCTGAGCGCAAAACTGTCCTGCGGCACCCAGTCCGCCAGCGGAGCTTCCTCTTGTAGCGAGGACAACTGCTGCAGCCAGTGTTCGGCATGCGCGTATTCGTTCTGCGCGACTGCGGGAGCGGCATCGTGCGGCGCCGCTTGCGCAGGCGGCAGGCCGAGGGACTCGGCCTCTTCGCGTTCGCGCTCGACCAGTTCGTACTCGGCCACGTCCAAGGCGATGGGTGCCAGCAGGAACGCCGGCATCAGCGTGCGCGCCAGCACGTCGTCGGCCAGCGCGGCGAGCGCGTCGATGTCCTGCGCGCGCAGGAAGCGGGTGACATCCGACGAAGACAGGCCGGTGGCGCCCAGGTGCACACGATGGCGATCCAACTGGTTGAGCGCACGCTGGAACACCGAAGCCTGCCGCAGCAGCGCGCTCTGCGCGCGGCCGATTTGCTGGGCCACGCGATGGGTCGCCGCATCCAGCTCGGACTCGGCGGCAATGTCGCGGATCAGCGCGGTGCCCTTCTCCACCCACTGCCAGACCGACTGCAAAGTGTCAGCGGCACGTTGGATGCGATGCTCCGAGCCACTGAGTACGGCCTGGTCAAAGTCCTCGCGCAATTCGTTCAAACGCGACAGCAGGTGTTGCAGGTCGTCGGCGCCCACCCGCCCCATCGACTGGCCGGCCGCCAACTGCGCGGTGACGTAAGCCAGCTCGTCGCCTTCGCGGTTGAACTGCAGCAACATGCCGATGGCCGCCAGCGCCTGCCGGCCCACCGGGCTGATGCGATAGCGCTGGCTCTGCGCTTCCCAGCCCAGCAAACCGTTCTCGCGCAGTCGCGCCAGCACGGTGTCGAACTTGACCGCATCCAGATAGGCGAACTGATCGCGCAGTTCCTGCGGGGTCCAGTCCGGCGCCTGGCCGCGTTCGCCAATCGTGCGCAGCACCAGCAGGCGCACCATCACGTTCTCCTCGGCCCCATGGAACAGGGTCGAGAACGCCCGCAACAGATCGCGGGCGGCGAGCAGGGGGTGGAGGTCCGGCAGATCGGCGGCGGCCATGCCGTCGCGCAGGTAGTCGTGCAGGGGCGGTGTTGCGGCTTCCATGAGGTTCAAACAGCTTCGGAACCCTATGGTCCCTGAGCCCGGCAAACGCCACAACTCTTGCGCCGCTCGCCGGTCTGTGCCCTCCCCGCCCCAACGCTGGCGCCGCCCCGCCTGGCGGGAGAAACTTGCGCGACGCTGCCCTGAGCGGGCATCGTGACGGTCCCGTACGCCAGCGTATCCATCGCCCGCCAAGCCCGCATGCTGCCCAACGCCCAGTCCGAATCGCCCTACCCCCACCTGTTCGCGCCGCTGGACCTGGGCTTTACCCAGATCCGCAATCGCATCCTGATGGGTTCCATGCACACGGGCCTGGAAGACCGCGCACGCGACTTCCCGCGGCTGGCGGCCTATTTCGGCGAGCGCGCCGCCGGTGGCGTCGGGTTGATTGTCACCGGCGGCTTCTCACCCAACCTGGTCGGCTGGCTCAAGCCCTTTGGCGGCAAGTTGTCCTGGCCTTGGGAAGTGCGTCCGCACAAGTTTGTTACCCAGGCCGTGCACGCGCATGGCGCCAAGATCTGCCTGCAGCTGCTGCATGCCGGCCGCTATGCCTACCACCCGCTGTCAGTGGCGCCGTCCAAGTTGAAGGCGCCGATCAATCCTTTTACTCCACGCGCCTTGAGCGCACGCGCGGTGGCCTCGCAGATCAGCGCCTATGCCTCGGCGGCCCGGCGCGCGCGCGACGCCGGCTACGACGGTGTGGAGGTGATGGGTTCGGAAGGCTATCTGATCAACGAGTTCACCGCCCCGCGCACCAACCGTCGCAACGACGCCTGGGGCGGCACCCCCGAAAAGCGCATGCGCTTTGCGGTGGAGATTGTCCGCCGCATCCGTGAGGCCTGCGGGCCGGACTTCATCATCATCTATCGCCTGTCGCTGCTGGACCTGGTGGAAGACGGCAACGCCTGGGACGAAATCCTGGCGCAGGCGCGCGCAGTGGAAGCCGCTGGCGCGACCATCATCAATTCCGGCATCGGCTGGCACGAAGCGCGCGTGCCGACCATCGTGACCTCGGTGCCGCGCGCGGCGTTTGTCGACGTGACCGCCAAGCTCAAGCCGCATGTGGCGGTGCCGGTGGTGGCCACCAACCGTATCAATATGCCGGAGGTGGCCGAGTCGATCCTGGCGGCAGGCAAGGCTGACATGGTCTCGCTGGCGCGCCCGCTGTTGGCCGATCCGCAGTGGGCGGAGAAATCACGCCTGGGCCAGGCCCACCGCATCAATACCTGCATCGCCTGCAACCAGGCCTGCCTGGATCACGTGTTCGAGAACAAGCACGCCAGCTGCCTGGTCAATCCGCGTGCCTGCGCGGAGACCGAACTGAACTACACGCCCAGCCTGCAGCCGAAGCGGATTGCCGTGGTCGGCGCCGGGCCGGCCGGGCTGGCCTGCGCCACGGTGGCAGCCGAACGCGGCCACCGGGTGAGCTTGTTCGATGCCGCGGACGAAATCGGCGGCCAGTTCAATTTCGCCAAGCGCATCCCGGGCAAGGAAGAATTCCACGAGACGCTGCGCTACTTCCGCCATCGGCTTGGAGAGACGCGGGTGGATTTGAAGTTGGGCGCGCTGGTGACGGCGGACGAGTTGGCGGACTTCGACGAGGTGGTGCTGGCCACCGGCATTACGCCGCGGCGGGTGGACTTTGCCGGCGCCGACCATCCCAAGGTCATTGGCTACAGCGATGTGCTGTCCGGCCGGGTGACGGTGGGCGCCCGCGCAGCGGTGATTGGCGCGGGCGGCATTGGCTTTGATGTGTCCGAGTTCCTGGTCCAGGACGGCCCGTCGCCCAGCCTGGACCCGCAGCGCTGGATGAGCGAATGGGGCGTGGATGCCAACTTCGACAGTCGCGGCAGCCTGGTCCGCCCGCAGCCGGAACCGCCGGCGCGCCAGGTCTGGTTGCTCCAGCGCAGTGCCGGCAAGCCGGGCGCGCGCCTGGGCAAGACCAGCGGCTGGGTCCACCGCGCCACGCTCAAGGCCAAGCAGGTGCAGATGCTGGGCGGGGTCGAGTATCTGGGCGTGGACGATGCCGGCCTGCATATAAGAGTGGAAGGCGCCGAGCAGGTGCTGCCGGTGGACCACGTGGTGGTCTGCGCCGGCCAGGAACCGCGGCGGGACTTGCAGGCGGCGCTGCTGGCCGCCGGCAAACCCGTCCATTTGATTGGCGGCGCCGACGTGGCCGCGGAGCTGGATGCCAAGCGCGCCATCGCCCAAGGCAGCCGCCTGGCTGCCGCGTTCTGACCACCAAACTGAACAGGCCGGTCGCGCTTGACCGGCAAAGTTCGGACTGATTTCACGCCCCAGCCGGGGCGGCGCGGGGTGCCGAATCGTGCGGGCCATCACGCTCAAGTGCCCCGCAAACGGCTGTATTTGAGGGATTTCCTGGTGATGGGGCGATGGGCGCGCGGCCGCGGCGGCCTCAACCTTCACGCTGACCTAATCATTTCCAATCAAATACTTAGCGACAGTGTCAACCCGCGATATTCAGGTCGGGTTCCACTTTGCGACCTTACCTTGCGCGCACTTCGCACCCGCCGCCCAGTTCAGGCGGGTCACCCCGGCCACGATTCGACTTCGGCCGGAAACGGGCAGCCCGTGTGACGGCTGCCTCCCCATAACGCCCTGCTGCGTCGCCTGTAATCCCTTCCCGAAGCAATAACGGTGGAAGTGGTGGGACGCGGGAAAGACGGAGCAAGGAGTTCCCATGAAACTGGCCTGGATTCTATGGCTGTCGCAGATGTTGCCGCAGCCGGCCGCAGACTCACTGTGTCTTAGTACCACCGTATACCTGGAAGCCCGCGACCAGACCCTGCGCGGCCAGCAAGCCGTCGCCGAGGTCGCCCTGCGCCGCCGTGACAGCGGCCTGTGGGGAGACTCGGTCTGCGAGGTCGTGACGGCCCGCAAGCAGTTCGCCCCCACCCTGGTCGCCCCCGGCACCCGGCTTCGCAATGCCGACGCCTGGGAGAAGTCGGTCAACGTCGCCCTGGGCGCCGAGCGCAACTGGGCCCTGCCGCCCGGCCAGCGCAAGGAAATCGTGCCCGGCGCCAGCCACTTCATGGCGCACCAGACCGCCAACCCCAGCTGGCGCAATGCCTATCGGGTGGCCACGATCGGCGATCACACCTTCCTGCGCGTGCAGAAGCTCAAGCCGCGTTCGTAACGGTTGGCATCGGGGTTCAGCAAGCGGACCGTCCGTGACGGTCCGTTACGCCAACGAGGTTGAGCATGGAAAGCGGGTCTGGGACAGTGCCCACCCGCTTTTTCACTATCTGCTCCACCGGAGAACCTCGATGAAGCTCTACACCAAGCCGGGCGCCTGCTCGACCGCCGATCACATCGCCCTGCAATGGACCGGGGGCCCGTTCGAGGTCAAGGTCATGACCGCCGACGAGATGAAGGCGCCTGCGTACCTGGCGATCAATCCCACCGGTGCAGTGCCGGCCATCGAGGATGGCGACTTCGTACTGACCCAGAACGCCGCGATCATGGGCTACATCGCCGACAGCTTTCCGCAAGCGGGACTGGCAGGCGATGGTTCGCCGCAGCAGCGCGCCACTGCTGCGCGTTGGTTGGCGTTCGTCAACTCCGACGTGCATCCGGCGTTCTCACCGCTGTTTGGCCCGTCCAAGTTCATTGGCGACGAATCGCAATTCGATGCCATCAAAGTGGCTGCACGCAAGCGAGTGCGCGGCGTGTTCGAGATCGCCAACAAGCAGCTCGCGGGCCGTGAGTGGCTGGCGGGCTTCCGCAGCTACGCTGACCCTTATCTGTTCATCACGCTGCTGTGGGCCGACAAGCTAGGTATCGACCTGGCTGACCTGACGAATCTGAGCGAGTTCAAGCAGCGCATGGAAGCCGATGCAGGCGTGCAAGCCGCGCTGAAGGCCGAAGGTCTGCGCTGATTCAGCGCACGCTGCCGCACAAGACAACGGCCCCTTTCGGGGCCGTTGTTGTTTCCACCATTGAAGTCCCGATTAGAACTTCTGCTCGTACTTCATGTACCAGAAGCGGCCAATGTCAAAGCCACCGTTGTACACAAAGCTGCTGTCCGGCTTGCTGTACATGATCGGACCCTGGTGGTTGAACACATTGTTGGCGCCCAGCGAAACGCGCGCCGACCACGGCAGGTTCACGAATGCCTGCATGTCATGGAAGGTGTTGGATCCCACCTTGTTGACCGGCTGCGCACGCGTATAAGACGAAACGTAGTTGGGATCACTGCACTCTTCGGTGTAGGTGCAGAACTCCTTGGCACCAGAGTAGTAACGCATGTTCCAGGAAGCGCCAAATTCGCCGCGGGTCCAGCTCAGATTCAAGTTGGAGCGGATGCGCGAGTTCATGCCATCGGTGTCTGCCCAACCGTTCAGTTGTTCCACCGGCGTGTCCGCTTCGTTGTCCGCCTTCGTCTCCAGGTAATCGACATACGTCGTCTTCCAGTCGATGGCGAACTTGCCCCAGGCCATCTCCGGCAGGCGATAGCCGACCGCCAAGTCGTAACCGGCCGTTTCGAGATAACCCGCGTTGCTCAACGTGCGGGTCGCGCTGGTGACCTGATAGCCCTTGATCGGCGTCTTTGCATCCGCCCCGGCCCGCACAAAGCGCTTGCATGCCGAAGTCACGCCCTGCACATAGCATTGGTTGAGGATCGAGGTCACCGACTCATTGGTGATGACGTCGTCGATGCGAATCTTCCACCAGTCCAGACTGACATTCAGGCCATCCACAAACCGAGGGCTCCAGACCACGCCCAGGTTGTGGCTCTTGGACTGTTCCGGGCTCAGGTTGGGATTGGAACCAGACAGGAACGAATAGTTGGTCTGCTGGCCCGGACCCGTCGCCGCGACGCCGCCAGAAGCTTCCTGGCGGAAGTTGGCGGGAATGCCCGCCGCTGCGCAACGCCCGGCCACGGTCGGGTTTAGACGTGCCGCACCAAAACTGCTGTCGCAGGGATCGGTCAGGCTGTCGAAGGTCTCAGAGGTGCCGCCGTACAGATCGCTGACCGTCGGCGCGCGGAAGCCCGTGGCGTAGGTGCCGCGGACCAGCACGTCGTCCACCGGCTTCCAGCGCAGGCCAATCTTGCTGTTGAAGGTATTGCCAAAGCTGCTGTAGTCCGAGTAACGGCCGGCCACGTCAATAGCCAGTTCCTTGGCAAATGCCTTGTCGATCAGCAGCGGCACGTCGAACTCCAGGTAGGCCTCGTTCAACGAATAGCCGCCCGTGGTGCTGGCGCCGGCCAGATCCGTGGTCAGACCCATCTGATTCATCGCATCCGGGTTGAAGCTCGCACTTTCCTTGCGGTGCTCCAGTCCAGCTGCCATGCGGATGTCGCCGGCCTGCCACGAAGCCAAGGTCCCGGTGATGTTGCCGGAATAGATTTCCGTGGTGGTCTTGGACGTGTCATGGCTGACCGGAAACAGATAGGCGCGCAGCGCCGCGTCCGAGGTCAGCGAACCGGCACCAGAGCGGCCGTAAGGCAGCATCGGATTCCAGGGCACGCAGCCCTCGATCGCCTGGCCCGCTTGACCGCACCGGACCACGCCATCCGCACCCATGAATGACGGACCCACCGCGCTGGCGACGCGCGAGACCAGCAGGTTGCCAGTACCGGTCTTGGTGCCCGTGTTCTCGTTGCGCATGTAGCCGGCATCCCAGTCCCACAGGCGTTCGCCCAGCTGGAACGAGCCCTGCAGCCCTGCGCTGAAACGCAACGTCGTCAGTTCCGACCGCGTCTGCCGCGGCACCTCCCAGGTACGGCGCAGGAAGTCTGCTTTCACACCCAGAGGATTGAAGTAGCTATTGGCGGACAGCGGCGTTTCGTAGCTTGTGGAGCTGTAGGGATAGCCCGCAGTCTGTTGCAGCGTTTCGCGCTGCGTGTACAAGGCATCGGCGACGAACTTGACCTTGTCGTTGATGTCGAAGCTGCCATTGGCGAAGAACGAACGACGCTCCATGCCCGTCTGCAGGGCCATCGCGGCGCTGGGATTGCTGTAGTCGGTCAACGCATTGGTGGCGTGATAGTCCGACATCTTGCGCGGGTCGCCGCCGGGATTCAGCGTCCAGCTTTTGCCTGCACCGTCGACCAAACGTCCCTTCTCAGTGGTGGCGCTCCATCCGTTGGCGCGCACACTGCCCTTGTACATGTCCGGCACGGGATGGCGCGGTCCGCTGACTGCAGCACTGAACGGAAAGTCCTTGGCCAGCACCATGTCTTCCTTGCTGTACTCGGCGCCCAGGGTGAATGAGCCACGCTCATTGCTGCCGCCAAAGACCGCGTGATAGGTCTGCTTCTTGCTGCCATCGCGGCTGTACTGGCCCACGTAGGCGCCCGCCTCCAGTCCGTCGACGTTCTTGCGGGTGATGATGTTGATCACACCGGCAATGGCGTCTGAGCCATAGATGGCCGAGGCTCCGTCGGTCAGCACCTCGATGCGCTCGACCACCGACGTCGGCACCGACGCCAGATCCGAGTAGCCACCGGAGCTGATGCCCATGCGCTTGCCGTCAATCAACACCAGCGTGCGCTGTGGGCCCAGACTACGCAGGTCCACATACTGGCCACCGGTTTCTTCACCGGAGGACAGTGCGTCGGCACGACTGATGGCAGGCGAGCCCGCCGTGCTGATGTTCTGCACGATATCGGCCACTGACGTGAAGCCCTGGCGCTCGATATCGGAGCGGGTCACCGCAATGACGGGCTGCTGGGTTTCCATGTCCACGCTACGGATGCGCGAACCCGTGATCTGGATGCGGTCCAGCGTGGCCACATCCTTGCTTTCTTCCGCCATGGCCATGGGCGGGGCGATAACCGATGCAATGGCCAAGGGCAGCAGGGCCCGACGCATCACATTGCGAAAATTGACTTGCTTCATCGAAGTGCTCCAGTGAACAGGTGTTACGTACGAGTTAAGAAACTCGAACGTTACGTGCCCAAAGGAGCTCGTTTGTTGCCTGGTTGGCCGGTGGGATGTGCTTGGCTTGTCCGGCAAGCACATCCCACTTTTTTGTCTCATCTTCTGCGTGAGCGATCTGCGTCAACGCAGGTGAACGCAGTCACACATTAGTTTGAGCCGGATTTGCTTCAGATCTCTTGCAGGCGTTCAAAGTCAGTGTGTGATTCGACAGGAACCGCGATGACGTTCTGACTGACACACCCAGGGAACTGGTTATCGTCGGACGCATTGAAATTGTCGCGGTTGTATCGGTACGGCAAATGCGACCAGCAGCGGTATCCCGCTTGCTTCAATGCCCGAACCTCGGCAATTGCCTGCTCCGGTTGGCCGAGCCGTGCGTAGATGGCGGGGCGACAGCGCCGCAGCGTCGCTTCCGCATCCTGCAAGATTCCGGACAAGGTGCCGGCGATATTGACCTTGAGCAATTGCAGGGACGGCAAGTCCAAGCTATCCACGCTGATGCTGCGCAGGCGCGTCTTATCGCCAGCGTCCGCATCGTTCAACTTTTCCGCTACCAGAACACTGTCGTTATCGCGTCCCAGCCAGGCCAGGTGGGTGTAGACATTGAGCAACTGGTTCAAGGCGATGTTGGCGCAGAGCTGCTGGAACTCCAGTCGTCGTGGCTCCACCACATGCACTTGACCTGTATCGCCAACCGCTTGCGCGAGCCAGATCGAATGAGCGCCAAACTCACCGCCGAATTCCAGCACCGTGTTCCCCTGCTCCAACAGGCTGCTCAACAGATCGAGTTCGTGCTCCATCCATTCGCCATAGAGCTGGAGGGAACGGGCTGCCATGACATCCGCGCGACGCGGCGCCATGATGCCGTAACGGGTCTTCCAGAGGCGCTTGGTGGGGTCTTGGCCGTGCAGTTGGGTGTCCATTTTTCGTTCTCTCTGTGGGGAATAATCAGTAGGAAGTGCTGGCCAGCCGCAAGCGTTGATGCAGGCGCAACCAACCGGCGTCCTGGTTGGCGTGCTCAAGACTTCGCGCCCAACGTGCGTCCGCCTCCTGCCACAGTGGCAGCACCTCGATGCGCGAGGCGCCCGCGTTCCAGGCGGCCTCGCAGAGTCGACTGCTGCTGGCGAATTCGCCGGCGTTCAAGCGGATTCGCGCGGCGGTGCGGAGGGCGTCAGGTTGCTCGGCGCCGGCTGCTTCCAGTTGATCAGCCAGGCCCAACATCTGCGCGTGCTGCAGGCCATCCAGCGCGCCCAGTTCGGCAAGCCCCAGCAGGGCCTGCGCTGCACAGTGCCAGGCCATGATCGGACGGGTACTGAGAGCGGCCGCCTGAGTGGCGGACGTCGCAGCTCGACCATAGTGCTCGACGGCCACGCTGCCATCAGCCAGCCGGGCCAGCGCCAGGTGGATCTCAGCCATCTCCGTCTTGACGATCGATTCCGGCAGCGCATCGGCGGGAAGACGCTGCAGGATCGCGCTGGCGTGCTGCAAGGTTCGCTTGCGATTGGCGCCTTGCTCGTGCTGCGAACGGCTACGCAGGTAGTAAGCACGCGCGAACTGGATGCCACGGGGGCCTTGCGAGTTCATTCTGCTCGCCCTTTCGAACAGATCATCCGCTTCGACAAGCTTGAGCTGCGCGGCGCGAGTGGGCAGTAGTCGGGCCCACTCATCCAGCAGGTTGATCCACGCCAGCAAGGGAGCGACCGCATGGGTACGCTGCAGGCGCGGAGAAACTTCGACTTTCAGAGATTGCAGGGTCAGTAGCCGACTGCCACCGGACTGATGCTTGATCAGCGCACGTGTGGCATCGATCATCTTGGCCAGCCAGGCGTCGGCTGACGCTGCATCCGCATCCTCCAACGCTGTTCGCAACTGTTGGATCGCATTCCGGTACAAGCGCGCGGAGGCTTCACCCTTGGCAACGGCGGCCAATCCCAGCTGGACGTCAATGGCCATCGCCTTGGCGGCCTCGTCTTGCAGCAAGGCATGCTCTGCCGGAATGGCAGACAGATGTTGCTGGGCGCGCACCAGCCATGCACCGCGTTCTTGAACGCCTTCCTGTTCGCTGGCGTTTGCGCGCTGCAAGGCCGCCTGCGCCAGCTCCAGGTGATCGGCAGGCTCGTCCGTCCGAGCGCGGCTGCGCTGCTCGAAACAGGCCATGGCCTTACTCAAGCTTTCCATCCGCAATGCATCGGTGGACGTAAGTTGCGCCGCCAACAGGTGACTGCGCGCAACCCTCGTCATCAAGTCGGTTCGTGAGGGCTCCTGCTGCAGGGCCAGTTCAAAGCATTCGGCGGCGGAGTTTGCCTGCGCGTAAGCACTCGGCCCCTCATGCTCGTGCGCCAGACGCCACCATGCCCAGCCGGCCACGATCCAGGCTTCCTGCGGAGCTTGTGCCTCGTCGAAGGTGGCTTCGAGCACGCGCAGCGCATCTTCAGGGCGTGCGGCCGCGAGCAGGCGTTTGGCCTCATTCAAGGCCGTTTCGGAGTCGCGGCGACCGCTGTCATCGGAGGGTTCGACCACCGAGGCAAAGGCCGCGGCACTGCGCTCGCCCTTGGGCAACGCGATTTCCCTGTCGGTCTCGTCGTGGGCGACGCCGACAGGGGCAAAGGTCAGCCGATCCAGAGGCACCGCAGGCGCCGGAATTCTTTCGGCACCCGCAGCCACTACCTGCTCCGGCTTTGCATCAGCTCGCTCGGCGGGCCCATTCTCATTCGTCTGATCGTGCGCCGATGTGGGCGTGGCTGCTTGCGTCGAGTCAGAGTCCAGCGGAGCAACCCGCGCCGCCGAGGGAAGCCGGGCGTGAGAGCGACGGCGCGACCACCACCCGATCAGCAGTAGCAGCACCAGCAAGACCAGCCATGCATACCAATAATAGGGATTCGTGGAAATTCCGGTGAGCACGACCACAGCGGCATCTTTGTCGCGGGGTGGGCTTGCTCGCTGCTCTCTCGATGCTGATTCATCGTTGGCGAGGATATTGGAACCAGGATCCTCAAGCGCAGGGGCGACGACTTGCTCGAATGCTGTTGTTGCATCGGGCCTATCCGCGGTGTGCGAAGCAAGCCGCTTACCCGCGACATCCATCACGCCCAAGCCATTGGATTCCGATCGTGCCGGAACGACGCTGCGTGTTTTGGGGGCAGCGGAATCCATGACCTCTGCCCCTGCAGGGACGGGAGTGGCGGAGCATACGGCGTGCGAAGAGTCGCAGCTCTGCCATTCATCCGCAGGACGCTGTGCAGTGCGTGCTTGCGTTGCCGGCGCGGCCGCATTGGCCAACGCGCGCTCTGCCGTTGGCGGCGTAGCGGCAGAATTCTGCTTCATTTCGCTACGCTGGTGCTGGCATGCCATCAGCATGATGGCCAACGAGATGGCGACAATTGTGGCGCGCGCATCCACAAGGTGCGACAACGCCGCCGCATCGGCGATAACGGCGGCGTCCAAGGTAGATGACGGTCTTTTTCGTGTCATGGCGTAGCGCCCAGGGCAGCCTTGCCGCGTTCCAGACGCGACCTGCTGTGAGCAGGCATCCGGCGGCTGGCACGCGAACAATCGGCATCGCTATGCGCGGTTCGAAGTTCCAGCGGCAAAGACTAGCAGCGCAATCGATTACCTCCGTGCGCCTCTTGTCGCAATCCTATGCCGGCATTGTCACTGAGCCCATCCAACCCGTTGGCGGCATCGCCAGAGCTGATCCGGGATGCCGCATCGCCGCTTCAACTCACAGGCGCCTCGATTCCGGCCGCATTGACCAGCGCGTTCACGTAGGCAGTTGTCACCTCGCCAGGTTCTATCAGCACAGGCTCCGCCCCTGCCTCGGACAGCGCCGAATGCCAGGCTTCGCAAATGGGCCGCGCGCCCAGGAGCAACACGCGACTTCCTTTCAGCCGGTGCTGCCACGATTGGATTGTGCTGGCGATAACCACACCCAGCAGGAACAGCAAGCGGTCCCGCCCATCATTGTCGGTAGCACGCTCCAACAACCGCACCATGAAAGTCGCACGCAGCATGCCGTGTTGCAGGCAGGCGTCCTGTCCGCGTTTGAGCAGTTCGCGATCACGTGGTGTAAGCGTGGAGGGCAACTCGCTGTCGACGCTGGCGCTCAACACGGTCTGAGTGCGTAGCACGTGCAGCACTTCGCCGCCCATCGTGGTGGAGCACGCGATGATGGCGCCGTCGAGGATCTCGACCAGCTTCCAGTGCGAGCCCAGGCTCAGGGCGATGCCCGAGCCGGCCAGTGCACCTGTTTCCAGCAGACCGAGACAGACGGCTTCCTCGCCGCGCATGACGTCGAAGTCGGCAATGTCGTCGAGAGTTGGCGCCAGCGAGCCGCAACGCACGCCAGGGAGTAGCAGGATCGGCAGTTCCGATACCTGCGGTAGCGTGATGCGGCGCGCGCCGGCTCGCAGCGAGCGAAGATCCGCCGGCGCTGCCACATGCGCGACTTCGGCCAAGCCCAGCGGCGAGGTGATCATGCCGGCGGCGACAATCTCCTTAGCCTGCCAGTGTGGGTTGCCTGACCGCGCCTCGGCCGACGCCTGTTGCAACAGTTCGGCCACACCGCGATGCAGTGCTTCCGGCGAACCATCACGCGCGGTGTCACGGGCGCCTACAGTGGCTCGCGCTTCGAAAAGAATCTGCGTGCCACGTACCGCCCACACCCGCGTGGTGGTAGTGCCGCCATCGATGATCAAGCGATCCACCGCCGCAGCGGTGCGCAACTGTCCGTCCGTCATTTCATTGCCTCCACAAAGGCCGCGGCTTGCGCGGCGATGGCGAGCGCGTCGACAGCATCGCCGCCCCTGCCCACCAGATCCGAACCCACGCCAACCGCCCAAGCACCGGCAGCGCGGTACTGCGCCGCGATGGCCGGCGTCACTCCGCCGGTGGGGGCCATCCGCACATTCGGCAACGGGCCGCGCAGCGCACGCACAAATGCCGGGCCGAGCACTTCAGCGGGAAACAACTTGACTGCCTGCGCTCCGGCGGCAACGGCTTCGACGATTTCCGAAGGCGTCTGGCATCCGGGCAGCGCCACCATGCCAGCCGCCACCGTGGCTTGGATCACGCTGACGTTGCGGTTGGGCGAGACGATGAAAGACGCGCCCGATGCAGCGGCGGCATTGGCTTGTTCTGCGGTCAGTACGGTGCCTGCACCCACCACCACGCGCCCCCGCAAACGCTCGGCCAGGCGTGCGATGCGTGCCAGCGCGTTGGGCGAGTCGATGGTCAGTTCCAAGGAAGTGACGCCGCGCGATGCCAAGGCATCGACAATGGCGTCGTCATGCGGACCAAAGTCGCCACGCAGGATCGCCACGACCCGACCGGCGCCCATCAGATCCAGCGTGGCGTTTGGATCCAGGTTCATGCCGGCCTCCGTAGCGACGCTGTGCCTTCGATCTTGCCGCCCGCACCGACATGGCTGACGTCGGCGCGTCCAGTGAAGACGGTCGCCTCCAACTCGGTGCTGCGGCTTTGCCCACCTTCCAGCACGATGGCCGTGCCG
>Ga0160436_1000417_pt1 | contig 17280 bp, 19 predicted proteins | sample HID1973M_E0MG_FD_108264 | JGI IMG/M metagenome (GOLD analysis project Ga0160436, IMG submission 108264) | Enriched mosquito-associated microbial communities from UW Madison campus, WI, USA - HID1973M_E0 MG | ecosystem: Host-associated > Arthropoda: Insects > Digestive system > Unclassified ...
CTCGCCGCATTGGCGAATCATCTGCTCATAGCCACGATGGATGCTGATGCGCGGCAGGGTATTGCCGGCCAGTGCCGCGCGCCAGACGCCGCGCTGGCGCCAGACCACGCAGTCCGGCACCACGTAGGTATCGCCGCTCAGTTCGCCGATCTGCGCGCCCGGTTTGGGGTCCAGCGTGCGCAGCAGTTGCACCGCGATTTCCACCTCGGCCGGCGGTCGCTTCAGTTCGTTGGCCAGGCCGGCCACGCCGCTGCGCGGCAAGCGCTCCAGCGGGCCGTCGGCAATGCGGATGGCCAGCGCCTTGCCAGGCGTGTCGTCGCTTAGCACGGACAACTGCAGGTGCAGGCACTCGCCCAGATTGCGGGCGCCGATGCCGACCGGGTCAAAGCGCTGCAACTGATGCAGCACCACCAGGATTTCGTCTTCGTTGGCTTCGATATCCGGGCGCAGCGTTTCGGCGATGCCGGCCAGCGATTCGCGCAGGTAGCCGTCTTCTTCCAATGCGTCGATTAGTGCGGTGCCTATGCGGCGGTCACGCGCAGACAAATGCGACAAGTGCAATTGCCAGAGCAAGTGATCGCGCAGGGTGTCGGCTTCGGCCATGCGTTCGGCGGCGCTGCCGGTATCGTCGTCGTCATCGAAAGAGCCGCCGCCGCCGGTGCTGGTCCAGGGACCGTCGTCCGGCGACCAGTCATCATCGGCGCCGTCGCGATCACGTTCGCGCTCGCCTTCGCCTTCGGTGCTTTCACCGGGCGGGCTGTCGTCATTGCCTTCGCTTGTGCCGGGCCCGTCGCCCGGGCCGTCTTCGGCCCAGTCCAGCAAGGGATTGGATTCAACCGCCTGGGTGATCTCCACTTCCAGTTCGGCGGTGGACATCTGCAAAAGACGGATGGCCTGACGCAACTGCGGCGTCATGACCAATTGCTGTCCCAGCGATGTCTGGAGGCGTGTCTTCATCCGTTGTCCGGGCAATGCTGCGGGAGCTGGCCAAGCCCGGACCGGGTGCCGTCCTTACAGACGGAAGGTTTCCCCCAGGTACACACGGCGCACATCGGGATTGGCCAGCAACGCGTCTGGTGCCCCCTGCGCCAGTACGCTGCCTTCGTTGAGGATATACGCCCGGTCGCAGATTCCCAAGGTCTCGCGCACGTTGTGGTCGGTGATCAACACGCCGATACCGCGATTCTTGAGGTGTTTGACGATGCGCTGGATCTCGCCGACCGAAATCGGGTCGACGCCGGCAAAGGGTTCGTCCAGCAGCATCAGGCGCGGGCGGGCCGCCAGCGCGCGGGCGATTTCGCAGCGACGGCGTTCGCCACCGGACAGGCTGGCGCCCAGCTGCTCGGCCACATGGCTGATCTGCAGCTCGTCCAACAGCGAAGCCAGCTCGCGCTCGATGCCCTCGCTGTCCAGGTCCTCGCGCAGCTCCAGCACCAGTCGGATGTTGTCGGACACGGTCAACTTGCGGAACACCGATGGCTCCTGCGGCAGGTAACCCACGCCCAGCTTGGCGCGCTTGTACATGGGCTCGGCGGTGATATCCACGCCGTCCAGCTCAATCTTGCCGGCGTCGGCGGCCACCAGGCCGACGATCATGTAGAAGCAGGTGGTCTTGCCGGCGCCATTGGGGCCGAGCAGGCCGACCACTTCGCCCGCATCCAGGGTCAGGCCGAATTCGCTGACCACCTTGCGCTGGCGATAGCTCTTGCGGAGTCCTTGCGCGATCAGCATTACTTCTTGCCCTGTGGCTGAGCCGGCGCCGGCGCGGTCTTGGCCTTGATGACCGTGGTCACCCGGCTGCCGTCGCCACCGCTTTCAATGTTGCCGCTCTTGGTGTCGTAGACCATCTTCTGGCCGCGGTTGGAACCGCGCGCCGAGGTCACCGTGTAGTTGCCGATGAAGGTGATGATCTCGGTCTTCATGTCGTACTCGACGCGATCGGCGCTGGCGTCCATCCAGCTGCCATCGTCCATCTGCTGCTTCATCTTGACTTGCTTGCCGGTGAAGATGGCGCGGGTGATCTCGCCGCCGTCCATATAGATGTCCGCAGCGGCAGAGCTGATCTGCAAGGTGCCCTGGGTGACGTTGACGCCACCGGTCAACACGGTCTTGCCGTCGCCCTGGAAGGAGCCGGACTGCTTGCCCGCGTCGATGGACATGTCCTGGTTGCGATCAGAGGAGCGCGCCCATGCGCTGCCGACGATTGCCGTCAGCAACAAGGAGCACAGCAGGGCCTTAGCGGGTTTGCGGGGCATAGACGCTCTTTACCTGGGATTGGAATTCGTAGGCCTTGCTCTTCAGATTGGTCTGAAAGCCCACGCCTTTGAGTATAGAACCCGGCTGGGTGATGGTCACAGCAAGGTCGGTCTGGGCGATGTCGCGCGAGGGGAAGATGTCCAGGCGCTCGGTACGGAACGTGGTGGCGGCGGTGGCCTGCGAGGGGCTGGTGCCGGTGACCTCGCCGATCATCCGCAGTTCGCTGTGGTCCGGGCTCATCCAGCCTGTCTTGGAACGCATCTGCCAGTAGTGGCCTTCGCGGTCTGGCAGCAGGAACAACGGCGTGGTGATGTGGAAGCTCTCGTCGGCCGGGTTGCGATGCATCTCCGGCGCGCGCAGCGTCACTGATTCCTTGCCCTGCTTGTCCAGCGCGACCACTTCAAAGTTGTGCATGACGTAGTCGGATCGATCCGCGCCGACGGTCTCGGCCTTGGGCCGCGAGCGGTTCTGCCAGGCGGCCCAGCCGCTGATCAGGGCGGCGACCAGCAGGATCAGGCCCAGGCCCAGACGCCAGTTCATCGCAGCGGCTCCAGCAGGGCGCTGTCATGGCCTTGCACGCCCAGCAGCAGATCGCAGACTTCGCGTGCCGCGCCCGCACCGGCGCGCGCCTGGGTGCGCCAATGCGCGTGGCGTGCGGTCCAGGCGTGCGCATCGGCCGGCGCCACCGCCAGGCCCACAGCGCGGAAGGGCGGCAAGTCGGGCAGGTCATCGCCCATGAAGGACACCTGCTCGCGCTCCAGGCCCAGTTCGGCGCACAGGGCATCCACTTGCGCCAGCTTGTCCTTGACGCCGGTATGGATGCGCACGCCCAGCTCACGCGCGCGCCGCTCAGCGGCCGGACTGCGGCGGGCGGTGATCAGCGCCACTTCCAGGCCGGCCTGCCGCAGCAGTACCAGGCCCTGGCCATCGTGGATATGGAAGGCTTTGGATTCGCGGCCTTCATCGTCGTAGATCAGGCGGCCATCGGTGAGGGTGCCATCGACGTCGAAGCAGGCCAGACGCACGCGCAGGGCGCGGGCGCGCAGGTCGTTGTCGATGTTGGTCAGGTGCGAAAGGGGCATAGAGAAGGGTTAGACCACGCGCGCGCGCAACAAGTCATGAATATTGAGGGCGCCGACCGGGCGCTGATCGCCGTCGACCACGATGAGGCCGCTGATCTTGTAGGTCTCCATCATCCGCGCCGCTTCCACCGCCAACTGATCGGCGCCGATGGTCTTGGGCTGGTGGGTCATGACCTCGCCGATGCTGGCCTGACGGATGTCCAGGGCCGGATTGTCCAGGGTGCGGCGCAGATCGCCGTCGGTGAACAAGCCGACCAGGCGGCCGTCCGCGTCGACCACGGCGGTCATGCCCAGGCGCTTGCGGCTCATCTCCACCAGCGCCTCGCTGAGCGAAGCTTTCTCGAAAATGCGCGGGACATCATCGCCGCCGTGCATGACATCGGTGATGTGCAGCAGCAGGCGCCGGCCCAGGCTGCCGGCCGGATGCGAGCGGGCAAAGTCGTCGGCGGTGAAGCCACGCGCCTCCAGCAGGGCCACGGCCAGCGCATCGCCCATTGCCAGGGTGGCGGTGGTGCTGCTGGTCGGGGCCAGATCCAGCGGGCAGGCCTCGGTCGGGACCGACACGTCCAGATGGATGTCGGCTTCGCGCGCCAGGGTGGAGTTGGGCCGGCCGGTCATGCTGATCAGCGGATTGCCCTGGCGCTTGAGCACGGGCAGGAGCATCAGCACCTCGTCCGACTCACCCGAGTAGGACATCGCCAGCACCACATCGGCATCGGTGATCATGCCCAGATCGCCATGGCCGGCTTCGCCCGGGTGGACATAGAAGGCGGGCGTGCCGGTGGAGGCCAGGGTGGCGGCAATCTTGCGGGCGATATGCCCGGACTTGCCCATGCCCGTGGCCACGACCCGTCCCTTGCAGGCCAGGATGGTGCGGCAGGCCGCCGAGAAACTGCCATCAATCCGCTGGGCCAGGGCGGTCAATGCCTGTGCCTCGATCTCGATGACACGACGCCCGCTGGCGGCCAGCGCGGTGTCCTGTACGAGCGGCGGAGCGGAGAGCGACTGGGGCATGGAGGGGCCGGGCGGTAGAATAGGCGGCCATTTTAGGAGGAAACGCCCGTTGGACGCAGAAACCATCCGCCAGCTGATTCAGCAGGGCCTGCCCGACGCTCAGGTGCAGGTGCAAGGTGACGACGGGGTTCACTTCGAAGCCACCGTGGTTTCGCCCGCCTTTGCCGGCAAGATGCCGCTGGCGCGCCACCGTATGGTCTACGCTACTTTGGGCGATCTGATGGGGGGCGCGATTCACGCCTTGGCCCTGAAGACGGTGACACCGGAAGAAGTTTCCAGGTAACAGCCAGCGTCACGAAGACGCGCATTCGTGGGGAGAGACGGATGGACAAGAAGGAATGGTGGACCTGCCTGTCGCTGGGAATCTTTGCGGTGGCGGGCTGCATGGTCGCCCCGAGCGCTGCTGCCAGCGACGCATTGGGTGCTGACTCGGCGATCGTGACCGGCAAGCCGGCGGCGCTGCCTGCCAATGCGCTGGCACCGCTGGCGCACCTGGATGCCGAGCCGATCTTCGCCAAGGTGCCGGAGCCCTGGCGCGAGTATTTCGTGCAGGCGCGACGAGCCGAGGAAATCGCCGATCCGCTAGAGCGCTGCCTGGCCTACCCGGATCTGCCTGGAAACCGGTGGCCCAGCGGCTATGCACTGGCGCACTGCCAGAGCCATTTCCGCGTGCTGCGGCTGAGCAACGACGATATCCGCGGCTACCTGGACACAGGCGACCTGGCCGGGCTGCGCGCGCGCATGGACGCCATGCAGGCGCGTCACCAGGCGCAGGGGACGGAGCAGGGCGAGGACATCCACTACTTCTACGAAGACCTGGAAGCAGACGCCGATACCGACGCACTGACCGCACGCTGGCTGACGCTGGCACCGGACGATGCCTATGCGCTACTGGCGCGCGCCAATTACCTGCGCCGGGCCGTGTGGAAAGCGCGCGGCGGCAAGTACGCCGCGGAAGTGGGGCAGGACCGCTGGAAACTGGTGAACCAGTACAGCCGCGAGGCGTTTCCGCTGTACCGGCGTGCGGCCGAGGTGGCGCCGCAACTGATGCCCATCTATGACGGCGCGCTGGACCTGGCTGCCGTCACCAGTGACGACGACACCAAGATCTGGGCGGTGCGGCAGGGCCTGCAGCGCGATCCTGCGTGCCCGACGCTGACCAAGATCATCATCAATGCGCTGCGACCGCGCTGGGGTGGTAGCTACCCTCAAATGGAGAACTTCCAGCAGCGGATCGCCAAGCACGTCGAGCAACGTCCGCTGCTGGCCCTGTGGTTGCAGGAGGACCAGGCCGATCAAGGCGGCCTGCGGGTGAAAGACGAGCAGTTCGACGCCCTGACCCTGCAGCTGCTGGAAGCATCGATCTTGGCTGGCGCCAACGAAGACGCGCTGCGCGACGCCGGCAGCACGGCGATCTACGGAACCGACGAGCGCTGGAAAGGGCTGGCCTACATAGTGCAGTCCGTACGCTTCCAACCGGCCCATGCGTGGTCGGCGCGGCAGGTGGCGGAAAGCCTGCAGCCGATGGACCCGGCGTGGGCCCTGCTCAGCATCAGCCGCACCGCGGTCCAGGAGCCGGACCCGGCGCCAACCCAGTTCCTGCTGGGGCGCACACTCGCCGCAACCGGCCATTTCGATCTGGCCGAACAGGCTTACCAGCGGGCCACCCTGGACGACAAGTTGGGCCAACGCGCCATGACCGAGGTTGCGAGCATGTGGTTGTACCCGGTCGCTGGTCGCGCGGCGGCCAAGCCGAAGCGGGCCGAACCCTTCGTGCGCCGACTGCTGGAGGCGCAACCGCAGGATGGTGCCGGCTGGATCATGCGCTTTGACGTCTATTTCCTGCTCGAGCAGGAAATCCCCGATGAGGTGGTGGAGAACGTCATCAAGTACGCCGACCGCCAGGATCCCTGGCAGGCCGACCGCGCCCAGCGCCTGGAGCAGGCGATCAAAGGGGCCGGGAACAGGCGATAATCCGCGCTCCCGGCCTTATCCGCTCGCGCCCTTTTGGACGTTACCGCCCCGATCCCCGACCACTACCTGGGCAGCTGCCTCTGCGGCAGCGTGACCTATCGTGTGCAGGGCCCGCTGGAAGAGTTGGTGTTCTGCCACTGCTCGCGCTGCCGCAAGGCCACCGGCTCGGCCTTCCAGGCGGTGGCGCCAATTGCCGAATCCGCATTCGAGCTTTTGAGCGGTCAGGCGGATATCCGGTCGCACGAATCCTCGCCTGGCGTGCACCGGCACTTCTGCGGCGCCTGCGGCTCGCCGCTCTTCAGCCGGCGCGATTTCATGCCCGGCATGTTGCGTTTGCGGGTGGGCACGCTCGATACGCCCTTGCAGATTGACCCGACCATGCACATCTTTACCGCTTCCAAAGCGCCATGGTTCACCATCGGCGATGCGGCGCCGCAATACGACACCCGGCCGGGCGAATAGCCTGCCACCCCTCTCCACTTCGGAACTCCCATGCAAAAAATCGTAGTCACCGGCGGCATTCCGCTCAATGGCGAAGTCAACATCTCCGGTGCCAAGAACGCCGTGCTGCCGATCCTGTGCGCGACGCTGCTCGCCGACGGTCCGGTGGAGATCACCAACGTGCCGCATCTGCACGACGTGGTGACCACGGTGAAGCTGCTGGGCGAACTGGGCGCCGGCATCAGCATTGACGAGGGCACGCTGTCCAAGGGCAGCGCGATTACCGTGGACCCGCGCAGCGTGAACCAGCATGTGGCGCCGTATGAGTTGGTGAAGACCATGCGCGCCTCGATCCTGGTGCTGGGTCCGCTGCTGGCCAAGTACGGTGCGGCCGAAGTGTCGCTGCCCGGCGGCTGCGCCATCGGCTCGCGGCCGGTGGACCAGCACATCAAGGGCCTGCAGGCGTTGGGTGCTGAAATCAGCGTGGAGAACGGCTACATCAAAGCCAAGGCCAACCGTTTGAAGGGCGGCCGCTTTGTGTTCGATATGGTCAGCGTGACCGGCACCGAGAACGTGCTGATGGCCGCCTGCCTGGCCGACGGCACCACGGTGCTGGAGAACGCCGCTGCCGAACCGGAAGTCACCGACCTGGCCAACTGTCTGATCGCGCTGGGTGCGGACATTGAAGGTGCGGGTACGCCGCGAATCGTGGTGCGCGGCGTCGAACGCCTGAGTGGCGGCCGCCATGCGGTGCTGCCGGATCGCATTGAAACCGGCACCTTCCTGGTGGCCGCGGCGATGACCGGCGGCCGCGTGATCGCCCGTCGTGCGCGTGGCGACACCTTGGATGCAGTGCTGGACAAGCTCACCGAAGCCGGCGCGCATATCGAAACCACCGAAGACAGCATCACCCTGGACATGCAGGGCCGTCGTCCGCGCGCGATCAGCCTGACTACCGCGCCGTACCCGGCATTCCCCACCGACATGCAAGCGCAGCTGATGGCGATGAACTGCGTGGCCGAAGGCGTGGGCGTGATCAACGAAACCATCTTTGAAAACCGCTTCATGCACGTCAACGAACTGCTACGTCTCGGCGCGGACATCCGCGTCGAGGGTCATACCGCCATCGTGCGCGGGGTGGAGAAGCTCAGCGGTGCGCCGGTGATGGCCACCGACTTGCGCGCGTCGGCGTCGCTGATCCTGGCCGGCCTGGTGGCCGAGGGCGACACCATCATTGATCGCATCTACCACCTGGATCGCGGCTACGAGAACATCGAGGAAAAACTCGGTGGCCTGGGTGCCAAGATTCGTCGCATCTCCTGAAGGGCGCGCAGATCATGGCCAAGCCCGGTTCGCGTTTTTCCCTGACTCCCCGCCGCAAGGCTCTGCTGGGGTTCATTGCCCTGCTGCTGGCGGTGGTGGCGTACCTGCATTTCACCGGCGCCGCCGGCACCAGCGGCATTCCCAGCAAGGACATGGACTGGAACGGCGACGGCACCTCGACCGAGGAGGAGATCTTCCAGTCCTTCTACGCGGTGGTGGTGGAGAAGAAAGTGGAAGGACCGCGCGAATGCCGTTCCTATTCCTGGCGCAGTGACGGCAAGCCGATTCGGGTGGACTGCCGCACGACAATGCCAACGCCGGCAGACGGCAAGCAGGAATGAAAAAAGGCCCGGCATAAACCGGGCCTTTTTTATTGCAGGTGGCTGGCGGTGCTTAACGCCAGGACTTGATGGTCAGGTCGATGGAATCCTGGCCATTCTCGCGCTGCAGAATGCGTGCGGGCACCGGCATGTCGGGCACGATCCACACGATCATCTGTTTGTCGCCATCGGTGCGTGAGACCTTGGTGGCTTCCTGCGACTTGCCGGCCACGGTGATCTTTTCCTTGCCCATCACCTGGTAGACCATCGCCTTGGCGCGGCCATTTTCGACCATGCGATAACGCAGCGGCTTGCCGGCGGCCACGTCACGCACGATGGCCAGGTTGACCAGCAGGGCGTCCATGTCACCGGCCTGCAACTTCAGCGGGCCGGCGCGTTCGGGCTTGATGTCGCCGCTCCAGGTAGCCTGCGACTTGCTCCAGTCGTAGACCGTGTCCACCGACTTCTTCTTGACCAGCACGCGCGAGCTGTCGCTGCTGGAGAGCGGCCGCAGGCGGCCGTTCTGCTCGTCGAACACGGTCTTCTGGCTCAGATCCACCAGCTGGTTGCGTACGGTCAGGCTGTACTGCCAGCGGTTGCCGCTTTGCGGGGCGATCACCATCTGCCCTTCACCCTGCATGCCCAGCGCGCTGGCCTGATACTGCGCGGTGAAGGCATCGATGGCCATCGCCGGCAGGCTGGCCAGGGCGAGTGCGCCCGCCACCAGGGCGGCGGTGAGGCGTCGCGGTTTGCGGTCGTACTGGGTCATGGTTACGGTACTCCTTGGTATTCAATCAAACGCAGATCGAGTTTGTCCTGCCCATCTTCGCGTTGCAGGATGCGCACCGGCGTGGGAACGCCGCGAGCCACCCAGAAAATCATTTCATCATTGCCGCCATTGGTGCGACTGACCCGCATGGCGTCGTAGCTCAGGTCATCCACCGCGACGATTTCGGTTTGCTCAGCCACCGCATAGTTGTAATCGCGCACCTTGCCAAAATCGACCACGCGATAGTGCAACTGCTTGCCCGGCTCGGCGTCACGGATGACTGCCAGGTTGAGCAGCAGCGAACTCATGTCGCCGGCCTGCAAGGGAATCGGCGCGCGGCGGTTCTTCTTCAAGTCGCCATTCCATTGCGCCGACAAGGCCCGCCAATCGTAGACGCCCACCACCTTCTTGCCAGTGAAGAGTGCGCTTTGGGTGGTGGCCTGGCTGAGCGGGCGGTACTGATCGCCCGGCGCATCAAACAAGGTGCTCTGCTGGATATGGATGCCGGACAATCGGGCCAGGCCGTGGGTGCCGCGCACGCCCAGATCCACTTGCCAGCGATCCTGCTCAGCCAGCTGCGTCACCTTCATGGTGGCGCTGCCGGCCAGCTTGCCTTCGCGATAGGCGTCGTAGCTGGCCACGAACGGTTCCAGCGTGGCCGCGCCGGCATGTGCCGATGCCAGCAGCAACAAGGCGGCCAGACGGGGCAGGACATGGCGAAAGCTAAGCGAAACCATGGCGGGCGGGGCTCAGGAGGAAGGGGTCAGACGTCCGGCCGAATCTAGAAGCAAGGGTTTTAATAGCGGCTGATCATCGCAATAGACCACGTCTTGGCGTTCAGCCAGGCGGCCGGCCGTGGCCAGCGCCAATACGGCCACCAGCAAGGCATGCTCACGTGCGATCAGCCGGGTGGCCAGGGTTTCCGGCGTGTCCCCGGCTGCAACGGCCATCTTCACCTGCGCGACCACCGCACCCGCATCTAGTTCCGGCACCACGAAATGCACGCTGGCACCATGTTCGCTGTCGCCGGCGGCCAGGGCGCGCGCATGCGTCTTCAAGCCACGGTACTTGGGCAGCAGTGAAGGATGGATGTTCAGCAGGCGGCCGCGGAAGCGGGCAATGAAATCCTCGCCGAGGATGCGCATATAGCCGGCACAGACCACCCAGTCCGGGCGACTGGCCGCCACCGCATCGGCGAGCTTGGCATCGAAGTCAGCGCGCTCGGCGTAGGCGCGGGCGTTGTCGCTCCAGCGCAACGAGGGTGCTACCCGTTGCAAGGCGGCGGCGTCAGGACGGTCTGAAAACACTCCGACGATCTCCGCCTGCAACTGGCCGCTGCTGATCGCATCCAGCAGCGCCTGCAGATTGCTGCCGCGACCTGAAACCAGCACCGCCAAGCGAGGCCTGCGGACGAGAGGTGCAGTGACGTCTGCCGAGTTGTGGGTAGCTACGCTCATGTCTGCACCTGGCTGGCACTGCCGCGTCGCAACCATGGCCAGGTGATCGCCGCGCCTACGGTGGCCACCAGCATGTCGGCGTGCGCATCCCAGATATCGCCTTGTTGGCCGTTGTAGGACTCGGCCGCTTCCGGCGACAGGCCCAGGGCAATCGCCCACTCCAGCCATTCGTAAATCAGGCTGCTGCACATGATCAACATCAGCATGATTGCAAAGCTCTGGCGATGATTAAGCGGCCAACGCTGACGCAGCCAATTGAAGACAGCAGGGGCAAAGCAGAGCCCGTAGAGCAGGTGGATTAGCCGATCAAAATGATTGCGCTGCCAGCCAAACGCCGCGCCGGGCGACCAGCCCAACAAGGCCTGGAACCATTGCTCATAGGGCACGTTGGAGTACAGCCAACGCGCACCCACGCAGTGCAGCGCGATAAAGCCGCAAATCAGCGCAAACGCGCCAAGGTTCATCGGCCAGCGCCGGTCATGCACGAGCAGCCAGATCAGCCCGACCACGGTCAGGCTGCTATGCAGCGCTTGTTCGAACGGCCAGCGTGGCGCAATCCAGCTCAACGCAAACACCAGCAGCGTCAGCGCAAAGGCAACCCGCTTGCCCGCCTGCATGGCGCTCAGGCGATCGCCACGCGTTCCGCGCCGCTGGCGGCAACCACTTCACCGATGCGCCAGTTGGGCAATGCCAGGCGCTGCAGGTCGGCTTCCACCGCCGCCGCGTCTGCCTGCGCCACCACCAGTACAAAGCCGATGCCGCAGTTGAAGGTGCGCCACATTTCTTCCTTGGCCACCGCGCCTTCGCGTTGCAGCCAGTCGAACACCGGCGGCAGCGTCCAGGCGCTGGCTTCGATGCGCAGGCCCAGGCCTGCGGGGATGACGCGGATGATGTTCTCGGTCAGGCCGCCGCCCGTGATGTGGGCCATGGCATGCAGGTCATGCGCCTTGAGCAGTTCCAGAATCGGCTTGACGTACAAGCGGGTCGGCGCCATCAGTGCATCGACCAACGTCACACCGCCCAGATCCAGATCCGCCGGGCGACCGGCACGATCATAGATGCGCCGCACCAGCGAATAGCCATTGGAATGTGGGCCGCTGGAGGCGATGCCGATCAGCAGGTCGCCCTGGCGCACCTTGGCGCCGTCGAGCAGCTTGGACTTCTCGACCGCGGCCACGCAGAAGCCGGCCAAATCGTATTCGCCCGGCGGGTACATGTCGGGCATCTCGGCGGTCTCGCCGCCAATCAGCGCGCAACCCGACAGCTCGCAGCCCTTGGCGATGCCGCCCACCACCGCCGCAGCGGTGTCCACGTCGAGCTTGCCGGTGGCGAAGTAGTCCAGGAAGAACAGCGGCTCGGCGCCTTGCACCAGCACGTCGTTCACGCACATGCCGACCAGGTCGATGCCGATGCTGTCATGGCGGTTCAATTGCTGGGCCAGCTTGAGCTTGGTGCCCACGCCATCGGTGCCTGATACCAGCACCGGCTCCTTGTACTTGCCGGACAAATCGAACAGGGCGCCAAAACCGCCCAGGCCGCCCATGACTTCCGGGCGGAAGCTGCGCTTGACCAGCGGCTTGATGCGTTCGACCAGCTCGTTGCCCGCGTCGATGTCGACGCCGGCATCGCGATAGGTCAGCGGGGTGGAGGCGGGGGGCGTGGGCTGGGTCACGGGCGTCCAATCGCAGGGGCAAGACCGGCGATTTTAAAGGAAACGGCGGCCTATTCGGTCCTTTCCGGCGCACTGTGTTGGCGTTTCTGAATGGCCCGCGATGGCGCTCGCACGCCATTCGGGCAACAATTCCCGGCAACCGCGAAGTTTAGGGATGCTCGATGCGCTGGAAGAGGGCTTGGGTCACCATGTTGGCCGCCATGTGGGCCGTTTCGTTTGTGGCCAGCCCCGCGCTGGCGCAAAGCGGCTTGCGCACCGAGGGCGACGTCGCCTCCGCGCGTGGCACCTACGAAGCCGAAGTGCCGGTCAATGGCCAGGGCGAGGCCGAGCGCAACGGCGCCTTTGCGCGCGCCTTGAGCGTGGTGCTGGGCAAGATGTCCGGTGACCGCAGCGTCACCAGCCGTCCTGGCGTGGGCCAGGAACTGCGCAACGCCAAGAATTTTGTCGACAGCTACGACTACCGCCAGGACCAGGGCACCTCGCCCAGCGGCGCGCCTACTTTCCGCACCACCTTGGTGGTCCGCTTCGATTCCGACGGCGTGGACGGTCTGGCCGGCGCGCTCGGCCTGCCGGTCTGGCCGCAGCCACGCCCCAAGCCGGTCGTGTGGATTGCCATCAACGACGGCAGCGGCCCGCGCCTGGTGGGTCTGCAGCAGGCCAACGCCGTGCGGCCGCTGTTGAACCGCGCCATCGAGCGCGGATACAGCCTGGGCCTGCCCGGCGGCAGCGCCTCGGAACAAGCCCTGGTCGGCGCCATCTGGCGCGGCGACACCGGCGCCGTGGCCCGCGCTTCGGCGCGCTACAGCCCGCCCATGCAACTGGTGGGCAAGCTCTACCGCACTGCCAATGGCTGGACCGCTGATTGGAACTTCGTCGACAGCGGCAAGGTGCTGGCCACCTGGTCGAGCAGCGACACCGATGCGCGGCGTGCGATGGCGGCCGGTGCCGACGGTGCGGCCGATGCGCTGGTCAAGCGTTACGCCAAGCGCGGCGCGGCCGGTCCAGCCGGCGTGTATCGGGTGATCGTCAACGGCGTGCGTACGACCGATGACTACCTGCGCCTGATGGGTCAACTGCAGAAGATGTCGGTGGTGCGCCGGATTGCACCGGTACGCGCCAGCGGCGACAGCCTGGAGTTGGATCTGGAATTGATCTCCGGCCTGTCCGGCTTCCGCCGCATGCTCGGAGATGACAGCGTACTGATGGGCGGGGAAGGCGAGCCGCCGGTCTACCAGCTCAAGTAGTTTCGTACACCCTCAGGACAAGGACAGGCATGGATCTTTCTCCCACCCCGGTCGGCACTCTGGCGCGCCGTTGGCAGTGGCTGCTGATTGCGGTCATCGTCGGCTGGCTGATCTATCTGCTGGCGCCGGTGCTCACGCCCTTCGTGTGTGCAGCGCTGCTGGGTTGGCTGGGTGATCCCTGGGTGGACCGCTTGGAGCGCACCGGTCGCTCGCGCACCACCTCGGTGGTGCTGGTGTTCACCCTGATGATCCTGTTGCTGGTGCTGGCCCTGATCATCCTTGTGCCCATGTTGGAAGAGCAGGTGGTGGAGCTGGCCGCGTCGCTGCCGAGCTACCGCGACTGGTTTGTGCAGACCGCGCTGCCTTGGGTCGAGCGGCACACCGGGCTGGAACTGGTGGCCTGGCTGGATCCGGACCGCATCACTGAGTGGATTCGTGGCCATTGGCAGCAGGCCGGCGGCGTGGCCGCCACGTTCTTCGGCTATCTGTCGCGCTCCGGCTTCGCGATGATGGCCTGGATCGCCAACCTGGTGCTGCTGCCGATCCTGACCTTCTACTTCCTGCGTGACTGGGATGTGCTGGTCGAGCGCGTGGCCTCGCTGGTGCCGCGTGATCACATCGGCACCGCCAATCGCCTGGCCCGCGAATCCAACGACGTGCTGGGCGCGTTCCTGCGCGGTCAGTTCCTGGTGATGCTGGCGCTGGGTGCGATCTATGCGATCGGCCTTTCGGTGGTGGGCCTGAAGCTGGGCCTGTTGATTGGCATCATCGCCGGCCTGATCAGCTTTGTGCCTTATCTGGGCACCGCCACCGGCATTGTGCTGGGCGTGATTGCCGCGCTGGTGCAGTCGGGCGGCGACTGGACGCTGGTGGCGCTGGTGCTGGTGGTGTTCGTCATCGGCCAGATGCTGGAAGGCTATGTGCTGACCCCGCGCATCGTCGGTGATCGCATCGGCCTGCATCCGGTGGCGGTGATTTTCGCGATCATGGCGGGCGGGCAGTTGTTTGGATTCCTGGGCATGCTGCTGGCCTTGCCAGTGGCAGCGGTGGCCAATGTGATGTTGCGCTTCGCCCACGAACGTTATCGCCAGAGCACCTTGTATGCCGGCGATCACCCGACGATCCTGCTCGACTCCTATATCGACAAGAGCGCCCTGAGTGAATCGCCCAGCGAGCGCCCGGAAGACAAGTGAGCCCGACCGTCCCGCCTGCTGGCGGGCTGACGCCGCAGTTGCCTTTGGCGCTGCGTTACTCGCCCGACCAGCGCTTTGACAGCTATATCGGCGCGCCGCCTGGCGCGCTGGAACATCTGCGCGCGCTGGCGTTGGGCAAGCAGAACGACTGGCTGTACCTGGCCGGCGCCGCGCGCACCGGCAAGACCCATCTGGCGCTGGCGCTGTGTGCCGAGGCCGAACAGGCCGGGCGCCGGGCGACCTACCTGCCGTTGATGGCGGCATCAGGCCGCATGCACGATGCGCTGACAGCGTTGCATGGCCAGGATGTGGTTGCGCTGGACGGGCTGGAAGCAATCGCCGGTCAGCGCGAGGACGAGGTGGCACTGTTCGACTTCCACAATCGTGCGCGTGCTGCCGGCACCACGGTGCTCTATACCGCCCGCGAGGTGCCTGCCGAGTTGGGCCTGGTGCTGCCCGACCTGCGCTCGCGCCTGTCCCAATGTGCGCAGATGGTGTCGTCGCCGCTGGATGATGCCGGTCGCCGCGACGTCTTGCGTGAGCGTGCTCAGCGGCGCGGCCTGGTGCTGGAAGATGCCGCCATCGAATGGTTGCTCACGCGTACCGATCGCGACCTGGGACGGCTGGTGGCACTGCTGGATCAGCTGGATCGCGCCTCACTGGCCGCGCAGCGTCGCATCACCGTCCCTTTTCTGCGCAGCGTGCTGGAAGCAAGCGGCCAGGCGCGTAGCTGATCGACGGGTGACACCTGCAGCACTCGCTACCGCCGCCCGCCGTTCCGACTTGGCGGCAAGCGTGGCGTGGTCAAAATTTCGCCACACACCTTGACAGGCCCGCTGCATCAACGCGTGCGGAACTTATCCACATGCTTGTCACGATTCCATCCACATGACCTGTGGAGAAGTCAGTGGCCTGCCTTGATCTCGGCATCCAGCTGGGCCAATCGCTCGGGCGTGCCGACATCGGTCCAGCGGCCCGGGTGATACTCACCGCTGACGCGGCCGTGCGCCATCGCCGCCCGCAGCAGCGGCGGCAGCTTGAAGCGCGGCGGCGTTTGCTCGCTGCCTTCGGCCACGCCGATCAGTTTGCGCCAATCCTGCAACAAGCTGGCGCGATAGACACCGATGCCAGCGTAAGTCTTGCGTGTGGGGTGGACAGGCGGGCGCTCACCCTCCAGGCCATCGCCGAATCGCACCAGGCCGCTGTTTGAATCCAATACGAAATCGCCCTGCGGATGCTGGGGCGGATTGTCGACCAGCACCAAGTGCGCGTCGCCCGCCAACGTGTGCGGTAGGCGCGCGAAGTCGAAATCGGTCCAGACATCGCCATTGACCAGCAGGAAGGGTGCATCGCCCAGCCAGGGCAAGGCGTGCAGCATGCCGCCGCCGGTTTCCAAGGGGCGCTCCCCCTCATAGGAATAGCGCAGGCGCAGACCCCATTGGCTGCCATCGCCCAGGCGTTGCGGGAACTGCGCGGCCAGCCAACTGGTGTTGATGACGACTTCTTCAACGCCCAGCGCCGCCAGCTTCTCCAGGTGCCAGACAATCAGCGGCTTGCCGCCCACTTCCAGCAAGGGCTTGGGCGTGACGTCGGTCAGCGGCCGCATGCGCTCGCCCAGGCCGGCGGCGAAGATCAAGGCCTTCATACGCTGCCCCGCGCCTGCATGGCTGGCTTGATGCGCTGATCCAGGAGGGATTGCAGCGCAGCCAGCTCGGGATGGCGCGGCAGCACCTCTTCCAGGTAGGCGATGAAGCGCGGCGCATCCGGCAAATACTTGGTCTTGCCGTCGCGATAGTGCAGGCGGGAAAAGATGCCGAGGATTTTCAGATGCCGCTGCACGCCCAGCCAGTCGGCATCGCGAAGGAAATGTTGGGCTGAGGCGGGCACCGCAACGCCGGCTGTGCGGGCGCGTTGATGGTATTGCAGCAGCCAGCCGTCTACGCGCGCCAGCGGCCAGCTCAGAAAGGCGTCCTTGAACAGGCTGACCGCGTCATAGGCCACCGGGCCCCACACGCAATCCTGGAAGTCCAGCACCGCCGGTTGCGGTCGGGTCGGCATCAGGTTGCGCGGCATATAGTCGCGATGGGTCAACACGCGTGCCTGGCCCAGGGCGTTGTCCATCAGCCGGCGTTGAACCAGTTGCAGGGCCTCGGCTTCGCCGCAGTCCAGACTCAGACCCAAATGCCGGCCCAGAAACCATTCCTCAAACAGGCCAGCGTCGCGTTGCAGTAGCGCTTCGCCAAATTCACCGGTGCCTTCGGGCGGGGTGATGGCTTGCAGCTTGAGCAGCTCATCGATGGCCAGGGCGAACCAGTCGTCAGCCGATTCCGCAGTGATCGTCTGCGCCAAGGTGGGGCCGCCCAGATCTTCCAGCAGCAGGAAGCCCAGTTCGACGTCACGGGCCAGCACCTGCGGCACACGCACACCGCCAGCCTCCAGCAAGTCGCGCATCCGCAGCCAGGGCCGGACGTCTTCCAAGCCGGGCGGAGAGTCCATCACGATGTGGCTGGGCCGACCGCCTTGTGTGCGCCAGTA
>Ga0160436_1000418_pt1 | contig 17204 bp, 18 predicted proteins | sample HID1973M_E0MG_FD_108264 | JGI IMG/M metagenome (GOLD analysis project Ga0160436, IMG submission 108264) | Enriched mosquito-associated microbial communities from UW Madison campus, WI, USA - HID1973M_E0 MG | ecosystem: Host-associated > Arthropoda: Insects > Digestive system > Unclassified ...
CACCAGCACCCCGATCGCCGCCGCGGCACCGACCGCCAGCAACGCCGCCGAGACGCCCAGCGCGCCAAACTCGACCAGGATCGCGCCCAGCAACTGCCGCCGGCGCGCGCCCAGCGTCCGCAACACCGCGTTGTCGTAGCGGCGCTCGCCGGCGGTGGCCTGCAACGCCGCCAGCAACACCAGGGCGCCGGCCAGCAGGCTGAAGCCCATGACCAGCTGCACCGCCTGCCCGACCTGTTCCATCACCTGCCGCACCCGTACCAGGATGGCGTCGATGTCGAGCACCGAGATGTTCGGATACTCGCGGGTCAGCGCGCCCAGCGCATTGGCCTGGGCACGGGGCAGGTGGAAGCTGGAAATCAGGTTGTAGGGCGCATCGCCGACCGCACCTTCGTTGAGCAGCAGGAAGAAGTTGACCCGGAACGAATCCCATTGCGCCTTGCGCAGGCTGGTGACGGTGAAGCTGCGCTGTTGTTCTCCCAGCAGCAAGGTGATGCGGTCGCCGAGACCGATGCCGTAGCGCTGCGCCCAGGCCTCTTCGACCGAGGCTTCGGCGGCCGTGCTGCCCGCCTGCCAGAAGCGTCCGGCGGTGAGCGTGTTGGCGGGCGGGAAGTCGTGCCGCCAGGAAAAATTCACCGGCCGATTAAGGCCATCGCCATCATCTTGCGGATCGCGGTCCTTGCGCTGCGGCGGTCGATCGTTGATCGCGACCAACCGACCGGTGCCGAAAGGCTCCACGGCTGGACGCACGACACCCAGCGCACGCAGATGCTCCAGCACCGCGGTGGCCTGCTCGGGCTGCACGTTCATCAGGAAGTAGTTCGGCGTGTCGGCGGGCAGGCGGTCGCGCCACTGGCCCAGCAGCCCTGGGCCGATCACCGCCAGTAGCAACAAGGCGCACAACGACAACGACAGCCCCACCAATTGCACGATGCTCAGCGCACGCCGCCGCGTCAGCGAGGCCAGGCCCAGCCGCCAGGCCCCGCGCAGGCGGCCCTGGAGGCGTCGCAGCAGCCAGAGCAGCAGCGCGCCAAGCACGGCTGCCACCAGCGCAAGCGCGGCCAATCCGCCCAATACCCAGCCGGCCAGGCGGGCATCGCCGGTCGCCTGCACGGTCAGCGCCAACGTCGCGGTAAGCGCGGCAACGTAGGCGATCAGCGAGGTGGGCGGCACGGCGGCAAAGCTGCGGTTGAGGACGCGCATCGGTGGCACGTTCCTCAACCGCAGCAGCGGGGGCATGCCGAAGCCGAGCAACAGCAGCAGGCCGATGCCGGCGCCAGCAAGCGCGGGCGTGGCCTGCGGCAGCGGCAGGCGATCGGGCACCAGGCTGCCCAGCGCCTGCACCAGTCCCGCCTGCGCCAGCATGCCCAATGCGATGCCGAGCAGGCAGGCCGGCACGGCCGTCAGCAGCAGCTGCAATGCCAGCGTCGCCAGCACGTCGCGCTGGCGCGCGCCCAGGCAGCGCAACACGGCGACCTGATCGATGCGGCGCAGGGCGAAGCGGTTCGCGGCCAGCGCGGTGGCCACGCCTGCCAGCAGCACGGCCAGTAGCGCGGACAGCGCCAGGAAGCGGCCGGCGCGGTCGAACGCTTCGCGCATGCCGCGCTGCGTGTCCTCGATGCCGACCAACCGGTATTCGCTGGCGCGCGGCTTGAGCCAGGCGCGGAACTCGGCGATCCGATCCGCCGGTCCGGAGAACATCAACCGATACGAAGCACGGCTGCCGGGGCCGAGCAGGCCGGCGGCGTCGACATCGGCGCGATTGACCATCAGCGGCGGCGCCAACTGCATCAGTTCGCCCGAGCTGTCCGGCTCGGCGGCGAGCACGCCGGCGATGCGGACATGGCCGGCGCCGAATTCCAGTTCATCGCCGACCCGCACGCCCAGCGCATCGAGCAGGCGCGCATCGGCATAGGCCTGGCCGGGTGGCGGCGGACCGGAGGGGCGGGCGTCGGTGCCGTTGTCCTCGCGCGACACCTGCAGGACGCCGCGCAGCGGGTAGCCGGCGGCGACGGCGCGGATGTTGGCCATCTGGCTGGCCTCGCCATGGAACAGCACGCTGGGGAAACTCACCATGCGCGTACTGCGCAGGCCGCGCCGTTGCGCCTCCGCGGAGAAATCCGCCGGGATGTCCTGGCGCCCGGTCACGCCCAGGTCGCCACCGAGCACTTCGGCGGCGCTGGAGGTGAGCGCCAAGGTGACCCGGTTCACCAGCGTACCGACCGCGGTCATCACCGCCACGCCCAGCACCAGGGCGGCGAACACGGTCAGCAAATCACCGGCGAGGAATTCGCGCCGCACCGCGCGTGCGGCCTGCCGCCAGATGTTCATGCGTCCGCTTCCGCCTGGCGCTGCAGGCGGCCGCCCTCGATCCGATAGACATGCCGGCAGCGCTGCGCCAGTTGCGGGTCGTGGGTGACCAACACCAGGGTCGTGTCGTTGCCGGCGTTGAGCGCGAACAACAGGTCGCTGATGTGGTGGCCGGTGGCGTGGTCCAGGCTGCCGGTCGGTTCGTCGGCGAACAGGATGCGCGGACGCGAAACGAAGGCGCGCGCCAATGCGACGCGCTGCTGCTCGCCCCCGGACAGCTGTCGCGGGTAGTGGCGCGCCCGTGCTGTCAGGCCCACCGCATCGAGGACTTCGCGCACCCGCGATGGGTCCTCGCGACCCGCCAGTTCCAAGGGCAGCGCAATGTTCTCTTCCGCGGTCAGCGCCGGCAACAGATGGAAGCTCTGGAAGACGAACCCGACTTCGCGTGCGCGCAACGCCGCGCGGGCTTCTTCATCCAGCGATTCCAGCGCTTGGCCGGCCAGTGCGATGCTGCCGCGGCTGGGCAGGTCCAGGCCCGCGAGCAGGCCAAGCAGCGTGGTCTTGCCCGAGCCGGAGGCCCCGACGATGGCGACGCTGTCGCCTTCATCGATGGTCAAGTCGATATTGTCGAGGATGTCCAGCGTACCTTCGGGACCGACGACGGATTTGCCGACGCCGCGCGCGTCGATCACCGTGGAGCGGGAGGGGGAGGACAGACTGTCGATGAGGAATCTCCGGATGCGAATGACGAAGCCTGGAACAGGGATGGCGGGAACCCGGAAGGCACACGCCGCCCTTGTATTGCGTTGGTTGCTGGCATGCTCGCTGCTCCTGCCGCTGCTCGCCTATGCCAAAGGTCCGGGCGGGCCGGTGCTGGTCGTCGGCGACAGCCTGAGCGCCGCCCACAACATACCTGTCCAGTCCGGATGGGTGAGCCTGTTGGAACAACGCCTGCGAAAGGACATGGCGTCGCCTCCGGCCGTCGTCAATGCCAGCATCAGCGGCGAGACTACGTCCGGCGCGCTGACCCGCCTGCCCGCGCTGTTGCAGAAGCATCGGCCGGCTGTCGTGGTGATCGAGCTCGGCGGCAACGATGCGCTGCGCGGACTGACTCCCGCCCAGCTGGAGGCGAATCTGGAGCGGATGATCGTGCTGTCGCAGCAGTCGGGCGCGAAAGTACTGTTGCTGGGCATCGATGTCCCGCCGAACTACGGCCCTGCCTATCGTGAGCGCCTGCGCAAGCTCTACGCCGACCTTGCCTCGCGCCACCGCGTCGCGTTGGTGCCATTTTTCCTCGACGGGGTGGCCCTGCAGCCCTCGCTCATGCAGTCCGATGGCCTGCATCCGACCGCCGCCGCCCAGCCGAAGCTGCTCGAAAACGTCTGGCCGGCATTGAGGAAGCTCGTAAGCGGTTGATTTCCTGGGTGTTGTGAAAAAATTTTCGCCTTCACGCCGTATCCACCGTCGATGCGGCATGTTTCACAAAGCTGAAGACCGAGGGAACTCCATGCGTCAGACCAAAGAGACGTCCGGCCTCGTGCTGGTCGTGGAAGACAACCGCAACATTTCCGAGATGATCGGCGAGTACCTGGAAGGCCGTGGCTTCGAGGTGGACTACGCCTGCGACGGCCTAGACGGGTATCGCCTGGCTGCCGAGAACAGCTACGACGTGGTCGTGCTCGATCTGATGCTGCCGCGCCTGGATGGCATCGAGGTCTGCCGGAGACTGCGCAACGACGCCCGCAAGTCCACGCCGGTGCTGATGCTGACCGCGCGCGACACGCTGGACGACAAGCTGACTGGCCTGGGCTTCGGCGCCGACGACTACCTGACCAAGCCGTTCGCGATCCAGGAACTGGAAGCACGCTTGCGCGCGCTGATCCGCCGCGAACGCCGCCAGGTCGGTTCGGAGGTGCTGAAGGTCGCCGACCTGGTGCTCGATCCGGTAAGCATGCGCGCCACCCGCGCCGGCACCGAGCTGCAGCTGTCGCCGATCGGCCTGCGCCTGCTGACCATCCTGATGCGCGAATCGCCGCGCGTGGTCACCCGCCAGGAAATCGAACGCGAGATCTGGGGCAATGGCTTGCCGGACTCGGACACCCTGCGCAGTCACCTGTACAACCTGCGCAAGATCATCGACAAGCCGTTCGACCGCCCGCTGCTGCACACCGTGCAGAGCGCCGGCTACCGCATCGCCGACATCGCCCAACCGATGGGTTGATTCCGCGCAATCGGCGGCGCCCTGGGCGCCGCCGACGCCCACCTGTCTTTCCCGTGTCACGTGCCTGCGCCGGACCGAGCGTCCGGGCGGGCCTTCGCCTCAGTGTCGGTAGTCGATAGACAAGGGAATCACGTCCGCGTTTCCTATAATTGCGGCGCTACTCCCTGGACACCCCCATGCCGCACGGGTTACCGCGAAAAATCCGCATCGCCTTCATTCTGCAGGCCGTGCTCGCCAGTCTGGCGATCATCCTGGGTGGATACCTGGTCTCGTTGGTGATCAAGCATGGCCTGGTGCGCTCCATGCTGGAGGATGAGGCCTCCTACTATTGGCAGCTCTATGAGGCCTCGCCTGCGCAGCCGCCGCCCAATACCGCCAACATCCGCGGCTATCTGGTGGCCAGCGGCCGCTCCAATCTCTCGCTGCCGGCCCACCTGCGCACGCTGACGCCCGGCTTCCACGAGTTGCCCGACGACGACGAACTGGTGCTGGTGGACCAGCGCCAAACCGGCAGCCTGTATCTGGTGTTCCTGCGCTCGGAAGCCGAGCGGATGGCGTTCTGGTTCGGCATCGTGCCGGTATTGCTGATCCTGCTGGCGATCTACGGTGTTTCCTGGATCACCTACCGGCTGTCCAAGCGCCTGGTATCGCCGGTGAACTGGCTGGCGCGGCGGGTCGCGCGCTGGGATCCGCGCAACCCCGATGTGGAGGAGTTGGCGCCCGCGCGGCTGCCGGCCGACCTGCAGGGCGAGACGCGACAGTTGGCCTCGGCGCTCCATTCGCTGGGCGTACGGGTACGCGACCACGTGACCCGCGAACGCAATTTCACCCGCGATGCCAGCCATGAGCTGCGCACCCCGCTGACGGTGATCCGCGTCGCCAGCGACATGGCGCTGGGCGACCCGGACATGCCGCCGCGGCTGGGACGCAGCCTGCGCCGGATCCAGCGCGCCGGCCGCGACATGGAGGCGGTGATCGACGCGTTCCTGATCCTGGCGCGCGAGGCGGAAATCGAACCGCAAAGCGAAACCTTCGATGCCGCCGAAGTCGTCGCCGATGAAGTGGAGAGCGCGCGCGAACTGATCGGTGGGCGGCCGGTCGAGCTGCGGGTTCGCCAGAGCAGCGAGCTGCAGTTGCATGCGCCGCCGCGCGTGCTGCGCGTGGTGCTGAGCAACCTGCTGCGCAATGCCTGCGCCTACACTGACCAAGGCAGCATCGAGGTCGAGGTGGCGGCCGATCGCATCGTGGTGCGCGATACCGGCATTGGCATGTCCGAAGAAGCGGCCGAACGCGCTTTCGAGCCGTTCTTCCGCGCCGATCCGAGCCACCCACAGGGTACCGGCCTGGGGCTGTCGATCGTGCGCCGGCTGTGCGACCGCTTCGGCTGGCGTACGGAGCTGACCAGCCAGCCGGGCGTGGGGACGGCGGTGTCGGTGGTGTTCGCTTGAGCCAGGCTCAGCGCGACAGTTCCGGCGCGACCACCTGGCGCCAGATCGCGTAGCCGGCCGGCGTCATGTGTAGCATGTCTTCGCGGAACAACTCGCGACGCGGCTGCCCGTCGGCGCCCAGCATCGGCGTGTACACGTCCAGGTAGTCCACCGCGTGCAGGCGTTTCGCCGCTTCGCGCACCAGCGCATTGGCCTCGGCGATCTTCGGCAGCAACTGGGCGCGCGAGGGGCTGGGCTTGATTGAAATGAACGCGATGCGCGCCTTGGGCAGGTCGCGGCGCACGCGGGACACGAAAGCGAGGAAGTCGTCGCGGACCTGCTGCGGGCTGCGTCCATTGGCCAGGTCGTTGTCACCGGCGTAGAACACCACCAGGCGCGGCGCATAGGCGGTCACGACGCGATCGGCGTACCAGGTGCTGTCGCGCACTTCCGATCCGCCGAAGCCGCGGTTGATCACCGGCTGGCCGGGAAAGTCCGCGGCCAGCGAATCCCACATCCGGATCGAGGAACTGCCGACGAACACCACGCCGTGCTTCGGCGGCGGTTGTTGCGCGTCGAGCGCGGCGAAGCGCTGCATGTCCTGCTCCCAGGCCGGATTGGAGACCTGCTCGGGGATGCTGGGCGGCTGGGGCGCGCGGGCGTGCACGCCGGGGCTCGCCAAAGCCAGGCCCAGCAGGGCGTTGCGCAGCAGGGGACGGATCATGGGGGCTCCTCGTTGACGACGCGATGCCCCGATAGTGCCAGCGCTCGCCGGCGCGGCAAACCCGCCATGCCGGTGTGGCGGCTGCCGACGCACGGGGGCAGGCCGCAGGGCCTTGTGGCAAAATCCGCGTTTCCTTCCAAGACCGCCTGCGCCCATGTCCCTGGTTTCCTTTCTGACTCGCCGCTGCGGCGCGAGCGCGGGCTGAACGGCATGGCGGATCACTCGGGACACCTGCCGCGCGGGCCTGGCCGCATCTTCAAGGCGGCGATCTGGTCGATGCAGGGGCTGCGCGCGGCCTGGTTGCACGAGTCATCCTTCCGGCTGGAGGTCTATCTCTCGGCCGTGCTGGCGCCGCTCGCGCTGTGGTTCGGGCAGGGCGCGATCGAGCGCGTGCTGCTGATCGGCTCGTTGCTGCTGGTGCTGGCGATGGAGCTGACGAACTCGGCGATCGAGGCGGTCATCGAACGCTATGGCCCGGAGCACCACGAGTTGGCGGGGCGCGCCAAGGACATGGGCTCGGCGGCGGTGTTCGTGCTGATGATCAACGTACTCATGTGCTGGGGCCTGATCTTCGGGCCGCGCCTGTTTTGAGCGCGCCTGTCCTGAACTTGCCTGTCTTGAATCCGTCTTCCCTCCTAGGCTGTCGCGATGTCATTTGAATTCCTTGCCGATCCCAACGTCTGGATCACCCTGTTCACCCTGAGTGCGCTGGAAATCGTGCTGGGCATCGACAACCTGGTGTTCATCTCGATCGCGGTCAGCAAGCTGCCGGAGGCGCAGCGTCCGACCGCCCGCCGCTTCGGCATCGCGGTGGCCTGCCTGACCCGCATCGCGCTGCTGATATCGCTGGCGTTCCTGGCGCGCATGCAGAAGGAGTTGTTCAGCGTGGGCGACATGGGCATTTCCGTGCGCGACCTGGTGCTGATCGTGGGCGGCCTGTTCCTGATCGTGAAGGGCGTGATGGAGATCCGCGAGCTGATTTCCGGCGGCGAAGACCACGACCCGACCACCAGCAAGGCGTCCGGCGTGTTCTGGATGGTCATCGCGCAGATCGCGGTGATCGACATCGTCTTCTCGCTCGACTCGGTAATCACCGCGGTCGGCATGGCCCAGCACATTCCGGTGATGATCGCCGCGATCCTGATCGCGGTGGCGATGATGCTGCTGGCGGCCAATCCGCTGGGCCGTTTCATCGATGCCAACCCGACCGTCAAGATGCTCGCGCTGGCCTTCATCCTGATGATCGGCGTGGTACTGATCCTGGACGGCCTCGAAGTGCACGTGCCCAAGGCCTACATCTACAGCGCCATGGGGTTCTCGGTGCTGGTGGAATGGCTCAACCTGCTGATGCGTCGCCGAGCGGCCGCCAACGAGGTGCCGGGCGCCGGCAAGTGGTGACTGCCGATTGAAGCCGGCGGGCTCTACACGGCCCGCGGGGTGAGGTTGGTGCCGGCCGGTGAACGCGGTTTAACCCCGGCCGTGGCAAGCTGATCGTCCGATCAGTACCGCACCGGAGACGTGCCATGTCGTTGTTCCGAACCCTGTTGCTGCTCACGGTCGCCGCGATGCTGTCCGGCTGTGGCTACAACGCCATCCAGCAGAAGGACGAGTCGGTCAAGGCAGGCTGGGCGGAAGTGCTCAACCAGTACCAGCGTCGTGCCGACCTGATCCCCAACCTGGTCAACACGGTCAAGGGTTATGCCCAGCAGGAAGAGCGGGTGCTGACCGAGGTGACCAATGCTCGGTCGCGCGTCGGCCAGATCCAGGTCAACGCCAATGATGCCGCCTCCCTACAACAGTTCCAGCAGGCGCAAGGCGAACTCGGCAGCGCGCTGAGCCGACTGATGGTGGTCAGCGAGAACTACCCGCAGCTGCAGTCCAACCAGAACTTCCGCGATCTGCAGGCGCAGCTGGAAGGCACCGAGAACCGCATCACCGTCGCGCGCGGCCGTTACATCCAGGCGGTGCAGGACTACAACACCTTCATCCGTTCGTTCCCGCAAGTGATCACCGCCAAGATCTTCGGTTACCAGCAGAAGCCGAACTTCACCGTGGAGAACGAAGCCCAGATCGCGCGTCCGCCACAGGTCGACTTCGGCACCCCGCCTGCCCAGCAGCCGCCGCAACCGCCGGCGCCACAGCAGCCGGCGCCGGGACACTGAGCCGCCGATGCGGCTGATCGCGCGCGCGGCATGGTTGTTGGTGGCGTGGTTGGCGCTATGCGCGCCGGCCATTGCCCAACAGCCGCTGGCGTCGATACCGCCGCTGGACTCGCCGGTCATCGACACCACCGGCACGCTCGACGCGGCCACGCGCCAGCAGCTTGAACAGCAGGCCCTGGCGCTGCAGCAGCGCAAGGGCAGCCAGTTGCAGTTGCTGGTCGTGCCGACCACGCAACCGGAAGACATCGCGCAATACACCCAGCGCGTCTACGACCAGTGGAAACTCGGCCGCAAAGGCGTCGACGACGGCGTGCTGCTGGTGGTCGCCAAGGACGATCGCCGCGTCCGAATCCAGCCGGGCTACGGACTGGAAGGGGCGATCCCCGATGCGATCGCCAACCGGATCATCCAGGAATACATGGCGCCGCGCTTCCGGGCCGGCGACTACGCCGGCGGCATCGCGGAATCGACCGCGATGCTGGTCAAGCTGATCGATGGCGAACCCTTGCCCGAACCGGTGGCCGACAACGTTGCCGAACCAGGTTCGCGCGGCGGCGGTTGGCTGGTCGCGCTGTTTGTCGGGTTCGTTGCCGCCAGCATCGCGCGGGGCATTTTCGCCGCCGCACCGCGACCGTTGCGGGCCCTGCTGACCGGGGTCGCGGCCGCCGGTGCCGCGCTGTTGCTCACCTCGTTGTTCGTGCCCAGCGGCCTGGCCGGCGTGATCGGCCTGCTGCTGGGCCTGACCTCGGGCACGCCCGGCCGCTTCGTCAACCACGGCGGTTGGGGCGGCGGTGGCTTCGGTGGAGGCGGCTGGGGTGGTGGCGGGTTCGGTGGCGGGGGAGGCGGCTTCGGTGGCGGCTGGGGCGGCGGTGGCGGTTCTTCGGGAGGCGGTGGCGCCTCGGGGAGCTGGTGATGCGGTGGATCCGACATCTGTTCGCTCCCTCCGCGCGCCGGCTGTTTCCGCCGGCCACACTGGACGCGATCGCCGAGGCGATCGCCGCGGGTGAACGCCTGCACAGCGGTGAGGTGATGTTCGCGGTGGAACCGGACCTGGGCCTGGGCGAGCTGTGGTCGCGGGTCGCACCGCGCCATCGCGCCGAACAGGCCTTCGCGCAACTGCGGACCTGGGATACCCACGCCAACAACGGGGTGCTGATCTACCTGCTACTGGCCGACCATGCGATCGAGATCGTCGCCGACCGCGGCCTGCACGGCCGGGTCACGCCAGCGCAGTGGCACGAGGTCTGTCGGCGCATGCAGGCCCAACTCCAGGCCGGCGAGCCGGAGCGGGCGGTGTTGGGAGCGGTGGAGGCGGTATCGGCGCTGCTGGCCGAGCACTTCCCGGCCGATCCCGAGGCCGCAGGTGAAGACGAGTTGCCGAACCGGCCGCAGATCCTCGGCTGATCGCCGGGGCGGTGGCAGAATAGTGCTTCGTTCCGCCAGGGCAGCAACGTGATCTATCTCCACCACATCGATCCCATCGCCTTTTCGCTCGGCCCGGTGCAGGTGCACTGGTACGGATTGATGTATCTGGCCGGTTTTCTGTCCGCCTGGTGGCTGGGCCGCCAGCGGATCCGCGCCGGGCGCCTTCCCGGCGTGGACATGAACGGCTTTTCGGACTTGCTCTTCTATTCGATGCTCGGCGTGGTCGTCGGCGGCCGCGTCGGCTACATGCTGTTCTATGCCTTCGATGCCTTCCTCGCCAATCCACTGATCCTGTTCAAGGTCTGGGAAGGCGGCATGAGCTTTCACGGCGGCCTGCTCGGCGTGGTGGCGGGCTGTCTGTGGTGGGTGCGCCGGCACCGCCTGCACTTCTTCGACGTGATGGATTTCGTGGCCCCGCTGGTGCCGCTCGGCCTCGGATTCGGGCGACTGGGCAACTACGTCGGCGGTGAGCTGTGGGGCAAGTACACGAACGCCGGATGGGGCGTGATCTTCCCGCGTGCCGAGGAGGCCCTGCAGAACCTGCCGTGGGAACAGGTCCAGGCGCAGTACGCCAGCGGCGCGCTGGACCGGCTCGCGCGCCATCCCTCGCAGCTCTACGAAGCGTTGCTGGAAGGCGTGGTGATGTTCCTGGTGTTGTGGTTTTACTCGGCCCGGCCGCGCGCGCGCTACGCCGTGTCCGGCCTGTTCGCGTTGCTGTATGGCGCCTTCCGCTTCCTGGTCGAGTTCGTGCGGATGCCGGACAACGGTATTTACGTCGCCTTCGGCTGGCTGACCCGCGGGCAGATCCTGAGCCTGCCGTTGATCGCATTGGGGCTGTGGTTGTTGTGGCTGTCGCGTCGCGCGCCAGTGTTGCAGCCGGTGCCGTTGGCGAAGGAGGGTGCGGCATGAAGCAATACCTGGATCTGCTGCGCCACGTACTCGAACACGGTGCGGAGAAGTCGGACCGTACCGGTACCGGCACCCGCAGCGTGTTCGGCTGGCAGATGCGCTTCGACCTCAACGACGGCTTTCCGCTGGTCACGACCAAGAAGCTGCATCTGCGTTCGATCATCCACGAGTTGCTGTGGTTCCTGCAGGGCGACACCAACATCGCCTATCTGAAGGAGCACAAGGTCGGCATCTGGGACGAGTGGGCCGATGCGGAGGGTGAGCTCGGTCCGGTGTATGGCAAGCAGTGGCGGCGCTGGCCCGACGGCAAGGGCGGCCATATCGACCAGATGCAGTGGCTGGTGGACGAAATCAAGCGCAATCCCGATTCGCGCCGCCTGGTGATCAGCGCATGGAACGTCGCCGAGCTGCCGCAGATGGCGCTGATGCCGTGCCATAGCCTGTTCCAGTTCTATGTGGTGGACGGCAAGCTCAGCTGCCAGCTCTACCAGCGCAGCGGCGACATCTTCCTGGGCGTGCCGTTCAACATCGCCAGCTACGCGCTGCTGACCCACGTGGTCGCGCAGGCGACCGGCCTGGGTGTCGGCGATTTCGTGCATACGCTGGGCGATGCGCATCTCTACTCGAACCACTACGAACAGGCGCGCGAGCAACTGGCGCGCGCGCCAAGGCCGTTGCCGAAGCTGCGGCTCAATACCGAGGTCTCGGACCTGTTCGCGTTCCGCTACGAGGACATCGCGATCGAGGAATACGATCCGCACCCGGCGATCAAAGCGCCGGTGGCGGTCTGAGATGGCGACGGCGGGTCCATTGATCAGCCTGGTGGCCGCACTCGACCGGCGGCACGCGATCGGCCGCGACAACGCGTTGGCCTGGCAACTGCCCGACGACCTGAAACACTTCAAGGCATTGACGCTCGGCAAGCCGATCCTGATGGGCCGACGCACCGCGCAGTCGCTGGGACGCGCGCTGCCAGGGCGCGTCAATCTGGTGATGACCCGCTCCGGACGGGCGCCGTTCGAGGGAATGCAGGCGGTCGCCGGCACCGAAGAGGCGCTGGCCGCCGCGGCCGAACTCGGCGCGAGCGAGTTGTGCGTGATCGGTGGCGGCGAGATCTATCGGCAATGGTTGCCGCTGGCCGACGTGTTGCAGCTGACCCATGTCGATACGGTGATCGAAGGCGCCGATGCGTTCTTCCCCGAATGGGATCCCGCGCAGTGGCGGGTCGTGTCGCGTCAGCCCCATCCGATCGACGCGCGGCACGCGTACCCGTTCGAGTTCGTCGAGTACCAGCGCGGCGCTGCTACTCCCTGATCGTCTCCACGGCTGCGCGGTTCGCGCGCCGGCCTGAGCTCAGCTCCCTTGTGGTTTGCCGTCGCGCGGCTTGTTCGCCTGGCCGCGCGCAGGGCGCTGCCCGCGTTCGCGCTGCGGGTTGTGTGGGTGGTTGTGATGGTGATGGTGGGGGCGCGGAACCGGCGGCGGTCCTTCGACCTCGCGGCCCGGGACCTGGACCACGCGCAACTCGTCCGTGTCCAGTTGCAGCGCCGTGAGCTTGCCGCCCCACACCGCGCCGGTATCGATGGCGTGCACGCCCTGGGTGATGGTCAGGCCGAGCGTGGACCAATGCCCGCAGACGATCTTCAAGTCGCGCTCGACGCGGCCCGGCACTTCGAACCAGGGGTACAGCCCCTGCGCCTGGGTGCCGGGGGTGCCCTTGTCTTCGTTGGCGATGCGACCGCGCGGCGTGCAGTAGCGCATGCGCGTGAGCAAGTTGATGATCGCGCGGCTACGGTCGTGACCGGTCAGCCCGGGCGACCAGCCGGGGCGATCGCCGTACATGTTGCGCAGCAGTTTCCGGTAGCCGTTGCCCTGCAATTGCACTTCGACTTCGCGCGCGTGCTTCTCGGCCAACTGGGTGGTCCATTTCGGCGCCAGGCCGGCATGCACCATCATCCAGCCAAGCGTGCGATCGACGTGCACCAACTTCTGCATACGCAGCCAGTCGAGCAGTACGTCGCGATCCTCGGCCATGACCACGCGTTGCAGGTCCGGGTTGACCTTGCGTTGTTCCTCTTCGGTGCGGGCGCCCACGGCCAGCAACGAGAGGTCGTGGTTGCCCAGCACGACCACGCTCTGGTCGCGCAATGAATGCACCAGGCGCAGCGTCTCCAGCGACTGGCCGCCGCGGTTGACCAGGTCGCCGCAGAACCACAGCCGGTCCTGGGCGGGGTCGAAGCGAAGCTTTTCGAGCAGGCGCTGGGTGACGTCGTAGCATCCCTGCAGGTCGCCGATGGCCCACACGCTCATACCGGGGTCCTCATCAGTGCAGCGTCCTTGGCGTGGCCAGCACGAACGTGTCGATCGGCGTGCTGAAGGGGGTGCCGTCGTCGGCAATCAGGTCGTAGCTGCCGCGCATGCACCCCTCGTCGGTTTCCAGCAAGACGCCGGAGGTGTAGTGGAAGTCTTCCCCTGGGCGCAGCCGAGGCTGTTCGCCGATCACGCCTTCGCCATCGACGCGCTCGACCCGCCCGTTGCCGTGGGTGATCTCCCAATGGCGGGCGACCAGGCGCGCACCGATCTGGCCGGTGTTGCGGATATGGATCGTATAGGCGAACGCAAAGCGCCCCTCCGCCGGTATGGACTGCTCGTCCAGGAAACGCGGAAAGACTTCGACTTGGATCTGGTAGCGCAAAGCGTCTTGCATGGCCGGAGTGTAAGCAAAGCGTGCGGGAGGGAGCGTCAAGCCACCACCACGTTGGCCAGGCGGATGAAATCGGCGACTTCCAACTGCTCGGCACGGGCGTCGGGCCGCACGCCGGCGGCCTCGAAGTGGCGCGCGTCGCAGACGCTGGACAGCGCATTGCGCAGCGTCTTGCGGCGCTGGCCGAAGGCGGCCCGGACCACGTCGGCGAAGCGCTTCACGTCGTCAATGCCGACCTGCGCCGGATCGCGGGGCACCAGCCGGGCGACCGCGGAGTCGACTTTGGGCGGCGGCCGGAAGGCGCCCGGCGGCACCACGAACAGCGACTCGACCTCGCACCAGGCCTGCAGCATGACGCTCAGGCGGCCATAGATCTTGCTGCCCGGCCCGGCGGCCATGCGGTCGACGACTTCCTTCTGCAGCATGAAATGCATATCCGCGATGGCGCCAGCGTGCTCGAGCGCATGGAACAGGATCGGCGAAGAAATGTTGTAGGGCAGATTGCCGACCAGGCGCAGGCGCCCCCCCGCGGCCAGGGCGGTGAAATCCACCGTCAGCACGTCGCGGTGGATGATGGTCAGCTCGCCCAGCGGTGCCGCGGCGTCGGTGAGCGGCGCGATCAGGTCGCGGTCGAACTCGATCACGGTCAATGCGCCGTGGCGACGCAACAGGGGCAGGGTGATCGCGCCTTGGCCAGGCCCGATCTCGACCAGGCGATCACCGGGGCGCGGATCAACCGCATGCACGATGCGGTCGATGTAGTGGCGATCGGCGAGAAAGTGCTGGCCGAGCGATTTCTTGGCCGGTGCGCTGAAACCAGCAGCCGGGGCAGGCGGAATGGGGCGGGTCATCGCGGAATTCTAGTGGCTCCGGCGTGACTTGCGGCGGAATTGCGCCGGCTGCGCTCAGCGCGCTTGGGAATCGAGACGCTGCGCTGCAAGCCGTGCGCACAACGCGGTGGCGGCGAACAGGCTGGAGGGATCGGCGACACCCCGGCCCGCCAGGTCCAGCGCGGTGCCGTGGTCGACCGCCACGCGCGGATAGGGCAGGCCCAAGGTGATGTTCACGGCCTGCTCGAAGCCGCTGTACTTGAGCACGGGCAGGCCTTGGTCGTGGTACATCGCCACCACCGCGTCGAAGCCGCGCAGTTTCTGCGGCAGGAAGGCGGTGTCGGCGGGCAACGGGCCGATCAGATCCATGCCGGACGCGCGCAACGCCTCCAATGCGGGGATGACGATGTCCAGCTCTTCGCGGCCGAGGTGGCCGTCCTCGCCGGCATGCGGATTCACGCCCAGGACGGCGATGCGGGGCGCGGCCAGGCCGAAATCCCGGCGCAGGGCTTGCCAGGTGATCTGCAGGCAGTTCGTCACCGCCTCGGCAGTGATCGCGTCGGCGACCGCCCGCAGTGGCAGGTGGGTGGTGACCAGGGCGACGCGGACGATGTCGTTGGCCAGCATCATGACGACCTCGCAGCCGGCCTGGTGGGCGAGCAGTTCGGTCGTGCCGGAATAGGCGATGCCGCCTTCGTTGATGACCGCCTTGTGCACCGGGCCGGTAACGATGCCGTCCAATTCGCCCGCCAGGCAGGCGCCGGCCGCGATCTGCAGCGAGGCGATGACCGCCTTGGCATTGCGTGGATCGGGATGGCCCGCCCGGCTGGCTACGGCGAGCGGGATAGGCTGCAAAGCCAGCTCGCCCGGGGCGTTGGCGGACTGGCCGGGAGGCAGTAGCCGTAACGGCAGGCCGAGCGAGACGGCCGCCTGGGTCAGGCTGGCCGGGTCGGCATAGGCGATGAGATGGCAATCCTGGCGCGGTTGCTGCGCCAGGCGGACACACAGCTCCGGCCCGATGCCCGCAGGCTCGCCCGGTACCAGCGCGAGCGTGGGCAGTTTCACCTTACTGCTTGGGCTGGTCCGCGGCCGGAGCCGGCTGCGGTTCGGCCGGGCTGGTGGCGGTGGCCTTGTCGTCGGCACGGTCGCCGACGCGGAAGCTGACATACGCTTCGCCGCGCTGTTCCTGCAGGAAGCGGTTGTATTCCTCTTCCAGCTTGCGGCGACCGATGGTCTCGCGGACCTGGGCGCGCTCGTTCTGGTTGCCCATGTCGGTCTCGCGGCGGCCGACCACCTGCACGATGTGCCAGCCGGCATCGGTACGGAACGGCTGCGAGACCGCGCCATCGCTGAGCGCGCTGACCTGGCGGCCGAAATCCGGACCATAGGCATCGGCCGGGAACCAACCCAGGTCGCCGCCCTGGCTGCGGCTGCTGGCGTCCTCGGAGGACTCCTTGGCCACGGCCTGGAAGTCGGCGCCGCCTTCGACACGGGCACGCAAGGTGTCGATCTTGGCCTTGGCCTGGGCCTCGTCCTGGGTCGGGTTGATCCGGACCAGGATGTGGCGGGCGTGGAACTCGGTGACCAGGTTCTTCTGGGTGGCGGCGCTGTCGCGCACTTCGACCAGCTTGAGCAGCTGGAAACCGCTGGGACCGCGCAGCGGGCCGACCACCTGGCCGGGCTGCATATCCTTGATCAGCTGGGCGAAGGCATTCGGGATCTCGTCCAAGCTGCGCCATCCCAGGTCGCCGCCTTCCAGTGCGTTCGGGCTATCCGAATAGCGCACGGCCGCGGCCGAGAAGTCCAGCTCGCCCTTGTCGATCAGTGCCTTGACGCCATCGATCTTCTGCTGGCCGGTGGTGATCTGCTCGGCATTGGCGCCTTCCGGCAGGCCGATCAGGATGTGGGCCAGATGGTATTGGCTGCCGGTCGCCGATTGCTGGGCCATGGCCGCGTCCACTTCGCCTTCGCTCACCACGATGCGGCTCTGGGCGAAGCTCTGGCGCAGGCGCTGGACGGTGATTTCTTCGCGCACCGAGTTGCGGAAGTCGCTGAAGGACAGGCCGTCGGCGGCGAGCTTCTGGCGCAGGCCGTCGGCGTCGGTGCCGTTCTGCTGGGCGATGCTGGCGATGGCGCGGTTGAGGTCTTCATCGCTGACCCGGATGCCGCTGCCTTCGGCGCGGCCGACCTGCAGCTTCACCAGGACCAGGCGCTCGAGCACCTGCCGCTGCAGCACGTCTGGCGGCGGCAGCTGGTTTTCGCGACCGGCGTACTGCGAACGGACGTTGTTGATCGCCCGGTCCAGTTCGCTTTGCAGGATCACGTCTTCATCGACGATCGCCGCGATACGGTCCAACGGTTGGGACGTCTGAGCCGTTGCCACCGGCGGGAAAGCGCTGGCCAGCACCAGCAGCGAGGCGAGGAATGCGGGGATCAGTCTGCTCATGGAATCTGGTTCGGATCGTAATCGTCCGGATCGGTCGTGGTGTTGCTGG
>Ga0160436_1000419_pt1 | contig 17170 bp, 19 predicted proteins | sample HID1973M_E0MG_FD_108264 | JGI IMG/M metagenome (GOLD analysis project Ga0160436, IMG submission 108264) | Enriched mosquito-associated microbial communities from UW Madison campus, WI, USA - HID1973M_E0 MG | ecosystem: Host-associated > Arthropoda: Insects > Digestive system > Unclassified ...
ACGAAGTTGATGCCGGTCTCGCGCACCGCCTTCTCGCGGCGGATGGTGTCGGTGAAGAGCGCGTTGCCGCCGTCGACGATGATGTCGCCCGGCTCGAATACCTTCACGAGTTCGTCGATGACCGCATCCGTGCCCTTGCCGGCCTGCACCATGATGATGGCGGTGCGGGGGGCGGTGAGGGATGCGGCGAACTCGGCGTAGGTGGTGGCGGGGATGAAGCCGGCCTCGGGGTGCTCGTCGAGCAGGGTCTGGGTCTTCTCGTAGCTGCGGTTGAAGATGGCGACCGTGTTGCCTTCGCGGCTGGCGAGGTTGCGGGCGAGATTGGATCCCATGACGGCGAGTCCGACGACTCCGATGTTGGCCTTGGTTTCGTTTCCGGACACGCGCGTGCTCCTCGGGAGTGGTCGGGGTTGGGGGATCGGTTCCAGGTTAGCGCGTGCCCCATCACGGGTCTCGCGCGGCCCTCAGAAGCCGGTGGGGGTGATGACGAGCTCGTCGATGCACACTCGGGGCGGGCAGTCGAGCACGAACTGGATGGTGTGGGCGATGTCGTCGGGGGTCAGCATCCGTGCCCGGGTCTCGTCGTCCGGCACCGACGGCCGCAGCTGGAGGAACTCGCTGTCGACGTCGCCCGGCAGCAGCAGGGTGGCGCGGATGCCGGCGCCGCCTTCTTGGGCGTTGATCGTCTCGGTGAGGGCTTTCAGTCCTCGCTTGCTGGCGGTGTAGGCGACCCCGGCGCCGGGGGAGAGGCGCCAGGCGGACACCGACGACACGAGCACGATCGTGCCGCCGCCGGACCCCCGCATGCCGGGCAGCACGAGGTCGACGGTTCGGGCGACGGCCAGCAGGTTGGTCTCGAGCACGGCGGCGAAGTCGTCCATCGTCTGGTCGGCCCAGGTGCGTTGCGGGCTGTTGAGGCCGGCAGCGCACACGAGTTCGTCGACGTGCCCGAACTCGTCGAGGATCCGCTGGTGCGCCTCGGCGAGGGCCTCGCCGTCGCGCACGTCGAAGGGCAGCTGCAGCGGCTGCGGCCCCCCTGCGTCGACGATGCGCCGCGCCGTCTCGGCCAACGCGTCCGGTCGTCGTCCGGTGAGCGCCACGCGGCGACCGGATGCCCCTGCCGCCACCGCGGCCGCCTGGCCCATGCCGCTTCCGGCTCCGGTGACCCAGAGCATCCGTCCCCGCGTGGCGGTGGTCACACTGCCACCGGGTAGCTGATGGTCGCGGCGTGCACGCGGCCGGCGGCCTCCGTGAGCACCTTGCCCAGGTCGCCGGATGCGGGGCTGAAGGTCTTGCCGTCGATGGCGAGCGGGGCGCCGAACACGACGACCGGGGCGCCCACCTCGGGGCAGCTGACGGCCTGGTCGATGGTGAGGCCGCCGACGGCCTGCACGGGGACCGTGGTGGCGGCGACGATGTCGGAGAGCTCGGTGAGGGGGCTCAGGCCGAGTTCGGGGTGCTTGTTTCGGTGGTCGTACCCGATGTGGTGGATGACCATGCCGACGCCGAGCTGCTCCATGCGCACGCACGCGGCCACCCGATCCGCTTCGACGAGGTCGTCGCCCATGACGAGCATGCCGAAGCGCTCGCCGGCCTCGATGACGGCTTCGATGGTCGCTTCGTGCGCGCGGGCCATGACGATGACGGCGTCGGCGCCTGCGTCGCCCATCATCTCGGCCTCGAGGTAGCCGCCGTCCATGGTCTTGAGGTCGACGACGATCGGGTGGTTGGGGAACTCCTTGCGCAGCGCCCGCACGGCGTGGAGGCCTTCGGCGAGCACGAGCGGGGTGCCGACCTCGATCCAGTCGACGCCCGACTCGACGGCGACGGCGGCCGTGCGCAGCGCTTCCGCGTTGTTGGTGAGGTCGAGCGAGATCTGGACGAGCGGACGCGTGAGGTTCTCGCGTGTGAGCTGGCGGATGGAGGTGGTCATGTTCGTTCCGGTGCTTTCTCGGGAGGGGTCGGGGTTGTGCCGCGCGTCAGCGCGCGACGACGTTGGTGAGGGTGCGGCCGTCCAAAAGCGCGCGGACGTTCTCGGCGATGAGCTGGTCGGCGCCGATGGGCCGGCCGCCGGCCGAGTGGGGGGTGATGATCACGTTGGGGAGGTCCCACAATTCGGATGCGACGGGCAGTGGCTCGATCTCGGTGACGTCGAGGGCGGCGCCGCCGATCCGGCCGGCGCGGAGGGCGGCGGCGAGTGCGGTCTCGTCGACCGTCACGCCGCGTCCCACGTTGATGAGCCAGGCGTGCGCGGGCAGCAGTTCGATCTTGGCGGCATCGAGGATGCGCGCGGTGGCGGGGGTGCCGGGGAGGATCATGATGAGCACGTCGGCGCGCGGAAGCAGCTCGTCGATGTCGGCTTCGGCGACGACGGGGTAGCCGTCGCGTTCGCCGGCGCTGCGTGCCACACCGGTGACTCGGGCGCCGAGCGCGGTGAGCACGGGGGCCAGCGTCTGGGCGATCGAGCCGAACCCCCAGATGACGACGTGCGCGCCGCGCAGGGTGGTGAAGCGGTCCGGGTCGTAGGCGGGCTGGCGTCCGCCGAGTTCGCCCGCCCACCGGTGCCCGAGCTGGGCGCGCACGAGCGTGTGCAGGCTGCGTGCCGCGGCGAGGGTGAGGGCGAGCGCGTGCTCGGCGACGGTGACGCTGTGCAGCGACCGGCCGGAGGTGATGATGGCGTCGGGTGCGAAGCCGGCGTTCACCGCTTGGTCGGGGCCGGCCGCGAGCGTCTGCACCCAGCGCAGGTCGCGGAGGTTTCTCGCGGCATCCTGCAGTTGCGCATCCGAGTTGCCCCAGGCGACGAGTGCCTGGGCGTCGTGATGTTCAGCCGGGATCGGCTGTTCGATGTCGTACGGGACGTAGTCGACACCTTCGATCGGGTCGAGCGCGAGGGGCACCGAGTTGGGAAGCAGCAGCTTCATTCGGTCACCGCCGGGAATGCGATGCCCGCGTCGTCGCTGAGGCCGCGCAGTTCGGCGAGCGTGGTCTCGGGCAGCGGGATGCCGTCGGCGGCTCGGGTGGCGCGAGTGCGTTCCTCGGGTTCGCCGGGCACGAGCACGGCGGAGAACCCGGGCGCGGGCTGGATGCCGTGCGCTTCGGCGGCGAGGGCATCCATCCGGGCGAGGAAGTCTTCGCGGGGGAGGAATCGGGTCACGTCGATGGCGATCATGAAGTGGCCGACGTCTTGCGGCTTGCTGAAGTCGTTGTACATGTTGCCGATGCCGTGGGTGATCGCGGCGCCGGTGAGCACCCCGGCGAGCACCTCCACGAGGTAGCCGAGCGCGTAGCCTTTGGGGCCGCCGGCGGGCAGCAGGGCCGTGATCGCGTTCGGGTCGGTCGTCGGGTTGCCGTCGGCGTCGACCCCCCAGTCGGCGGGAACGCTGCGACCTTGCGCCTGCGCGACCATCACCTTGCCCATGGCGGAGGTGCTGGTGGCCATGTCGAGGCTGAGGGGGGCGCCGTTGGTGGGGGCGGCGAAGGCGAAGGGGTTGGTTCCGAAGAGGGGGTCGCGTCCGCCGAACGGCACGACGACGGGCTCGGAGTTGGAGACCACGACGGCGACGAGGCCTTCGGAGGCGAGCCAGCGGGCGTAGTAGCCGGCGGCACCGAAGTGGGTGCTGCCGTGCACGGCGACGGCGGCGATGCCGTGTTCGCGTGCGGCGTCGCGTGCGGCGGTGGCGGCGGCGCGGCCGGCGATCTGCCCGGCGGCACCGTTGGCGTCGACACGGAGGGCGGCACCGCTGCCGGTGATGGTGGGGGTCGCGGATGCGTCGGCGAGTCCGGCGTCGAGGCGGCTGCGGTAGGCGGCGAGTCGGATGACGCCGTGTGAGTCGATGCCCCGCAGGTTGGCGTCGATGAGGGTGTCGGCGAGGTAGGCCGCATCGTCGGGCGAGTACGCCCAGGCGGTGAGCAGCTGGGTCACCCAGCTCTGCAGACGGTCTGCTGCGATGTGCATTCGGGGATTCCTTTCGAGCGTCGTCGTCTCGTGTACAACTGATCGTATAGGTAATACTTATTCGATGTGAACGCCGCGTTCACATCGAGACGAACGAAGAGGTTTCAATGAGAATCAGTGTCTTCCCCAAGGGGGACCTGGACGCGCTCAGCAACGACCGCAGCATGACGATCTTCGAGTGGATCACCAAGGCAGCGCCGCTTCCCGCGGACGGCCTGGAGCTCTACTCCGGCATGTTCTGGCAGGGCGACGACGACTACCTGGACGCCATCGGGGAGGCCCTCGCCGCGGAGGGCTTCGAGATGCCGATGCTGTGCACGTCGCCCGACTTCACGCATCCGGATGCCGCAGTGCGCGCCGCGGAGTTCGACCGCCAGGTCGAGATGATGCGGTTCACCCGCCACCTCGGCGGGCCGGGGTCGAGCACCCGGGTGCTGTCGGGTCAGAAGCACCCAGGTGTGTCGCGTGAGCAGGGCGTGGCTTACGTCGTCGACGCGTACAACGCGCTGCTGCCGATCGCGCGCGAACTCGACATCACCCTCGGCATGGAGAACCACTACAAGGACGGCAGCTGGGCCTACGTCGAGTTCGCCCAGAAGGGCGACGTGTTCCGCGAGATCGTCGACGCGATCGACGACCGCGTGCACTTCGGGGTTCAGTTCGACCCGTCCAACGCGGTCACCGCGGGGATGGACTCCGCCGACTTCCTCGACGAGGTGATCGACCGCGTCGTCACGATGCAGGCGTCCGACCGCTTCCTCGCCCCCGGCGCATCCCTCGACGACCTGCGTCAGGCCGACGGCACGATCGGCTACTCGCCGGCCCTGCAGCACGGCGTGATCGGCAAGGGTCTCAACGACTACCCGAGGATCTTCCGCACGCTCGCCGCGGCCGGCTACGACGGCTGGATCAGCATCGAGGACGGCGTCAACGGCATGGGTGAGATGCACGAGTCCGTGCTGTTCCTGCGTGAGGCGCGCGAGCTCTACTTCGGTGGATCCACCGCCGTGCGTGTCGAGAACCAGGAACGGGCTCGCGCCGCCGCGGGGCTGCAGAGCCTCGCGCGCCCGCAACTCGGGCAAGACGCTCTCGCCACGGGACGGGAGGCGGCGCGATGAAGGCGCTCGTGAAGTACGCCCTCGAGGACGGCGCCGTCGAGATCCGCGAGGTCGCCGATCCGCAGCTCGAGCCGGGCACGGTGCTCGTCGCGGCGCGCGCGGTGGGGGTGTGCGGTTCCGACGTGCACATGTGGCGCAACGGCCAGAGCTGGGAGGTCAAGCTCCCGCTCGTGCTCGGGCACGAGACGGCCGGCGTGATCGCGGCGGTGGCGGATGATGTCACCGGGTGGAAGATCGGCGATCGGGTGGTCTGCGAGACGGCGGCCAAGATCTGCGGAGTCTGCGCTTTGTGCCGCACCGGCCGCTACAACCTGTGCCCCGAGCGCGAGGGCTACGGTGCGATCCGTGACGGCGCGTTCGGTGAGCTCCTGCTCGCCGAGCCGCGCGTGCTGCACCGCATCCCCGACAACGTGAGCTTCGAGCAGGCCGCCATGACGGAGCCGTTCGCGGTGGCGTACACGGGTGTGGTCGAGCGCGGCGACATCAAGCCCGGCGACGTGGTCGTCATCCAGGGTGCCGGCACGATCGGCCAGCTGGCCGCGCAGATGGCGAAGCTGCGAGGTGCGGGCACGATCGTGATGCTCGGCACGGGCATCGACGAGGCGCGCCTGGCGAAGGCGAAGGAGCTCGGCGTCGACCACACGCTCGACATCACCGCTCAGGATGCGACCGCGTTCGTGGCCGGCCTCGGGGATGGTCTCGGCGCCCATGTCGTGATCGATGCAACGGGGGTCAGCATCGCGCTCAAGCAGGGGCTCGATCTCGTGCGCCCCTACGGCACGATCGTCAAGATCGGCTGGGGTCCGCAGCCGCTGAACTTCAGCCTCGACCCGCTGGTCGCGAAGGCGGTGACGCTCGCCGGTTCGTTCTCGCACACCTGGACCACGTGGGAGGCCGTGCTGTCGATGTTCTCGACCGGGCGCCTCGAGACCGACAAGGTCCTGGGGGGCGTCTACCCGCTGGAGGAGTGGGAGGAGGCCTTCGAGGCCATGGAGTCGGGACGCAACGTGAAGTCGGTCATGGTCTTCTCCTGACGGCTGCCGACACGTGAGCGCCCCGCGGATGCGAATCCGCGGGGCGCTCTTCGTGTGCTGGTCAGTGCTCGGCGAACTCGGCGAGCGTCTCCTCGACGAGCGCTCGGGCCTCGCTCGCCGCGGCCTCCGCGTCGCCCGCGGCGATCGCCTCCGCGAGCTTGCGGTGATGCTGCACCGAGGCGAGTGTCAGGTCGTGCATCCCGGGGCGGGTGTCCATGGCTCGCGCGTGCAGCGTCGCGCCGATGGTGTCCGACAGTTGCGCGATGACCGGGTTGCCGGTGCCTTCGAGGAGGATGCGGTGGAACTGCGCGTCGGCGTCGAAGAAGGCCCGCAGGTCGTGTGTCTCGTGGAACGCCGTATCCATGCGGTCGGCGGCCTCGATCATCGCCTGCACGTTCTCGGGCGTGATCCGCTGGCTCGCGAGGCGCGCGGCCACCTGCTCCAGGCCGAGGCGCAGCTCGAGCAGTTCGCGCATCTGCACCATGTAGTCGTGGCCTTGGCCCCGCCAGTGCACGACGTGCGGGTTCAGCAGATCCCAGTGGTCACGTGGCTGCACGCGGGTTCCGACCTGGGGTCGGGACTCGAGCAGGCCCATCGAGGCGAGCGAGCGCAGGCTCTCCCGCACGACGGAGCGCGAGACGCCGAAGCGCTCGGAGATCTGCTCGGCGAAGATGATGCTGCCGATCGGCAGGTCGCCGTTGATGATCTCCTGGCCGAGTACTTCGAACACGTGGGCGTAGAGCCCGCTGCCGATGCGGCTGCGGTTCCTCGCGTTCGAGTAGTCACGCGGCGCGAGATCGACCATGGCTGGTCCTTCGGTCGAGCGGCAGGATGCCGCGGGTGGTCAGAGGAGATCGAGTCCGTCTGCTGCGGCGTGTTCGTACGCGATCCGCGGCACCTGGGTGGCGAGCTTGCCGCCACTGATGTCGATCAAGGTACCCGTAATGTAGCGGGCCTGATCCGAGGCGAGGAAGCAGATGAGGTTCGCGATGTCGGCCTTCTCGCCCCAGGTGCGCAGCGTGAGGGTGTCGAGCAGGCGTGTCTGCTCGGCGTCGGGGCGCTCTGCGAAGTGGTTGAGGGTGGTCGGCACCATCCCGGGTGCGTAGGAGTTCGCGGTGATGCTCCACGGCCCGACCTCCCCGGCGAGGGCGCGGGTGAACTGGGCGACGGCGGCTTTGGATGCGGCGTATGCGGCGGACCCGACGATCGGCACGATGGCGGCGAATGACGCCGCGTTGATGATGCGGCCGCGTCGCTGACGCTTCATCACGGGCAGCACCGCCTGGCAGGTGAGGAAGGTGCCCTTGAGGTTGATGTCGTGGGCGAGGTCCCAGACCTCTTCGCTCAGGTCCGAGACGAGTCCGTCGCCGCCGACTCCGGCGTTGTTGACGAGGATGTCGATGCGACCGAAGCGCTGGTCGACGTCGGCGACGATCTCGCGGATGCGGGCTCCGTCGCGCACGTCGCAGGTGTACTGGACGTGCTCCCCGCCGATGGCCGCGAGTTCGTCGGCGAGGCTCGCGAGGTCGTCGGCGTTCACGTCGAGTGCGACCGTGTGCACGCCTTCTCTGGCGAGGGTGAGCACGATCTCCCGGCCGATGCCCTTGCCGACGCCGGTGACGATTCCGACGTGCCCCTTGAGTTCGATTTCCACGTTGAGCCTCTCTGCGTTGGTGGATGCGGCGGGCCGTGTGAGGGGCCCTGACGAGTTCCGACTTGTGTAACTCTACGGTATACGTATTATTTATAGGGGTTATCTGACCTACGCACAGCAGTGCGGGCGAACAGCGCTCGCACAGCACCAATGAAGGGAGATGCAGTGAAGCATCGATCGATCAGAGTGATGTCTGCGGCAGTCGCCGTGACCGCCCTCACCGGCGGACTCCTTGCGGGTTGCGCCACCGAGGGCGACGAGGGCGGCGAGCAGGTTCTGCGCGTCACGCTCGCCAACCACGTGTGGACCGACATCGTCAAGGACAAGATCTCCGAATTCGAGGCGGCCCATGAGGGCGTCAAGGTCGAGGTCACCCAGCTCGGCGAAGACCAGCTGTCCGACCAGTACAACGTCAAGCTCAACGCGGGAACCGATGAGATCGACGTGATGATGTACCGCCCCCTCCAGGAGGGCAAGCTCTTCGCACAGAACGGCTACCTCGCCGACCTGAGCGACTACGTCACCGAGAACGCGGACTGGGACTGGAGCGACTTCCAGGACGGCCCCGTCGAGGCCACCACCTACGAGGGCAACGTCGTCGGCGTCCCGATCATCACCGAGCAGGAGGTGCTGTACTACCGCACCGACGTGCTCGAGAAGCTCGGCATCGCCGTCCCCGAGACGCTCGACGAGCTCGAGGCCGCCGCCAAGCAGATCAAGGAGCAGGGCGAGATCGCCGGCTTCGTGGCGCGCACCGGCGTCTCCGCCGCCGTGACCCAGTGGTCGAGCTTCCTCTTCAGCCAGGGCGGTGACTTCGCCAACGACGACTACACGAAGGCGACGCTCGACACCAAGGCCGCCAAGGAGGCCTACGAACTGTACGGCCGGCTCATCGGCCAGTACGGTCCCGCGAACGTGTCGACCGACATGAGCTGGCCCGACGCGGCCGCGCTCTTCGCGCAGGGCCAGGTCGCGTTCTACACCGACGCATCCAGCCTCTACAAGAACCTCACCGAGGCCGAGAACTCGACGGTGTCGGACTTCGTCGGATTCGCGCCGTTCCCGGCCGGCCCCGAGGGCTCGCTGCCGTACAACGTGCCGTCGTGGGCGCTCGGCATCAACAACGACTCGAACAAGAAGGACCTCGCGTTCGACTTCGTCGAGTGGCTGACCAGCCCCGAGCTGACCCTCGAGGTCCAGGCGGCCGGCGTGCCCGCGGCCCGCACCTCCGTGTGGGAGAACCCCGAAGGCACCGCCAGCTTCCCGGAGCAGCTCGCCGAGGTCATCGCCATCGGATCCAAGACGGGTGTCGGCTACGACCGTCCCCGCGTGATCTCGGTGGCCGAGGCCCGCGAGATTGTCGGAGCCCCGATCGTCGTCGCCATCACCGGCGGAGACGTCGACGCGGCCATCGAGAAGGCCCAGGCCGACTTCCAGGCGTTCCTGGACGACGAGAACGACTGACGCACACGCGTCCACCCGCTGGTGGTGCGGCGGCCGAGCCGCCGCACCACCGGCACCCGAACCCTCCGGCCCCCGGCCGACCTGGAGACACCTCATGAGTACAACCACAGGCAGGGCTGTGAGGACGCAGTCCTCCTTCTCCTTGTGGGCCAACCGCAACCGGAAGTGGGTGCTCGCCGCGCCCGCCATGGTGTTCGTGGCCCTCCTCATCGCCTTCCCGCTCGGCTGGACCCTCTATCTGAGCTTCACCGACGCGGCCGGCTCCATCCGGGCGCCGCACGACATCATCGGCTTCGAGAACTACATCGACGTGCTCTCCGACACGGACCGCTTCTGGCCCGCGGTCGGGCGCACCGCCTTCTTCACGATCGGCGCGATGGTCGTCGAGATGGTGCTCGGGATGCTGATCGCGCTGCTGCTCTGGCGTCCGTTCCGCGGGCAGGGCATCGTGCGCGTCATCATCCTGCTGCCGCTCGTGGCCACCCCCGTCGCCGTCGGCATGATGTGGCGTCTCATCTTCGAGCCGACCATCGGCTTCGCCAACCAGTTCCTCTCCTGGTTCGGCATCCCGCCCCAGCCGTGGCTGGCAGGCGAGGCGACAGCACTGCCGACCCTGATGTTCGTCGACATCTGGCAGTGGACCCCGATGGTGGTGCTCATCCTCCTGGCAGGCCTCACCTCGCTCTCCGACGAACCGGACGAGGCGGCTCGCGTCGACGGCGCGAACGCGTGGCAGCGGTTCTGGCACGTGACCTTCCCGCTCGTGATGCCCACCTTCATCACCGCGGTCCTGCTGCGCGGCATCGACGCGCTCAAGACCTTCGACATCCTGTACGCCACCAAGGGCAAGGGCGGCGGGTCCTTCCACGAGGTGGAGACGCTCAACGTCTACGCCTACGGCCTCAGTTTTGACTACCAGAAGTACGGGGAGTCCTCGACGGTCCTGATCATCTTCTTCCTGATGATCATCGGCTGCATCTGGCTCCTCACGATCCGGAAGAAGCGGAGCGCATCCTGATGACCGCGTCCATCGCAATCCAGGCGCCCCGGCGCCGTCAGAAGGGCCGCGGCTACAAGGCCTTCCGCGCGATCATGCTCGTGCTCGTCGCGCTCGTGTTCCTCGCACCCGTGGTGTGGATGGTGCTCGCGTCGTTCAAGACGAACGTCGACATCTACAACTCCGAGGCGGCGTTCATCTTCACGCCGACGACGAAGAACTACGAAACCGTGTTCGGGCAGGCCGACTACGTGCAGTACATCTGGAACAGCTTCTTCGTGGCGGCCCTCGCCACCCTGCTGTCCCTGTTGCTGGCGGTGCCCGCCGCGTACGCGATGAGCCGCTTCGTGATGAAGAAGTCGGCGGTGCTCGTGCTGCTGGCCCGCGTCATCCCCGGTGTGAGCCTGCTGGTGCCGTGGTACTTCGTCTTCTCGAACCTGCGCATCGTCGGCACCTACACGCCGCTCGTGCTGTCGCACATGTTCGTGTCGCTGCCGCTGATCCTGTACATCATGATGTCGTTCTTCGACTCGCTGCCGGAGGAGCTCGAGGAGCAGGCGCAGGTCGACGGGCTGACCCCGATCGGCGCGTTCCTGCGGATCACGTTGCCGCTGTCGGTGCCCGGCATCGCGACGGCCAGCATCCTGTCGTTCATCTTCTCGTGGAACAACTTCATGTTCGCTCTGGTGCTCTCGGGCGCCAGCACGAAGACTCTTCCCGTGGCGATCTTCGACTTCGTGGGCTACGCGAGCATCGACTGGGGCGGGCTGATGGCGGCTGCCGTCGTCGTGACCATCCCGATCATGGTGATCGCGCTGTTCACCCAGAAGTACATCGTGTCGGGGCTGACCGCCGGAGCGACGAAGGGATGACCGCAGCGGGCTCCTCGTTTCCGCCGATCGTGGTCATGGGGGTTCAGGGCTCGGGCAAGTCGACCCTCGCCGAGCAGGTGGCGCGGCGCATCGGCGGCCGGGCCGTCGACGGCGACCGGCTGCACTCCGAGGCGAACGTCGCGAAGATGGCGGCCGGCATCCCGCTGGTGGACGCGGACCGCGAACCGTGGCTGCGCGCGATCGGGCGGCTGCTGGACGCGGAACGCGACACGGGCATCGTGGTGGTCTGCTCGGCGCTTCGCCGCTCCTACCGCGACCTGCTGAGGAGTGAGGCGCCGGGCACCGTCTTCGTGCACCTGTTCGGGTCGTTCGAGCTCATCTCGAGCCGGGTGAACAGCCGCATCCACGAGTACATGCCTCCCGCCCTGCTGAGGTCGCAGTTCGACACGCTCGAGCCGCTGCAGGAGGACGAGGCCGGGATCGCCCTCGACGTGTCGGCGTCCCCGGAGGAGCTCGCGGATGCGGCGGTCGCCTTCCTCGGGCGGCGGTGACGTGAGCGCGCCCGCACGGGTCGCCGTCATCGGCGACGCGCTCATCGACGAACTGGTGGATGAGGCCGGCACCCTCCGGGTGGTCGGCGGTTCCGCCCTCAACGTCGCGACCGGTCTCAGCATCCTCGGTGCACCGACCACGCTCATCGCGATGATCGGGGACGACGCCGACGGCGAGCTCATCCGCTCGCATCTGGCCGACTACGGGGTGGACCTCATCCCGACGATCACCCCCCTCGGCACCGGCGTCGCACGCTCCGAACGCCGCGACGGCGAGCCGCACTACAGCTTCAGCGAGCCGATGCTGAACCGCACCACCGCCTTCGACGGCCCGCAGCGGGCGGCGATCGCCGACTCGGGGGTCGTCGCGGTGAGCGGGTTCCCGCTCGACGACGACACGCAGACGGCGCTCCTCACGGAGGCGCTCGCCGCATCCACCGGTATCGTCGCCCTCGACCCCAACCCGCGCTCCGGGATGCTGCGCGACGCCGCCGCGTTCGCACGCGCCGTCGAGCACCTGGGGGGTGCGATCGCCCTGCTGAAGATCGGCGACGACGACGCCCACCTGCTCTTCGGCCGCTCCGTGGCGTCCGCGATCCCGGAGCTGCGTGCCCGATACGCGCACGTGCTGGCCACCGAGGGCGGCGCTGGCGCGAGCGTGCACCTCGATGGCCGCCGTTTCAGCAGCCCCGCCCTCGCCGCCTCCGATCAGGTGGTCGACACGATGGGCGCGGGGGATGCGGTCTTCGCCTCGGTGCTCGCGGAGATCGCCGCGGATGGTCTCGACGCCGTCGACTGGGATGCGGCGCTGCGGCGCGCGATGGGGATCGCGGCGGCGACGATCGCGCATCCGGGGGCACTCCTGCGCACTCCCTGAGCCGGCCTCCGTCTGCGGGCGTCCGAGATGCTTGACTAGTCGGGATGCCGCACAGATTCGAACCCGGAATGACCCGCCTGCGCGTCGTGATCGCGACCCCGCTCGCCCCCGAGCTCGTCGAGCTCATCGCCCGCGACGAGCGGCTCGAGGTGGTGTGGGAGCCGGAGCTGCTCGCGGACCCTGCGATCGACTGGATGGCGGGGGCGAAGGTGCGCACGCCGCAGGAGCAGGCCAGATACGAGGCGATGCTGGATTCGGCGGATGTGCTGTTCGGCGTGCCCGACCAGTCGGGCAGGGCGCTGGGCCGCACGGTGGCCGCGAACGACGGCCTGCGCTGGGTGCACACCATACCGGCGGGCGGCGGCCAGCAGGTGAAGGCGGCGCGCCTCTCGGATGCGGACCTCGAGCGGGTGGTGTTCACCACCTCGGCCGGCGTACATGCCCGGCCCCTCGCAGAGTTCGCGGTGTTCGGGGTGCTCGCGGGGGCCAAGCGCCTCCCGTGGCTGCTCGGGATGCAGCGGGTGAAGCAGTGGGGCCCGCGCGAGCCGCTCGGTTCGCTGCAGGATTCGACGGTGCTGGTCGTGGGGCTCGGGTCGATCGGGCGCCTCACCGCGACGATGCTGACCGCCCTCGGATGCCGCGTGGTGGGGGTGCACCGTCGTGAGGTCGAGGCCGACGTCGAGCGGATCGTGCCGGTCGCCGGGTTCGCGGATGCCGCGGCGTCGGCGGATGCGATCGTGCTGGCCCTGCCAGGCACCGATGAGACCCGCGGCATGCTGTCGGCGGAGGTGCTCGCCGCGGTGAAACCGGGGGCGACGGTGGTGAACGTGGGCCGGGGGACGACCGTCGACGAGCCCGCGCTGATCGACGCGCTGCGCGACGGCCGGGTGAGTCTCGCCGTCCTCGACGTCACGCAGGTGGAGCCCCTGCCCGACGACAACCCCCTGTGGGAGCTGCCGAACGTGCTGCTCGCACCCCACACGGCCGCCATCAGCCCGCACGAGCCGCGACTCATCGCCGAACTGTTCGCAGAGAACGCGCGGCGCTTCCTCGACGGCGAGCCGCTGCTCAACGTCGTCAACACCCGAGAGTTCTACTGACGGAGGCCGCATGCCCCGCACCGCGCTCAGCCTGATCGTCGCCGTCGGCGCGACGATCGTCGGCCTGCCGCTCCTGTGGTTCGGGGGCGCGCTCGCCATCCAGTCGCTGGACGTCTCCGGCGATTCGGCGTCGGCATCGGCCTCGGCGGTCGGGCCGGCGCTGCTGGCCCTGCTGGGTGCCGCGGTGCTCGGCGCTGCCGGCTACAGCATCCGCTGGTCACCGGTCGGGGCGCTCACGGTCGGCGGTCTGCATCTGCTGGTGTCGGCGACGGCGCTCGCCTTCGCCCCCTACGACGAGGGGGCGCTGCCGTTCCTGTGGCAGCTGGTGTTCGACCTCGATCGGGCAGCCCCCGCCATCTCGTCCGGGCTCGCGATGACGCTCGCCTACGGGGTCTCGGCGTTGCTCGGGATGGCGTTGCTGGTCGGCGGGCTCGTGTCGCTGCGGCCGGGGCGCGCCACGGCGCTGTGGCGGCTGGTGGGCGTCGCCGGAGGGCTCGCCGCCGTCGTGGCGACCCTGTGGACGTTCACCCTCGGCCTGCGGGTGTACATCGCCTTCCTCGTCACAGGGCAGCCGGATGCCGCCGTGATCACGCCGCTCGTCGTACAGCTGGCGCTCGCCGTCGTGGTGTTCGGCGCGGCGCTCGTTCCACTGCGCTGGTCGGCTGTCGGTGGCTTCGTGGCGGGCATCGTGCTGACCGGCCTGGGGCTGCTGCTCATCGCGCCGCTGCCCGAGATCCTCGAGGCGCTGCCGAGCGACGTGGCGTTCCTCGTGGCGACGATCGGGCCGGCCGGTCTCCTCAGCTCGGTGGGCCTCACACTGCTCGGCGTGGCGGCCGGTTCGCGACGGCTCAGGTCGCACGACCAGGGCACGGGCGCCGTCGGGTAGACTCGACCCGAACTTCGGCGAGGGATGTCGCGTGCGGCATCCGTGATCGACGCGGTGGGCAGGCCCAGAGTCTTTCCTCACGCTGTTGCGCGTTCGAGTTGAAACCACACATCTACCGGGGCCGAGGCCCCACCCAAGGAGACACCATGTCCGACGACAACAAGCTGGAAGCCCAGGTCCGCGACCAGTTCGGCAAGGGCGCTGCCCGCAAGATCCGCGCCAAGGGCAAGGTCCCCGCGGTCATCTACGGCCACGGCACCGACCCCCAGCACGTCACCCTCCCCGCGCACGAGGTGGGCCTCATCCTGCGCAAGGCGAACGCCGTGCTCGAGCTCGACATCGAGGGCAAGAGCGAGCTCGCGCTCGTCAAGGACGTCCAGAAGGACCCGGTGCGCCAGATCATCGAGCACATCGACCTGATCATCGTGAAGAAGGGCGAGAAGGTCACCATCGACATCCCCGTCCACGTGGAGGGCGAGTCGTTCGCCGGCACCATCGTCGCGCTCGACGCGACCACGCTCACCGTCGAGGCCGAGGCCACGCACATCCCCGAGCGTCTCGTGGTGAACATCGAGGGCGCCGAGGAGGGCACCCACGTGCTCGCCAAGGACGTCGAACTGCCCAAGGGCTCGACCCTCGTCTCCGACCCGGAGACCCTCGTCGTGAACGTCACCGTTCCGGCCAAGGTCGACCTGGGCGAAGAGGCCGCCGAGGCCGCTGAGGCTGCTGAGGGCGAGGCCGCCGAGGCGTCCGCCGAGGGCGAGTCCGAGGCTGCCGCCGAGGCCGCTGCCGAGTAATTCGCCCTGTGGCAGATGACACCTGGCTCGTAGCCGGGCTCGGGAACCCCGGGCCCGGCTACGCCGCTCATCGCCACAACGTCGGTCAGATGGCGCTCGACGTGCTGGCCGAACGCATCGGCGCGAGGTTCTCGCGCCACAAGACGAACACGCAGCTGGCCGAGGGGCGTCTGGGTCCCGGGCTGCCGAAGCTCGTGCTCGTGAAGCCGAACTCCTTCATGAACCTCTCGGGCGGCCCCGTCTCGTCGGCCGCCAGGTTCTTCGGCCTGGGCGCCGATCACGTCATCGTGCTGCACGACGAGCTCGACATCCCTTTCGACACCGTGAAGCTGAAGGTCGGCGGAGGCAACGGGGGCCACAACGGTCTGCGCGACATCCAGTCGGCGCTCGGCACCCCCGACTTCGCGCGGGTGCGTATCGGCATCGGCCGGCCGCCGGGGCGTCAGGATGCGGCCGACTTCGTGCTCTCTCCGTTTGCGAAGTCCGAACGCGAGGCGCTGCCGTCGCTGCTGTCGGATGCGGCAGACGCCACCGAAGACCTGGTGCGCGAGGGGCTGCTCACCGCCCAGCAGCGCTGGCACGCCCCGCGCGCCTAGATAGCGCCCGGCATACGACTACTCGCGGAGAGCGGCGAGGGTCGACGCCTCCCGCAGCACGTCGGCGAGGGCGGATGGGTCGTGGGCGAAGCGGCCGAGGAAGAGCCCGTCGACGTGGTCGCCGAGTTCGGTGAGCAGGCCGGGGCCGGCGCTGCCGCCGTAGATGACGGCGCTGTCGGCGCGGTCGGGCAGCTCGGCGAGCAGCCGACGCAACCCGGAGGTGACGGTTCGGATGTGGTCGACGGGTGCCGGGTGCGGGGCGCCGATCGCCCACACCGGCTCGTACGCGACGATGACCCGCCCGGCGGGGGCGTCGGCGGTTGCCGAGAGCACCTGCGCTGTGGCGAAGGCGAGGGCGTCTTCTGCCGACACCCGGTCGGGTTCGCCGACGCACAGCACCGGCACGAGGCCGTTGCGCAGCGCCGCGGCGCTCTTTCGCGCGACCACCGCATCCGTGTCGCCGAACATGCGACGCCGTTCGGCGTGCCCCAGTTCGACGAGGGACACCCCGATCTCGGCGAGCTCCGCGGGGCTCACCTCGCCGGTGAACGCGCCGGCGTCGTGCTCGGACGCATCCTGCGCACCGACGAGCGTGCGGGTTCCCGCGACCGCCTCCAGGGTGGGCAGCAGTTGCGGGTAGGTGGGGGCGATGAACAGCTCGACGCTGCCGTCGGCGACGGCCGGGGTGCGCGCTGCGAGGTCGGCGACATCCGCCACCCACTTGCGCGCGGCGCGGTACCCGAAGTACATCTTCAGGCTCACCCCGACGGTGACCTTCGCCATCAGCAGGTGCCGGTGTTCTCGTACTCGGTGAGCACGGCCACCTTCTCGGCGCTCGCGCTGGTGGGGTCGAAACGGTAGGTGAGCCACTCTCGCACGAGCCTGCGAGCGAGTTCGATCCCGATGACGCGCTGGCCCATGGTGAGCACCTGCGCGTCGTTGGAGAGCACGGCACGCTCCACGGAGAAGGAGTCGTGTGCGGTGACGGCACGGATGCCTGCCACCTTGTTGGCGGAGATCGCGACACCGAGCCCGGTGCCGCAGATCAGCAGCGCGCGGTCCGCCTCGCCGCTCGCGACGAGCTCGGCGGCCGCGATCGCGACCTTCGGGTAGGGGGTGTGGCCGTCGGCGTTCACGCCCACGTCGATCACGGATGCGACCAGGTCGCTCGCCTCCAGATCCGCCTTGAGGGCTTCCTTGTACTGGTAGCCGGCGTCGTCGGCACCGACCACGATGCGCAGGGGCTGGAGTTCGGTCATGAGACGGTGTCCTTCCGGGAGATGGTCGCGTTCACCGCGGTCACGATGA
>Ga0160436_1000420_pt1 | contig 17095 bp, 12 predicted proteins | sample HID1973M_E0MG_FD_108264 | JGI IMG/M metagenome (GOLD analysis project Ga0160436, IMG submission 108264) | Enriched mosquito-associated microbial communities from UW Madison campus, WI, USA - HID1973M_E0 MG | ecosystem: Host-associated > Arthropoda: Insects > Digestive system > Unclassified ...
CGTGCCGTTCTTGACCAGCTTGTGCGACAACAGCGCCGAGTCGGCGATCGGCACGATCTGGTCGTCGTCGCCGTGCATCACGAACACCGGCACTTCGATCTTCTTCAGGTCTTCGGTGAAGTCGGTTTCCGAGAAGGCCTTGATGCCTTCGTAATGCGCCTTCGCATTGCCGGCCATGCCCTGCCGCCACCAGTTCTGGATGGTGCCCGGAATGGCCTTGGCACCTTCGCGGTTGAAGCTGTAGAACGGCCCGCTCGGCAGGTCGAGGTAGAACTGCGAGCGATTGGCCGCCAGCTGCGCGCGCAGGCCGTCGAACACTTCGATCGGCAGGCCGCCCGGGTTGGCGGGGGTCTTGACCATCAGCGGCGGCACCGCGCCGATCAGCACGGCCTTGGCGACGCGGCCGGCCGGCTGGCCGTGGCGCGCGACATAGGCGGTGACTTCGCCGCCGCCGGTGGAGTGGCCGATATGCACGGCGTTGCGCAGGTCCAGCTTGTTCATCACCGCGGCCGCGTCGGCCGCGTAATGGTCCATGTCGTGGCCGTCGGCCACGTGCGAGGAACGACCATGGCCGCGACGGTCATGGGCGATCACCCGGAAGCCCTTCTGCACGAAGAACAGCATCTGCGCGTCCCAGTCGTCGGACGACAGCGGCCAGCCATGGTGGAACACCAGCGGCTGGGCATCCTTCGGGCCCCAGTCCTGGAAGAAGATCTCGACGCCGTCTTTCGTGGTGACCGTATTCATGGGCAATTCCTTCGGTGGTGGACAGGGGTGGAACGCGGATCACGGCGTCCGCCGGCCGCCAGGCACGGCAGCGGCGACGGACGCGGGGCTCAGCCCGGGGGCGCTGCAATGGCCCCCAGGCAACGGGAAAGCGCTTCGGCATCGACCGGCTTGTCCAGGCAGGCACGCGCACCGGCGGCGAGCAGGCGCTGGCGCACGGCTTCGTCCGGAAAGGCGGTCATGAAGATGGTCGGCACGCGGTGGCCGCGGGCGATCAGCTCGGCCTGCAGCTGCTCGCCCCCCATGCCCGGCATCTGGATGTCGCTGAGCAGCAGGTCCGAGGTGGCGGCCGCGGCGTCGTCCAGAAACTCGCGTGCCGATCCGTAGGTGCGCACCCCATGGCCGAAGGCGCGCAACAGGCTGGAGAGCGAAGTGCGTACTCCGCTGTCGTCGTCGACGATCGCCACGGTAAGGACCTGATTCATCGGTGGGCGGCACGCCGCGAAGCGCGCAGGACTCCAGGGTTTGGACGGCCATCCAACAATGCACTCGCGGGCCGGCGGCGGGAACCATACAGAGGTTTGCCCGAGCCGATTCAGGGACCGGAGATGCCGAGCGCCTCGGCCTGCCGCACCAGGTCGGCCAGCGAGCGCACCGCCATCTTGCGCATGACGTTGCCGCGGTGGATCTTCACGGTGATCTCGCTCAGGCCGATGTCGCCGGCGATCTGCTTGTTCATCCGTCCCGAGACCACGTGGGCGAAGATCTCCCGCTCGCGCGGGGTCAAGGTCTGGTAGCGGGCGCGCACGCCATCGAGCGCGGCCGATTCGCTGCGCCGCTGTTGGTCGCGTTCGATCGCCGCGGTGACCGCGTCGAGCATGTCCTGCTCGCGGAACGGCTTGGCGAGGAAGTCCACCGCACCGGCCTTCATCGCGCGCACCGTCATCGGGATGTCGCCGTGGCCGGTCATGAAGATGATCGGCCGCTCGTGCCCCTGCGCGGCGAGCTGGCGCTGGAATTCCAGGCCGCTGATGCCAGGCAGGCGTACGTCCAGGATCAGGCAGCCGGGCGCGTCGGGCAGCGGCTGGGCGGTCAGTTCGGCGGGCGAGGCATGCAGCTGGGTTCGCAACCCGACCGAACGCAGCAGGCTATCGAGCGAATCGCGCACGCCGGGCTCGTCGTCGACGACGATGACCAGCGGCGTCTGCGGCGCGGCGGCGGTACGGCCCGGGCTCATGAGCGGCCACCATTTTCAGCCGTGGCCAGGACCAGCTCGAAGCGCGTGCCATAGCCGACCTGGCTGTCGACCGTGAGGCGGCCGCCGTGCGCTTCGGCGGTGGTGCGGCAGATCGGCAGGCCCATGCCCATGCCGTGCGGCTTGGTGGTGAAGAAGGGCTGGAACAGTCGCTGCAGATGCTCTGTGGCGATGCCCGGCCCGGTGTCGGCCACCGCGATGCACAGCGTGTCATCGGCGGCCTTCGCGGCGCTGACCCGCAGCAGTCGCGGCGACGCCTGTCCGGCCATCGCCTGGCAGGCATTGAGCATCAGGTTGACCAGCACCTGTTCGAGCTGCACGCGGTCGCCCTGCAACGTCGGCAGGCCCGGCGCGACGTCGACGCGCAGGGTCACCCCGGCGCGGTTGAGTTCGTGCTGCACGAGCCGGCTGGCTTCTTCGATCAGCGCGGCCGCCTGCAGCGGCTCGCGCCGCACCGGCGATTTGCGCAGGAAGTCGCGCACGCGCTTGACGATCTCGCTGGCGCGCCGCCCTTCGGCGACGATGCGGGTGATCGCCGTCTCCACTTCGGGCAGGTCCGGCGGCTGTCGCTGCAGCCAGCGCAGGCCGGCTTCGCCGTAGGTCACCGCTGCACTCAAGGGCTGGTTGACCTCATGCGCGAGCGAAGCGGTCAATTCGCCCAGCGTGGCCACGCGCGCAGCGTGCGCCAGGTCGGCCTGCGCCAGCAGCAAAGCATCCTGCGCCTGCTTGCGTTCGCTGACATCGACGACGAACACCAATACGCTGCGATCGTCGTCGCGGTGCTTGTCCTCGCCTTTGCCGTCGCCACGGGCGGTCGGGAAGGTGATCGTGAACAAGGCCGGCACCCGGCGGCCATCGCGATGCAGAATCTCCGTTTCGCCTTCGTAGAACGGCTCGCCGCGCACGTAGGCCATCAACGCGCCGGCGAACGTGCGATCGTCGTCGTCGAGGACATCGTTCACCGATTGCGGCCAGGCGTCGCCACCCTCACCCGGTTCGGCACCGATCATCGCCAGGAACGCGGGATTGGCGTCGGCGATGCGCACCGCCCGTCGCGCCCACGCACGCAGGCACGGCGGTTGGGTGAGGCGCGCGGCCAACGCATCGGGGTCGAGCAGGCCTTGCGCGTACAGTTCTGCACGCAATGCCGACCAGTCCTGGTCGATCACGCCGACGCGGCTGGCATCGAACATGCGCCGGTAGCGGCGTTCGCTGCGCACCAGCGCGGCCTGCGCGGCCTGGCTGTCGGTGACGTCGGTGTGGGTTTCCAGCACGTCGCGCGGACGGCCGCGGCCATCGCGCTGCAACACCCAGCGGCTGTCGACGGTCAGCGCCTGTCCGCTGCGGGTGAACTGCCGCAGCGAGCCCTCCCAGCGCCCATCGGCGATCAGCGCCGCTTCGATCTCTTCGCGGCTCTGCGCGTACCGCGTCTGCAACAGGCGGTCGGCGACCTGGCCCATCGCCTCGTGCGCCGGCCAGCCGTAGATCTGTTCGGCGGTGCGGTTCCAGAACGTGATCACGCCGGCGGCGTTGCGCACGAAGATCATGTCGTGCGAGAGGTCGAGCAGGGTCGCCTGCGCGGCCAGCGCGTGGATCGCGCGCTGGTTCTGCAGGGCGAGCAGGGCACTGATGGCGATCGCCGCCAGGCTCACCAGCAGGCGCACCGTCTGCGAGCCGACGTGGCGCAGGCCGTGGCTGTCGATGTAGGCCGCCAGGGCCAGCGTGCTGCCGGCGACGGCGGCGACGATGATGTCGCTGCGGCGCCCGGTGCGGGCGATCAGCAGCACGCCCACCACGTACAGCACCGCGACCGCGCCCTCCAGGGTGGACAAGGTATCGATCAGGAAGATCCCCAACATCAGCAGCGCGGCGGCCACGGGCACCCAACGCCGGCCCGGGCGCAGCGCCGCCGCCTGCGCGTAGCGGGACGGCCGCGCCGCAAAGGCGGTCGCTCCAGGCGTTGTGGGTTGCGGCTGGGACACGGAGCCTCCTCCATGAATGGGGCGGGCACGCGGCCAGCGCATGCCAGGGTGGTCCCCGATGGTGGTCGATGCAGGTTGCATTGCCTTGTATCCGGCTGCTGTCCTGCAGGGCAGGCGGACGTAGCGCCGGCCACGCGACAGCAGAAGATGGGCCTGCGAAACCCGTGTCCCGGCATCCTCGCCGCTGCGCCGCCGGCGCGCCAGCAAACGAAGGTATGAGGCCATCGCAACAAGCGAACGATTACTGTCGGGGCCAGCGCTGGCCAACCCGTCCCCCTGTGGCCATCGCCCACCCCTCCCCAGGAGCGTCCCGTGAACCAGCCTTCCGTCCAGTCGCGCCAGAGCGCACCGCTGCACACTCCGTCCGACCTTGGCGCGCGCGCCAGCCAGGACATCGCCGCCGCCTTGAACGGCGTGCTCGCCGACACCTTCGCGCTGTACCTGAAGACCAAGAATTTCCACTGGCACATGTCCGGCCCGCATTTCCGCGACTACCACCTGCTGCTGGACGAGCAGGGCGAGCAGATCTTCGCGGCCACCGATGCGATCGCCGAGCGTGCGCGCAAGGTCGGCGGCGGCACGTTGCGCTCGATCGGCCACATCCATCGGCTGCAGCGCCTGGCCGACAACGACGCCGACTACGTCACCCCGCAGGACATGCTGGCCGAACTGGCCGACGACAATCGCCGCCTCACCGGCTTCCTGCGTGCCGCGCACGCCGTGTGCGACGAATACGGCGACGTCGCCACCACCAGCCTGATCGAAGTGTGGATCGACGAGGCCGAGCGCCGCAGCTGGTTCCTGTTTGAATCCACCCGCGCGCCGCGCTGAGCGGCGCCGCGTCGCAAGCCCCACGCAGCAGCTCGCCCAGGAGATCGCCGTGACCGATACCTATCCCCGCGTCGCGCTGCCACCCGGCACCGCCGCGGCGCCGTTTCGCCTGCCGTCCACGCCGGACCAGTACATCTCGCTGGACGACCTGCGCGGCCGACCGGCGATCCTGGCCTTCTATCCCGCCGACTGGAGCCCGGTCTGCGGCGACCAGATGGCGCTGTACAACCAGATCCTGCCGGAGTTCCAGCGTGCCGGCGCGCAACTGGTCGGGATCTCGGTGGACGGGGTGTGGTGCCACGCCGCCTTCGCCGAGCAGCGCCACCTGCATTTCCCGCTGCTGGCCGACTTCGAGCCCAAGGGTGAAGTGGCGCGCCGTTACGGCGTCTATCGCGAAACCGAAGGCATCTGCGAGCGCGCGCTGTTCGTGCTCGACGCACAGGGCGTGGTGCGCTGGAGCCAGGTCTCGCCGATCGACATCAACCCCGGCGCCGACGGCATCCTCGATGCGCTGGAGGCACTGGCGAACGATTCGCCCCCTACCGGAGACCCCGCATGAGCAAACTGCATATTCCCGTCGACGCCCACGATCATGCGCAAGGTCCGGCCGATGCACCCGTCACCCTGGTCGAATACGGCGACTACGAATGCCCGTACTGCGGCGAGGCCTATCCGATGTTGAAGGCCGTGCAGGCAGCGCTGGGCGATCAGCTGCGTTTCGTGTTCCGTAATTTCCCGATCACCGAGCTGCATCCGCACGCGTTGCGTGCGGCACAGTTCGCCGAAGCGGCGGCCGAGGCCGGCCAGTTCTGGGCCGCGCACGATCTGATCTACGAACACCAGGACGCGCTGAGCGAAGCGGACCTGTTCGGTTACGGCCGCCAGCTGAAGCTGGATCCAGTGGCGCTGAAGAGCGCATTCGAAGGGCGGCTGGATGCCCGCATCCAGCGCGATTTCCTCGGCGGCGTGCGCAGCGGCGTCAATGGTACGCCCTCGCTGTTCATCAACGGCACACGCTATGACGGCCCGCGCGATGCCGACAGCCTGATCGCATTGCTGAGTGATCTGGCGGTGCGCGCCTGAGTTGTACGCGGCCGCCGCCATGATCCATGCCATTGCATTGTAGGAGCGGCTTCAGCCGCGACGCGACAAAGCTATCGGTGCCGGATGTTTGAGGGCCCAAACGATCCCCTGACGCAGATCCTCTGCGGTCGCGGCCGAAGCCGCTCCTGCACGCGCACACCCGGCACCGTGGCGCCGGGTGTGCGCACCCGCTACTGCACGAACGCAATCTTCTCCATCCGCGTATTCTTCGCCGCCGCCAACACCTTGGCCGTCATCGCGTATTCCGAGTTCGGGTCGGCGCGGAAACGCAGTTCCGGCGGATTGGCCGGATCGGCCTGCACCACTGCCTGCATCCGTGCCTGCAGCGAACGCACGTCCACCGCCTCGCCGTTCCAGGTGACCTGGTTGGCGGCATCCACCTGCAGGGCGATCGGCGTCGGCGGATCCGGTCGGGGCACGGACTTCTGCGAGTGCTGCGGCAGATCGACCGTGATGGGCCGCGCCATCATCGGCGCGGTAACGATGAAGATGATCAGCAGCACCAGCATCACGTCGACGAGCGGGGTGACGTTGATGTCGGCCAGCGGCCCGGTATTGCCTGCAGCACTGAACGCCATGGTCTGCTCCTTGCGAGGCCCCATGCCCCGGCTTCGAAGCTACGCCTGCCCGTCCAGCGCGCGCAGTGTCCGGCGCACGCTGCATTTAGCCAACGTTGGGCGATGCCGGCCGCTTGCCTAGCCCTGGGGCTGCGTTGCCAGCGCCGGCGTGTCGCCGTCGCGCCGCCGCGGCGAAGAAGGGAAGCACAGCGCGATCGCTGCCGCGGCCAGGCCCACCATCATCGAGCCGATGTACATCCACGCATAACTGCCGTAGCGGTCGAACAACCAGCCGCCGATCAATGGCCCCGAAGCCATGCCCACGGCCGACAGCAGGCCCGCCGCGCCCAGCACCGTGCCGAGGATGCGCGCCGGGAACGCCTGCCGCGCCAGCGACGCATACAACGGCATCGTGCCCCCGTAGGCCAGGCCGAATACCAGCGCCACCGCATAGAAGCCGCCGAGCTGCTCCACGGCCAGATAGGCGGCCGCGGCCAACGCCTGGATCAGCAGGCCGGTCACCAGCACGGGCTTGGCGCCCAGGCGGTCGGCCATCACGCCGAACAGCAAGCGTCCGCCCAGTCCGGCGGCACCTTCCATGCTGTAGATGGTCACCGCCGAAGTGACGCTCAACCCGCAGCCGATGGCATAACTGACGGTGTGGAAGATCGGCCCGGAATGCGCCGCGCAGCAGGCGAAGAACGCCAGCGACAGCACGATGAAGGCCCGCGAGCGCAGCGCCTGCAGCACGCCGATGGGGCCTCGGCCATCGATGGCCGGTGCATCGGCCGCGCTCGCTTCGGCCAGCGGCACGCGCCGCACGAACCACGTCGCCGGCAACGTCAGCACCCACGCCAGCACACCGACGATCAACAGTGTCGTGCGCCAGTCGTAATGCACGACCAGCCACGCCACCAGCGGCGAGATCGTCATCGGCGCCACGCCCACCCCGGCCGACACCAGCGACACGGCCAGGTTGCGATGGCGGTCGAACGCGGCGGCCGTGGTCGCGATGACCGGGGTGAAGAAGCTGGCCGCTGCGATCCCCAGCAGCACGCCGAAGGCGAGCTGGAACTGCAGCAGGGTCTGTGCGCGGCTGGCCAACACCAGCGCCAGCCCGAGCAGCAACGCGCCGAGGGTTACCACCACCCGCGGCCCGACGCGATCGCTGATCGCGCCCCAGGCGAAGCCGGCCACGCCCATGCTCAGGAAGGCGAATGTCATCGCGCTGGACAAGCCCGTGCGCGACCAGCCCGTGGCACTGCCCATCGGGTCCAGCAGCACCGCCAGCGCGAACACTGCGCCGATCGCCACGCAACCGAGCAAGGCGCCGGCGGCGACCAGCGGCCAGTTGCGGTCCAGCATCGGGGCGTCGGCACTCATGGGCGTGCTTCCCTGGGGGATCAGGAAAGCGACGAAGCAGGCGCGCTGGAATCGACATGGCGTGACCGGTCGCGCTGAGGCCGCGCCTACGACGGCCTCAGGATGTTTGGCTCCGCACTGTAGGAGCGGCTTCAGCCGCGACCGCGATCGCCTACAGCACCAACGGCGTCGCCAGCTTGCGTTCGCCGCGCAGCGCTTCGGCCTGCGCGCGGGCGCGCTCGGCCTGGGCGGCGTCGCCGAGCATCCGGTACAGCGTCATCGTCGACCAGGCGACGCGGTAATCGCTGTCGGCGTAGGCATCGAGTTCACCCAGCACGGCCGCCGCCTGCTGCGGTTCGTCGCGGTCCAGCCGCATCAACCCCAGCGCTACGGCAATACGGATGCGCTCGTCGGGGCTGTCCGTGCCGAGAGTGCCCGCCAGGCGCTCGATCTCCTGCAGCGCGTGGTCGCGATCGCGGTCGCGCTGCGCGACCAGGCCACGCGCCAGCTGCCAGGACACTGCGCTCTCCGACGGGATGTCCGCCGGCATCCGGGCCAGCCACTGGCGTGCCGTGGCCAGGTCATTGCCCCGCAGCGCCGCCTGGATCGCCGCCAGCGCCAGGGCGCCTTCCACCGTCGCGTCCTTTGGCGGCAGGCGCCGGGCCAGCGCCGCCGCCTCGTCGCGGCGATCGCGCGCCAGCAACAGGCGCAGGGTCAATTCGCGCAGGACGGGGGCATCGTCGCTCAGCCCGGCGGCCTTCAGCTGGCCGAGCGAGCGTTGCGCGGCGTCCAGGGCGCCGGTGCGCAATTGCGCCTGCACGCAGCTGATGCCGACCCGGATCGCCAGCGCCGGGTCTTCCAGTGCACCGACCTGGCGCGCCGCCTGCTCGGCGCTGGCGAGCGCGGCCGCCGGCTGGGCGAGTTGCAGCTGGGTGTCGCTGCGCGAGGCCAGGGTCGCGGCCAGGTAGTCGCGCACGCCGAAGCGCTCGTAGGTGGTGATGGCGCGGTCGAATTCCTGCAAAGCCTGCGGGTAATGGCCGCGCCTGGATTCGATGATGCCCAGGTTGGTGCCGACCATCGCCGCTTCGACCAGATCGCCCGAGCGCTGCATGGCGATGCGCGCCAGGCCGAGGTCATGCACGGCCTCCTCCACGCGCCCTTGTTGGACCTGGGCCACGCCGCGGCCGTTGTAGGCATTGCCGAGCAGGGCGGGGTCGTCCAGGCCGCCTTGGGCCTGCAGCAAGTCCAGCGCCTGGCTGTAATGGGCCTGCGCCTGTGCGAAGTCGCCGCGGCGGATGTCGACGGCGCCCAGCCCCATCAATGCGTGCGCGCGCACGTCGGTCTCGCCGGCCGCCGTGACCGGTGCCAGCAAGGCCTGGAAGCTGCGCTCGGCCTGCTCGATCTGCCCAGAGCGATACGCCAGTTGTCCTTCGCGCACGCGCAGGCGCGGCTCGCGGCGCTGTTCGGCGGGGGCCTGCTCGATCAGCCGCCGCACGGTGGCCAGTTGCCCGGCGGTGAGTTCGGCATCGATCTGTTGCACGCGTTCGGTCAGCGCGGTGGGCACGTCCTGCGGCGCGTGCCGGCCTTCGCGGCCCAGCCAGGCATCGGTGGCGGCGGCCGCCGCGGCCAACGGCGTGTTGCCGCGCGCTTCCACCACGCGATCCTGGCCCGCCTCGTTCCATTGCAGGCGCACCCGCCACCCGCGGGCGTCGTGGCTGGCGACCGGCGACACGATCCATCGCGCGTCGCTGGATTCGCGTAGCCGTTGCCGGGCCTCGCCGTCGTCCGCGCCGGCCTGCTCCAGCAGTGCGTTGAGGTGCAAGGTCTGGTCGCTGGGCAGCACGCGCAGGCCGGCGCGGCGTGCGCGGCTGGCGATGTAGTCCATCGCGCCCAGGCGTACCCACGAGGTCTCCGCTTCGGTCGGCACCACGCGCACCGGCAGCACCAGCGCGATGTCCTGGCCCTGCTTCGCGGCAACGGCCGGGCTGCGCCGGGCCTGCCACTGCCAAAGCCCGACTGCGACGACGAGGCCGAGCCCTGCCAATGCAGCCAGCAGCATCCACCGCCGCCACCGGCGCCGTGGCGGCGGCAACAGCAGCGGCGCAGGAGGGAGGCTGCCGCCTTCGGCAAGGTTGTCGTCGCTGTGCGTGCCGCTGGCCGTCTCAGCAGAAGGCGCAAGGGCTTCCGCGGACGGCGCTTCCAGCACCGGCGCCGGCGCGGCGACATGGATCTCCTGCACCGCCGCCACCCAGCGATAACCGAAGCGCGGCACGGTACGGATCATCGCCTGGCGATCGCCGGTGTCGTCGAGCGCCTTGCGGGCGCGCAACAGGGTCTGCGCGACCAGCGTGTCGCTGGCATCCACGCGGCCCCATACGGCGGAAATCAGTTCGTCACGGCCGACCGCGCGATCGCGATGGGCGACGAGATAGGCCAGGCATTCGAACGATTTGGGCGGCAGCGCGATGCGCTCGCCGCCGCGCCACAGCTCGCGCGACGCAGGATCCAGTTCGAACTCACCAAAACGGTACCGCGTCTGGGGCATTCACCCATTCTCTGCAATGCCCCGGCGTCCCCAGTCGGCGGCGGGCGGCCACCCCGATGCTAAGCGATCGCCAGCGCGGGGAGGAAACCTCGCTCAGTCGATGCGCAGGTCGAACGCGATCGTCTCCGACCCCGCGCCCTCGCGTTGCCAATCGCGGCGATGGTCGAAACGCAGGTGCGCGGTCCCGGGACCCAGGACGCGGAAGCTCCAGGTGCGGGGCAAGGCGGCTGCCGGCGTTTCGGCCGGACCCAGGCCGGGGTCGGCTTCCAGCCGCAGCGAAGCGGGCACATCCGCGGCCAGTTCCCAGCCGCTGCCGGTGGCGGGGCTGTCGAGCAGGTGGATGCGCAGCAGCTGGCCCGGATGCAGCGTCAGCGGTTCGCGGGCATCGCGCGACACGAGGTCCAACGTATCGGGCTGTCGCGACACGGCCACGCGTTGCAGCGGGGCGGCCACGGTGCCGTCGACCAGCGGCCGCAGCTGTTGCTCATTGAAACGCAGCAGGGTCAGCGGTGGCGTGCCATCGTCCGGCTGCAGGCGATAGACCAGCCGGCGGATCCCCGCCGTTTCCGGCAGTCCCGCCGTCCAATGCCCGTGGATCTCGTCGGCATGGCCATCGGTCGGGACAGGCTCGCGCAGCAGCGAGAACACGCCTGAACGCAGATCGCCGCGGCCCTGCGCGAACAGCGACAGGTCCCAACGCTGGGTGGTGCACTCCGTGCAGCTGGCGACCCTCCCGAGATAGCGCGCCTGCAGCCGGCCGGTTGCGGCGAAACCGCGCCGCGGCCCGCCGTCCGGATGGGGCGCGGGCGAGCACCCGGCCAGCAACACGCCCACGCCGATCACCACCCCGAGCAGCAACACGAGCACCACATCGATCAGCCATTCCCGCAACGGGTGCGGGGCTGGACGACGAGATGTCCGGCCGGGGCCCTCCCAGCCCCGGCCGGCACCCCGCACCGCTGCGGCGATGCCGCGGCAGTACGGCCGGCTCACAGCACCCTGGCGCGGATCAGTACGCCGGACGCGTCGCTGCTGGCGCTGACCTTGAAGTAGTAATGGCCGGCGGCAGGCGCGTTGAGGGTGATGATCTGGTTGCTGCCCGGGCGCACCGAGCTGCCGACGTTGGCCGACGCCAGCGGCTCGGCCTCGTAGTTGGCATACACCAGCAGGTTGCCGCGGCCGCCGTAGGTGGTGAGTTCCAGCTTCGTCTTGCCGGCCGGTACTTCGATCGCGTACAGCAGGCTCTGGCCAGAGGCCAGCGGCGGCAGCGATTCGGCCACGTTGGCGGTCAGCGGCCGGCCGACCAGCGGCTGGCCATAACTCTTGGCGCGTTCCACCGCGGCGGTGGCGTCCACAATGCCGGCGCCCAGCGACTTGCCGGTGTCGGGCTTGACCGGGAACGGCCGCGCCGAGGCCTTCAGCAGGCCCTCGATCACCGACGGCGTCAGCGGCTGCGGCGCCACGCTCTGCATCAGCGCGACGATGCCGGTCACGTGCGGGGTGGCCATCGACGTGCCGGTCATGCCGACATACTGATCCGCCAGCGGCGTGCTGGTGCCGGTGTTGTGGGTCGACCAGATGTAACCGTTCGGCGTGCCTTCGGTGCCGGCGCCGCCCGGCGCGGCCAGGTCCACCCCGTCGCCATAGTTGGAATAGCCGGCGCGCTGGCCGCTGTAGCCGGTCGCACCGACGCTGACGACATTGGCGCAGCTGGCCGGCGAATGGCCGGCGACGTTCGCGTTGTCGTTGCCGGCGGCCACGACCACCACGGTGCCGCGCGAGACCGCCGAATCGATGGCGGCCTGGGTGTCGGTGTCACACGCACTGCCGCCGCCCAGGCTCATGTTGATCACTTCGGCGGGGTTCGTGTTGTCCGGCACGCCATCGACATGGCCGCCGGAGGCCCACACGATCGCGTCGTTGATGTCGGACGAATAGCCGCCGCAACGGCCGAGTGCGCGCACCGGCACCACGCGTGCGTTGTAGGCGATGCCCGCACCGCCGACGCTGTTGTTGGTGACCTCGGCGATCGTGCCGGACACGTGCGTGCCGTGCCAGCTGCTGTCCTCGCCCGCCACGCCGGTGCCGCATTCGCCGTCCAGCGTGCCATCGCCCTGGTCCCAGCCGCCGGGCACGCGATCGTCGCTGTCGCGGCGCGCCATCCATGCGTCGGTGATGAAGTCATAGCCCGGCAGCAGGTTCGGCTCCAGATCGGCATGGTGGGTGGCACCGGTGTCGATCACCGCCACCACCACGCCGGCACCGGTCGCACCGGCGTCCCACGCGGTGGTGACCCGCGCGCCGCCGGCACCGGTGCCGTAATGCCACATCTGGTAGGTGGCCAGCATCGGGTCGTTCGGCATCGCGGCGCGATGCATCAGCTTGTCGACCGCGACCGATTCGACATTCGGATCGGCGGCGATCGCGCGCATCAGTGCTTCGGCCTGGCTGCGGTCCAGGCGTTGCGAGGCACGCACGACATGCTTGCCGCCGGCGGTGGCGCGCAGCGTGTTGACGTGCAGCGCGGACGTGCCGCGCAGCGCAGCGATCTTCGCGCCCAATTGCGGGCGCGCGCGTTCGGTGGCCGCATCCAGCGCGCGCTGGCGTGCCGCCGGCTGCAGGCGTTCCGCCGTGCCGGCGCGGTACTTGACGATGAAACGCTGGTTGAAGGCGGCATCGCTGACGGAAGACAGGTCGACGGTGGCGTTGGCGGCCAGCGCGGGCGCGCAGGCGGCGGCGAGCATCAGGCTCAGGACGGTGCGACGGGTGATCATGGGATGGTTTCCGGAAAGGCGAGGGTGGTCCTCCCCGTCGCGCGGACGGGGAGGGTTTCGGAAGGAACAGGCGTTACAGGTCGACGCCGATGCCGATGCCGGCCGAGGTGTCGTCGCTGCTGAAGGCGCCGCCGATCGAGAACGACGCGCGCTCGCCGATCGACTTGGCATAGCCGACCGACACCGCGCTTTCGCCGTTCTGCCAGCCCACGCCGGCGGCGACGCGGCCGCGTGCGCTGCGGCTGTTGGCGGCGTTGATGGACATGTTCATCATCGCCGCGCCCATCGCACCCTGGCGGTCGATGCGCTTGTCCTGCAGGTCCAGGCGACGGCCGACTTCATTGGCAATGCCGCTGAACTGGTCGCTCAACTGCTGCACGCGGCTGTCGGTGTAGCCGTTGGCGCTGCTCAACGTCTGCGTGGCGCTGGTGTCGGTGTAGGTGTTGGCACTCCGCAGCGTCTGCGTCGCAGTGGCGTCGGTGTAAGCGTTGGCCGTGGCCACCGACTGCGTATCGCCGGCTTGCATCTGCTGCACATTGGCGGCATCGCTCGGCGCCGTACCCGCGGCGACGTGAGTGATGCGACGTTCCTGGCCCGCGCTGCCGACCGAGACCGTGTTCGCCTCATCGGCGATCGAACCCTGGCCCAGCGCCACCGCGCCCTCGGCGGTGACGGATGCGCCCTGGCCGATCGCGGTGCCGGAAGCGGCGCTCACGTTGCTGTCGGCACCGACCGCCACCGCATTGGTCGCCGTCGCTGCGATGCTGGCGTTGCTGCCCACCGCGGTGCTGCCGTCGGCCTGCACCGTCGCGCCATTGCCGATCGCGGTGTCGGCGCCATCCTGTGCGTGGCTGCCTTGGCCGACGGCTAGGCCCACGCCATCGCCAGCCGGGACATTGCCGCCCGGTACGTTGCCGGTTCCCGCCTGTTGCAGCGCGCCGACCTGGCCGAACAGCGAATCGAGCGCATGGTCGACCGCGCCGAACGCACGGGCGACATCGCCGTAGACAGTGCCCTGCACGCGGAAGGCCGGCATCGCGAACGAGCCGTCGCTGCCCAGCGCGACACCGCCGCCCAGCAGCGAAGCGACCGAGCGCAGTTGCGCCACGTTGGCCGCGTCGTTGTCCTGCGTGCCAGCGTGCACATTCGCCAGCGTGGTGCCGCTGGCGCCGCCCAAGGTGATGCGGTCGCGCGCCTGGCTGTCGTCGTACTTCACCGCCGCTGCGTCGAGCACGCCCAAGTCCGCGCCGGCAGCGAAGCCGACCAGGGCTTCGTCGAGCTGGCCCTTGTTGACCGCATCCGTCGCCTCGGTGCCGTCGGCGACGTTGGCGATCTGCCGCTCGTCGCCCACCGAACCAACCGAGACCGTGTTCGCGCGATCGGCCATCGAGTTGGCGCCCAGCGCCACCGCATTGTCGGCCAGCACCATCGCGCCATTGCCCAGCGCAGTGCCGTAGACGTTGTCGGCGATGGCATACGCGCCCAGGGCGACGCTCTCATCGCCGCCGGCCATCGCGTTGTAGCCGCCGGCCACCGCGTCCAGGCCCAGCGCGAAGGCATTGGTGCCCAAGGCCATGCTGTTGCCGCCCTGCGCCAATGCATAGGCGCCGATGGCGGTGTCGTAGTCGGTCATCGCCTGGCTGTGTTCGCCGACCGCGGTGGCCGACTGGCCCGAAGCCTGGCTGGCAGCACCCACCGCGGTCGCCGACGCGGCTTCGGCGATCGCGCCGTCACCGACCGCCATCGCATAGTCGGACGAGGCGCTGGCCTGCATGCCGAACGCGATGGCGTGGGAGATGTCCGGCCCGCCGTCGTAGCCGACCGCGGCGAAATTGCCGATCGCCATGTTGCTGGTGCCCATGCCGCCCCAGACCTCGGCGTTCTTGCCCATCGCGATGTCTTCGCGCCAGGTGGCAATGGCCTCGCGGCCGATCGCCAGACTGTCGATGCCATAGGCCACCGATTCCTGGCCAATGGCAATGGCATACGCGTCGTAGGCCTGGCTCAGCGCGCCCACCGCGATGCTCATGTGGCCGCCGGCGTTGGCATAGAAGCCCAGCGAAGCCGAGCCGTTGACCAGCACCTGGTCCAGGCCGCTGTATTGGCCGGTGACCAGACGGTCGGGCGTGGGATGGTCGGTATCGCGGTCACCGGTCGAAGCGGCCGGGCCAACCGCCGCATCGTAGTTGCCCCAGGCATAGGCGCCGGAGCCCAGCGACTGGGCGCCATAGCCGCTGGCGAATGCACGGCCGTAGGAGTTGGCGGAGCGCACCGGGATCGAATAGCCGCCCAGCGCGGGATTGAAGTCGAGGAAGCCGCCGATCGCGGTCGAAGACGGCCCGATCGCGTAGGAATAGTTGCCGACGGCCGTGCTCTTGTTGCCGTACGCCACGGCGTTGTAGCCGAAAGCACTGCCCCAACCGCGCACCGAAACGGCGCCGACACCGACCAAGGTGCTGTTCTCGTCCTTGTAGGTCTGGCCGTAGAGCGCGTAGCCCGTGTCCGGATCCTTCGCCGGCAGGCCGGTGACCGGATCGAAGGCCAGCAGCACCGAGTCGCCCTGGGTCGCCGCGCCCGAACCGATGACAATGTTGTTGGTGCCCTGCGACTTGGCGCCCGTGCCGATCACGATCGAGTTGGTGGCCGGTGCGGCCGACTCCTTGAGCGTGGTCTCGCCGAAGCCGGTCATGACGGTCTTCACCTTCGCTTCGGCGAGCGCCCCGGATCCGATGACAATGGTCCCGTCGCCGTTTGCGCGCGCCGAGGTGCCCATGGCGATCGCGTTCTGCCCAGGGGCGGCAACCTTGGTCGAGACGAGGGTGGAGACACCATCGACGGTGCTCATCGAGAGCGTTTCGGTGGTGCGCTCGGCCACCGCGCCGGTGCCCATGGCGATGTTGTCGTTGCCGTTGGCGCGCGCCTGGCTGCCGACGGCGACGCTGCCGGCATAGGTGCCGGTCGCCGGCGTGGTGTCGGTGGTCGTGCTGACGTTGGCGTAGGTGCCCGTGGTGGTCTTGGTTGTAGTGGTCAGCTGCGCCTGCGTCTGCGCCTGGTTGCCCAAGGCGACGCTGTTGTCCTGCACGGCAACCGAGCGCAGGCCGATCGCGGTCGCACCGGCGCCACGCGCCTGGGCGGCGGCGCCCAGCGCAGTGGCGTTGGCGCCGCTGGCCCAGGTGATCTCGTCCGGGTCGACCTGGCCGTCGCCGTCGATGTCCGTCCACGCACCGACCGCCGTGCTGCTGGCGCCGGAAGCCTGGCTCTGGTCACCCACCGCAGTGGCGGCGGTGGCCGTGGCCTTGGCGCCCGGCCCGCAGGCCAGCGCGTCGATGCCGGTGGCAGTCGCGTCCACGGGCACCGGATTGCCGGCGTCGTCGATCAGTTGGCAGTGGGTCCCGGCGAAAGCCGGAACGCTCATGGCGGAGAGCAGGGCGGCGGTCAGGAGGCGGCGTTGCAAGCGGCGTGCGGGCGGCAGCGTGGAAGGCATGTCGGGTCTCGTCGGGTGGGATGGGTCCTCGACGTGGTCATCACGCCGGGTGCCTGCCGCAACCTGTGTTGCAACGCCAGCGCGGGCTTGAAAGGCCGATCACAGAGCCGCCCGGCGCCATGACAAAACCATCAACGCCCGGTTCAATTCATTGAAATGAAAGGGAAATATCCAAACGGCCGGCGACTCGGCCCGGTCTTGCCCGCGCGCTGTAGGCGCCGGGAAGCCGGCGCTCGCGCAGCTCGACGGTATGCCCTATCGCCGTCATTTTGCAGCGCAGCATGACGATTCCGGACTTGCTGCTAGAGTGCGTTCCGTCGCGGCCGCCGGTCGCAACGAAGGCCCGCGCCAGGAGCGCAGGCCGCCGCCGACGGCCTGAGGGCCGTTTCCTTTTCGGCATTTCTGTTAGCGCTAACAGAACCGCCGCGGCGACGGCTCGCAACCTGGTCGGGGATCCGCATACAGGGCAGGAGAG
>Ga0160436_1000423_pt1 | contig 17000 bp, 14 predicted proteins | sample HID1973M_E0MG_FD_108264 | JGI IMG/M metagenome (GOLD analysis project Ga0160436, IMG submission 108264) | Enriched mosquito-associated microbial communities from UW Madison campus, WI, USA - HID1973M_E0 MG | ecosystem: Host-associated > Arthropoda: Insects > Digestive system > Unclassified ...
CCATGACGATCCAACCATGGACGACCATCCTGCTGGGAGCCCTGCTGCTCGCCCTCATCACCGTCGAATCCGGCGGATGGTTCCTCACCAGAGTCGGGCGCGGCGCCATCCCGGCCAACACGCTCCAGAAGAACTTCTTCCGCGCCGGCCACGCGCACGCGGCCGTGCTGCTGCTGCTGAGCGTCGCCGTCATCCCCCTCCTCGATCAGGTCGAACTGCCGCTCGCGCTCGACCTCATCGGCCGCTTCGGCATCCCGACAGCCGCGCTGCTGATGCCTGCCGGGTTCTTCCTCTCGGTGCTCGGGACCGATCCGCAGCGCCCCGGCCGCCCCTTCGTGCTGCTGTGGATCGGCGCCGCCTCGCTCACCCTCGGACTCGCCGCGGCCGGCATCGGCCTGATCGGCGGGGGCATCGCGCAACTGCCGTAGGACCAACGGCCCGAAAGCCCCTTCCGGGCGCACGTAAGATGGAGGCCGTGTCTGAACCCGTCGACGTCGTCCTCATCGGCGGCGGGGTGATGAGCGCCACGCTCGGCTCGCTGCTCCAGCAGCTCGAACCCGACTGGTCGATCACCATCCTCGAAGCCCTGCCGGAGGTCGCACAAGAGAGCTCGAACCCGTGGAACAACGCGGGCACCGGGCACTCCGCCCTGTGCGAGCTGAACTACACCCCCGTCAAGGGCGGTGCGATCGACATCACCCAGGCCGTCAAGGTCAACGAGCAGTTCCAGGTGTCGCGGCAGTACTGGTCGCACCTCGTCGAGGCGGGCATGCTGCCCGAGCCGACGCAGTTCATCAACCCCGTGCCGCACCTCAGCTTCGTCTGGGGCGCCGACAACGTCGACTACCTGCGCAAGCGCTACGAGGCGCTCAAAGACCACCCCCTCTTCCCGGGCCTCGAGTACACCGAAGACGCCCGCGTCATCCGCTCCTGGACCCCGCTGCTGATCCCGGGCCGCAAGAAGAGCGAGCCGATCGCCGCCACCCGCATCGTGGGCGGATCGGATGTCGACTTCGGCGCGTTGACGTCGAACCTCATCGACCAGCTCGTCGAGCGCGGTGCCGAACTCCGCACCGAGCGCCGCGTCACCGGCCTCAAGCGCCTGAAGGACGGCACCTGGCGCGTCACCGGCCGCCACGTCGTGGGCCAGACCCCGTTCGAGTTGACGGCGCGTTTCGTGTTCGTCGGCGCGGGCGGCGCCGCCCTCAACCTGCTGCAGCGCTCCGGCATCAAGGAGATCCGCGGCTACGGCGGCTTCCCGATCAGCGGCCAGTTCCTGCGCACCGACAACCCGGAGCTCGTGGCCAAGCACCAGGGCAAGGTGTACGGCAAGGCGTCGGTCGGCGCCCCGCCGATGTCGGTCCCGCACCTCGACACGCGCGTCGTCGACGGTCAGGCGAGCCTGCTGTTCGGCCCCTACGCCGGGTTCTCGCCGAAGTTCATGAAGTCGGGTTCGTGGTTCGACCTGTTCGGGTCGATCCGCTGGCACAACCTCGGCACGATGATCGCGGCGGGCCTCAAGAACCTCGACCTCGTCTGGTACCTCCTCACCGAGCTGCTCGCGAGCCGCGCGAAGCAGCACGAGGTGCTGCAGCAGTTCGCGCCCACCATGAAGCAGGACGACTGGTACCGGATCACCGCCGGACAGCGCGTGCAGATCATGAAGCGGGGCGCCGACGGCAAGGCGGTCATCCAGTTCGGCACCGAGGTGGTCGCCGGCGGCGACGGCACGATCGCCGGGCTGCTGGGCGCGTCGCCCGGTGCCTCCACGGCGGTCCCGATCATGCTCGACGTGCTCGCCACCTGCTTCCCGAACCGCATCGAGGGCTGGAAGCCGGCGCTCACGCGCATGATCCCCTCCTACGGCACGAAGCTGTCGGACGCCCCGAAGAAGGCGGTCAAGGAGATCACCGAGACCGCGGGCACGCTCGGCCTCGCCGTCTGAGAACTCCCTGACCCGACTTGACGGGGCTGCGCGGTCGCACGTACTCTCGACGACCGTGGAGCTGTAGATCCGACCATCCCCGCGCCTGAGGCATCGCCCGGCGGGGTTCGTCTCCCCTCGAAACGTCGAGGGTCGAGCGGATCGGATCATTCCTCTTGCGATACCCCTACACTCCTTCTTCTCTGCTGCGCGCCGACGGCGTCGCGGTGACCTTCGGCGACCGTCGCGTGTTCGCCGACCTCTCCCTGACGGCGACACCCGGCCAGCGGGTCGGCCTGCTCGGCGAGAACGGCGCGGGCAAGTCGACGCTGCTCGGCGTGCTCGCCGGCGAGCTCGAACCGGATGCCGGGGCCGTCGAGCGCCCGGATCGCACCTCCCTGCTGCGGCAGGAGGTGCGTGCCGACCCCGCGGCGCCGCTGTCCGCGATCCTCGAGTCCGAGCTGGTGCACCTGCGCGCGCTCGAAGCGGACCTCGAACGCGCCGGTGCGGCCCTCGCGGGAGACGACCCGGATGCCGCCGACCGGTACGCGGCGCTGCTCGCCGCCGCCGAGGCCGCCGAGCTGTGGACCCTGGAGAACCGCCGCGACGAGATCCTCGACGGACTCGGCGTCGCCGGCATCCCCCTCGACCGGAGCATCGGCGAGGTCTCCGGCGGCCAGCGCAGCCGGTTCGCGCTCGCGGCGCTGCTGCTCGCGCAGCCCGACGCGCTGCTGCTCGACGAGCCCACGAACCATCTCGATGACGCGGCGGTCGCGTTCCTCGCGAACCGGTTGCGGGCATGGCGCGGGCCGGTGCTCTTCGCGAGCCACGACCGTGCGTTCCTCGACGAGGTGGCGACCGGGCTGGTCGACATCGACCCGGCCGCATCCGACGGCGTCACCCGCTACGGCGGCGGGTACACCGACTACCTGGCGGCGAAGGCCGCCGAGCGCGCCCGCTGGGAGGCGCGTTTCGCCGACGAGGAGAAGGAGCAGGGCCGCCTGGAGCACGCGGTGGCGGTGACGGCACGAGAGCTGGCACCGGGGCGACCGCGGCGTGACAACGAGAAGATGGGCTACGACTTCAAGGCCGACCATCACCAGCAGCAGGTGGCGCGCCGCATCCGGAACGCGGCCGTGCGGCTCGACGACCTGCGCGATTCGCGCATCGGCGAGCCGCCTCCGCTGCTGACCTTCGCCGGCATCCCCTCCGGATCGCACCTGCTCGAGGGCGACGAGCCGCTCGTGACCGTCGACGAGGCCCGCGTCGCCGGGCGCCTCTCGCTCGACGAGCTCGAGCTGCTGCCCGACTCGCGGTTGCTCGTGACGGGACCGAACGGCGTCGGCAAGTCCACGCTGCTGTCGGTGCTGGCCGGACGCCTCGCACCGGATGCGGGGCGTGTCACCCGCAGGAAGGGTCTGCGCGTCGCCGTGCTCGACCAGGACATCCGCTGGGACGACGCCTCGCGCACGCCCCGCGAGCTGTACGAGAAGACGCTGGGGGAGCGGAGGGCTGCGGAGCTTCCCCTGGCCGAGCTCGGCCTGCTCGCCGAACGCGACCTCGACCGTCCGGTGGGGCGCCTGTCGATCGGGCAGCAGCGCCGAACCGCGCTCGCGCTCATCGTGGCGAGGCCGCCGCACGTGTTCCTGCTCGACGAGCCGACCAACCACCTCTCGCTCGCGCTCGCGACGGAGCTGGAGGATGCGCTCGGCGCGTATCCGGGGGCCGTCGTGGTGGCCAGCCACGACCGCTGGCTGCGCCGCCGCTGGGAGGGTCCGGAATTGCGGCTGACGGCGGCGTAGTGGGTAGGGCATGATCGCCTCATGGACGCGGTCGTGCTCGACCTGCCGCTCGCGGGGCCCTGCCTCGTGCAGAACAGTCCCGCGCGCCGCATCCCGAGCCATGGCACGACCCTCATGGGCTCGAGCCACGCGATCGACCTGGTGCCGGTCGACGCGGCCGGGCTCGCGGTGCCGCGTGGATGGCGGGCGCTGTTCGCGACGGAACCGCCGGACCGCTTCCCCGGGTTCGGCGTGCCGGTGCTGGCTCCCGCGGCCGGTCGCGTGGTCGCGGCGCTCGATGGTCTGCCCGACCAGGTCGCGCGGAGGTCGGCGTTCACGCAGTTCGGCTACGCGCTCGGGCAACCGCAGCGCATCCGCGGGGGAGTGGCGGCGGTGGCGGGCAACCATGTGGTGATCGAGCTGCCGGGCGGAGCCTTCGTGGCGCTGGCGCATCTGCAGCGCGGGTCGGTCGGGGTGCGGGTGGGCGAGACCATCGCGACGGGCGCCCGCATCGGCGCGTGCGGCAACTCCGGCAACTCGACCGAGCCGCACGTGCACCTGCAGGTGATGGATGCCGTGAACCCGGCCCTCGCGAACGGCGTGCCGTTCGTCTTCCGCGCTTTCCTCGAACAGGGGGTGGCGCGCACGTCGACACTGCCCGCCGAAGGTGCGATCATCTCCCCACGTTGATGGGCGGGCCTCCGGGCCGGAGAAGAGGTTCGGGATGGCGAAGCTCCCTCTCGCGCGCCCGAGCAAGGGGTTGCGGCTCCCATCCGATCGGCAGTCGTCGCCACCCGTCGTTCAGGCGATCGTCTTCCTGCTCATCTTCAAGACGGCGATTTCCCTCGTCAGCGCGATCTGGAACTGGTGGGCGTCGCCCGGGTGGGATCCGGGGGCTCGGATCGGTGCGACCGTCTTCCTCATCGTGATGGGGATCGCCTTCACCGCGATTCTCACGGCGATCGTCACCCGGGGGTCGATCCTCGCGCCGTATGTGCTCACTGTCGTCGGGGTGATCGGTGCCGCGAATGTGATCTCCCTCACGATGATCGACGTCGTGTTCGCAGCCGCGAGCGTGCTCCTCGTGATCTTGGCCTGGAGTCCGGCGGCCCGAGAACACGGCCGGCGGATGCGGGCCGCCCGGCGCGACGGTCCGCGGCTGCCGTATCGGTACGAGGGCCCGGCGCCGAAGAGGGAGGACTTCTCCGCCGGACCGTAGCTTGACTCGCTCTCGAATGCATGTTCGAATGTCCGCATGCGGTGGAGCGGGCAGGAGTTGGGCGTCGAACGCGACGACGCGCTCCCGGGTCTCGCCCGGTTGAACAATCTCGTGCGCTCGGTGCAGACGCCGGAGTTCGCCGACATGACCTTCCACGAGATCCTCGCCAAGTCGGCGCTCAACCACGTTCCCGGCGCGGCGAAGGCGCTGCCCTTCGGCTGGACCATCAACCCCTACCGCGGATGCGGCCACCAGTGCGTCTTCTGTTTCGCCCGCAACACCCACACGTACCTCGACTTCGACTCCGGCCGCGATTTCGACACCCAGATCGTGGTGAAGGTCAACGTGGTCGAGGTGCTCGAACGGGAACTCGCGCGCCCCAGCTGGGAGCACCCGCACGTCGCCCTCGGCACGAACACCGACCCGTACCAGCGGGCCGAGGGGCGCTACCGCCTGATGCCGGGCATCATCGCGGCGCTCGCCGCATCCGGTACGCCCTTCAGCATCCTCACCAAGGGCACCCTGCTGCGGCGCGACCTGCCGCTGCTGCAGGCGGCGGCCGAACGGGTGCCCGTCGAGACGGCGATGTCGATCACCGTCTTCAGCGACGACGAACTGCAGCGCTCCCTCGAACCCGGCGCACCGAGCACCGCGGCGCGTCTCGCCACCGTCCGGGCCGTCCGGGATGCGGGGCTCCCGTGCGCGGTGTTCCTCATGCCGGTACTGCCCCACCTCACCGACTCGCGCGAGCACCTCGACCTGGCGCTCTCCCGGATCGCCGAGACGGGAGCGACGAGCGTGGCGTACAGCGCGCTGCACCTGAGGCCGGGCGCGAAGGAGTGGTTCGCGGCGTGGCTGCTGCGCGAGCACCCCGATCTGGCCCCGCGCTACCGGGAGCTGTACGGGAACGGCGCCTACGCGTCGAAGGAGTACCGCGCGCGGCTCGCATCCCGCATCCGGCCCCTTCTGCGCCGGTACGGCCTCGACCGTCCGCGGCTCGATCCGGCAACCGGAACCCCGGCCACGAGACCCCGCAGCGGGGCGTCGGCGCTCGCCGTCGAGCTGAGTCCGGCCGCCGCGGCCGCCCTGCAGCCCACCCTGTTCTGATCCCCGATCCACCGCTCCACGAGTGGGGTACAGCGGTAGGCTCTTCGCATGAACCCGACCCTCTCCGCGGCGCCCGTGCGGGGTGACACCGGGGGTGCCGTGGTACGGCTCGCGATCCTCGACGACCACGAGGTGCTGCTCGACACCCTGAGCACCTGGATCGAGCGCAACGCCCCCGATTTCGATGTCGTGCTCGGGGCCGCCAACTGGCTCGACCTCGTGCAGAGCCCCGCCTTCCCCACCGACCTGGTGTTCATCGACTTCCAGCTGAAGGAGCCGATCTCGATCGAGGCCCGCGTGCGCACCTGCCGTGCCGCCGGGGCGAAGGTCATCGTGCTCTCCAGCCTCGACACACGTGAAGCGCGTGAGCGCGCCTTCGCCGCCGGGGCCGCCGAGTTCCTCTCCAAATCCCTGCCGATGACGGCCGTGATGGCCGCCGCGAGGCGGGTGATGGGCATCGAGCCCGCCGAGAGCGACGCCGCCGCGCGATCCGCCGCCGTGCCCACGGCGCCGCTGCAGCACCTGAAGCCCAAACTCAGCCCCGGCGAGGAGGAGGCCTTCAAGCTGTACGTCTCCGGCTACAGCACGGTCGCGGTCGCCGAGCGGATGAACGTGCAGTACGAGACCGCGAAGACCTACCTGCGACGCGTGCGGGAGAAGTACGCGAAGGTCGGCCGGCCGGCCAGCAAGAAGGCGGAACTCATCCGGCGCGCAGCCGAGGACGGATACCTGGAATAGTGGCGAAGCTGTACTTCCGCTACGGAGCGATGAACTCCGGCAAGAGCACGGCGCTCCTGCAGGCGGCCTACAACTACGAGGAACGCGGGCACGAGGTGCTGCTCGCGAAGCCCGCGATCGACTCGAAGGGTGATGCCGCGATCGTGTCGCGCCTCGGCGTCGTGCGCCCCGTCGACTTCACGATCGCGCCGGGCGAGGACCTGCTGGCGCGATTCCTTCGCGAGCGCGAACGCGCCGTGAAGGAGCGCGGGCGCGACGTGAGCTGCCTGCTCATCGACGAGGTGCAGTTCCTCAGCGAGGGCCAGGTCGACGATCTGCTGCGCATCGCGATCCAGCAGGGCATCCCGGTGCTCGCCTACGGCATCCGCACCGACTTCCAGACGGTCGCCTTCCCCGGCAGCAGGCGCCTGCTCGAGATCGCGCACTCGCTCGAAGAGCTGAAGACGATCTGCCGCTGCGGCCGCAAGGCCGTGTTCAACGCGCGCAAGGTCGGCGACCGGTTCATATTCGACGGCGACCAGGTGGCCATCGATGGCGTCGAGGTCACCTACGAGTCGCTGTGCGGAGCCTGCTACCTGGAGGAGTCCGGGGGAGTGCTCAACCGCGGTTGGCGCCCGAAGCTGGAGTTCAGCTACGGCACCGAACCCGACGCCGACTTCACGTGAATCAGGATGCCCGCTGATCGGGTATCCTTGACAGGTTGCCGACGGCAGCAGCGGGGTATGGCGCAGCTTGGTAGCGCGCGTCGTTCGGGACGACGAGGCCGCAGGTTCAAATCCTGTTACCCCGACATATGGAAAAGGGACCGCCCTGGCGGTCCCTTTCTCATGTGCACGCCGGGTGGTCGGGGCAGACGCCGGGTCTGCCTCCGGCCCCCATCTCCGCCCCGACGAATAGACTCGGACCCATGTCGATGCTGCTTTCCGGCCTGCTCCATGCCCTGCCGGACGGCATGCTCCTCTCTGTCGGCGGCGACGCCCAGGTCAGCGCCCCGCCCGTCGAGCGGGCGGATCAGGTGCAGCCGGGCGGCGTGTTCATCGCCCGCCGCGGCAAGGTGGTCGACGGTCGCACGCTCGCCGTCGAGGCCGTCTCGCGCGGTGCCGTCGCGGTGGTCGGCGATGACGAGCTCATCGATGTGGGCGTGCCCTACGCGCGCGTCACCGACGCGCAGCAGGCGATCGGCTACCTCGCCGCCACCTGGTGGGGGCTTCCCACGAAGAAGATCGAGGTCACCGGGGTCACCGGCACGAACGGCAAGACCACGACGACGATGCTGCTCCGCGGCATCATCGACGAGGCCACCGGCGGCCCGGTCGGTCTCATCTCGACCGTGGGAGTCGAGTACGGGACGGGCTTCATCCCGGTGGGGCTGCACATCACCACCCCCGGCGCGCCTCAGGTGCAGGAGATGCTCGGCAGCATGGTCGAGGCGGGCTTCCCCGAGGCCGTCGTCGAGATGAGCAGCCAGGGGCTCGAGCAGGGCCGTCTCAACGGCATCGGCATCGACGTGGGCGTCTACACCAACCTCACCCACGAACACCTCGACTACCACGGCACGCTCGAGGCCTACCGCGACGCGAAGGGCATCCTGTTCGAGCGAGTGGGGGCGATGGGCGGCATCGCCGTCATCAACTCCGACGACCCCTACGGTGCCTGGTTCGCCGAGCGCTCGCACGGTGCCCGCGTGGTCGAGTACGGCATCCGCTCCGGCGATTTCCGTCCCGAGGGTCTCGTGGTCGACGGGTCGGGCATCCGCATGACCGTCGACGGCGACGAGTACCGCACCGTGCTGACCGGCGACTTCAACGTCTACAACACGCTCGCCGCGATCGCGTACTCGCGGGCGCGGGGCTGGGCGCCGGAGGTCATCCAGCGCGGGCTCGACGCGACCACCGCGGTCGACGGCCGCATGCAGACGGTCGACGAGGGCCAGCCCTTCACGGCCGTCGTCGACTTCGCCCACACCCCCGACGCGTACGAGCAGCTCTTTCCCTCGCTGCGTCGTCTCGTCGCCCCGGGCGGCAAGCTGATCGCGGTCTTCGGATGTGCGGGGCTGCGCGACACCGAGAAGCGCGAGACGATGCCGGCGATCGCCGCGAAATACACGGACCTGATGGTGATGACGGCGAGCGACCCCCGCACCGAGCCGGTCGACGAGATCCTCGACACCATGCAGGCGTCCGCCGAACGCGCGGGCGCGCGCCTCGGCGAGACGATGCTGCGGATCCCGGATCGGGGAACGGCGATCCTCACCGCCGTGCAGGCGGCCCAGCCGGGTGACGTGGTGGTGGCGTGCGGCAAGGGCCACAAGCAGAGCATGTCGATCGGCGGGACGGAGTTCCCCTGGGACGACCGCATCGCGTTGCGGTTCGCGCTGCACGGCGTGGCGATGGGCGGTCTCCCGACCTCGCCCGCCGGTGCGCCGACGGTCGCCGACTGGCGCGGCTGATCAGTCGAAGCTGCTGAGCGTCACACCGTGACGGGTGTGAGCGTCATCACGATCGCCTCGGGCGGGCAGGCGAACCGCACCGGCGCGTAGATCGACGTCCCGAGCCCCGCCGACACCTCGAGGAAGGCGCTGCGCGCTCCCGTACGCCAGACGCTGAGCCCCTGCGCCTGCGCATGCGGGATGTCGCAGTTGGTGACGAGGGCCGGGCGCCCGGGGATGCGCACCTGACCGCCGTGGGTGTGGCCGGCGAAGATGATGTCGGCGTGCTGGCTGACGAGCGCGTCGAGCACACGACGGTAGGGGGCGTGCGTGACGCCGATCGTGAGCACCTGGCGCGGCTCGTCGTTCGACCACTCGAGATTCTCGCGCATCTCCTCGACGGCTCCGGGGAGCTCGCCGAGCCGGTCCCAGTTGCGGTGCGCGTCACCCGTGCCGAGGAACTCGAGCCGTGTGCCCTTCAGCTCGATCGCGCGCACCGCGTTGTTGAGGTCGAGCCACCCCAGCTCGCCACCGAGGTAGGCGTTGAGGGCCGCCGTGTCGAGGTCGGGTTCGACCTTCGCCGTGCGGTGGCCGCGGTCGGAGAGGTAGGCGAGCGGGTTCTTGAAGATCGGGCCGTAGTAGTCGTTCGAGCCGTGCACGAAGACACCGGCTGCGCCCTGGAAGGGCTCCAGGGCACGACGAACACCCTCCAGGCCGTTCAGGTGCCCGAGGTTGTCGCCCGTGTCGATCACGAGGTCGGGTTCGTACACCGCGAGCGAGCGGATGAAGTCCTGTTTGGCGCGCTGCCAGGGCGCCATGTGCAGGTCGCTCAGGTGCAGGATCGTGATCGGCCGGGCGTCCGGCTCGAGCACGGCGAGGGTTTCGTGGCGCACCGTGAAACGGTTGCGCTCCACGAAGACGCCCCACGCGAGCGTGCCGAGCCCCACGGCCGCCGTTGCGCCGAGGGCGCCGGCGACCGCGCGGCCCGTCACGTTCGTCAACAGGAGAGCTTTCGCACGCCCAGCGTGACCTTCGTCGCCTTGTTCACGACCGAACCGGCTGCAGGGTTCTGCGACACCACCCGGTCGATGCTCGATGGAGGATCTGTGACCGCCGCCACGACACACGTCTGATCGACGTCGTTGAATCCGGCGCTCTGCAGTTGACTCTTCGCCTGGTTGAAGTTCTGGTTGGGGGTCACCACGTCGGGAACTCCGGCGGCCAGGCCGTTGCTCGTGAACACCGTCACGGCGGTGCCCTTCGGCACCGAGGCGCCCGAGGCCGGGTCGGTCCTCACGACCGTGCCGGCAGGCAGGTCGGAGTCCATCTGGCCGCCGTCCTGGTAGCCCAGCTTCGCCAGCTCGAGGGTCGCCATCGCCTGCTCGGGAGTGCCGCCGACGAGGTTGTCGGGCACGATCACGGGCGTGCCGGTCATCATGCCGGGGTCGGGGGCGGGGAAGGCCGCGCCTGGGAAGATCCCGTCGATCGCCCGGGCGATCGGCTTGAAGATGGCGTGACGGATGTTTCCGCCGTAGGTGCCGTTGACGCTGATGGCTCGCAGGCTCTGCTCACCGCGGATGTTGCCCACCCAGACGGCGGTGGCGACGCGCGTGGAACTGCCCACCATCCAGGTGTTCTGGGCCTTGTTGGCGGTACCGGTCTTGCCGATGTACGGCGTGCCGTCTCGCGGGTTCGAGTTGCTACCGGTTCCGGCGGTCATCACCTGGGCCATCGCGTAGGCGGCCGTGTTGGCGACGGCGGGCGACGCGAGCGACGGGTTGCAGGTCTGCGCCTGGCCGCCGAGGTCCGTGCCATCTGCGGTGACGATGATCTTGTCGATGATCCGGGCCGCGCAGAAGGTGCCCTGGTTGGCGATGCCCGCGTAGGCGGCGGCCATCGTGCTCGACACGAAGTTGTTCTCGCAACCACCGAGCGAGCAGGAGGGGCGCGTGAACATGTCGGAGCCGTCGACGGCGCCGTCGGCCCGGTGCATGCCGAACGAACGCGCCATGTCGCGGATCTCGCACTGGTCGAGCTCGGCCGCCATCTGGGTGAACACGGAGTTCACCGACTGTGCGGTGCCTCGGACGGCGGTGTAGAGGCCGCGCTCGCCGGAGTCGTTCTTGTAGGTGTAGTCGGGTCCGCCCCAGACGCCGCCGGCGTTGCAGGTGTCTCGGAAGGCCGACATCGGCATCTTGAGGATGCCCGCGTTGAAGGTCTCCATGGCGCCGTGACCGGCTGCGAGGAACGCGAGCAACGTGAACGGCTTGTACGTGGATCCGGGCTGTGCACCGGTGGCCGCGCCATGCTTCACATCGCCCGAGAAGTTGACGGCCGTGGTGGTCTGCGGGTCGCCCGCGCCGGTCTCGTCGAAGATCTTGTTCTGCGCCATCACGAGGATGCGGCCGGTGCCCACCTCGACGCTCGTCACCGACGAACCGAGCTGCATGCGGGTCTCGGTCGCGGGCGCGTACTGGCCGACGACGCCGTTCGCGTAGCCCTGGAGCTCGGGGTTGATGGTGAGCACGACCTTGAGGCCGCCCTCCTTCCACCGCTGGATCTGCTCGGCCTTGGTGCCGCCCGGCGCGAGCGTGGGCACCTCGCCGTTGTAGATCGACTTGATCGCGAAGTCGCACGGGATGCGGTACTCCACCGGTGCCGACGTGCAGCCGTTGCGGGGGGCGTTCGAGCCCACCGTGGTCTCGTCGACCGGCGTGGCGATCGCCGTCTGGTACTCCTCGTCGGTGAGGTGCTTCTGCGTGTGCATCCAGTAGAGGATCACGTCGCGCCGCTTCTGGTTCGCCGCGAAGTTGTCGACCTTGTCGAGGCCGTTCTTGCTCGGGTTCTGCACGATCGCGACGAGGCTCGCGGCCTGCGCCGGGGTGAGGTCGCTCGCGGAGACGCCGAAGTAGCGCTGCGCACCGGCCTCGACACCGTAGGTCGTGCCGCCCATCAGCACGATGTTGAGGTACCCCGCGAGGATCTCCTCCTTGGTGTACTTCTTCTCCAGACCGATCGCGAGCTTCATCTCCTTGAGCTTGCGGTTCAGGTCGGGGTAGGTCGCCGCCTTGATGGCGTCCTTGTAGTTCTGCTCGGTGAACTTCTCCGAGATCGGCGTGTTCACCGCGCGCAGGATGAGGATGTTGCGCACCAGCTGCATCGACAGGGTCGACGCACCCGACTCGCTCGTGCCGGTGGCCTGCCCGATGGCCGCACGGATCACGGACGGCACGTCGACGCCGCCGTGCTCGTAGAAGCGTCGGTCCTCACCGTCGATGGCGGCCCACTGCAGGTCTTCGTCCATCGCCTCGAGGGGGATCTCTTCGCGGTTCTGGTCGAAGATGTCCGCGATCGGGATCTCGGTGACGCCGTCGGACGACAGGGCGACGATCGTGTTGCGCTGGCGCTGCTCGTCGATCGTGATGTAGTCGGGGAGGTCCTGGAAGACGCTCAGCGAGTTGCTCGCGGTCATGCCGGTGACGGCGATGGCGGGCGCGACCATGACGGTCACCAGAAGTCCGGCGATGGCACTGAAGCCGATGAGGCCGAGACCGGCCCCGAGCAGACTTCTAGCCGTTGATCCTTGTGCGGGCATAGGGTTCAGGGTACGGGAAGACACCTCCCTGATAGCTGAACGGAAGCCCCAAAAGTGCCGACCTGGGAATACCTCACCACGCCGCTGCTCATCCACAACACCACCGCGATCCTCAACAACTGGGGCTCTCAAGGCTGGGAACTGGTGCAGATCGTCACCGGCCCGGAGGGTGGGCTCGTCGCCTACCTGAAGCGCCCCGTCGAAGGGAACGCCGAATGAGCGTCACCGACCGCCTCGCCGAACTGGGGCTCGCGTTGCCCCCCGTCGCCACGCCCGCGGGCGCTTACGTGCCGGCGACGGTATCCGGCAACCTCGTCTTCACCGCGGGCCAGATCCCGATGGTGGGCGGCGTGCTCCCCACGGTGGGCAAGGTCGGAGCGGAGGTCTCGCCCGAGGAGGCATATGAGCTCGCGCGCATCTGCGCCCTCAACGGCCTGGCGGCCGCTGAGAGCGTGATCGGCTCGCTCGACCGCGTCACACGCGTCGTCAAGGTCGTCGGATTCGTGGCATCCGCTCCCGACTTCACCGGTCAGCCCGGCGTCATCAACGGCGCCTCCGAGCTGCTCGGCGAGGTCTTCGGCGAGGCGGGCATCCACTCGCGCTCGGCCGTCGGCGCTGCGGCGCTGCCGCTCGGCGCCCCCGTCGAGGTCGAGCTGATCCTCGAGTTCGCCTGAGTCGTCCGGCGTCGCGATGATCCGCGACGCGTGTCGATCGGCCGGGCGTTCGCGAACACCCGGCCGACCTGACCCGGCTAGTCCTCCGCGGGCGCCCCGCCGCGCAGCTTGTCGCTGATGATCTGCATGACCGAGGTGTCGGCGAGCGTCGTCGTGTCGCCGATCGCCCTGCCCTCGGCCACATCCCGCAGCAGTCGCCGCATGATCTTGCCCGAGCGTGTCTTCGGCAGCTCGGTGACGATGAAGATCTGACGGGGTCGCGCGATCGCGCCGATCGCGGTGGCGACGTGCGCCTTCAGCAGCGGCTCGAACTCCTCGTCGGAGTGCTCCTCGCGGTGCGACTGCTTGATGATCACGAACGCGACGACGGCCTGACCGGTGGTCTCATCCGAGGCGCCCACGACGGCCGCCTCGGCGACCATCGGGTTGCCGACGAGCGCCGACTCGATCTCGGTGGTGGACAGACGATGCCCCGACACGTTCATGACGTCGTCGATGCGCCCCAGCAGCCAGATGTCGCCGTCCTCGTCGACGTGGGCGCCGTCGCCCGCGAAGTAGCGCCAACCCTGGTCGCGGAACTTCTCCCAATAGGTCTCCACGAACCGGTCCGGGTCGCCCCAGATGCCGCGCAGCATCGACGGCCACGGCTCGCGCACCGTCAGCAGGCCGCCGTTGGGCGGGTCGACGCGTGTGCCGTCGTCGGCGAGGATGTCGATCGTGATGCCCGGCTGCGGCACCTGCGCGCTGCCCGGCTTCAAGGTGGTGACCCCGGGGAGCGCCGAGATCATGATGGCGCCCGTCTCGGTCTGCCACCACGTGTCGACGATCGGGGTGTCGCCGCCGCCGATCACGTCGCGGTACCAGACCCACGCCTCCGGGTTGATGGGCTCGCCCACCGAGCCGAGCAGCCGCAGGCTCGAGAGGTCGAACTTCTGCGGGATCTGGCGCCCGAGCTTCATGAACGACCGGATGGCGGTGGGCGCCGTGTACAGGATCGACACCTTGTACTTCTCGATGAGCTCCCACCAGCGCCCCGGATGCGGGGTGTCGGGGGTGCCCTCGTACATGAGCTGGGTGGCGCCGTTGGCGAGCGGGCCGTAGACGACGTAGCTGTGCCCGGTCACCCATCCGATGTCGGCGGTGCACCAGTAGACGTCGGTCTCCGGATGCAGGTCGAAGACGTCGTGGTGGGTCGCCGCCACCTGGGTGAGGTAGCCGCCCGAGGTGTGCAGGATGCCCTTCGGCTTCCCGGTGGTGCCCGAGGTGTAGAGGATGAAGAGCGGGTTCTCGGCCTCGAAACCCTGGGCCTCGTGGTCGAGGTCGGCGTCGGCCATCGCGTCGTCCCACCAGATGTCGCGCCCGTCGGTCCACTCGACGTCGTTGCCGCCGCGCTTCACGACGAGCACGTGCTTCACGCTCGTCTCGCCCTGCACCGCGGCGTCGACGGTGGCCTTGAGGGGGAACACCTTGCCCTTGCGGTAGCCGCCGTCTGCGGTGATCACGAGCTTCGCATCCGCGTCTTCGATGCGGGCGCGCAGCGACTCGGCGCTGAACCCGCCGAACACCACCGAGTGCACGGCGCCGAGGCGGGCGACCGCGAGCATGGCCACGACCGCCTCGGGAACGACGGGCATGTAGATGGCGACCCGGTCGCCCTGTCCCACCCCGAGGGCGGCGAGGGCGTTGGCGGCGCGTTTCACCTCGGAGGTGAGCTCGGCGTAGGTGATGCTGCGGCTGTCGCCCGGCTCGCCCTCCCAGTGGATGGCGACGCGGTCGCCGTTGCCGGCGAGCACGTGGCGGTCGAGGCAGTTGTAGGCCACGTTGATGTGGCCGTCGGCGAACCACTTGGCGAACGGCGGGTTCGACCAGTCGAGCACCGTCTGGAAGGGCTTGTGCCAGTGGAGTTCGCGTGCGCGATCGCCCCAGTAGGCGAGGCGGTCGGCTGCGGCGCGCTCGTAGAGCTCGGGGCCGGCCGCGCGGTCGGCGGTGAACTCGGGGCTCGGCGCGAAGCGTCGGGTCTCGGTGAGCAGGCTGTCGATCGAAGTCATGGACGTCGTCATCCTTGTGTCGATTCGCGACCGTGCCTGGTAGTCGCGCGGAGGGTTTCCGGGGAACGTTCCCGATCCTAGTCACACCTTCGAGGGGTGGCCGAACCGTGCTTCCGGGTCGTCGGCGAGCGGTGGCGTGGAGGGGGTCGAGCGGCCTCTCTCACCCGAAATTCATCCGTTGCGGTGTCCTCCTTTTGGAGTACACTTTGGCTCACCGAGCGAAACCTCTCGGATCTTGCAGTACACACGATTCCCCCCAATCAAGTACTGCTGCGGCGGCGCCCATTCCCCCCAATTGGGCGCCGCCCCTCCGTTTAATGGACGGACCGCTCCTCCCCCGTTCGGGTGACCTCGTCTTGTCCCCCGAATTGAGATGTTGGGGTACAGCCGTTCCGGGCCCCCGCGGAGCCTGTTCCCATGGCCCAGAACCGCGCCGTCTTCGGCCCACTCGCCCCGCTGCTCGACGACCCGCGGGTGACCGACGTCTTCCTCAATCCCGACGGGGCCGTGTGGGTCGACCGGGGCGGGGGAGCCGTCCCCGAGGCGCGCATCCGGGTGCCGCCGGGGGAGGCCCGCGAGCTCGCCGTGCGGCTCATCGCATCCGGAGGCCGCCACCTCGACGAGGCCGCACCGTGCGCCGACGTGCGGATCGGCGACGGACTGCGCGTGCACGGCGTGCTACCGCCCGTGTCTCCTGGCGCGGCCGTGTTGTCGATCCGCGTGCCGCGATCCGCGCCTCTCCTCCTCGACGGGCTCGAGCGCGACGGGTTCTTCGAGCGTGTGCCGCTCTCGGCCGTCGCCGAGCTGGTCGCGCGCCGGGCGAACCTCCTCGTGACGGGGGCCGGCGGATCGGGCAAGACGACGCTGCTCGGGGCTCTCCTCTCGAGCGCGCCGGATGCGGAGCGCATCGTCGTCGTCGAAGACGTCGGCGAACTGCGCATCGCGCACCCGCACGTCGTGCGACTGGAGGCGCGCCAGCCGAACCTCGAGGGGCGCGGCGGCATCGGTCTCGACCGCCTGGTGCGCGAAGCGCTGCGGATGCGGCCGGACCGGCTGGTGGTGGGCGAGTGCCGGGGAGCCGAGCTGCGTGAGCTGCTGATGGCGCTCAACACGGGCCACGACGGGGGTGCGGGCACCCTGCACGCCAACTCGCTCTCGGATGTGCCCGCGCGGCTCGAAGCCCTGGGGGCGCTCGTCGGGTGGGGTGCCGATGCGCTCGCACGACAGGCGGTGAGCGCGTTCGATGCCGTGCTCCACCTCGAGCGCGATGCGAACGGTCGTCGTCGGCTCGCCGCCCTCGGAGGTCTGCAGCTGTCGCCGCGAGGCCGCCTCATCGCGGTCCCCGGATGACGGGAGGGCGCGCGTCGTCGGCTGCCGGCGAGGAACTCGACGCGGTGGCGGCATGGGTGCAGCGACTCGGTGCACTGCTGGGTGCGGGGCTCGAACCCCTCCGGGCGCTGCGGAGCATCGAGCACCCGCCGCCGGA
>Ga0160436_1000425_pt1 | contig 16927 bp, 18 predicted proteins | sample HID1973M_E0MG_FD_108264 | JGI IMG/M metagenome (GOLD analysis project Ga0160436, IMG submission 108264) | Enriched mosquito-associated microbial communities from UW Madison campus, WI, USA - HID1973M_E0 MG | ecosystem: Host-associated > Arthropoda: Insects > Digestive system > Unclassified ...
GTCGCCGTTCCAGAAGATCGAGATCTACGACACCACCGACTGGGGCAAGCTGATGGTGATCGACGGCGCGGTCATGCTGACCACGCGCGACAACTTCTTCTATCACGAGATGATCAGCCACCCGGCCCTGTTCACCCACGCCGCGCCCAAGCGCGTGGTGATCATCGGCGGCGGCGATTGCGGCACCTTGCGCGAAGTCCTCAAGCATCCGGGCGTGGAAAGCGCGACCCAGTGCGACATCGACGAGCAGGTCACGCGCATGTCGGAGAAGTACTTCCCCGAGCTGTGCGAATCCAACGGCGACGCCCGCGCCGAGTTGCTGTTCGACGACGGAGTGGCCTACATGGCCAACTGCCCGGCCGGCAGCGTGGACATCGTCATCGTCGATTCCACCGATCCGGTCGGCCCGGCCGAGGGCCTGTTCAACAAGGCGTTCTATGAGAGCTGCTTCCGCGCGCTCAAGGACGACGGCATCCTCGTGCAGCAGTCCGAGTCGCCGCTGGCGCTGTTGGACCTGATCAAGGAAATGCGCCAGGAAATGGGCAAGGCGGGCTTCCAGTCGTTCAAGACCCTCCCTTTCCCGCAGCCGTGCTACCCGACCGGCTGGTGGAGCGTGACGATGGCCCGCAAGCAAGCCGGCGCGGATTTCGCGTTCCGGCAGGCTGATGCCCAAGGCAAGGGCTTCGACACGCTGTACTACACCGCCCATCTGCACACCGGCGTGCTGGTGGCGCCGCCGTTCGTGGCGCGCGCACTGGGCGAGTGAGCCCGGCAGCGATCCACGCTGCCTTCGGGCGTCGTGCGTGACGGCCACGACGCCGCGCGCCCGTGAGAATGCCACCCGCGCCAGCTTTCTGGTCGGCGGCATCAATCTGTCGGCATGGGCACCCCTGGTGCCTTATGCGCGCGAGCGGTTGGGCGCCGGTGAGGCCGAGCTCGGACTGCTGCTGCTCGCCTTGGGCGTAGGTTCTCTCTGCGCCATGCCGTTGGCCGGCTGGGCGGCGACCCGGGTCGGGTGCCGGCGCCTGATCGCCGTGCTTGGCGTCATCGGCGCGCTCTGCCTGCCCGGACTGGCGCTGGCACCGGGCTACGCCAGCCTCGCGGCGCTGCTGTTCGTCTACGGCGCTTCGCTGGGCGGCATGGATGTGGCCATCAATCTGCACGCGGTGATGGTCGAGCGTCAGGCTGGCCGGCCGCTGATGTCAGGGTTCCATGGCTGGTTCAGCATTGGCTGCATCGTCGGTGCGGGCGGTGTCGCTGCCGCGCTGGCACTGGGGGCTGCCCCGTGGGAGGCCGCGCTGCCGGCGCTGGTGCTGTCGCTCGGCTGCCTATGGCGCGCCACGCCCCACCTACTGGCCAGGGGCGAAGACGCCGGCGCCGGTTGGCACTGGCCGCATGGGACGCTGTTGCTGCTCGGCGGCATGGCCTTCGCCACCTTCCTCATGGAGGGCGCGATGCTGGATTGGAGCGCCATCGCGCTCAACAGCCTCCAGCACGTGTCGATCGCGCGCGCCGGTGTCGCCTACGCGCTGTTCGCGACCGCGATGACGACGGGCCGATTGTTCGGTGACCGCTGGGTGGTCCGCTACGGTGGTGGCCGCGTCCTGGGCGTCGGTGCCGTGCTTGCGGTGGCCGGCCTGGCATTGGCGTTGTGGAGTCCCTCCCCCGGCTGGGCTTTGCTGGGGTATGCCGCCGCCGGGCTGGGGGCGGCCAACATCGCGCCGCTGGCGTTCTCCACTGCAGGCCGGCAAGTCGGGCAAAGTCCACAGGTAGCGGTCGCCGCGGTTTCGGCGATGGGGTATTCGGGCTCCCTGGCCGGCCCAGCACTGATCGGCTTCATCGCCCATGTCAGCAGCCTGCCGTTCGCACTGACTCTGGTGGCATTCGGCCTGGCCGCCGCGGTCGCCGTGGGTAGCAGGACGGTCGCCAACCGTTCCTGAAGCAACGTTCCAAAGACGGAACATAGCTTTTTTTTAACAAACTCAAATTTTAGACTGGGGAGTTTTAAAATTCCTGGGCCGATCCTTCGGCCGCGTCACCGCTCGCCGCCGCTTCCCCCCGACTGATCAAGGCGCGAGTTCAGGAACTGCCATGTCCCCCATGACCCACGCCGCCAGCGGCCAACCCTCCCCCCACCTGTTGAAGCAAGGCACCCGCCTGCTCGAACCGGACGTCTACCGCACCCACGTCAACGGCCAACCGGCCGTGGTCAAGGATTACGGCCGTTACCGCGGAACGCCGCTGGGTCCCGTGGCCCGGCTGATGGTCCGCCACGAAGCAAAGATGCTCAAGCAGTTGCAGGGCTGGCGGCATGCGCCGGCCCTGCTGGGCACGCTCGGCGGCCTGGCGTTGGGCATGGAATTCATTCCTGGCGAGACCCTCAGCGCCAGCGCGCTGGTCGGGCGGGAAGTGTTTGATCAGTTGCAAAACGCTTTGGGCAAGCTGCATTCGGCCGGCATCACCCACAACGACCTGCATGGCACCAACATCATGGTCAGCGCCGGCGTGCCGGTGCTGATCGACTTCACTTCCGCGTGGCGTTTCCCTCGCTGGATGCGCGACAACCCGCTCTCGCGCCAGCTGCGTCGCGCGGATGTGGCCAACCTGCTGAAAATGCAGCAGCGCCTGATCGGCGTGGCGCCGACCGACGAACAGGCCGCGATGACCGCCGAGCCGGGTTGGGTGCGAGGCATCCGCGATGGCTGGAAGCGCTTCTATCGCCGCATGAAGGGTCGGGCCGCATAAGGCCTGGTGCTGAATCGACGTCGGACGTGCTTCAGAGCGCGTCGGCGTCCAGTTCGCCGGTGCGGATGCGCACCACGCTGTCCAGGTTGTAGACGAACACCTTGCCGTCGCCGATCTTGCCGGTGCCGGCGGCGCGCACGATCGCCTCGACCACCGCGTCGGCCTGGTCGTCGGTCACCGCGACTTCGATCTTCACCTTGGGCAGGAAGTCGACCACGTATTCGGCGCCGCGATAGAGCTCGGTATGGCCCTTCTGCCGCCCGAAACCCTTGACCTCGGTGACGGTGATGCCGGCCACGCCACGCTCGGCCAGCGCCTCGCGCACGTCGTCGAGCTTGAACGGTTTGACGATGGCCATGATCATTTTCATCGGGCGTCCCCTGGGTTGTTCGCGGCGCGGCTTGTTCGCGGCGCGCAGGATAACCCAGGCCCTGCATCCCGCCACAGCGCGCGCTACGGTGCCACGAGGTTTATCCTTAGCTTCCTCGGCCGCATCGCCGATGGCCGGCGGCCGGTACGCGAGGGAAACTGACGTGCACCCTCGGAGAAACCCATGATCGATTTCAACCACCTCGACGACCTTGCCCGCCGCCTCAGCGACCTGGTCCCACCAGGCCTGCGCGAGTCCCGCGACGAGCTGCAGTCCAGTTTCAAGAGCGTGCTTCAGGCCGGCCTGGCACGCCTGGACCTGGTGACCCGCGAGGAGTTCGACGTGCAGCGCGCGGTATTGCTGCGCACCCGCGAGAAACTCGAAGCGCTCGAGAAGACCGTCGCCGCGCTCGAAGCACGCGCCAACCCGCCGTCCTGAAGCCCTCCGGTCTTCGCGCATGAGCCTGGCGCTTGTGCACAGCCGCGCGCGCGTGGGCGTCGCGGCACCTGAGGTCAGGGTCGAGGTGCATTTGTCTGGCGGTCTGCCTTCCACGCAGATCGTGGGTTTGCCTGAAGCGGCAGTACGTGAATCGCGCGAGCGCGTCCGGGCAGCATTGTTGTGTGCGCAGTTCGAGTTTCCGCAACGTCGCATAACCATCAATCTCGCCCCCGCCGACCTGCCCAAGGACGGCGGTCGCTTCGATCTGCCCATCGCTTTGGGCATCCTCGCTGCCAGCGGCCAGATCGATCGCGATGCCCTGCAAGGTTTCGAATTCGTGGGCGAGCTTGCCCTGACCGGGGAGGTCCGGCAGGTCGATGGCGTGTTGCCCGCGGTCCTGGCAGCGGCTCAGGCAGGTCGGCGGCTGGTCGTGCCGGCCGGCAATGGCGCGGAGGCGGCGCTCGCCGACAACGCGCAAGCGGTGACGGCCCGTACCCTGCTCCAAGTCTGCGAAGCCTTGCGTGGAAGCTCGCCGTGGATGGCTGCGGAGCTTGCGCCGCTGGCAACGCCACCGGCCGAGGTGCCGGACCTGGCAGACGTGCGCGGCCAGCCGCAGGCGCGTCGTGCGCTGGAGGTGGCGGCGGCAGGTGGCCACCACCTGTTGCTATGCGGTAGCCCCGGAAGCGGCAAGACCCTGCTCGCCTCCCGCTTGCGCGGCCTGTTGCCACCCTTGGAAGAACACGAAGCGCTGGAAGTGGCGGCCGTGGGTTCGGCGGCTGGCCGAGGGCTCGACGCCGCGCAATGGCGGCAACGGCCTTACCGCTCACCGCACCACACCGCCAGCGCAGCGGCGCTGGTCGGCGGTGGCTCGCAGCCGAGGCCGGGGGAAATCTCGCTTGCCCATCATGGCGTGCTGTTCCTCGATGAGCTGCCAGAGTGGGGCCGGCACGTGCTGGAGGTGCTGCGCGAGCCACTGGAATCCGGCGCAGTATCGATCGCCCGCGCCGCCCTGCAGGTCGATTTCCCCGCCCGGTTCCAACTGGTTGCCGCGATGAATCCTTGCCCCTGCGGCTGGGCCGGCGACCCGAGCAGTCGCTGCCGCTGTGGCGCCGAGGCCGTGCGCCGCTATCGCAGCCGCATCTCCGGGCCGTTGCTGGAGCGCATCGATCTGCATGTCGAAGTACCGAGATTGCCGGCACGCGCGCTACGCGCCGATGCCGTGCGAAGCGAAGACTCGGCGACGGTGCGCGCGCGCGTTGTGCAGGCACGGCAACGACAGCTCGACCGCGCCGGATGTCTCAACGCGCACCTCGACCAGGTCGGCACCGAACGGGATTGCGTGTTGCGCGATGAAGATGCGGCCCTGCTTGAACGCGCCATCGAGCAGTGGCAGCTGTCAGCGCGTTCGTTGCATCGCATCCTGCGTGTGGCGCGTACGATCGCCGACCTGGAAGGCGCCGCGTCGATCGCGACCCCGCATGTCGCCGAAGCCATCGGCTACCGGCGCCTGGACGTCGAGCCACGCTGATCCGCGTCCGCGCCTGTGGTGCTAGGGGCCGGTAGCAAATACCGTCATCGCGTCGGGAGCCAGCTTGCGCAGATACCGCCACTGCGACACGCCAATCAGGAAGAACACCAGTGCGATGACCCCGACGCAGGCCGCAAGCTTGGGGTCTTCCGGGCTTTGGAACAGCGGTTGGCCCACTGGCACGCGCGTGAAGGTCTCGGTCAACCCGGGAATGAAGTGGAAGAACAGCCCCGTGGTGTAGCAGATCGCAGCCCAGCGACGCGATTTCCAGTACAACGCACCACGTTGCTCCAGCCATGCACCGAGCGCCAGCACCGCCAGCGTCAACAGGCTGAGCACATGCGGCTTGCCGAAGCCACCGCGGTGATAGATGAACAAACCGGTGACCGCTGCCATCACCGTGAACCAGAAGAAGATGCGGCCGGTCCGTGTATCCATGCCGATCCGCCAGCGCGCGAACAAGGCGATCAAGCCTGCACCCAAGCCGATCAGACTGACGATCGTATGCAGCATCCCAAAGGCGGTGATCCCGAGCATGTCGCGTCTCCTGCTGGTCGTAGGCAAATGAGAAGCGGCGGGCACGTCCGGGGATTGCATCGGCGTGCTGAGCCGTGCCCGCTTTGCCGCAAAGCGGCCCAACATCCCCTGGCTGGATCAACGCGGTCGGCGCGGCCATCCGGCCAGCAACGCTATGGAGCGGCAGCCGCGTCCCCACACGTCCCACACATCGCGCCGACATCGCCTTGATGGCCCACCCGGTTAGGTTCGGAGACCCTTACCGGAGTAAGCCGATGAACACTCAAGCCGAAGTCACCACCGTCACCCAGGTCGACCTGCCGCGTTACCTGGGCACCTGGTACGAGATCGCACGCCTGCCGATGCGCCACGAGCCGGCGGACGGCACCGATGTTTCCGCCCACTACTCATTGAATGAGGATGGCAGCATCCGGGTGCAAAACCGTTGTCGGGTAAACGGAGAGGTGGAAGAGTCGATCGGCCGGGCGACGCCCGTGGACGACAGCAACGCTCGGCTGGAAGTGAGCTTCCTGCCGGAAGGACTGCGCTGGATTCCGTTCACCAAAGGCGACTATTGGGTGCTCAAGCTCGACCCGGACTATCGCGTTGCGCTGGTCGGCACCCCGGATCGCGACTATCTGTGGTTGCTGGCGCGCCAGCCGCAGCTGGATCCCACCCTTCGCACCACCTACCTCGCCGAGGCCCAGCGCCAGGGCTTCGAGCTGGACCGCCTGATCTCCACGCCGCACACCGGCCAGCCAACCGCCTGAGAACCCCTTCGTCATCAACCCGAAGGGGTGACGGCCGGTCAAGGGCGGCATCGCTCAGCGCGGTGCCGCCCCCGGCAGTCCATCCAGTTCGCGTGCGGCCGCCTGTGCCGCCTCCAGCGTATCGAACGCCACGCCCGTCTCGCCGACCACGAATTTCTCGCGCGGCTCGCCCGCGTTGCGTTCCCATACCCGATAGATGGGGTTGGCCTCGCTGCCGCCTACCCGTTCGCGCTGCTCGTCCATTGCCTTCTCCACGCCACCTGGGTTCCACGCTAGCGGCGTGGCGGCTCAGCCCACGTGAAAGAGATGTGCCTGGTCCGTCTATGGGCCCTTGTCTTGTCGATCCAGCTGCAGGCCGATCATTTCCGCGTACATCTGCAAGGTGGCGAGCGTCTCCGGATCCAGCCGTGCCGGCTCCGGATCGATGGCGCACAGCGTGCCGAACAGCTCGCCGTTGGCGCGGAAGATCGGAACCGAAATGTAGCTCTCGAACCCGTATAGCGCTGGCGTGGGATGTTGGGCGAACTTGGGATCGGTGCTGGCACTGTTGAAGGCGACCACCTGATGATGCTGGCGCACTTCGTTGCAGATGGTCGTTTCCAGCACCAGGTCCTGGCCGGGGCGCAGGCCGAAGTCGATCCCGTCGTAGACCGCGCAGGCCGTCCAGCGGCGCTCGGTGACCCGGGCCACGGCGGCGAAGCGCATCCCGGTGGCGCGCGTGACTGATTCCAGCAACGCCGCCAGGCCCGGCACGTGTGCGACCGCCTCCAGGTCACCCTGCAGCGCAGGGTCGTGGTGGACGATCGCCGTTTCGCCGCCGGGCGCCGGCGGGGCCGGACTGTCTGGCTCGCCTTGTGTCACCCGCCGCTGCATCGCCTGCCGCGCTACCCGATGCACCAGGGCCTTGACCTCGGCCATCAGGCGTCGCGGTTCGCGCAACGCACCGACCAGAAGCAAATGGTCACCCACCACCCGGGCCTCGGCCAGGTTGGCCTGCGCACGGAACTCGGCTGCGGACTGCGCGAAAGCGACCCGCCAGCTGGGCGACGGAGGTGTGTCCAGCAGGACCGAGAGGATTGCCGGCTCGCCCGCCTTGTGCAGGTCCGGCGAGGGCACGTCGAAGCCGATGACCTGGGGGAAATTGGGATCGGCGGGGGAAGAAGCTGTCGTCATCGGACAAGCGTACCGCGTCCGGCGCCCCACCCCTCGACGCCATGGCTCGATGGATGCCCTGCCTGCACGGTGGACGACGCGGCCCTCGGCTATCCTCCGGCCATTCCATCGCACCGACAGGGAGATCGCGCATGTCCTCGAAAACGTTCCGGACGCAAACACGCCGCGCCGCCATAGCGCTGACCCTGGCCGCTGCCTGCGGTCTCGCCGTCTGGGGCACCGCCTCGGCTGCCGGCGTGACCCCTTCCAGCCAGGTCACCGTGTCGATGCCTGCCACCCAGTTGCCGGGGCTCCGCTACGCCTGGGTGCCGATGCCTGCACAGCTGCCTGCCGAAAGCGATCCTCGCGTGCTCGATCCCCAGTTCCGCCAGCGCCTGCAGGAAGCCTTGGACAGGGCGCTGCAGGCGAAGGGTTATCAGCGGGCCGGCAGTACGGCGCAGGCGGATTTTCTGGTCGCCTATCGCGTCGGCATGCGTGACGGTGAGCAGGCCCTGCTTCGCAACGAAGGCGTGGGCAGCGCGCCGACGCCGCAGGCCACTGTCGAATGCAACAGCAACGGCTGCTCGCAGATGGTCGTCCCGGGCGGCGATGGCGCACCGGTCATGGACGTACGACGCACCCGCTACGTGGAAGGTGGGCTGCAGATCGAAGTGATCGAACCCAAGACGATCAAGGTCGTCTGGCGCGCGCTCAATCGCGGCACGGTCAAGCGCAGCGATCGCGGCCAGGCCCAGCTCGACACGATCGCGCGCACCACGTTGGCACAGCTGCCGCGCGCAGGCGATTGAGACTGCGGCAAAGCCCGGTCAGCCCGCCTGCACCAGCGGCATCGCCGGCGCGGGGCGGCTCGGGAAGGCATGGCGCACGATGCGCCACATCACCTGGCCGAACTGCCTGGGCAGCGAGCCGGTGTTGTAGTGCTGGCCATAGCGCGCGCAGATCTGCTTGACCTCCACCGCGATGCGGGCATAGCGGTTGGCGGGCAGATCGGGATAGAAGTGGTGCTCGATCTGGTGGCTGAGGTTGCCGGTCAGCACGTTGATCACCGGCCCGCCGGTGAGGTTGGACGAACCTCGCAGCTGGCGCATGTACCAGTGCCCGCGGGATTCGTTGCGGATGGATTCCTTGGGGAAGACTTCCGCATCAGCCGTGAAGTGACCGCAGAAGATCACCACGAAGGTCCACACGTTGCGCATTGCGTTGGCGAACAGATTGCCCAACAGTACCGGCAGGAAGAACGGGCCCGCGAGCAGTGGGAACAGCAGGTAGTCCTTCAGCAGCTGCCGCGCCATCTTGTGGCCGACCGGGCTGAAGGCGCGGCGCATCTGCGCGTGCGTCATCTTGCCGTGCCACCAACGACCCAGTTTCAGGTCCTGGATCGCGACGCCCCACTGGAACAGCAGCGCGAACACCACCGCGATCACCGGCTGCAGCAGATAGAACGGCCTCCAGCGTTGCTCCGGGAAGATGCGCAGCAGGCCATAGCCGATGTCATCGTCCATGCCGCGTACGTTGGTATAGGTGTGGTGGCGGAAGTTGTGCGTATGCCGCCAATTGTCGCTGGTGGCGACGATGTCCCACTCGTAGGTGTTGCCGTGCAGTTGGGGATCGCCCATCCAGTCGTACTGGCCGTGCATCACGTTGTGGCCGAGCTCCATATTCTCCAGGATCTTCGATAGACCCAGCAGCAGCGCACCGGCGATGCAGGCAGGCCAGCGCACCAGTGGCACGAACGCGCCCAGGAACAACAGCGCACGACCTGCCACGCCGGTCCAGCGCACGGCGGCGACCACGCGGCGGATGTAGCGTGCGTCATGCGCACCGAGCTCCGCGGTAACGCGCCTGCGCAGGTCGTCGAGTTCAGTGCCGAACGCATCGAGCTCGGCAGGCGTCAGCACACGGTTGCTGGATTGCGACATCTCGGGATTCCTCAAAGATCCAGGACCAGGTCCGTGCTGGGCGCATGCACGCACAGCCGCACCGAGGCGGGTTCATCGTGGCGCTCGCCACTGGGCAGATGACGGGTGGCGCCTGACTGGCGCTGGCATGCACAGGTGTTGCAGATGCCCATGCGACAGCCATGGCGTGGCTTCAGCCCCTGGGCCTCAAGCCCTTCGAGCAGCGACAGCGCGCGCGGCAGGCGAAGGCGGCGACCGCTGCGCGCCAGTTCGACCTCCACCTCGCCGTCCTCGCCACCGACCGGTGCGGATGCGCTGAAGGCTTCCGCCTGGAAATGACGCGCAAGCCCGCCCACGCGCGAGCGCGCGGCCTGCACGAAGCCGCCTGGGCCACAGGCCAGGACCTTTTGCGTGCCCGCCTCGGCCAGCACGTCATCGGCAAGTGCGTCGATACGCGGCGCGCCTTCGCCGGTGATCCAATGGCGTACGCGAATGCCCGGCGCGGCGGTCATCGCCTGCAGTTCGGCCTCGAAACACAGCGCCTCGCGCTTGCGCGACCAGTACATCAATGTCGTTTCGGCGCCGGCGCCGCGCGCGGCCCGCTCGCGCAGCAGCGCGCGCATCGGCGTAATGCCGCTACCCGCCGCCAACAGCAACAGCGGCTCGCTGTCGTCCGGGCGCACCACCATGTCCCCGAAGGCCTGGCCGAGTTGAAAGATTTCGCCCGGGGCGGCTTGGTCGGCGAGGTAAGTGCTCACCCGACCGCCACCCATGCGCTTCACCGTGATCTCGAAGCGGCCGCCGCCCAACACCGTCGGGCTGTAGTGGCGGCGCAGCCGGCGCCCGTCGATTTCGACGCCAAGCTCGATGTGCTGACCGGCCACGCAACCGCGCCAGTGGCGATTGGCCTGCAGCGTCAACGTCACCGCTTCGCTGCCCTCTTGGCGGCGGTCCAGCAGCCGGGCCCTGGGCTGGTCCCAGGTCCATAACGGATTCAGCCGGCCCGCCCAGAAGTCGAACAGGGCTGGGCTGACCAGAGGACGGCGATTGCCGGGAGCGGGCATCAGGGACATTGGAGCACTATACGCATGCAGATACACTTGTGTATACAGTCGTATACACACCCAGGCGCTATGATTCAGCCTTGTCTCCGAACCCGCCCCCGATGCCGACGACCGCTGCGCCTGTTTCCGATGCCGTTTCCGTACGCAAGGCATCGATCTCGCGTGAAGATCTGCTGGCGGCGGCCCTGAAGCTGATTGGCCCGCATCGCAGCCTGTCCAGCCTGAGCCTGCGCGAAGTGGCGCGCGAGGCAGGCATCGCGCCGAACAGTTTCTATCGCCAGTTCCGCGACATGGACGAACTGGCGGTGGCGCTGATCGACTTGGCCGGACGCTCGTTGCGGACGATCATCGGCCAATCGCGCGAACGTGCGACCTCGACCGAACGCAGCGTGATCCGCGTGTCCGTGGAGACTTTCATGGAACAGTTGCGGGCCGATGACAAGTTGCTGCACGTCCTGTTGCGCGAAGGCGCGGTCGGCTCGGACGCGTTCAAGCAGGCGGTGGACCGCGAGCTGAGTTATTTCGAGGAAGAGCTACAGGTGGACCTGGTCCGGCTCGCCGCCGCCGACGGCGCGGTGCTGCACGAACCGGCCCTGGTCGCCAAGGCGATCACCCGACTGGTCTTCGCAATGGGCGCAACGGCAATGGACCTGCCGCCCGAACGCGATCGCGAGCTGATCGAGCAGATTTCCCACATGCTGCGGATGATCATCGTCGGCGCGCGCCAGCTCGGTGCCGCCGGCGCCTGACACCGGCGCCCTAGGCCAGCAGGCCCTGCTCCCGCGCATACTCGTAGACTTCGATATCGCTGGTCAGGCGCAACTTGGCCATCGCCGACATCTTCTGCCGGCTGACGGTCTTGATGCTGCGATGCAGATACTGGGCGATTTCCGAAACCGTCATCCCACGCACGAACAGGCGCAGCACTTCGCTCTCGCGCGGCGACAACGGCGTGCGCGGCACGCTGGCGGCAACCTCATCGGCGGCCCTCCACTTCTCGCGCAGTGAAGCGCTGATGTAGGTCTCGCCCGCGGCGATCTGCCGAACGGCGGTGGGCAGATCGACCAACGCATCGGTCTTGAGCATCATCCCGCGCGCCCCCGCCGCCATCGCCAGTTGCAGCACGCCAAGATTGTCCATCAAGGTGAGCACCATCACAGGCATGCGGGGCCAGCGACGCCGCAACAAATGAAGCAAGGGCATACCGTCCACGACTTGCGTGCCTGGCATGTTGAGGTCGGTAACGACGAGATCGCAGCCCTGTGCGCTCTCAATGGCGGCGATCAGACTGTCGGGGCATCCCGCCTCGGCCACGACGGAAATGCCATGGGCACCGTCGAGAACACTGCGGATGCCACTGCGCACAATCGGATGGTCGTCGGCCACGATGATCCTGATGGCTGCCACGTGCGATCTTCCTTATTGCGGAGCCCGAGGCTAGCACGCACTCAGAAGCCACTCGGCGCGCGTTGGCCGAAAGCATGGGCGCGCGTGGAATATTCCGATCCATCTGAACTTGATCGACGCAACCTTGTACGAATCACGTCGCGGGAAATATCGGAGCGATAGGGGCAACTGCGGGCTTTTCAGACAAATCCGGTCGTTTCTTCTACGGCGCGCGCCAGATACTTTTTGGGTCACGTGCATGTCGCCGTGACGAACCCAATGAAAGGTATCAACCAATGTACGAGCTGAACTCCAACCAGATCGATTCCGTCAACGGTGGCGGCTGCTGCCTGTTGTTCGGTGCTGCCGTGGTCGGCGCGGCGGCGGTGGGTCTGACCGTTGCTGCAGCCGCGGCCGCCGCCTGCAAGCCGTGCGTGTCGCCGGCCCCGGTGAAGCCGCCGGTGTCGCGTCCGAACTGCTGAGCCTTTCGGTTCACGTAGTCGTGGCCGCGACCTCCGGGTCGCGGCCATCGCGGCGCCGGACACGCAGCACGTAATCGCACAACCGCCGCACTTTCGCAGGACACGGCATTTCCCGACGCGCCACGCCACGCGACCCTTGCCCGACCGCCCGATTCATCCAATGGGCTTGGCAACGGACGATTGCCCATAGTCCGTTCTTTCGGGACGAACACGATCCGTAACGGCGCCATCGGGCGCAACGGTTGCCGCGCTCATCCATGTTTCGAACGCCCTCGCGACCGGTGCGCGTGGCAGCTGTTCGCCCAATCTCGTCGACCTTCCTGCGGGTGTGACACGCCCCGATTGCCAAAGGCACGCCACCGCCTTGTCCATCCAACCCATTCTCCAATCCGAGGCCTCCGAATGCGGCCTGGCCTGCCTGGCGATGATCGGCGCGCACCACGGCAATCATCATTCCCTGCGCGAGCTTCGTGCCCGCTTCGGCACGTCGCTCAATGGCGTATCGCTGCGGCGCATGATCGAGGTCGGCGGCCTGCTCGGGTTGCAGGCGCGCCCTTTGCGGCTGGACCTGGACCATCTTGGGCAGCTGGTGCTCCCCTGTGTGCTGCATTGGGACTTGAACCATTTCGTGGTGCTCGAACGCGTGGGCCACAAGCGCGTACGCATCGTGGATCCCGGCCTCGGCCGCCGCACGCTGGACCTCGCCGAAGTCTCGCGGCACTTCACCGGCGTCGCCCTGGAACTCACGCCTACCCAGGACTTCCGTGCACGGCCGAAGCCGCCTTCGATCAGCTTCCGTCAATTGAGCGGCAAGATCAGCGGCTTTCGGCGCTCGCTGGCAATGCTGTTCGCATTCTCGATCGCCCTGCAGCTGCTGGTGTTGCTGGCACCTTTCCTGATGCAGTGGATCGTCGACCAGGTGCTGGTGTCGGGCGATCGCGATCTGTTGAGCGTGCTCGGCCTCGCCTTCGGTGGCGCGCTGCTGCTGCAGGTGGCGATCGGCCTGGCGCGCGGCTGGGCGGTGGTCCACCTGGCCACCCGGCTGGGCTTGCAGTGGTCGGCCAACATCTTCAGCCACCTGCTCAGGTTGCCGCTGTCCTTCTTTGAAAAGCGGCACGTAGGCGATGTGGTCTCGCGCATGGATTCGGTGGCCACCATCCAGCGCACCCTCAGCACCACCTTCGTCGAGTCGGTGATCGATGGCGTGATGACCCTGGTGACGCTCGCATTGATGCTGCTCTACAGCTGGAAGCTGGCCTTGGTCACGCTGGTGGCCGTGGTGCTCTATGCGGCGCTGCGCGCGCTCAGCTACCGGCGGCTTCGCGAGGGCAGCGAACGGCGGCTGATCGCCGCTGCCAAGCAGCAAAGCCACCTGCTGGAGTCGATCCGCGGCATGCAATCGATCAAGGTCGCGGGCAGCTCGGCATCGCGCCGCTCGGTCTACCTCAACCTGATGCAGGACACCGCCAATCGCGATGTCTGGTTGTGGCAGAACGAGGTGATCTTCTCCGGCGCGAGCCATTTGGTGTTCGGCCTGGAGCGCATTGCGGTGATCTGGATCGGCGCGTTGCTGGCGATGGACAGCGTGTTCTCGGTCGGCATGCTGATCGCCTACCTCTCCTACAAGGACGAGTTTGCGACGCGCATCTCTTCGCTGATCGACAAAGGCGTCGAGCTCCGCATGCTGCGGCTGCACGGCGAGCGGTTGGGGGACATCGCACTCGCCGAGCCAGAGCGCGAGCCGGACCATCATCCGCCGCTCCCCGGCGATACGTCGTTGTTGGTGGACGGCCTTGGGTTCCGCTATGCCGAAGGCGAGCCGTGGATCCTCAAGCACTGCAACTTCCGCGTCGCTCCCGGCGAATCGATCGCCATCGTCGGCGCTTCGGGCTGTGGCAAGACGACACTGATGAAAGTGTTGCTCGGCCTGCTGGAGCCGGAAGAAGGCAAGGTCCTCATTGGCGGTATCGATCTACAGCGCCTGGGCGCTGCGCACTTCCGGCGCATGGTGGGCGTAGTGATGCAGGAAGACCAGCTGTTCGCCGGCACGCTGGCGGAGAACATCGTCTTCGACGACGACGTCCTGGACATGGACCGCATCGAGCAGGCCGCCCGCCTCGCCGCGATCCATGATGAGATCCTGGCGATGCCCATGGGCTACCACACCCTGATCGGCGACATGGGCACGACGCTGTCTGGCGGCCAGAAGCAACGCGTCATCCTGGCGCGTGCACTGTACCGACAGCCACGCCTGCTGTTCCTCGACGAGGCCACCAGCCACCTGGATACGCACGGCGAGCAACTGGTCAACGCGGCGATACGCGAACTGCAGCTGACCCGGATCATCATCGCGCATCGCCCCGAAACCATTGCCAGTGCGGACCGCATACTGGTCATGCACCAGGGCCGGATCGTGCAGGACATCGACAACCGCGGGGCCGCGTCCGCGTACGTGGCTTCCGATGCATCGGAAGCGGTGACATGAGCGGGCTGTTCCGTGATGAGGCCGTCCAATCCCAGGCCAGCCAGCGTCTGGGCGAGATTTCGCTTGCTCAGCCGTTGCGCTTCTGGATTCTTGCTGGATTGTCCGTGCTGGTGGCGGCGGTGGTGATCCTGGCGCTGGTGCTGGGACGCTACTCGCGCAGGACCACGGTAGTAGGCCGGCTGGTGCCGGACCTGGGACTGTCCACGTTGCTTTCACCGAGCGCGGGTGTCGCGGGACGGCTGTTCCCCCGCGAAGGCGAGCGGGTACTGCGCGGCCAGGCGTTGGCGAAGATCGACGTCTCCCATGCCATTGGCGATGGTGGCAATTCGCTGACGCTGATCCGTGAAGTGCTCGATCAGCGCGACCAGAGCCTGCAGCGCCTGGCGCGCTCACAGGATGCGCAGTCGCAGGCACAGGTGGCGGGCACACGCAGCCAGCTCGCCGCCGCGCTGCGGGAGATGGCGCAGATCGATCGCGAGATTGTCAGCCGTGACGAGCAGTTGCGGATCGGGCGCGACATCATCGGCCGCTATCGCGAGGTCTCTGAGGCCGGCTATGTGAGCCGCCTGCAGATTGCCCAGCAGGAACAGTCGCAACTGGAGCTGGTGTCGCAGAAGCAGGCCTTGGAGCGGCAGCGCATTTCGCTGCAACGCGGCCTGGCGCAGATGCGGCAGTCGCTGGCCGAGCTGCCCGCCCAGCGGGAGGCCATGGTCGCCAATATCGAACGCGACCGCGCATTGCTCAGCCAGGAGCGGGTACAGCAGGAGGTCAATGGGGGGCTGCTGCTGAAAGCACCCGTTGCTGGCCTGGTCGCGAGCCGGATGATCGAGCCCGGCCAGGCGGTGAGCGTTGGCCAGCCGTTGATGAGCCTGTTGCCGGAGGGTTCGCAGTTGCAGGCCCAGTTGCTGGTTCCCAGCCGAGCAATCGGCTTCATCAATATCGGCGACGTGGTGCTGCTGCGCTATCCGGCCTTCCCTTACCAGAAGTTCGGCCACCAGCGTGGCCGGGTGCTGCAAGTATCGCGTAGTGGTGTCGGCGCATCCGCGGGCAATGCAGGCCAGGCAAACACGGCCGGCAACGCCGGCGACGAGTACTTCCGCATCCTGGTTTCGCTCGAACGACAAAGCATCACGGTGTACGGGCAGCAAGAGCCACTGCGGCCCGACATGGTGGTGGAGGCGGACATCCTGGGCGAGCGCCGGCGGCTCTATGAATGGCTGTTCGAGCCGCTCTATTCGCTCAGCGGCGCCTTTGAACATTGACTGCCGCTTTGTAGCTCGGCCCTGCCTGGGCCACAGGCCAGTTCGTCACCGATGTCGCGCTACGGCGCCTTCGAGGGTGCTTTGCGCAATGCGGCGAAACCGACCTGCCGCCGCGGACTCGGCTGCCAGACGATCAGCAGGTCGCTTTCGCTGTCCGCAGAGCCGCTGTCGCTCGCGGGCAGAATGCGGATGTCCGCATCGGTGGCGGGCAGGGGGCGCAGTTCGCCCAGGGCCTGCTTGATCGCGCGAAGATTGAGCAGTGCGCCGTGTCGCAAGGGCACGGTGTTGCGCAATGCGGTGGCGCGACCGATGTCCGGCAGGAACTGCACGCGCCCCACCCTGCCCGGCACCACGGCGAAAGTCAGCGTGCCCTCGCTCGAGTGGGAAGCGACGACGACGCGCGTGGTGACGTAACCCCGGGCGACGATCACGTTCTGCAGGCGTTGCAGTGCGATCTGCAGCCCTGTCGGCCCGATGCAGCGGCCCGAGACCGGGTCGTCCTGCCGGTCCACGTAGCGCAATGCCCAGCGGTAGTGCGGCGTGGCATCGCCGCTCATGGCCAGCGAGCGGACGAGCGTGCACGCGGGCTCGTCGGGTATACGCGGTCCCACCCCTGGTCTCGTCGCATCGACGGTACCGCCGACGTGGCCGGCAAGGCCGGACATCGTTTCAACGACAGGGGGCGCCAGCGCTTGCGCAAACGCCGAAAGTGGCAGCAGTGCCAGCCACAATCCGCAGCGCAACCGCGTCGCTGGAGACCTGGGCCTTGCCTTTATCTGCCGGCTGTCCCGGCCAGGATTCACCTGTGTA